>FWPU01001776.1_pt1 | contig 62764 bp, 53 predicted proteins | sample 2228361 | NCBI WGS metagenome assembly FWPU01 (sample SAMEA103939777, study PRJEB20133) | metagenome
TCCCTTCTCCCCTGGCGGGAGAAGGTCAGAGCCTGCCCCCTCGGCTGTGCTCGGGGCAGGCTCCGAGCTTGCCGAGGGGATGAGGGGGAGCATTCCTTCTTGAAATGACACACCAAGGTAAGCATGGAAAGCACCGTCTCCACCATCATGCGCTCATTCCACTCACCACGCTGGCACAGCTTCAGATTGGGAGGGTCACCCCCGCTGGCATGAAATGCTGTGTCAGAGAAGATAACCATCTGCTCTTGGAACTGGCTGATAAGGTGCTGAAAATGGCTGTCATGGACATTAGCCGTATCGCAACTCGGTGATAAAATCTATGGTGGTCATGAAGTTCACCCTCCGCTGAGGTCTATTCACCTTCAGCTTGGGCCAACTTCATGGCCTTTTCATATCCCCAACTAGCACCAATAGTTACTAGTCGGCGGAAGGCTGCCTGTGCCTCGCGATGACTACGCGCAAATAGGTATAGCCCAGGAGGCCAGCCAGCACCGATGCACCAAGGATGCCCATCTTGGCCTCGGCTACTGCCTGAGAGCTTTCAAAGGCAAGGCCGGTGATGAACAGGGACACGGTGAACCCGATACCGGCAGTGAAGCCCACGCCTATCATGTGCTTCCACCCCACTCCGCCGGGAAGGCTGCCGACGCCCAGGCGCACCGCTATCCAGGAGAACCCCACTATACCGACCAGCTTGCCGAGGACAAGCCCCAGCACAATGCCGAGAGTGATCCTGCTGGACAGAGCGTCGGTCACGGCGCCGCGAGATAGCTCCACCCCTGCGTTAGCCAGCGCAAACAGGGGAAGGATGAGATAGCTGGACCACGGACTGACAATGCGCTCCAGCCTCTCCACCGGCGCTTCGGTCCCCTGCGCCAGTTCCTCGAACTCGCCCAGGACCGCCTCTACCTCGTCATCTTCGTGGCGGCCCATGGCACCGCGGAACCTGCCCAGGAGCGCCTGGGCCGACTCGGCGAAGGTATTGATGGAGAAGTAGGGGTGGGCAGGCGTTATAACTCCCAGCACAACTCCTGCAATGGTAGCGTGGACTCCGGACTTGAACACCGCAAGCCACAGCAATGCGCCAACCACGACGTAAGCATAGACGTTGCGCACGCCCGTGCGGTTCATCACGAAGGTAAGCGCCACCAGGCCCACGGCTATCCCCAGGGCCTGGAATGACACGCCTTCCGAATAGAAGGCTGCTATCACCAGAATGGCGCCTATGTCGTCCACCACGGCCAGGGCAAGGAGGAAGACCTTGAGCTCAGCCGGGATACGGTTGCCCAGCAAGGCCAGTGCGCCCAGGGCGAAGGCTATGTCCGTCGCCATGGGGATGCCCCAGCCGTGGAAGCCGTCGCCGCCGGCGTTCAGCACCATGTACAGCAGCGCCGGCACTACCATGCCGCCCATTGCGGCGATAACAGGCAGCGCCGCCTTCCGGAGCGTCGAGAGCTCTCCATGCACCAGCTCTCGCTTGATCTCCAGCCCGACCACGAAGAAAAAGATGGTCATGAAGGCGTCGTTGACCCAGTGCTCCAGGTCCTGAGATATGACCAGGACCGACAGGTCAATGGTAAAAGTGGTATGCCAGAGGCCAGAGTAGTAGGACTTCCAGGGGCTATTGGCCCAGACCAGCGCCGCCAGCGCTGCTGCCAGCAACACGGTGCTGCTGTTGCCCTGGGTGTATATAAACTCCTGCACTGGCAGGAGCAGCCGCCGAGTGGCAAAGGAGCGCTCCGCCCTCAGGCTCAGCATGCCCTGGCTACGGGGTGGAATCTTCAAGGCCAACTCTCCCCTTTTTGAAGATTTGCGGCCTCTTGGACAGCGTCGGTCATTGTGGAGCAAGCGGCTTCACTGGTCCATGTCTGTCGCTGCCTGCCGCAGGCGTCCCCTCCATTGTAGGGCGAGGGCTTCCCTGGAGGGAACGACCAGGGGGAAGCAGGGGCAACCCTCGCGGTTGCGCGGGGCCAGGGCCAGTCCTGGGCCAGCCGAAGGAGCAGGCACAAGCCCTGCCCTTACAAGGTCGCCTGCCACTGGCATGAGCTGGCCGGCTGGCCTCTACGAATGGCCTCGCCAGCCGGCCAGAGGCCGCTTCAGGGCTGCACCACGGTCACTGTGGCCTTCATGTTGACGTGGTAGATGCAGAAGTAGGGGAAGCTCCCGGCCTCGGTGAAGGTGAAGGAGAAGGAGCCTCCCGGACTGATGGCCTTGCTGTCCCACCTTCCATCCGGTGCCGCGGGAGAGCCGGACGTCGAGGAGTGCTCCTCCAGGTCCCTGTTCACCCAGGTCACGGTGGTGCCCACGGGCACCGTCAGGTCCTGGAACCTGTAGTCCTTGACCTCCATGACGACCGTCTGGGGAGCAGTGGTTGGCGTCGGACTGCCGACGGTAGCCGTCGGCGCAGGCGTAGGCGTCGCGGCCGAGGGACCGGGCGAAGCCGTGGCAGTGGGAGGAGCAGGGGGCCCTCCCGCTCCTGGCTGGACAACGGTCACAGCAGCCGCCATGTTGCGGTGAAGCCGGCAGTAGTACTGGAACACACCCGGCTCCGTGAATGTGAAGGAGAAGCTGTCACTCTGCTGGAGCAGCCCGCTGTCCCACAAGCCCGAAGGGGCCAGGAAAGTACCCGATGTAGAGGTATGGACAGCCGAGTCCCGGTTTATCCAGGTCACCGTAGCGTTAACCGGCACCGTGAGGTCCTGGAGGCGAAATCCTATGATTTCCGATACCAGAGGCTGCGGGGTCGGCGAAGCCGCTGGAGTCGCCGTGCCTGTCTGCATGGTGGGAGCGGGCGTCGGTGTAGGCACCTGCGGAGGGATGGTAGGCGTCGCGGCGACACGGGTCGGCGTGGACACTGTCGTGGGCATGGCCGCCGTGGGGCTGGACGCGGGTGTCGAGGCCGCGCTGGGAGTTGGACTGGCTTCCTGCGCCGGAGAAGCGATAGGCGTAGCTGTCCTGACTGGCGCGGGCACCATAGTCGGAGAGGGCGTGGGGGGCACGGGCGTCGGCCCGGAGGCGGCGCCACAGGCTGCGACGACTGCCGCCACTACTATGAGAGCAAGCAAGAGAAGGGACGGACTCAGACTCATTAAAGGTACTCCCCTAACAGGTAAACAAAGACGTAGGGCTTGGGATACTGGTGTTCCGGGAGGTCAAGCCGTTGTTCCAGGCCACGCTTGTCCCAAGCCCTCAATCTTAATACGTTGCCCGCGCTTTCCGAGATTGCGGGCCATCGGGGAAGCTTAGCGCTCGGCCCCCTTGTTTGTCTGAAGGTGACGGTTATATCCTCTCCCGTGGAGCGCATTGAGCACATGGGCACACGCCGGTGTCACAGCGACATGCTCAGCCCCCTCTCTAGCTCTCCCCCAGAGGGGGCGAGGACAGCCCCTGCCCCCTTGATGGGTCCAAAAGCGGGCAGATTGTTGGAAAACCAGGGAGTGGGGCGAGGGCGGGTGCCCAGACTTCGCCCCCGTTCCCCCCCTCCGAATTCGGAGAGGGGGCGCACCAGGCCGACCCGGGCCTTGTAAAGCGTGGGGGTGAGGTCCGCTGGCATGCCACTCTCCCGTTTAGCTTGAAAGACTGTCCGCCCCTGCCCCCTGCGGGGGAAGGTCAGGAAGGAGGCGGCCCATCCAGTGCCAGCCTGCTATTGTGCATCACGCGTGAGGAAAGGAAGTCCACCTCTTTTGATAAACAAAAATTGTGCTTCTGCCCACGCGCTAGAAGATAGCCAGTGGGTTGACCGGGGAGCCGGTGGCGTTGGACAGCCGCAAAGGCGCGATGCAGAGCATGAACTCCCAGCGGTTGCGCTGCCGGCACGCCTGGGCCAGCTCCTCCAGGTTGGCGTTGTCCAGTATCCACAGGCCCAGGGCCACGATGCCCACCTGGTGAATGGGGTTGGTCAGGGCAGGGTAGCCGCTGGGCATGACGTCGTTGCCGGTGTCGCTGCCCAGCATGGCAATGCCGCGCTGGTGGAACAGCGGCAGGCACGCCGCCTGGCAGGCCGTGGAGCCTTGAGTCCTGGGGTTGACCGGCCCCTCGACGCCGCGGCGATGGAGCTGGCCCGTCCGGACCAGGAGGACGTCGCCCTCTTCAACCTGGAACCCGCAGCGCTCCTCGGCGGCCAGGATGTCCTCGGGCATGACGCCCTCGCCGCGCTCCAGCCACTGGACGCCCCTCACCATGGGCACGTCCACCAGCACTCCGCGGGTGACTATGCCATTCCCTGCCAGCTCTACCGACTCCCTGGTGGCGCCCAGGCTGGTGGAGACCAGGTGGGCAGGCTTGCCGTTATACATCCTGCCTTCCCAGAAGAAGTGGGCGAGGCTGTCAATGTGAGTGATGGCGTAACCGTGGAATATCATGCCGAAGAAGTCCGTGGAACCCTGGCTGGCCCGGGCGCTCACCTTCTGGCCGCTGGCCCAGCCCTCGCCGCTCTCGACCATGAAGTGCAGGGGAGGGTTGGGGATGTCGGGCGCAGCCTCATAGGTGACGGTGCGAGCGCAGGAGACCGTCGCGCCCTCCCTGACCAGGGAGGCCGCCCTGCGGGCCTTGTCCGGCGTCAGAAAGTTCAGCGTGCCTAGCTGGTCGTCCTCGCCCCAACGGCCCCAGTTGCTGAGGGACTTGAAGTAGCCAAGGACTTCCTCCTGGGTAGGGACCTTCCTCTGCTGCATGTGTACCTCCTGGAATGTGGGGGCTACTGGCTTTCTTCCTTCAGCGTTGCGTGTAGTATATATACTCGCGTCGGCGATGTCAGCGGCAGGCCAGTTGACACGGCGCGCCCCGACGCATATGCTTCGTCCCTGAAGACGCACCAGAGGCCGCGCGCGGCGGGAAGGGCCGCGTCCGGTGGAAAGGGAGCAGGGCTATGCCTGAGGCCAGGTGGTTCAAGGGCAATATCCACACCCACACCAACAAGTCCGACGGCGACACCGCGCCTGAGAAGGTGGTGAGCTGGTACAGGCGCCACGGGTACGACTTCCTGGTGCTGAGCGACCACAACCACCTGACGCTTCTGGAGTACGGCCAGGGCAAGAGGCGCAACCGCAGGCCCCTCATGGTCCCCGGCGAGGAGGTCTCGGTCAGGGTCCACGAGGGCAGGACGGCCATCCATATCAACGCCATCGGCATAAGCCGGCTGGTGGAGCCGATAGACGCCGCTGAGGTGGTGCCGACGCTCCAGGCCAACATCAACGCCATCATCCAGGCCGGGGGCATAGCCTCCATCAACCACCCCAACTACACCTGGGCCTTCGACCACGACGCCATCAAGCAGGTCACGGGCGCCAGCCTGCTGGAGGTCTTCAACGCCCACCCCGCCGTCAACACCTTCGGAGCGCCAGGCAAGTATAGCTGCGAGGAAATCTGGGACGGCGTGCTGAGCGCCGGCAAGGCCATCTTCGGCGTGGCCAGCGACGACTCCCACAACTTCCGCGACTTCCTGCCGGGCCTCAGCAATCCAGGCCGGGGATGGGTAATGGTCCGCGCCGAGGAGCTTTCCACGGAGGCCATCGTGGAGGCGCTGGCTTCGGGCCAGTTCTACGCCTCCAGCGGCGTGGCCCTGGAGACGCTGGAGGCGGGGCCGGACTGCCTCTCCCTGAGAGTCCAGCCCACGCGGGACTTCATCTTCACCACCAGCTTCATCGGACGCGGCGGGAAGGTCTATGCCCAGACCGTGGGCGCGGAAGCCTCCTACCGCATCAGGGGGGACGAGGGCTACATACGCGCGGTGGTCACGTCCTCGTCGGGCCAGAAGGCCTGGACGCAGCCGGTGTTCGTGCGCTGAGGGCCGCGCCGGTCACCCGCGTAGCCAGCAGCCGAAAAAGCCCTGCGCCACGGGAGTGGGCGCCCGGGCGCCTTCCACGTCGGCGACGAAGACGCCGGTGCCCTGGCCTTCGGGCAGAGGGCCGCGGGCCATCTGGTACCCCAGCGCCCCGGAGAACAGCAGTTGCCTGCCGTCGGGCGACCAGGGGCTGTGGGACTGGGCGTACTGGTCGAAGAAGGTGAAGGCGATAAGCTGCTCCTGGGTGGGGCGGAAGTCGGCCAGGTAGCGGGTGCTGCCGCTGGCCACGTCCAGGACGGCCCAGCGGATGGAGCCCTGGGCATGGGCCGAAGGCGTGATGTAGGCGGCCTTGCTCCCGTCAGGTGACCAGAAGAAGCACAGCACCAGGTCTTCGGCGATGCGCTCCTCGCCGGAGCCGTCCGCGGCCACCAGCCACAGGCCCTGGTAGAAGCCGGTGTTGTCCCGCATGTCCCGCACCAGGCCGATGTGCTGCCCACCGGGCCGCCACTGAAAGGCGCCGACGCCGGTCAGCTCCGCCAGGCGGCGCACCCCTCCGCCCGCCATGTCGGCCACCAGCAGGACCTGGCGCTCGCCACCTATCTCCCGCAGCAGCGCCATCCGGCTGCCTACCGGCGACCAGGAAGGGGCCATGTATATCCGCGACGTGCCCGGCACAGGGGCCGGCGTGGCACCGCGCTGGAAGTCCACCAGGAAGTGGCGCTGGTGGGAGTGCACCAGCAGGTAGCGGGAGTCCGGGGACCAGGACAGGTACAGCGGCCCGCCGTCCAGCAGCCGCCTGGGGCCATCGGTGCCTGAGACCTCGTGCACGAACAGCGAAAGCCCGCTCCTCAGCGTCTGGGCAATGAAGGCCAGGCGGCGCCCATCAGGTGCCCAGAGGACGTAGTGCGGGGTGCGCTGGGCAATGGCGTCGGTGGTGGGCTCGTTCAGGTAGACCAGACGGGGCGGCTCGTCCTCCCTGGCCTCCAGGGGCTTCCAGAATAGCCCAAGCCGCCTGTGCCCGTTGCTGCCCGATGTGGAACCCGAAAAGGCAACGTGCGTCCCGGAGGGAGAGCTGGCCGGCCAGGTGTAGCTCATGCCAGGAGGAGTGAGACGCCGCGGCCCAGCGCCCTGGATGGGACTGTCGTAAAGCGCGCCGTCGTAGCCCACGTAAACGATGCGGCTCATGTCCGGGCCACCCTTTCAGCGGCAGGGAGTCAGTGCTGGTCCGCCAGGAATCGCAGGCGCTTGAGGCGCTGGACCACATCTATATCATAGGGCAAATCAATGACTGGCCGGGGCCACGGCGCCAGTTGCTGGCACGGGACAGGCAGCCGGCCGGAAAGCTCCCTGTAAACGATGTCGGCCAGCGCCGGCAGGGAGGCCACATCCTCGGCATTGTACCGCACCAGCGTTTCCAGGGCGCTGGTGCTACCCCTCCGCCACATGCGCCAGAGCAGCACGGCGTCGTACCCGTCCAGCCCTTGCAGGTCTGACGGCCGGCCCACATGCAACTGCTTCTCGACGGCCTTCAGGCCGCCCCTGTAGCCCAACCGACGCAGCGGTACCAGGAGGTCCAGGTGGGCCTTGTGGGCGAACACCCTGCCAAAGAAGTGCTCGATGTAGGGCAGGTCGAAGGCGGCGCCATTGTAGGTCACGATCAGGTCGTACTGCTCCAGGGCTGCCCGCAGGTCGTCCAGGTTTTCGCCTTCAATGTACGCCCTGTAGCCCTGGGAGTCCAGGATACCCACCATGGTGATGTAGCCGAAGCCTGCCGAGCCTCCAGTGGTCTCGATGTCCAGGAAGGCCGCACGCTCACGGAAGTCGCGGTACAGCCTCCACCTCTCGCTGGAAGGCAAGCAATGGTGGAAGAAGGAGGCATCGGCGGCCGCCAGGCGAGCACAGCACTCCTCCAGGTGGGCGCAAAGCTCCGTGTGCCGTCTGCGCACCCGCGCAGGCAGGGAGGCCGCGCCCAGGAAGTCTTCCCAGGTAGCTATCCCGGCGTTCCACAGGGCTAGCTCGGTGGCGACGCCCACTTGCGGCAAGTGAATGAAGCTGTGGCGGAGCACAGGGACAAGGACCTCGGTCTCAGGGGCTACCTGGCAAAGTTTAGCTGGTCACAGGGGCAGGTGTCCAGGGACAAATGGGCCACGGGCCTGTACCAGTTGATTCCCGCCTCCGGCACGCCACCCAGCCCCGCCTCACCGGGCGTGGGGCAGGGCTGGGTGAGGGTGCCAAGGGCCTGAAGAAGGATGGCCTGGTTGCCCTAGCGGGTAACCGTGACGGCAACGGGCTTCACGGAGTTAACGGCGTAGCCTAGCTTGTTCCAGACTGGCTCCATGGGCTGCTCGTTGCCTGCCTCGTCGGTGGCGCGGGCCATAAGGGTGTACTTGCCCGGGGCGGCGGGCTTCCAGGTGAAGTTCCACTGCCTCCAGGCGTAGCGCTCGGCCGGGCCAACAAGCTCGGCCGGCTTCCATGTCTTGCCGCCATCGGTGCTGACCTCCACGCGGCGCACCGGCGCGTGGCCCGACCAGGCAAGGCCGGAGACGCTGTGGGCCTGGAGCGGCAGCACCGCGCCCTCCTGGGGCCAGGTAACCAGGGACTTGACGGCGATGCGCGAGACGGGCACCGTGGGGTGTCCTTCCCGCTGCATGACGTAGCGCTCCGTCTGGAAGAAGCCCTCGAACTTGCGGTCCAGCACCGTCATGCGCACCAGCCACTTGACCGATGCCATGCCGTACCAGCCCGGAACAACCAGGCGCACCGGGAAGCCGTGCTCCCTGGAAAGCACCTCGCCGTTCATCTCGTAGGCCAGCAGGGTGTCGGGGTGGGTAGCAACGTCCAGCGGAAGGCTCCTGAGGTATGGCTGCATCTTGCGAGCTGGCTCAGGCTTTCCCACGTCTGCTCCTTCGAACAGGACTTCCTGAGCGCCTGGCCTCAGCCCGGCCAGCTCCAGTATGGCCTTGAGGGGCACACCAGACCATACGGCGTTGCTTACAGCCCCGCTCTGGAACTGGTTCCCAGGCGCTGTGGGCCGCAGGTCGCCGCGGTTATTGCCCGCGCACTCGAGGGTCACGGACGTGGTCTGCTTGGGGAAGCGGTGCCGTAGCTCGGCATACTGGAGGCGCACGGGCCGCTCCACGTGGCCCTCAATGGACAGCGACCAGGTCGCCAGGTCCACTGTCGGCATGGGGAAGTGGTTGCGCACATAGAACAGGGGGTTCGGTGTGAGCCAGCTCTGGAGGATCGCTGGCGGGGACTCGCTGACCAGCGGCTCCGAGTCCAGAGGTACCAGTTTCAGGGCCTCTGGATGAGTATACCAGCGCTCCTCGTAGCTGCCAGCCCCGGCGTCGCCGCGGGCGCGTACATTGGTCATGCCCAACTCCTGAGAAAGACGAGTGAAGCCCTTTGTGAGGCTACTGTAATTGAAGCGCACGGGGAAAATCAAGAGGGTTGCGACTGGGGCTGGCGCACGGCAAAGCTCGGACAATACCTGCCAAAGGACTAGGCCCAAGGTGGCACCCCTGGTGACAGGAATTCATACGCCCGTATGATGTCCGCGCGCACCCCAGGCATTAGGGTTTACGAAGGGAGGGTATGCCCCTCCGTCCAGGCGTTGCTTCCACCAGGAAGCAAAAGAAGGCCGCTGGGCCAGCACCACTGCCAGGGAGGTCATGACCCGGCAGCCGCTCTACACTAGATCAACATGATTTCGATGGAGCGTTTCACCCTCATCCCCTCGGCAGGCCCGGGGCAGGCCCTGACCTTCCCCATCAAGGAGGAAGGGACTTTCCTCTCCCCCTCGACGGGGGAGAGTCAGAGTGGGGGTGAAACGCCTCATCCCAGCCCTGGGTGTCGGCGAGAGCACGGGTACTTGAGGGGATGGGGTTGAGGAGGACGAGATGCAGAGCCGATTTGCCATAAATGGCCATCCAATTCATCCACTGCTGGTCACCATTCCTATCGGGCTTTTCCTTTGGGCGCTAGCGAGCTTCGTCGTCTTCAGGGTCACAGCAGACGACATCTGGTACGATGTCTCTTACTGGACGGCCATCGCCGCTGTAGTGGGGGCCTTGCTGGCGGCACTGCCCGGCTTCGGTGACTACCTGGCGTTGCCTCTCAGGGGGAGAACACGGGTAACCGCCACTACTCACATGCTGCTGGACCTCTCCATCGTGGCCCTGTACATCGCCGGCATCCTCCTGATGGTCGGCGACGATGCCAAGGAAGGCGTCGCCCGCATGACTGTGCTCGTCCTCTATGCCGTCGGCACGGGCGCGCTGCTGGTGTCCGGGTGGCTCGGGGGCGAGATGGTATACCGCGAGCATGTGGCCGGCATACCATCAGAGGCCGAGGCCAGGGCACGCATTCCCGAGAGCAGGTGAGCCAGGGCTCCAGCGCGGCAGCACAAAGGCCGTGTCCTTGTTGGCGCAGGGAAAGCACCAGTGGACTGCATGGAGTAGGTATAGGGGAGGAGGAAGAGGTTGGCTGGTCACGATATCATTGTGGTCGGCGGGTCCACGGGCGCCCTGGAGGCCCTCTGCAGGCTGGCACACGAGCTGCCGGCAGACCTGCCAGCGGCGGTCTTTGTGGCCCTCCATCTTCCTGACTGCGACACTGGCACCTTGCCGAGGGTCCTGAAACGCGCCGGGCCGCTGCCGGCAGTCCATCCCCGAGATGGGGAGGCTATCCAGCCCGGCCATATTTACGTGGCCCCGCCTGGCAGGCACCTGGTCATCAAGCGGGGCTATGTCCGGCTGGGGCTTGGCCCCAGGGAGAATGGCCACAGGCCTGCTATTGACCCTCTTTTCAGGAGTGCCGCCCGGGCATACGGACGGCGGGTGATTGCCATGGTGCTCTCAGGTTGCACTGATGATGGCATTGCGGGCCTCATGGCTGTGAGGCAGCACGGCGGCACCGTTATAGCGCAGAACCCCAGGGAGGCACTGTACCCGATGCTGCCGTCCAGCGCCATCGAGAACGTGCAGGCGGACCACGTCGTTCCGCTATCGGACATGCCCGCGCTGTTGCTGCAACTGGTGGGAGAAGGCGCAGGCCCGGAGCCGTCCTTCGCCCAGCCCACCAACGGCGAGGTCCCGCCAGATATGGCGGAGGTGGATGGCATGCTGCCCATGCAGCGCGAGATGCCCGGCACGCCGTCGGCCTTTGCCTGCCCGGAGTGCGGCAGCACCCTCTGGGAGCAGCACGACGGGGAGTTCGTCCGGTACATCTGCCACACGGGACATGTCTTCTCCCTGCACATCCTGGCGGCAGAGCAGTACCAACTGCTGGAGAACGCCTTCTGGAACATTATCCGCGCCCTGGAGCAAGCCGAGGGGCTGCGCCACTACCTGGCCGCCCGAGCGCGCCAGCGCGGCGACAAAGCCCAGGCGGCGCGCTACGATGAGTCCGCCCTGGAGGTTCGGCACGAGATGGAGCGCATCCGGGACACGCTACTGCGCCACCGCACCGAGGCGGTGGCCCAGTAGCAAGGGCATGCTCGTCCCATCCCCAGGCGCCCCACATGCGGCCTGCGCCCCCTTTGCAGGCCGATGGCCCCATCCGGGGCTAGCCCGATGCCCTCCCTTGATGTACAATCACGTGCGGCTAACGCTGCCTCGCCCTGCCAGCGGCGTGGCAACAGAGCACCGAGCGCGCCAGGAGGATACCCATGGGCCAGACCGAGGCCAGCGCCGACAGCCGCGACAGGGCGCTGGCAGCTATTGTTGCCGTCAGCACGCTCATGGCACGGCGGCACAAGCCGGCCGGGGAAGAGGGACGCCAGACAGCCCAGCCGGCCGAGGGAACGCCAGAAGCCCGTGAAAGGGCGCTGGCGGCGGCCATAGCTGTGAGCGTGCTGCTCGCTCGCAGGGGTCTCGCAGGCCGGGCGCGCCACGGCTAGCACCTTGCATAGCCCCTTCCCAGACTCTCCATTCCTGGGGCTGATCACGCGATGGCCGCTGCAGAGTTGAAGTGGTGATGCTGGCGGCGCAAGACCTCACCCCCGCAAGCCCCCTCTCCACGCGTAGAGAGGGGGCCATGGCTCAGCCGACGCTGTGCCCTTAAACAAAGGGGGTGAGGTCTCCCGCCTCCCACCCGCTTTTCTTCGCAAAATTCCCGCGAAAGGCCAGTCGGGGACTTGCCGCTATGCCTACAAAGCTGAGGGTCAACGTCAGGGGACGCTGGTACACCGTGGAGGTAGGGGACCTCGACACCAGCCCCGTCCACGTGCTTGTGGACGGCCAGCCGGTGGAGGTGGAAATACAGCCTTTGTCCCCCGCTGTCGCCCGACCAGGGGCGCCGGCGGAGCTTGAGGAGCCAGCGCCCGTCGTCAACAGGCGCTCTGCTATCAAGGTCTTTCACTCTCCCATGCCGGGCATGATCGTCTCGGTCGCCGTGAAGGCAGGGGACCAGGTGGTGACCGGTGACGAAATCTGCGTGCTGGAAGCCATGAAGATGCAGCAGGTGCTAAGGGCCGACTGGTCGGGCATCGTCCGCGCGGTGCACGTGCGCCCGGGGCAGCACGTGCAGGAGGGTGCCCCCATCGTTGAACTGGAGTGAACAGAGGACCAGAATCACAAAAATTCCTTGAAAAGATGTACAAATCCCGCTTGCCATTTTCACGCCGTCAGAGTTAGGATTGCAAGACTTGGCAAAACACGGCCCTCCAGCGCCTCCCCCGGCCCACCTACCAGCAGCGTCCCTCGGAGATGCACTCATGCGGCACGATTCCAGACTCGCTATAGAAGGTGGGACACCAGTCATCACCACGCCCCTCCCCAGGGGCGTGTCAGGCCCCAGCGTAGTAGGGGACGAGGAGATAGAGGCCGTCACCAGGCTCCTGCGCAGCCAGCAGTTGTTCCGCTACCGTGAAGGCAGCGAGGCCGTCAGCTTTGAGCAGGAGGCCGCCGAGTTCCTGGGCGTCAGGTATGCGCTGATGGTGAACTCTGGCACCAGCGCCCTCATCTGCGCCCTGACCGGCATCGGCGTCGGCCCCGGGGACGAGGTGATTGTCCCGGGCTACACCTACATCGCCACCGCCGCCGCCGTCATCGCCGTGGGCGCTGTGCCCGTCATAGCGGAGGTAGACAACTCCCTGGGACTGGACCCGGCGGACGTGGAGCGCAAGATAACGCCCTATACCAGGGCCGTGGTGCCGGTGCACATGCGCGGCGTGCCCGCCCGGCTGGATGCGGTCCTGGCCGTGGCCCACAGGCACGGCCTGAAAGTGGTAGAGGACTGCTGCCAGTGCGTCGGCGGCCAGTACCGGGGCAGAAGGGTGGGGACGTATGGCGACGTGGGCGCCTGGAGCCTCAACTACTACAAGACCATAAGCTCGGGCGAGGGTGGCCTTGTCTTTACCAACGACAGGGACATCTACGAGCGGGCCTGTTTTGCCGCCGACCCCGGCCTGCCCATGTGGACCAAGTCCGGGGGCGTGGAGTGGCACAACGGGCCTTTCCCACGGCAGACCTACCGTCCCAGCGAGGTCCTGGCCGCCATTGCCCGCGTCCAGCTCCGCAAGATCGAGGGTATTCTGGCCCACCAGCGGGCGCTGAAGCACGCCTTCCTCGAGGCCCTGGACGAGCCGAGAGGCTACGTCCTCCAGCATGAGGACGACCCGGCAGGTAGCACCGGCGTATCCATCTCCATTATCGTGCACAACGCCCAGCTTGCCAGAGGGTACGCGCTGGCCCTCCAGGCCGAGGGCCTGGAGGTTGCGACCCTTTACAACGATGGCTTTCCTGACCGCCACATTTACGCCTACTGGGATGCCATTCTGGAGAAGCGTTCCCCACACCCCACCGGCTACCCCTGGAGGGACCCGGCCTACAAGGGCAACGTGCAGTACTCCAGGGACATGTGCCCTCAGACCCTCTCCATTCTGGGACGCGCCCTTCGATTCGACTTCAACATGAATATGGCCCAGGAGCACGCGAGGCTGATGGCCCTGGCGCTGAACAAGGTTGACGCTGCTCTGGGCGCATAGACCTGACGACCATGGTGCAGGACGAGGCGCTCATCGGCTACAGCCTGCAGGTGACGGCCAGCAGGCAGGACGAGATCGCCGGCAGGGCCATGGTCACCGCTGTCCTGCAGCCCACGTTCAGCATAGACTTCGTCGCGGTAACGCTGGAGCTACGGTAGGAGGTAGCCGATGCCAAACACGAGCGTGCTCACCGGAGCGGACGGCTCCATCACTCTGTCAACGCCCCAGGGCACCGAAGGGGAGACGGCACAGGGCGTCCTGGACGCCTACGAGCTTATCACCGTCGGGCGGGTCCAGAACGTGCGGGTGGAGGTGCAGTCGGACATCAAGGCCTTCCACGAGATCGGGCAGCGCTACGCCACCGAGCTGCGCCCGGGCAACGTGACCATCCGCGGCACCATAGGCCGGGCCTTCATCAACGGGGCGCTGCTGAGGTTGCTGCTGGGCGAGGCCAGTGAGCAGCGGCCGGCCGCAAGCTGGGTCCAGCCCGCCTTCAATATCACCCTGCGCCTGGACAACCCGGCCACGCCGGACACCAGCAGCACCGTGACCCTGTACGACGTCAAGATAGACGGCTGGGCCTTCCATCTGCCCGAGGACGACTTCGTCATGGAGTCCATCAGCTTCCAGGCCCTTTATCTCAGCGTGCAGGACGAAGGCTGATGCTGTCGCCCGAGGAGCTGCTGGCAGGCAGTAGCCTGACCTTCGAGGTAGAGGTGCCGGCCTCGGTGCTGCGTCCCGCCGACGCGGCCAGCGCCGAAGCCCAGCCCCGCACGGTGCGGCTGCGCCCCCTGACCGTCCGCGACCTCCAGCTTATCTCGCGGGCGGCCAGGGAGAGCGACTCGCTGGTGGCGGCGCTGATGGTCCAGCGCGCGCTGGTGGAGCCGCAGATGACCGTGGCCCAGGTCTCGGCGATGCACGTGGGCCTGCTGCAGTTCCTGTTGCAGCAGGTGAACCACATCAGCGGCATAACGGCCAGCGCCGAGCAGCTTTCCAGCGCCATGGAGGCGCCGCTGGCCAAGGCCGCCTTCGTGCTGGCCAGGGAGTTCGGCTGGACACCCCAGCAGGTGAGCGAGCTGACCCTGGGCCAGGTGTTGCTCAACCTCCAGATGCTGAAGGAGAGGTCGCGCTCGTGACGCAACGGCCGGGCAACCAGGAGGCGTGGCGCCAGCAGGTGCAGGCGTTCCGCAGCGTGGCGGAGTCCCTGCGCTCGCCCATTCCCGGGCTGCAGGCGGACCTGCTGGCCCCAGAGAAGCTGCTGGACATGGCGGGGGAGCCGCCGCTAGTGGGCTTTTCGCCCTTCGGCACGCTGCCCCGCGACCTGGGAGACAACGGCGAGCAGCGGCCAGGGGAGGGGAGCGGCAGGCCGGCCGGGGCAGCGCCGGGACTCGCCCCGCCTCCCCGGCAGCCCGCAGCCGCGCCGCCGACCGTCGGGCTTGCCGGCCGCGCCAGCCAGTCAATGGCGCCTCTCGCCGTCGAGGGCGGCACGTCGCGCCCGGTGTTCTCTCTCAAACGCACCAGCGGGCCATACGGCCGGGCAGGCCGCTCCGGCCCTGGCGCGTCCCCGCCCACGGAGCTAGGGGCAGCGGGCAAGCCCCGGCTCTGGCCCACCAGGGCACTCAAGGCGGGAAGAGCCGATAGCCCAGGAAAGCGCTAACCTTGCGGCTGGACAGCCCCCGCGTCAAGGGGCAGAAGACCCCCAGCCAGAGGGGCTTCCCTCCAGGCAACAACCTGCCCCACTTCCCGAAGCCCGCCCGCAGGCCGCCCCGACGTCCGAGGCGGGCGCCCTCCTGACGGCGCTGGCCGAAGAGGCGCTGCGAGGGACGAGTGTTGAGGGTGGGACCGCTCGCGGGCCACGGCGCGGCCATGACCCTGGCGCGCCCCAGGGAACGGGCCGGGCATCGTCTGCACCCTGGCAGTTGGGCCTGGCAGAGGCCACACGGGGACGGCGCTGGCCCGGGGCGGCAGGTCTGCTGGAGAGCGCCACGGAGATGATGGGCCGCCTGGCGGGCGAGCTGCTGGCGCCTGGCCGGCCACAGAGCATGTCCCAGCCAGAGGCGGAAAGGCTTCGGACAGGCGGCGGAGAGGGGCGAGGCCAAGGCACTGACAACGGCACCGCTGAAGCGGCCCCGGCGCGGCAGGGCTACGCGCTGGAGCCTCTGCCCTGGAAGCCCCTCGATGGCGGGCCAGCGCAGGCCAGCGCTCCCATGACCGAAGCGCCGCGAGCGCCCTTGCCGGACGCCGAGACGCTGGCGGCCCTGGTCAACCAGGTGCTGCTGGAGCAGGCCCGGCTGCACGGAGTTGACCTGTCATGAGGACCAAGCCGGTTCTGGGGGACTGGGAGATACCACGTATCGAGTCCATAAGCTCGCTGGAGAGTCGCTCCTTCGTAGAGTTCGCCGTGCCGGGCCGCGTGGGCAGCCTGTTCCAGGACATGAACGCGGCACCCATGCGCATCGCCATCGCCGGCAGCCTCTACGGCGACGAGGCCAGGGACGAGTTCCTGCAGACGCTGCGGGAGAAGTTCCGGGCCGGCGAGCCGGTGACCTTCGTGGCCGACATCACCACGGCGACGGAGGTGCAGTACGTCATCATCGAGACGCTGCGCTTCCAGGAGAGCGGCACCAGGCCAGACCAGATTGACTACCTCATCATCATCCGGGAGAGCCCGCCGCCTCCACCGCCGCCGGACCCGCTGGGCGGGCTGGACGCCGGCCTGCTGGAGGACGCCGGAAGCTTCCTGGACACGGTCACCGGCGCGCTGGACGTGATAGATACGCTGGGGAGCGTGCCCAACTTCGGTGACCCCACGCCTCCGCTCAGCGGGGCGCTGGACAGCGCCCAGGCCGCGCTGGAGGGGCTGGGCGGAGTCACCATGGCGCTGAGCGAGCTATTCGGGGGGAGCTAGCAGGCTATGCCCACCCTTTTTGAGCGTCTTGACCAGGCCCTGGAGGGCAACGAGCTGGATGGCAGGCTTGCCGCCCAGGTGGGCAGCCTCACGGCCATCGTGGACGTTGTCTCGGGCCTGATAGCCAATCCGCCTGACGAGCTGGGTGACCTCCAGGCGGCCATCAGCGAGCTGCCGCTGCCGGACCTCCAGCTTGGCGGCGAGTTCTCGGGCACCCTGGACGCCATCCGCGAGGCGCTGCCATCCGACCTTTCCTCCGTCACCGGCGACCTGCTCAACGGCCTTCAGCAGTTGCAGACCACCGTTGGCACCCAGTTGACCCAGGTCCTCCAGGACACCCTGGAGGTGGTGCTGGCCATCTACAGGCTGACGCAGATTGACTTCACCTGCGAGGAGGCCGCCGCGCCGGAAGGCGGCGCTGGAGGCCCTGGAGGCGGCACACCACCTCCCGGTGGCGGGACGCCTCCGCCCACCCAGCCGCACCCTGTGGGCGCGGTGGTGGAGCGCACCAACGGCTTCCTGGATCTGCTTCCGTCGCCCCTGAACGTGGAGGGCTTCCTGGCGTGGCTCATCCAGGCGACGGACTGCGCCCAGCGCAACGCGCTGCTGCCGCGGAACATTCCGCTGTACGACGACATCCGCGACCCGCTGGAGACGCTGGTCACCTGGAACGGCCTGACCGCCGACCAGGTGCGCGACCAGATCAGCGCCGCGCTGGCCGACACGGCGGCCTTCGTCCGCGACAGCGCCAGCTTCGCCCTGGCCGGCCCGCTGGCGGACCTGTCCAGCCTGCCGGCCAGCATTGGCGCCAGCACGCTGCGGCAGATCGCCAGCGACCTGGCCGCCAGGCTAGCCGAGCTGCGCACCGCCGTCAACAGCGGCGACCTCAGCGGCACCGGCCCCGCCGTGGCCGCGGTCAACGCGCTGCTGGACCAGTACGCCGCCCTCCGGCCCACGCTGGAGGCCGATGTCCTGCCGCTGCTGGAGCCGCTCCAGGCGCGCCTGGCCGCCCTGGCCGACGACCTGGAGGACCAGATGGCCCACGTGCTGTCAGTCCTGCGGCCTCCCGGCGCCCTGGCCGACGACCTGGAGGACCAGATGGCCCACGTGCTGTCAGTCCTGCGGCCTCCCGGCGCCCTGGCCGACCTGGAGCCGTTCAACGTCACGTTGCCCTCGCCCCCGCTGGCCGACTCCCTGGCGGCCGTGGAGCAATGGCTCAACGCCGTCACCGACTGGCTGCGCGACCTGTTGGACAAGCTGGACCTGACGGCCATCCGGGACCCCCTGCGCACCGTGGCCGATGGCGCCCGGGCCGCCGTGGACGGCCTGGACCAGGGGCTTACCGCCGTGACGCTTCAGGTGCAGTCCCTCTTCGGCGAGGTGGAGTCGCTGCTGGACCAACTGGACACGGCCGCAATACAGGCCCAGGTGGAAGCGGCCATCCAGGAGTTCAGGGATGAGCTGGTGCAGCAATTGAACGACCTCTTCGCGCCGGCGCGGGAAGCCGTGTCCCAGGTGGTCGACACCATTGACGCCGCCGTGGACTCCTTCGACCCGGAGGACATTATCGAGGCCCTGCAGCAGGCCGTCCAGTCCGTCACCGATGTCCTCCAGGACCCGGCGGTGACATCGGCGGTGGAGCAGGTAAAGGGCACGCTGGACACGGTGAGGCAGCAGGTGGAGGCGCTGTCCTTCGCCCCGCTGACCGACGAGGTCGTGGCCGCCATCGAGGCGATAGCCGAGCAGTTGCGGCAGATTGAGGCGTCGCAACTCCCGGCACCGCTCCAGGCGGCCCTCCAGACGGCGCTGTCGGCCCTGCCCGGCGACCTGACGCCCTTCACCGACCCCGTCATTGACGAGTTCGGCCAGATGATAGAGGCCGGCCCGGTGCCCCTGGTGGAGGCCGTGCGAGAGCAGCCCCAGCGGTTGCTGGAGCGCGTCCGCCAGTTCGAGCCGGCGGCGCTGCTGGGCGACAGCCTCTCGCAGCCCTACCAGCAGCTCATCGCCCAGATGGAGGCTTTCAAGCCCAGCGGACTGCTGGAGCCTGCCCAGAGCGCCCTGAACTCGCTCAAGGACAGGCTGAGGGAGAGCGCCAGCCCCGGCCTGGCCATCCAGCCCCTGCAGGCGCTCTTCGACCAGTTGGTGCAGTCCTTCAACGCCCTGGACCCTGAGGCCCTGGTAGCGCCCCTGGAGCAGCGGGTGAGCGAGGTAATCAATGGCGTCCTGGACGCGCTGCCGGTGGACGAGGTCTTCGACCAGGTGGACGAGGCCCTGGGGAAGATCGAGGAGACCATTGGCGTCGGCGATGACCTGCTGGCGCTGCTGCGGCGCGTCCGCGAGCTTCTGGACGCCTTCGAAGACCCGCAGGCCAAGGTGGACACCTTCATCAGTGCCGTCATCGCCAGGGTGGAGTCGCTGACGGACACCAGCCCGCTGGAGCCTGTGTTGCAGGACCTCTCGGATGCCCTGGACGGGACGCGGGCGTCGGCGCTGCTGGCCCGGTTCGACGCCGCCGCAGGCGCGCTGCTGTCGGCCCTGGAGGACCTGGCCCCCCAGGACCGGCTGGTGGCGCTGGTGCAGGCCTACAACGGGGTCTCGCGCCAGGCGCTGGCTGCCCTGCCGGACTCGGCGGAGAAGGCCGCCCTGACGGCGGCCCTGGACCGCTTCAACCCGGCCCAGCCCGTCTTTGCGGCGCCCTACCAGGCGCTGGAGGAGCTACGCCAGGCCATCCAGCAGGCGCGGGCCAGCCTCCAGGCGCTGCTGGCCGACTGGGACGAGCGCTTCCACGACGCCGATGGCACGCTGGCCGCCCTGCGGCTGGCCCAGGCCACCGGCGAGCAACTGGCCCAGTTCCTGGGGGACGAGCTGGGGCCGCAGCTCACGCGCCCGCTGGTCAAGGCCTTCGCGGCCCTGGACCCGGTGCGCCAGACCGCCGACGTCTTCATCACTGAACTGGAAAGCCTTATCACCGACCTCCAGGCCAGGCTGACCGACCTGCTGCTGGGGCCGGACTCCCTGGGCGGCATCCGCGACGCGCTCCAGGAGCTGGTGCAGCGCTTGCGGGACTTCAACCTGGACTTCCTCAGCGACAGCCTGGCGTCCCTTTTCGCCAACGTGCGGGGCAAGCTGGAGGCCATAAGCCCGGCGCAGCTTGGCCAGGCCCTGCAGACCGCCTTCGAGGACATGCTGGACACCCTGGACCTGGGCCTGGTGCTGCCGCCCGACGACGTGGCGCAGCTAGACAGCGCCTACACCTCGGTGCTGGACAAGCTGAAGGGGCTGGACCCCAACACGCTGGTGACCGAGGTCTTGCAGCCGGAGTTCGAGGAAACGGTGCTGCCGCTGCTGGAGGCCTTCGACCTGACGCCGCTGCTCACGGCCATCGTGGAGCGCCTGCGCACCCTGGACGACGAGCTGAGGCAGGAGATGGCCCGCGTCAACGAGGCGTACCAGGAGATGCTGCGCTCGGCGCCATCGGTGAGCGTGTCCGCCGGCGTGGAGCTGCCCATATGAGGCCAGCATGGGCGAGGCCTTTAGCCTCCTCTCCAACCCTCCCCCAAAAGGGGCCGGGACCAGTCCCTTCCCCCAAAGGGGGAAGGCCAGAGCCTGCCCCGAGCCGGTCGAGGGGAAGGGGGCAGGATACCAACGGCCACCTGCTTGGCAAGGTCTGCGTGGAGTAGTAGAGGAATGACGCTAGGGTCAGTGCTGCTGAGGCCCCAGAGGGTGCGGCGCTGCGCCGCGCCGACGCCCGAAGACACGCTGGTGGACGACTTCCTGTCCCTGATGGCCCGCGTCATCGCCAACAAGGCCAGGGGAGGGCGCATCCTGGACGCCATGGGCGAAGCCCTGGAGGCTGCGGCCCAGCGCCTAGCCCAGCGTGCCGAGGCCGGAGTGGCTACCGCCCACGAGCGCCTGCGCGACTGGCTCCAGCCCTTGGTGGACAGGCTGGCCCAGCTTGCCCAGCAGCTCTCGGAGGTGGACGACCCCGCCGAGGTGATGGACGTTGCCCAGGAGGTGCTGGCCCTGGTCACCGGCCTGGCCGAGGGTCTGACCGCCGACCAGCTCCGCCAGCACCTGGACGAGCTACTGGACATAGCCAGGAACGACCTGGGCCTGACCAGCGACTTCATCACGGGGCAGGTCTGGGCGCTCTTCGATGATGTGATGGCCCGGCTCCAGGCGTTGCCGGCCGAGTCGGACAGGGCCATGAGGGAGGACCGGCGCGAGGCCATCGCGCTGCTGCGCCGCGTCAAACGCCGCCTGCAAGGCCAGTTCCAGTTCCCTGAGCTTAACGCCGACAGGCTGGCGAGCGAGCTGTTCCGGTGGCTGCGGCGCTCCGGCTTCGACGGCGCGGCCCGGCGCGTAGCCTGCATCGGCGAGGGCGTCGGCGCGGCCTTCGATGCGGGCGAGGCGGTGCTACGGCTGGTGCCAGCCACCAGCATCTTCGGCCCGGGCAGCGTGGGCGCGGCGGAAGCGGTCGCCAGGGAGAAGTTCGCCTGGTACGCAAGCTGGCTCCTGGGCGATAACGACAGGCCCTGGTATTACACCTTGCTCTTCTTCCTGCCCACCGACGAGGTCTGGATAGACAAGGACCGCAAGAACATCGTCCGCAAGAACGTCTGGCGGGACAACCAGGTGCTCCACACCGGCACCGACTTGAAGTGGAATGATGCGCCTGTATTCCAGGCATCCAGCCCCAGGCACTACACCTTCGGGCTGGTCGGCCCCGATGCCATGGAGAAGGTCGCCATCTACTCTGCCTGGATCGGCGACTACGTTGAGGCTATCCTGCAACTGAAGGCCATCGAGAAGGGCAACTTCGCCTCGCCCATCCTCAACAGCGCCGCCATGGGCGCCCTGGGGACCTACAGGCTCATCACCGAGGACCCGGAGTACCCCATTCACAGCGTGCTGCGCTGGCTCACCGGCCGGACCATTTCCACGCTGCTAGGCTCCTTCGAGGGCATACACACCAGCGCCACCTTCGGCAATGCCTTCAAGTTCTGGCTGATCCTGCTGGCCGCCGACGCCAAGAACTCCTACACCAGCAAGTCCATTTCCACTACCGTCCGGGACCTGCTGCTGTCCACCCTCACCCTGCTGAACTACCAGGGGCCAGGCACGCCGCCGTCGGGGGAGGACAACCGCCCGGAGAACCGCAAGGAGGTGGCGCCTTGGGTGAGCCTGGCGACCCTGGGCGCCAACTGGCTCCTGACCCAGATAATCCCCAGGACCGACTACTCCCACCCCTTCCAGGGGCCGGGCAGTCAGGCGGCCAAGATGTGGCTGCTGTGGGGCCTCCTGGGCAGCATCGGCGCGGCCATGCTGGGGGCCGTGGTGGGCACGGCGGCAGGCCAGGCCCTGGCCAGGGCGCTGGACTGGAAGGTGCTGGGCAGGCAGCTCCTGGACGGGCTGCTCAAGACGGCTTCCACCTTCTGGTTCGCCTTCTGGCTGGCGCTCTTCGGCTTCAAGGAAGGCGACACCGACGACGGCAAGTACAACCCTGGCGGCCCAGAGTTCTCGGGGTACCCAGAGCATGAATCGTCGCCCTACAGGCTGCCCTTCGAGCAGGGCAAGGCCGTCATGTGCGTCCAGGGCAACCAGGGCATGTGGAGCCATAACAACTTCGGCGGCCTGCCCCAGGTCTACTCCTACGACCTGGGGCTGGACCAGGGCGATGAGGTGCTGGCCAGCCGTCCGGGGACGGTGGTGGACTTCTTCGACTGGGTGCCCGACGACCAGAACGTCACGACCAACGCCCCGGCGGGAGCGACGCTGCCGGGCCAGACCTCGGCGGAGAACTGGAACTTCATCGTCATCCGGCACGACCTGGCGCAGGACCCGGCCACCGGGAACCTGGTGCCGGCGGCGCCCGACAGTACCCACGACCTCGACCAGGGCGGGGCCGTGGTGACCACCTACGCCGAGTACGGCCACGGCCGGCAGGGCAGCGTGCGGCGCGTCTTCGCTCAGAGGCTGGGCATCAGCGAGGCCAGCATCACCTCGGCCCAGATAATCGGGCAGCAGGTAAGGCAGGGCCAGCGTGAGGCCGGGGCCGGCGTCGTCCACGCCACCGCCTGTCGCGCGGGCAAACCTGGTAAACCGCACCATTCCCTTCGTGTTCCGGGATGTCACACACATCATCGGCACCGACGGCGTGCCCAAGTCCCTGACCTTCTACACCTCCGAGAACCAGAGGGTATAGCATGGTAAGCTCGCTATTTGCTGCGGGCAGCGCGCCCCCGGCAGTCCGAAAGCCGGTCATAGAGCTCAGCTTCGGCAGCGGCAGCGCCGAGGACTGGAAGAACACCGTGGAGACGCTGACCCTGGAGGCTGGCCTGGGGCCGTCGGTGGACAGGGTGGAGGTACGGCTGGCCGCCATTCAGCAGGCGCCCTTGCCGGCCATCGGCGACGCCGGAAGCGTCTCCCTGGGCTACTCCGATGCCCAGGCGGAGCCAGTCTTCACGGGCCAGGTGGAGGCCATGGCCCGGAACATCCAGGGCGCCACGCACGTGGTGGCCTCCAATGGCGGCGCTCTGCTGTCGCGGCTCCGCGTCAACCAGAGCTACGAGCAGCAGAAGGCCGGAGACATCGTGCAGGACCTGGCGGGCCGGGCAGGGGTGAGCGCTGGCAGCGTGGAGGCCGGCGTCACATTCCCCTTCTACGTGGTGGACGACCGGCGCAACGCCTACCAGCACATCGCCGCGCTGGCCCGCAAGTGCGGCTTCAGCGCCTACTTCACGCCCGAGGGCGAGCTGACCTTCGCCCCCATCACACCCGGCCAGCCGGTGCAGACTTTCACCTACGGGGTGGACATCCTGGCCTTGCAGGTGTACGAGGCTGCTCCAGGGCTGGGCCAGGTCACCGTGGTGGGCGAAGGCGCCGCCGGCAGCCAGGGCCAGGACGCCTGGAGCTGGCTCGTGCAGGACCCCGCGCCGGTGACGGGCACGGGCGGCGAAGGCACACCAGAGCGGCTGGTGCGCGATGCCTCGCTGCGCAGCCAGGACGCGGCCCAGACAGCCGCCGAGGGCATCGCCAGCGCCGGAAAGCTGCTGGACGTGACCGGCATGCTGCTGGTGCCGGGCGCGCCCAGGGTCATGGTCGGCGGCACCATCGAGATCGCCCAGGCACCAGTGGAGGCCCTCAACGGCCAGTTCCTGGTGCGAAGGGTGCGCCACCGCTTCTCCAGCGGGAGGGGTTCACCACCCTGGTCGCCTTCAGCAAGGCCGGCGGCGGCCCGGGCGGAGTGGGAGGACTGTTATGACCCTGACACTCTTCGAGACCATACAGCGCATCGTGCAGGAGGAGCTGGGACGGCTGCGGACGGCGGAGCTTGCCATCGTCCAGGAGCAGCACCCCCACGAGAGCGACTCGGACAAGGACAACTACGCCTGCACGGTGCGGCTGCGTGACTCGGGCATAGTGCTGAAGAATGTGCCCGTGGCCACGTCGCGTGTCGGCAGCGTCAGCATCCCCGCCGTGGGCGACCTGGTCATGGTGCAATTCATCGGCGGGGACATCAACGCGCCGGTCATCATCGGGAGCCTTTACAGCGACGAGGCCCGGCCCCCGGTCAGCGCCGACGGCCAGGCAATCATGCACCTGCCCCGGGGCGCATCGGACAGCGACGCGGTACATATAGAGCTGCACAGCGGCGACCGGCGCGAGATCGTCGTCAAGCTGGGCACAGGCATATCCCTGAACATCCGCGACGACGACCCGGTGGTGGAGCTGGATGTTGACGGCGGCAAGGCGAAGCTGGAGATCGGCCGGGACGGCTCGGTCAAGCTGGAGGCCACCGCCGACATAGAGATAAAGGGCGCGGCCAACATCAACGTGGAGGCAGCAGGGCAGCTTAATCTCAAGGGCAGCGTGGTGAACATCAACTAGCGGACTGACGGGGAGAGGACTGGAGAGCGCGGCAGGCAGCGGACCTCCCCTGACGGCAAACGGGACCAGGATGGACTTTAGGAGAGGGGGAGGCGCACGCCCGGGCCAGCGTTCCTAATGTGGGTCACGCGTCCAGGGGGAGCGAGAACAGTCCCTTCCCCCTGTGGGGGAAGGTCAGGAAGGGGGCGTGGTGCCGACCCGAATTACCCTTTTAAGTTGTTAATCCCTCCACTTCCCAGGACCAGGAGCAAGTCATGGGACAGCCAGCGGCAAAGCAGGGCGACAAGGTAATAGCCACCGATACTCACATCATCATGGTGCCGACGCCGGGCGGGCCAGTGCCGACGCCCTTGCCTCATCCATTCATGGGCCAGCTAGACGGCTCCCTCAGCAGCGACGTCAACATAGAGGGGAAGCCCGCCGCGACCCAGGGCAGCACCGCCACCAACACACCGTCCCACGTGCCGCAGGGCGGGCCGTTCCAGAAGCCGCCCACCAACAAGGCGACCATCATGCTGGGCAGCGCCACGGTCTTTATCAACGGCAAGCCAGCGGCCCGCAATGGCGACAAGGCCATCACTTGCAATGACCCCGCCGACATGCCCGTGGGCACGGTGATGGCCGTGGGCAAGGTGAACATCGGAGGTTGATGACGTGGTCCAGGACAGGCACCTGCTGACGGACATCCGGCTGGAGCTGCGCCACGCAGAGCTTCGGCCCGTCTATATCGTCGCTGAGGAGGAAGGCCGCGTGCCCGGCCGCCAGACGCGGCTGATGGACTTCGGCACCGTGAGCGGCCGGGACAACCTGGGGCAGGCCATCCTCATGCGCCTGCTGACGCCCCTGGGCGAGCTTTCGGCGCTGGCCCATCCCGAATACGGCTCCCGGCTGCACGAGCTTATCGGCAGGCCCAACACCGAGACCACACGCAACCTGGTCAAGCTCTTTATACTGGAAAGCCTGCAACTGGAGCCTCGTATCCAGCGAGTGCTGGAAGTGACGGTGGAGCCTGACCGCGTGTTACGTGACCTGGTGCAGGTCACGCTGCGCGTGCAGCCGGTGGGCGAGACCGGGGTAGTCGTCATAGGCCCCTTCGCACTGGAGCTTGGACAATGACCTTCAGACGCCGGACGTTCCCAGAGATCGTCGAGTACCTGCTGACCAGCATCACGGGAGGCGTTGCCGGGGAGTCCCACCCGTTCCCGCCGCCTGGCACCGCCAGTCCCCCCTTCCGGCACAGCCTCCAGCAGCCGCCCGTGGCCAGCGTGGTCTCGGTGTACGGCTCGCTGGACGGCCAGCCGCACCTGTTCCGCAAGGACGCGGACTACAGGCTGCTGGACGACCAGCAGACCGTGGAGTGGCAGGCAGGCGGCCAGTTGCCCGACCCGGGCACGCTGGTAAGCATCAACTACCTGCCCACATCGGCCCGGGCGGCGGTCAATGACCTCCAGGTGGGCAGTGTGGTCAGGACGCTGGCCGAGTCGGTGGCGCTGGAGATAGCGCGGCTCTACGCCCAGCTCGAAGCGGTGTACCAGTCGGGCTTCATTGACACCGCCACCGGCAGCGCCCTGGACAACGTGGTCGCGCTGCTGGGCATGGAGCGCGTCAGGGGCGGCAGGCCAGCCGGCGAGGTGGAGTTCACCCGCGCGCCGGGCAGCCGCGGCAGCATCACCATCCCCGCAGGCACGCGCATCATCACGCCAGATGGCAACGTGGAGTACGAGACCACGGACACGGTGACGCTGGCCGAGGGCCAGAGCGCCATCAGGGTAGTGGCCCGCGACCTGGAGGACAACGCGCCCCTGCCCGCCGACAGCCTGACGGTGCTGCCTGTGCCCATCACCGGCATCGCCAGCGTCACCAATCCCGCGCCCACGGCCATCACTGCCCAGAACGAGACCGACGAAGAGCTGCGCACGCGGGCCAAGAACTTCCTCCACGGCAGCGAGCGGGCCACCCTGGGCGCCATCAAGGAGGCCATCGCGCGCCAGGGCATTACGGCGGACGTGGAGGAGGTCAAGGACGCCTTTGGCCAGATCGAGCGGGTGGACATCACGCCCCACGCCCAGGCGCTGCCGCCCGAGCTGGACCAGCGGCTGCGCACCGCCATCGAGGCGACGCGCCCCGCCGGCATGCTGGTGAAGCTCAAGCAGGCCGAGCCGCCCAGGAAGGTGGACCTGAAGCTGCGGCTCACCACCCGCAGCGGCCTGCTGGAGCAGGACCTCCGCGCCGTCCAGCGCTCGGTGCGCGGCAAGATAGAGGACTACTTCGCCCGCCTGCCGGCCAGGGAGGCGGGCAGCATCAACCGCATCGTCGGCCTGGTGCTGGGCCTGCCCGAGGTGGAGGACATGCGCATCCTGGAGGCGTCCTGGAGCTTCAACGGCACGGTGCAGGACGTCCTGGACCTGGCCAATGGCCAGCTTGCCATCGGTGGCTTCCCGACGGTGCTGGGGGAGCTGCAAATCACCGACCCCAACCTGCCCACGCGGCTCCAGGCTATCGTGACCTATCCCGAGGACGAGGCGCCGCCGGACAGGCCGCAGGTGCAGTCCGCCCTGGCCAACGCCGTCATCTACCTCAACGACATCAACGCCAGCGAGGCGGCCACCGATGCCCGGCGGCAGTTGTCCTACGGCAAGCTGCTGCGCGTCGTCCCGCTGCCCGGCAAGCCCGGCGAGTCGCTGGAGGACTACGACGACGCCGTGGACGCCGGCGGCCCGGTGCCCACGCTGCCAGACGAGTCAGCCATCAGCCCGTACCAGGTGCAATTCGTCTTTACCCTGGAGAGCGGCTTGAGCCGCATCATCTCCCAGGCGTCGGACCCGGCCTACGTGCTCACCCCCTTCGAGCGGCTGTCCCTGGACAGCGTGGAAGTGCAGGCGGAGGCCATCAGTGGCTAGGTTCGAGCAGATAAGGGACCGGCTGCCCTCCCTGTACAGGCCCGAAGAGGCCGACACGGGCCTGCTGACGCAGTTCATCCGCGCCGTGGCCGACTCTCTGGCGCGGGTGGACCTTTCGGCCACCCTGGTGCTCCAGTCCCACTGGTACGCCTACGCCGACCGGGCGCTGTACAGCCCCTTCTTCCTGCGCAGCCGCCAGCTCCAGGACCCCCAGGCGCCCATGCCCCTGGCCGGCGACCCTGAGCTGGCCCAGTTCCCTTACATCCGCGACCTGGCCCGCATCGCCGCGCTGCTGTCGCTGCCCCCCTGGCAGGAGCCGCCGGCGCTGCGGGAGCTGGTGGAGGCTTACCGCCTGCGCATCAGCCGCATCGTGGCGCTGTACCGCAACGGGCTGGGCACCCTGGAGGCCCTGCGCCGGATGATTGAGGCCCAGTTGCCCGTGGACCTGTCGGCGCCGGCGGCGCTCCAGGACCGCCCCTTCTGGCTGGAGGAGGCCGCGCCCCTGAGCACGGCGACGCTGGCGGTGCAGGCGCGCGGCGAGCCGCTGGACATGGTCGGCCCACTGATGCGCTGGACGGCGCTCAACGACGGCCTGCTGCCCGTGGCTCCAACGCTCTACATCCAGGGCGTCGGGCCACAGCCAGGTGAGGTGGCCGCCACGGCGGGGCCGGTCATCGAGCTGTACCAGGCCGGGAGCAGCCTGCCGCGGCTGGGCATCGGCTACCGCGACACCATCGCCCCCGGCGACACGCTGCGCCTGCGCCCGGCCTACGCCTCCTGGACAGGGCTGGACGGCGGCATACAGCGGGCGGAGTCGCTGCCGACGGAAGAGGCATCGGCGGACCCCACCGCGCCGGGGCCGTGGGCCAGCGTCGAGGGAGCGCCAGCGGCGACGGTGGTGGCCGTGCTCCAGGCCCACGACCGCAGCCTGTGGGCCGCCGCCGACAATGCCGGCGCCGGCGAGGTGTGGCGCTTCGACGGCCAGGCGTGGACGCAGGCCCTCAGCGGCCTGGCCCAGCTTCACGCCATGGCCGAGGACCGGCAAGGCCAGCGCCTGCTCATCGGCACCGGCGACGGCCTGCTGAGCATGCCCCTGTACCCGGAGAGCGGCGTGTTCGCCGCCAGCGCCACCGGCGGCCTGTCCGGGACAACGGTCTTCTCGGTCTACCAGGCAGCCAACGGCCAGTGGTGGCTGGGCACGTCCCCGGGCCTGCTGCGGCTGGACCCGTCCAGCGGCGACAGCGCCACGCCCTTCGTGCTGGGCCAGGAGGAGGCGACGGCCATAGAGGTCTACGCCATCAGCCAGGACAGGGAAGGCACGCTGTACTTCGGGACGGAGCTGGGCCTGTTCCTCTTCCAGCCCGCCTCGGGCCACTGGTACTGGTACGAGGGCGAGCGGCGCACCGAGCAGACGCCCGACTGGCAGCGCCTGCTGCCCGAGGCGTCGGGCGAGGAGCGCAACTTCCCGGAGGCGTCGCGGGTGTTCCTGCCGCCGGTGAGGTGCATCCATCGCGGGCCAGATGCTTCCCTGTGGATAGGCACCGAGAGCGGCCTGGCCAGGTACGTGGCGCAGCCGGTGCGCGGCCTGACCTTTGACACGCTGCTGGAGGCGTTCCCGGACCTGGTGCCGGGGCGCGTGTTCGCCATCGCCGAGGACGAGCGCGGCCTGGTGTGGTTCTGCACCGACCGCGGCCTGTTCCGCTATGATGGCCGGGACTTCTGGCAGCACCAGGCCGGCGCCTGGGTGCCCCTGGGCCACGCCGACACGCTCTACGGCGACACCGTGGAGCCTCGGGGCGCCTGGCGCTTCCAGCGGGCCACCAGCCAGTGGCAGCGCTTCGACCCCGGCGCCGAGGTGTGGTCAACCTTCGCGGGGGAGCCGCGCTCCATCCAGGAGCCGACCGTCCGCGCCGTCGCCTGGAGCGATTCCGTTGTGGCGGACCTGGGCCAGTGGGACGGCACGACCTTTACCAGCGCCTCCCCCGTGGACGCTTCAGACCTGGTGGTGCGCTTCAAGCCCACCGAGACGCGCATCGTGGACGGAGGCATACCCTCCGTGCCACGGCTGCCAGTGGGCATCTCGGTGTGGCGCTACCTGTCGCTGGAGCCGGCGGAGATAGTGGAGCCGGTGGACCGGCCGGCATGGACTATGGAGGGCCGGCTGCTGCCGCCACCGCCGGAGCTGGCGGCGCCAGGCGAGGGGCGGTACGACGTGGTCGCCCCGCCGCCGGAGAGCAACTTCGACGAGGCTGTGTTCGCCTTCAACCCGGCGGCCCGCGTCTGGTACGCCTGGGAGCCCAGGAAGCAGCGCAGCGTCCTTGCCAGACTGAAGAAACGAGCGGATACTGAGCACATAGACCCGGCCATCCTTGACCGGGTGTGGCAGGGGATGCAACAGGTGCGCCCGGCGGGAGTGCGCATCGCCCTGGCCGTGGAGGAACAGACTGTGAGAGGTGGCAATAATGGGTGAACTGGTAGACCAGCTAGGCAACAAGCTACCGGGACAGCTTATCAAGTCCGACGACTGGAACGCGCTGGTCGCCGCCGTGGAGAACGTGGAGGCCAGCCTCAGCCAGCGCATTGACGACCTGTCGGCCAGCGTGGACACGCGGTTCGCGACGCTGACCAGCCAGGTGACCACCCTGGGCACGCAGCTCAGCGACCTGGCGGCCCAGTTCGGCACCTTCCGCGCCTCGGTGGAGGCGCTGCTGGGCCAGTACTACCGCGTGACCCTGGAGGCTACCAAGGCGACCTACGCCCTGGGAGAGCTGGCGGAGATAACGGCCCGCGTCACCGACCTGGCCGGCAATCCTCTGGACCTGGCCAACGTGGCCGACAGGCCGTGGATAGACTTCGTGACCGTCTGGGGCCAGCTAAGGGCGGTGCCTGGGTCCACCAACATGGGCGGCGTGGGCAACCGCACCATCGCCGTGCAGGTCAACGCCGAGGGCATCGCCCGGGTCCGGCTCCAGGCCGAGCACGCCGAGGGCCTGACCGAGGAGGCCGAGGCGGAGGTGGCGGCGTCCCTGAGTGCGCGGCCGACGGGTAGCCAGAGGAGCATCGCCGAGGCCATCCTGGAGGCGGCCACACCCCTGGACGGCGCCGTCAAGGCCGCATTCCGCACCATGAGCGTCGAGTACGACCGCTCCGACGCCCTGAGTGTCCGCAACTACGTGGACACCTACTACCTGCGGTACGCCCCCCAGGTGGCCGACGCCCGCTTCACTCCGGCCTTCCGCCATCGCTGGCGGGACTACCAGACCACCGTCATGGCCTTCGCCCGCCGGGACAGCGACCCCCGCACGCCCGACCAGGGCCGGGGCGCCAGCTCCATCCAGGTGACCTTCCGCGACTGGATCGGGCCGTGGATCATCCTGGACTACCTGGTGGAAATCGAGGACCTGGTGGCGGACTTCCGGGGCCGGCTGGCGCCCAAGGTGACGACGAAGTTCGACGAGTCGTTCCTGAACTTCAAGGCCGAGATAGCCGAGCTTACCCAGGGGCGCGGCCTGGTGGGCAAGCAGCGCGACTACGTGGTGGCCCGCCACGCCCTGGACGGGCTTACCGTGAGCCAGCCGCCGGCCTTCTTCAATACCCTGACCAGGTCGGTGCAAGGCGCCCTCAGCATCCAGCAGGCCATACACACGGCGCAGGTGTCGGCACTGGGCATGCCCAGCCAGGACGTCGCCTTCGACGTCTTCGCTGAAACAGCAACGAAGGCCGACGTCAGCGTGGCCGGCATCGGGGAGCAGATAGCTACCCTGGAGGGCCGGTTAGCGGAGTTCCAGCAGGGCTTCGCCAGCATCGGCAGCCAGGTGGCCAGCCTCCAGACGGGCTTCCGGTTGCTGGACGAGCGCACCACCAACATCCAGGTCGAAGGCTCCAACCTGCGGACGGATATCAACGTCGTCCGGGACCAGGTCCGGTCCTTCGAGCGGTTGAACGTAACGGACATCCAGGACAGCATTGGCAAGGTCGGCGTCCTGTGGGCCGACCGGCTGAACATCGGCTAGTGGGGAATAGCTATCAGCCATCAGCGCCCCGCCCTCCCATGTCTGAAAGCTGGCTGCTGATAGCTGTCAGCTTTAGCTACCCCCAGCGAGGCGTACCATGACACAGCCATACATCAGGCCCGAAGACGTGAGCCCATCCGACGCGAGGCGGGTGCTGGACTTCCTGAACGCCGCCACCACGCCGGAGGAGATAGCCAGCGCCATCGAGTTCCCCGGCGAGCCGGACATAGGCCCGCGCCTGGCGCGGCGCATCCTGGACAGACGCGGGCAACTGGGCAGCTTCACCAGCCTCCAGCAGGTGGCCGACGCCCCCCTCATCGGCCCGGAGCGGTTCACGGAGATAGTGCGGGCGCTGACCGGCGCCGTGGCCCCAGTGAGGCCCGCCGACACCCTGGCGGAGCTAATGGAAGAGGTCCGGGCGCTGCGCCGCGAGGTGGCGGCCCTCCGGTCGGCCACCCGGCAGCGCGACCGCGTGACACTAAGGCCGCTCCAGCAGCGGCCCTTCCTGGGCCAGCCTGTGACCATAATCGCCAGGGTGACCGACAGCCGGGGCGACACGCCCAGGGTAGACGCGCCGTTGACCGTGGTGGCCTCCTGGGGCAGGCTGGCCATCGCCACGGGCTACGGCACCCGGCAGGGGCAGACCATCACGGCCCGCACCGGCCTGGATGGCGCGGTGCGGCTGGTGCTGCTGCCTCCCACGTCCGAAGACCTGTGGGACTCCCAGCAGCAGGCCGTGGAGTCCATGCTGCGCCTGCTGGACGCCGAAGCGGCGACCCCCAGGGACACCCAGGCCGGGCTGCAGGCCATGGCGCGGCAGTACGCCTGGGAGTCCAACCACCACTTCCGGCGCGCCGTGGACATATACTTCCGCGACTTCCGCCAGCACATCACCGACACCATCAACTCCCATGACTTCCTGGAGACACGCTTCGAGGCAGAGATCACTACCAGGCTGGATACCTTCGACAGCCGCCTCGGCACGCTGGAGAACGTCTCCACCACCCTTCAGAACGACATGCGGGGCCTGGACACGCGGCTAGTGACCCTGGAGGACACCAACCGCACTATAGGGGCCGACGTGTCCTCCTTCAACACCCGCCTGACCGCCCCCTATGGCGACTCCACCAGGCTGTCCGAGAGGGTGGTAGGACTGGAAGGCTCCGTCGCCCGCCTGGGCAACAACGTCCTGTCCACGCGGGTGGACCTGTTCAGGGCCACCGGCACACTGCCTGGAGGGGGGCCGTAGCCACGCCTATGGACATCGCCTCAGTTTCCACCAGCCAGGGTGGGCCACTGGTGCCGGCCGCGCAGACGTGGCAGGTGCTCTCGCCCGTCACCACGACTCCGCCGCTGCGCTTCTTCCGCAGGGCGCTCTTCCTGCGCTTTCCCACCGGAGGGCAGGCCGACAGGCTGGCCATAGCCGCCAGCGCCACGGCCTTCCAGGCCAGCTTCCTGCCGCTGGACTACAACGCCCTGGCGCCCGGCGAGCCATCGCTGGCGGCGTCCCGCTCCTCCGCCGAGGGCGGCACGGCGGTCATAGTGCAACTGGACGCGCCCAGGCAGGTACGCCAGGTAAGGCTGGCCTCCAGCGCCGTCCCGGGAAGCGGCTACTCGGTGGAGCTATACCGCCTGGACGGCAACCGGCTGGCCAGCGGCCCCACGGTCAGCGCCAGCATATCCGGCGGCCTGGCGACGTTTTCTCAGGACTTCACCGATGCCCGCTTCGCCATCCGGCTGAAGGCGCCCGGCGGCGGCAACACCGCGCTGAGCACCACCCAGGTCACCGAGGTCACGGTGCGCGGCTATCCCACAGGCCCCCGGCTGGGCATCGCCCGGCCGGACGACCTGCCGGCCAGCGTCTTCTTCTGGCAGGCGCCCGGCGAAATCGGCAGGGCGCAGCCGGCCTCCCTGGGCGAGGCCAACGCAGGCGCGGCCCTGGCCGACGCGCTCCAGCGCCATCTGGACGACCTGGTGGCAAGCCTGCAGGAGCAGGCCGGCGAGGGCACTGTCGCCAGGCTGCCTGCCCAGGTTGACGCGGCCCTGGTCATCGAGTCCGACGCGCCATGCAGGCTTCAGGTCACCAGCCTTGGCGTCGGCTACCGCCTGGTGCAGGAGTCCTTCCCCGACGGCGCGCAAAAGCAGGTGCTGCGGTTCCCCGGCGATGCCACCTCCAGCCAGACGGTGGCCCTGGCGTTGCCCGGCAACGCCACCATAGTCTCGGCTACTCTAAGGACGACCGAGAGCTTCCGCCGCGACCGCGTCCCAGCGCCAGACGAGGGGGCCCCACCCAATGGCGTCCCCGCCGAGAAGAGCGGCGTCCATGCCAGTCCAGGCCAGTGGGCGGCCCAGGAAGTGGTGCCCTCCCAGGCGACCTTTGCCAGCGGCGTGGCCCTGGCCCTGATGGCGCTGGTCGGGGACACCGCGGTCCAGGTGGCGCTGCAGGAGGACTGGCGGGGCAGGCCATCGGGCAAGGCCCTGGCGGAAGGGACCGTCCTGCTGGAGCAGGCGGGCGCGCCCAGGTGGGCCACGCTGCTGTTCCCCGGCCCGGTGGTGCTGCCCTCCCAGCCCCACTGGCTCCTGGTCAGGCCCAGCAGGGGACAGGCCCTCTGGCTCACCGCCGCCGGAAGCACGCCAGTCAGGCTCATGGAGGCTACCAGCAAGGGCGAAATCGGCGGAGAGCTGAGCGTGCTGGAGGGGCAGCAGGCCCTTTACAGCTTCCTCTCACGAGGCAAGCAGGTACAGGGCCAGGCGGCCTTCGGCATGCTGGTCGGGGCGCAGCCCGTCGCGCCCGGCAGCGCGCCGCCGGACGGCCAGCCCGACACGCGAATAACCGACCTGGCCTCGGCCCTGGGCGCCTACCTCGCCAGCCAGGCGACCACGGCCACGGTGTCCGTCTCGCTGACCTTCTCCGCCTCGGTCCCCGGCATCCTCACCGTCTATCCCCCGCGCGTGGAGTACGAGGTGTAGGGCGGAAGGCCCTCAGGGGGGTTCAAACCTCCACATTGCCGTGGGGACGCGGCCCTGGCTTTCTGAGGCATCCCACCTGATACGCTCCAATCACTGCGCCGAAAGCCGCACGGAGCGGTTGTAGACGCGCTGGGAGGCGTAGATGCCCAGGTTGGTGCCCAGCTCCAGCGCCGAGCGTATGGCCTCGCGGGACGCCGGCTTGTCGGGCCGGCCGCCTTCCCACAGGCAGCCGTAGTCGCCACTGCTGTAGATAACGTCGTCGGACGCGGCAAGCTGGGCGGGGCCTTCGGCGCCCTCGGGGGCCTGGGCGAACAGGTGGTGCGTCGTGAAGAGCGGGTGGCCGCGCTCCACCAGGGCAAGCCCTCTGCCGAGCCTTTCGGCAAGCTGCACAAAGGACTCCCTGAAGGCCGTGCCGCCGCCGCAGGACTCGCCCAGGAGGACGCCGCCGCGCTCCAGGAACTTCCTCAGCACCAGGAGCCACTCGTCGGCGAAGGTGAACTCCTGCTGCCCGGCCATGAGCAGCAGGTCGCAGTCCGCTATTTCCTGGTTCAGGTTGACAGAGCCACGGAACTCGGCCTGGTAGTCGGTGGTGTTGTTGATGGCCCGCACCAGGCCCATGGCGCCGGCGGCGTGGAGTATCTGGTTGGAGGCGGTGATTTCCAGGGGCACCATCCCTATCCGCACCCGGCCCAGCTTGCGGATGCCGGCAGCCATGCGGTAGCGCAGGTCTATCTCGTCGGGGCCAGGGTTGCTGGGGTCCTTCGCCTCGGTTATCCGGCTGCCCCTGCCGGACACCTGGACCCGCGCCAGCTCCACGTAAGGCTCGTCGGGAAGCTGGCGCCGCTCCTCCAGCCGGTACGCCTCCAGCACGAACCGGCGCTGGGAGTCGCCGTCGGACAGCGCATAGGAAGCCTCGGCGGCGACCTCCCGGTACTGGAGGACCAGGTAGTGCACGCCCGCGTCCGAGACCTGTAGCTGGAAATGCTGGGGCTGGCCCACGATTATGACGCGCCCCTCCGAGTCCACGGCGACGCCCGGGTTTATCACCACCGAGTTGTCGGGCGGGTCCCAGGCCACCACCTCCAGTCCCATGACCACGCCGGCGCTGTGCATCGCCATGACGTGCAGGCGCTGGCCCAGGGCGTGGTAGTCGTGGGCGGCGTTCCAGGTAGCGACGTCAATGACGAGTCCATCGTGAGGGACAAGCCGACTCAGCGGCTTTTTCAGGTAGTCATCCATAGGCATTGGGCACCTCCAGCGGCCAGCCGGGCCGCTCCGCCAGGTGGATTCAGAATAATACCAGTTTTACGTGAAGCTGCCACTAAACCCCCTTGTCCCCTGGCCGGCTGCCTGGGCTATGCATTTCCTGGTCCCAGTACGTATTGCCTGGCGGACGCCTGCGCCAGCACCGTAGGGCGGGGCCTCTGTGACCCACCCTCCCACCCTCGACATGCTACCCCGTGGCCCGGCCTCGGCGAGGCAAGGCTAGGGCTTCTTCACCAGTTCCAGCACGTAGGCCGTGTGGGCGGGCTTCTCCGCCTCGATGATGGCCTTGAGATGGGCCACGTTCAGCGAACTCGGGTCGGCGACCTCCAGCTTGACGGTGAAGGTATGGTGCACGCCGGAGCCGAGGACTGTGTTCCAGCCCAGGCGCGAGTTGGGGCTGAGCCGTATGCCGCCGTAGTGCTCGACGATCTTCGGCTCGACGCCCGTATAAATCCTCAGGTACTCGGCCAGGCCGCGCCGGGTGCCACGCCAGCGGTACAGCGACACCGCCGAGCGCACCAGGTCACGGCGCCTCTCCACGGGCCAGCTCTCGTCCAGCACCAGGTTGACCCAGGACGCCAGCCAGGGCAGAAGCTCCTCGGGCGTCGTCAGGGGGTCAAAGTAGCAGGCGATATTGTCCAGCATCTGCTCGATGGGGCCGAGGATGCTCTCGAATATCATGAGGAAGCGCCCCATGAAGTCGCTTTCCGAGTAGATGGCTGGAAGGTGCTTGAGGTAGGTGCTCCGCTGGGCCAGGGGAGTCCTCTTCTCTAGCTCGGTCACCATAGCGCTCACCTAGGTGCAGATTACCGTATGGCTTTGGGAGCAGACCAGCCCGCCGCGGGGGACTGCCAGCGTCTCCGTGGGCTCGCCCCGCTGGTCGGTCGCCGGGTCCACGGGGTACAGCTTTATCTCCTGGGTGTACTCCACGCCGGGGACGGCCTGGAGCTGGGAGTATAGCTCCGCCACGAAGAGGCTCCTGCCGAAGGGCCAGCCCTGGCCGTCGGCCCCGCCGTGGATGGGATGTATGAAGCGGTACAGCCGCTCCTCCACGGCCTGGCGCACCTGCTCGGGGTCTGCCCCACGGCGTGTCTTGACCCTGGCTTCCACCGACACCCATACGTAGTCTGGCTGGGTCACCACCAGCACTGTGGTCAGCAGCCGACGCTCGTCCAGGTAGCTCTTGACCTGCTCCACCAGCTCCCTGGGCAGCCTGAGGTCCTCGGGCCTCACCACCTTGCCGGCCGAGGAGGGCAGGGTAGGGACCAGGAGGACGCGCACGACGCCCGGCAGCGGGTCGCCCTCGGTGCCGACCTCGCGGGGCTGTATGCAGGCCGCCCGCCTCACGGAAGGCGACGCCTCTCGCGCCAGGGACTCGACGTCCTCCTCGGTGACGGCGCGGTTGCGGGTGCGCAGCGTCTGAGGGCCGCGGAGCTTGGCGCTCTCGATGCTCTCCGGGTCCACGCCGCCGCTGGCTACCCTGCGGTTGGTCACCGAGGCCACATAGGGTATGGAGGACTTGAGGGTGGTCAGGGTGCCGCGGCCCACGTTGCCCTGAGGCCCGCCGCCGTGGCGATAGGAGGTCAGGCGCACTGCCATGCCCGCCGGCGGCGTGGCGCCGTAGGCCCGCGTCTCTCCGCCGGGTGAGCGGACCACCGGCCCGAATATTATCTCGCCCGTCACCGGGTCACAGACGAAGTGCTTGTCATTCTGGCCGGAGCGGGAGAAGTCGCTGACCTGCTGCCAGGGCTCCCAGCCGGCGTTGTCCTCACGCTGGACTTCCACCGTCTCGCCCTGCTCCAGGGGCAACATGGGCACCCTGGAGACCTTCATCGCCTGGCCCGGCTTGCCGTTGCTGGTGCCGATGACCTCGCCCACGATCCTGGTGATGTTGCTGGCCATGGCCGTGCCGCCGACAGTATAGACATCCACCGCCGCCAGTTGCGGCGAGGCGGTGTAGGCGCCCGTGGCGTCGTCGCCCTCGATGACCCGGCAGCGCACCCAGAAGGCCTCCCGCATGGCGACGGTGGCCTCGGCGGCTGTCCGTGGTATGTGCAGGACCACGTCGCCCCGCAGGTTCAGGCCGCGGGTGCCGTCCTGCTCCAGCCAGGCGTCGCTCTCGGGCTGGCGGCTGAACTGTACCCAGGCGCGGCGCTCGCCGTCCCAGTACTCCCACGCCAGGGGCGGGTTGGACGGCACGATGCCAGGCGCCGCGCGCTCCAGGCAGTCCAGCGTGACCGACAGGACGGTGCGCCGCAGGCTGGCGCCAAAGCCCAGGTAGAAGGCGTTGTTGGGCTGGGGCACGCTATCGAACAGGTTGAACCTGCGGCCCTCCTCCGGGCCTCCGAAGCCGGCCAGGGACTGCCACTGCCGCAGGACCGGCAGGCGGTCTTCGAAGTGCTCGTCATCCCTGGTCACCAGGAAGTACCTCAGGTCCGCCGGCGGGATGGTCAGGCTTTCGGTGGTGGTGAAGACGATAGAGTCCTCGGTCTCGGTGCGGACGGTGGCAACCTCGGTGCCCTGGGGGATGGTGACCGGCGCTGGCTGTGGTGCCGCCAGCCGGAAGGTGATCTCGGCGCTGGCCGGCGCCGCCGGCGCCAGCTTGACTCCGATAAGCTCCAGGAACTTCACGTAGTTCTTGTCCGGCACCTTGTTAAGCCGGTAAATGATGAGGTCGGTCATCCAGGCGAAAAGCTCAATGAGGGTGATGCCCGGGTCGCTGAGGTTGTGGTCAGTCCACTCCGGGCAGTAGAGGGGTATCCTGCGGCGGGCCTCATTCACTATGTCCTGGAAGGTGCGGTCGTCCAGGTTGGGCACTGGCAGCGCCATGGCGTCATTCCTCCAGAGGCACCAGGTAGAAGGGATAGACCAGGTTGCGGTCGTCGTTGGTGGCCTTCACCTGGTAATTGATGTTGATAAGCACCCTGCCGGGGTCGGCGATGTCGGGCTGCACGTCCACGGCGGTGACCTCGATGCGCGGCTCCCAGCGGGCCAGGGCCTCCCGGACGTGGTAGGCCAGCAGCCCGTGAGTGGTGGCATTGTTGGGCATGAAGACGAAGTCGTGGATGGAGGAGCCAAACTCGGGCCGCATGACCCGCTCGCCCCTGGCCGTGCCAAGTATGACCAGGATGGAAGCCTCGATGTCGCTCTCGCCCCGGCACAGGGCGATGCCGCCCTTGCTGTTGACGCCTACCGGGAAGCGCCAGCCCTGGCCCAGGAAGTGTTTCTCATGCCCGTTCAGGTCCACTGCCTTCAACCTCCGATCATCACAGTCGGCAGCCCGCCCACGATGACGCCGCCGTGCGCTGTCTGGTCGCCCATGCGGGCGGCTGGCCGGCCGCCGATGAGCACCGTGGCCGAGCCTTTGATGATGGTGTCCGGCGGCCCGGTGCAGGTGGCCAGGTCGCCCAGGACAGCCGCGGGCAGTCCCCCGATGAGCACCGTGGGGATGCCCGGGCCCGTTATCGGCCCGCCCACGTGGGGCACTGGCCCCGTGGTCATGGGGCAGGTATGCATGTCTGTCAAACGCGCTGCTGGCGGCATGGGCCTCTTTCCTAGTTGATCTGCACCAGGCTGCCCCGGATCTGCAGGATGCCCGAGCTGTTCACCGACGCCTGGCCGTTGCTCTTGACTTCTATCCGGCCCTTGCCCTCCACCGAGGTCTGGGAGCCGGACATGTTCAGCGTGGCGTTGGTGGTGATGTCCATCTGGGCGTTGGCCTTGATCTCGCACTTCTGGGAGGCATTGAGGCTGAAGTTGGCGCACTGGAGCGCCATGTCGCCCGTCGCCTTCACGGTGACCTTGCCCTTGGCCTGAATGGTGATGTCCTTCTCTATGTTGATGGAGAGCGTGTTCTGCTTGGAGTCAATGATAAGCTCGTTCTTGCCGGTCTTGTCGCGGATGATGATCTGCTCGGCGCCGTCGGTGTCGTCCAGGATAATCTGGTGGCCGCTGCGCGACTTCATGACGCGCTTGTTGTTCTTGCCGTTGCTGATGACGTTCTCGGGGGGCTTGTTCTTGTTGCTCCACAGGCCGCCGATGACGTATGGCCGGTTGATGTCGCCATGCTCGAAGGCCACCAGCACCTCGTCGTTTACTTCGGGAAGCCACTCCATGCCCCGCTGGGGGCCTGCGTCGGGCACGGCTACCCGCGCCCAGCGGCTTTCCACCTCCTGACCCTGGGGCGTGGTGGTGGCCATCCAGGGGAACTTGACCTTGACACGGCCCAGTTCATCGGGGTCGTTCAGGTTGGTGACGACAGCCGGGACCACGCCCGCGATGCGCTGCGTGCCCCGGATGGGGCCCTGGCCGTGGCCCAGTGCCTCGGCCAGCGTGTCGGGCCTGTGGCCCCCGACCACGAAGGTGGTGGTATAGCCCCTGGCCCCCGAGTAGTGGTGTGTGGCCGCGGTAACGTAGTACTTGCCGCTGAAGCGCTGCCCAATGCCCTTCAGTTCCACCATGACGCCAGGCACAATGGCCGCATTGCCGATGCATACGCCCTCGGCGCGGATGTGGTCAGAGGCGATGGTGTCGGCCAGCGAGCTGGCTATGCCCTGGGCGTCCTCCTGGGTCTCCACGGGTATATCGGTGATAACCACCTCGGCATCGCCGAAGGCCTGCTTGGCCTGGGCGGAGCCGCTCCTGGACTCGCCGATCTGCGGGGCACCCGTCCCGCTGGTGGCGGTGCCCACCAGGGGCTTCTGCTCCAGGCCGTCCCAGCCGCGGACTGTGACCTTGGACGCCTGGAACGGGGTCGCCGCGCGCACCCGGAACTGCAAGAGCTGCACGCCCCATTCCAGGGTGACCGGCTGCCCGCTGCTCTGGGGCTTCTTGAATACCAGCTTCCTGTCGGTCACCGACACCTCGTAGCCCACGCGGTGGGCCAGTTGCCAGAGGAACTCCCAGTCAGTCTGGCCGGCCTGGGCCACGTACTCGAAGACTCCTGACGTGGCCTGCACGTCGGCGCTCAGACCGTTCTCCTGGGCGATCTTGCTGGCGATGTCGCTGAGCTTCATGTTGATGAAGGTCCGGGTCTTGCAGCCACGGTGCAGCCTGTGGGCGCGGTCCTGGGCCTGGAGGACCACGTACAGCGACTCGGACAGCATGCCGCCGTACTCCAGCGCCAGCGACGTGATCTCGCCCTTGAAGATGGACTTCGCCTGGCCATTGGCCTTGCGCTCGATGATTTCCAGCTCTTTGCCCGTGCTCAGGTAGTCCTTCATCGTGGTATCGGGCCAGTCCAGCCTGAACCCCTTCTGTGGGTTGTTCAGATGGAACTTGACCGTCGCCAGGCTGGGCAGGTAGCGGTCCTGCTCGACCAGTATTTCGGCCACGGCCACGGCCAGTTCGTCAGCAATCTGGCTGCCGCCGAGCTTGACGGCGAGGAGTGGGACGCTGGCCTTTATCTCAGTGACCATGGATGGCTCCTGTATGACAGCTCAGGACTCCAGGGGCTGGATGGCCAGCACCTGGCCCGGCCTCAGGTCCCTGGGGTTGTCCAGGCTATTGGCCTCGGCAATGGCCCGCCACGCCGTGGGGTCCCTGTACTCCTGGTAGGCTATCCAGTCTATGGTGTCGCCGGGCTTGACCACGTAGACCTTGTGGCCCAGCGCGCCCTGGGTCGTGGGGTTCTGCCTGGGCTGGACGTCCGGGTCCTCGCACTCCTGGAGGCCCAGGCTCACCCGGGCGCGCACCGGCGTGCCATCGGACAGGAACAGCGTGTACTGGACGTTGATGTCCGTTATCACGGCGGGGAAGTTGAACACCTTGCCCCAGCTAAACATGCAACGCGGCGGGCGCCCTATCTTGGTAACGCTGTCCACCGTCTTGGGCGAGATTTTGGTCAGGGCGAAAATCCTGTCCGTGTAGGTACGGACGTCCTGCTTGGAACCATAGGTGTCGAACAGGAGGTCCAGCTTCAGGGAGATGGAGCCGCCGGAGGTGAACTCCAGGCGGGGCACGTTGGACCCCACAATCTTCACCGGCTCCCAGGAGTTGGACTTGCTCAGGGAGTACTCGGTGGGGTTGAACATGAACTCAATGGGCCTGGCGTTGGGGTCGTCCAGGTCTGTGAGGGATGCCTTGGCTAGCTCGCCGCTGGCCATTGCGCCAGTGGCCGTTGCCTGGCCGGATGTCGCTGCTGCCGGCGTTACCATCGGCTACACTTCTCCTACGGCCACAGAGGGAAGCCGGGCCGACCGTGCCTTTCCCTCTCCATGGCCAGCTTTTGCTTGATATACGAGTAAATCCTGGATGCCAGGAGTTCCACCTGCTCCGGCTTCAGCTCAGGGGCAGGCTGCTCACCATCCCTGTGCTCGCCCGGCCGGGGCTGTCCCTCTTCTCCCCGACTGCCGGACGGGCGGGCCGATTGCCACGCGAGCTGTATATGCTCCGGCCCCGGCAAGGGCGTTGCCCCGTTCAAGCGGCCATTGCCATTGCTGGCTGGCATCACGTGGGCGTCCGGCTTGCGCCGCACCGTCCCCTTGCCGCTGGCGCCATGCCGGGCGTCCTGGACTGCCGGCGGGGCCATGCCTGGAAGGCGCGCCTGGCCCCTGGCCTCATGGGGCGTCCTGTAAGGAGCCGTTGCCAGCGGCAGCGCGTCCTGGGCCTGCGGGGCCTCTGGCGCAGTGACGCCGCTGGCATTGCCGCCAGTGCGCCCCAGCCAGACCGGCCCGCTGTGCATTGGGCTGGCCCGGCGCTCGCCCCTGGCCGGCGTCGGCGTAACAGGCCACTCCGCGGCCTCGGGGCGCCTCTCCGCTGGCGCCTGGCGGCCCACAGGGCGTGGGGAGAAGCTGCGCATCAGGGGTGCCGATAGCCTGCGCTGCCTGGCAAGTGGCCTGGCCTCATCAGCCGCATGGCCTTCATGCTGGGCATGGAAGCCTGCCTGGGCCTGTCGCGGGAGGGGACTGCCCTGGGCCGACGCATCTTCGCGGGCCTGGACGCTGGCCCGGCGCGCAGCGGAAGCAGCCACGGCATGGGCATCCATCCGCCCTGACTGGACACCCGAGGGAGTCCACTTCCTGAACACCAGCTCTCGGGCATGCAGTACAGTAGTCGCCGAGCGACGCACCGCCTGCCGCACGCGGGCAACGCGGGACGCGGCTGGCTGTGGCCCCAAAGTGGCGCTGGCCTGGAGCTTCGCAGGCCTGGCTGGAGCCTGCCTCTCGCGGTGGACGTGGCCGCTCTCTGCCGCCAGGTTGGCCCCGCGACCGCTCCTGGGGCCAGGCTGGACAACAGCCGAAGCCTCTTTATCTACCTGGCTGGTCTGGCTGCTCATAGAGGGGCTGGCCCCGCTGTCCCGGACCTCTACTGTCCGCTTCCTGAAGACCATCTCCCCGGCCTGCAATGCCATGCCCACAGAGCGGCGGGCCAGCATCCGCGCCACGCGTGTCACCCGTGGCATGCGGGGCGCCCGTGCAACGCCGGGCCTGTCATAGCCCTGGCCAGTGTCGCCCCTGGGCCTATGGCCCGCCCTGGCCGGCGCTGGCCTCTGACTGCTGGCAGGAAAGGGCTGTGCTGTGGGACTGGCCGAGGCGCCCCTTCTGAACACCAGGTCCCTGGTACGCAGGGCCAGGCCCACGGAGCGCCGGAGGATGCCAGAGGGCCTGCCTGGCGCCTGGCTGGCGAGCGCCGGCCGCGGTCGCTGCCAGTCGCCCGACGAGGCGTCCTGGACATCCAGCGAAGGCGCTACTTCGGCCTGCCCACGCGTGGCACCTGGCCGCTGCCTGGCAGCCTGCCCGCCGAGGACCTGGCCGGCCTGCTGCGGCCAGGACTGGGTGGCCTGCCCTGGCGCTGGGCGGGCCACATCAGGCGCGGTGTCCCTTATGTCCGCGTCGGGCCTTTCATCGGCGGCCTGGGGGCGTACCGTGGACGGGGATGGCGGAGTCACGCGACGTTCGGCGGGGCGGCCTGCCATTCGCCCCGTTGCGCCTGGCCCACCTGGCCGGGACTGCCTGGGCGCAGGCTGCTCCCCAGTCCTTGCCGCCGACGTCGCCGGCAGGGACGGCTTGCGCAGCACCATTTCCCTGGCCCGCGAGGCCACCTGGAGGGAGCGACGGACGAGGCCGGCTGGCGGACCGCCGGCGCGTCTCCCACGCGTCGGCGTCGCCTCCTCAGGCGCGCGCGCCCGAAGCGGACGCTCCGATGCCGTCAAGGACGCCGGCCGCTCATCGGTCTCGCGGGCAGGCCCCGGCTGATGACCCTCGACGCCGGGAGCCTGGCCCACCCTGGAGACGTTGCCTTTGCTTCCACGACTGACCGGCGGAGTGGGCTGCTGCCTGCCCGCTGGGCGGCCCTCGGCCGGCAGGCCCATCCTGGGCGCAGGCGCATGGTGGCCCTCGCGTCGGACGGGCGGCGCGGCGCCTGCCGCGGACGCTCCTTCCTGCTGAGCGCTGGCCGGGGCCTGCCGCCTGGCGAAGACCATGTCCACCGCCCTGGCTATCAGGCCGCGGGGCCTGCGGGTCACGCCGACCTCGTCCGCGGCCTCCTGTCGCCGCGGCCACCCGCGATAGGTGCCGGCGCTGCCGGCGTGGGTAGCCTGCCGTGGCGTATCACGCGGTACAGAGGCCGCGGGCGTCTCCGGCCGTGCCGGAACGCCTGGCGAGGGAGCGGGGCCAGGAGAACGGGCCGCGGGCTTCCTGAAGACCAGCGCCACACCACGCGCCACCAGGCTGCGAGAGCGCTGGACAATGCTTGCTCTCGAGGACTGGGGCTGCTCACCGTCCTCCTGGCTTTGCGGAGGGCCGGACTGGCGGTAGGCCCTGGGGCCAAGGCCAGAAGTGTCCAGCCCGGCGACGCCGGCGGAAGGGGCCGGACGCGGCGCCGATGGACGCGCCGGCACTGATGGAGGCGGCTCCCACGGCCCGGAGCTTTCCCTTGGCCGCAAGGACTGGCCCGAGTCGCTGGACTGGCCACCTTCGGGGCCGAACAGGAACTCCGCCACGCTGGCAGGCTGCCTGTCGGGCCTGCTCCTGGCATGCTCGTACTCCCTGGCCGACCACTTTTCCGGCGGTGCCACCGGCTCGATGGAGCCGCTGACTATGGGGCTATGGATGCCGGAGGCCATGGGACGGTCCACATGAATGGTGGGCCTGTGCAGCGCCACACCAGGCCGCCGCCTCCTGATGCTGGAGGCCGGCACCCGGGCGATGGGCGCCTTGCTCCTGGCACCCATGGGCGGCGTAGCCCGCGACACGCGCCTCTCCACCGAGGGCGCGGACTGGCCCGGACGCCTCAAGGGCGCAGCGGGACGCCGAGTGGCGATGGGCGGGCGCAGCGTGGTGCGGGGCATGCCCTCTCCAGGCTGGCCAGGCGTGACTTCAGGCAGGTTGTCCTCGTGGCGAGGCTCGCGCCAGACTGGCGAGAACTCCTCAGGCACGTAGGGGGCCGGGTATGTCCGCCAGTGGGCCAGGCCAAGGGGCGAGCGGCGCAGGAGGCCCTCCGCGACCCGGCGCAGGCCGGCTCCCACGACGCCGACGCCCGCTGCCCAGCGGGGCGCCATGCCCAGAGCCAGGGACAGTATACCGGCGGAGTGGTGGCCCTGCCGGGGCATGGAATGCACGGCGCGGCGCGAGATTACGCCCAGCGCCAGCCGTTGCGCCCGCATGCCGGCCTGGCCCAGCGGTCCCGGCGCCTCCGGCTCCACCTGCTCGTCAGAAGGCGTAGCGGCAGGGACGGGCGCGGACGAGTCGCCGCGCTCATCCAGCGGCCTCCTCCCCAGCAGTCTTCCGAAAAAGTCCCCGACCATGCAGACCTTCTATCTATCGCCCTGGCAGGCAGTCCTGGTTGACTTCTTTCACCGCTTGACCATCTGAAGTCCAACTTCCCCAGTGGGACAGTGTAAAGTCCTCTTCCCCAAAAGGGGGCCAGAAGCGCCTTCACTTCATGAGTTACGCGCTTATGTGACGCTGGCGGTTATCCCGTGATGGGCCAGCTCCAGGGTGTGGACGGCGATGCTGGCATCCGTGGCGCTGAGGCTGGGCCCTTCCCAGCGCACAGGGTAAGCGCTGACCAGGTTCCATCGCGCCGCCTCCCGGCCATCGTGGTAGCAAGCTACGATGGAGATATTCTTTGGCTGAAAGTCCCCCCTGCTGATGCTTTCGAACCAGTCCCAGAGCTCCATGCTGGTGGTCATGCCCATCTTCAGGGTGACGTTGCCGAACTTGGTCCGGCCGGGCAGCTTGTGTTCAAAGCTATTGAGTCCGCCTTCCTGGTAGGTCTCGACCTCAATCTCCCCATTGAGGCCAGAGCAGTCGTGGAAGGCGGCGACCACCAGGCCCTGTACGTCCACGTAGAAGTGGGATACTGTAAGCTCCCGGCGACCGGAAGTGACCATTGCGATGCCCCCTCATAGCGTTGCTTCCACGCCCTGAGGCCTCGCCAGCAGCAATGGCGGGCGTGGCCCCAGGGCGTGGAAGCGGCCTGCGCGGTCACGTACCACCTACGATGACTCGTTCAGGCGCTTGTTGATCCTGGACACCTCCTCGACCCATCGGAGGCGTTCGACGTGCTCCAGGTTGAGCAGTTGTTCATAGGGCCAGTGGAGGTGATAGGCCAGGTAGGCCAGCTCCTCGTACAGCCGCTCGAGAGGGTAAACGGCTATGCCTCCACTGGCGCCATTAGTTCCCCCGGTTCCACCTCGAACTCTGTCTTGCAGTTGGGACAGGCCACCCGCCCCAGCGAGCCGTTCCCCTCGTTAATGCGGCGGTAGAACTCCTGCAGGTAGTTCAGGTCGGCGGTGAACATGCGCTCGATGACGCCCGTGTTCACCTCCGGCAGGGTGCCCAGCCGAGTTATGACGCGGGACAGGATGATGATGCTCAGGTACGCCTCGTTGGCCTTGACCCTGGCGTCCCTCAGGGGAGCGATCTCATCCATGGCGGTGGCTAGCCGCATTACCCCGTGGCGATGGACAGTGCCATCGCGGTCCACGAAGCCCCTGGGCAACGTGAACTCAAACTCGGTCTGGAGCATCGTCATAGCACGCGCTCCAGACCTTCATGGGTAATGGTGATCTCCTCGATGGCGACGGCGTTGTCCTCGGCGTTGACATCGGGGCCTTTCCAGGCCGAGGGCCACCCGTTGTGGAAGTTGAAGCGGGCCTTCTCTTCGCCGACCTGGTTGTACATAACGACAGAGCCGTTCTTACGGGCCTCGGCGATCTGGCCGTTGATGACCTGCTGCCGCCACTTCCACAGGGTCATGTCGTCGGTAATGCCCCGCTGGAGCGTTATGTCATCCCAGTTCAGCTCCCCGGGGACCTTGTACACGACCTGGCGGCCCCTGTCGTCGGTCATCTTGTGGGTGACGACCTCCGAGGAGTTGTTGAATCCACTGGCCTGCTTGAAGAAGCCAACCACCACACCCTGGATTTCCAGGGCAAAATTAGAGCCAATTAATGGGTCGCGCTCAGGCATTTATTCAGCCACCTCCTGTTAAGTTTGCTGTTACATCGCCAGTCGCCTAGCCGGCGCCGGGCGCCCACTGGCTGATGCGGAAGATGACGAACTCGGCGGGCTTGACCGGCGCGATGCCGATCTCGATGACCACCTGGCCCAGGTCTCTTATCTCCGGCGGGTTGGTCTCCTCGTCGCACTTGACGAAGAAGGCCTGCTGAGGCGTGGCCCCGAACAGGGCGCCGGAGCGCCAGACCACGTTGAGGAAGGCCGAGACGTCGCGCTTGATGCGCTGCCACAGGGAGAAGTCGTTGGGCTCGAACACCACCCACTGGGTGCCGTTCTCGATGGACTTCTCCACGAAGTTGAAGAGGCGCCGCACGTTCAGGTAGCGCCAGGACGGGTTGCTGGACAGGGTGCGGGCGCCCCAGACGCGGATGCCCCTGCCCGGGAAGGCCCGGATGCAGTTGATGCCCACGGGGTTGAGGCCGTCCTGCTCCGCCTTGGTCATCTGGTACTCCACGTCTAGCGCGCCGCCGACGACCTCGTTGGCCGGGGCCTTATGGACGCCACGGGTGTTGTCGTTGCGCGCCCAGATGCCGGCCATGTGCCCGGAGGGCGGCACCATGATGGCCTTGCCCTGGATGGGGTCGAAGACCTTGATCCAGGGGTAGTACAGGGCGGCGTAGGACGAGTCGTACCGGACCTTGTTGACGCGCCAGTCCTGGATTTCCTGGGGCTTCATGCCCGGCGGGCAGTCCAGGATAGCCACGCGGTTCTTCATGCGCTCGCAGTGGTTGATCATGGCGGTCTGCACGGCCTGGACGCCGTCCATGTCAATGACGCCCTGCTGGTAGGCCGCCATCAGGTCGGGGCAGCAGACCATGGTGACGTCCTCGGCCACCTCCAGGCCGCCGACGCCCGTGCGGTCTGCTGAGCTGCCCTCGAAGTCCTTGGGCGCGACCGCCAGGGCCAGCGTCGGGGCGGCGGTAGTAGCTATGGGGCCGCCCAGGTTGTAGGTGCCGAGCTGGGGCCTGCGCTCGGCCACCGAGCCGGCGGCGCCCAGGTCAGTGACGCGCACGAACTTGGAGCCGGCCTGGGGGTCGTTGACCACCGTCTCCACGTTGCGAGCGCCCCGGCCCTTGCGGAGGGTCAGGTTATCGAAGACCTCCTCCTGGGGGCCTTTTCGCACGATGAGCTTGAAGGTGTCCTCGGCAGGCTCGCCGCCCTCTCCGCTGGCGTTGGCAATCTCCACGGTTATCTGGCCTGCCTCCTCAGGCGGGCCCAGGGCGGAGATGCGCAGCGTCTCAAGGGGAGTGGCGCCCCGGCTGGGCAGCGCCAGGGAGACAGGCTGCGCAGCGGGTGCTGCCCCGTCGCCCTGCTCCTTCCCGCCCAGGCGCACGATGTAGCAGCGGCCACCACCGTTGTTAAAGTAGCCGTAAACGGCGTGGGCCAGGTATGAGCCAGCCATGAAGTCGCCGAAGCTCTCCACGAACTGGGTCCAGTTGGTCACCAGCGTGGGCTGGTTGACAGGCCCCTTCTGAGCGAAGCCCACGAAGGCCGCCACGGCTGTGCCGACGCCTTCAATGGGCTTACTGCCCTTGTCCACCTCCTCCACGTAAACGCCAGGTGATAGATAGCTGGGTGCCATGTCTCACTCCTTCCACAAGATATTAGTGGTAGCGCCATCTGTAGCTGCCTTCACATACACGACCTCCTTATAGCCCGACATCATAGGAGCCGCTGGGCACTTCCACTTCCCTGCGCTGAGGCTCCATTCCCGGGGCAGAAATCACCAGGGTGTACCTGCCGGCGGGGACGCCACGGAATATGTAGCGCCCTTCGGAATCAGTAACCGTATCCAGCGCCCGCTCCAGCAGCGTGACCCTGGCGCCGGCTATGGCCTGGGCAGGGTCGTCGGCGCGGTGTACCTTGCCGCCAATGTGCATGGGCAGCTCCTCCACGCTGGCCAGGCCATTGGCCCCGTCCAGTTGGCCCGCTCTGTACCTGGCGGTCAGCACCAGCCTGGCTAGCTGCTCGAGGCCCACATCCAGGGATACGGTCAGCTTGTAGTCAATGGCTGGCCTGATGTCGTTGTCCAGCGCCCCCCAGTAGTCCGCCGGGCTCTGAATTATGCCGTCGGGCTGGGCTATCTCGGAGCGGACCTCCTGGCCCGCGACTTCGCCCTGGAGCAGGTCCGCCGGAAAGACCGGGTGCCTGAACAGCACCAGCAGCACGCGGCTGAGCAGGCGGTGCTCGTCCTCCACGGTGCTGGCGAAGGCGGTGACCCTGTAGCTCAGGTCCAGCCTCACGGCGGGCCTGCTCTTGACCGCCGTGTTGTTGGGGCCCCGCCTGGCAGTCCAGGCCGACGGGTCCTTCAGCTCCTTGTTCTCCCGTATGTCGAACAGATAGACATTGACTGTCGGCTTGGCCAGGTGGGCGGACCACTCCCTGGTGGGCATATCGAAGGAGATGTCCACCTCTCCAGCGTCCAGGTTGCCCCGCTGGATGAGCAGTTGCCGTATGCTTTCGTCCAGGTCAGCGATCATCGTGTCAGCCCTGGTGTCCCTTGACCAGCCCGAAGTAGGGCCCGAACTCGCTTTCCACCAGCAGCTTGCCCATCTTCTGGTACTCTCGCTTGGTCGCCAGCATGATGTGGCGCATGGTGATGTGCTGGCCCTCCTGGGCCGCCAGGAAGGCCGAGGTCACCGCTATGTTCTTGATGTTGCCGCCCGAAAGCTTGAAGCGCCTGGCGACGAACCCCAGGTCCACCGACTCGTCCATGGGGGCGCCCTTGGGGAAGACGCGCCGCCATATCTCCAGGCGGTAGGCCTCCTCTGGCATGGGGAACTCCACAACGAAGTGCATGCGCCGCACGAAGGCATCGTCCAGGTTCTTGCGAAGGTTGGTGGCCAGCACCACGATGCCCTGGTACTCCTCCATCTTCTGGAGCAGGTAGCTTATCTCGATGTTGGCGTAGCGGTCGTGGGAGTCCCGGACCTCCGAGCGCTTGCCGAAGAGGGCGTCGGCCTCGTCGAAGAACAGGATGGCGTTGCTGTCGTGGGCCTCCTGGAAGATGCGGTCCAGGTTCTTCTCCGTCTCGCCGATGTACTTGCTGACGATGGTGGACAGGTCAATCTTGTACAGGTCCAGGCCCAGCTCGCGGGCCATGACGTCGGCGGCCATGGTCTTGCCCGTCCCCGATGGCCCGGCGAAGAGGACGTTCAGGCCCTTGCCCAGGCTGGTCCTGCTCTGGAAGCCCCACTCCTCGTACACCAGGGCCATGTTGTTGTAGTAGCTGCATATCTCCCGTAGCTGGGCCTTCTGGTCGCCGGGCAGCACGATGTCGTCCCAGGTGTAGCTGGGCTGAATGCGCCGGGCCAGCAGGCCGAGGCCCTGGTTGGAGTGCCAGCGGGCCGCGGCGTTGAGGTCCTCCACGGTCAGGCGGCCACCATCGGAGCGCAGCCGCGCCATGTCCTGCGCCGTCGCCACCACCTGCCGCACCTGCCCGCCCGTCAGCCTGAACCTGGCGGCCAGTAGCGCGATGTCCTGGCCGCTCAGGTTACCCTTCAGGTCGCCCAGGTGAAGCTCCCACAGCCGGAGGCGCTCCGGGTACTGCGGGAAGGGGAGGGAGACCGTCAACACGGCGAAGCCGTCCCGCTCCTTGCCTGGCCTCCAGGGTGTGCGGCCACCCAGGACTGTAAGCCCCCGCCGCTGGCCGACGCCATGCGCCAGGGCCGCCAGCAACGCCCGCTGGCGTGCGCCGTCCTCCAGCAGGAGGTGGAAGCCATCGAAGTAGGGCACCGCCTCCTGGAGCAGGGCCTCCCGGAAGGCAAGGGCCATGAGCCTTTCCGCGGGAACATCGGAGGCAAGCATGCCGGCGCAGTCCAGCACCAGCGTGCCGAGGCCCAGGGCGCTGCACAGCGCCCGGGCCACCGTCTTCTTGCCGACGCCTGCCTCGCCCACCAGTTGCAGAAGAGTGCTCCGCCTGCCCGCGACCGCATCGCCCAGCGTCCTGGCAAGGGTGACGAGGGCTTCTCTGACCTCGCCGGGGAGCACGACCTGGCCCCAGGACACAGGCCCGTGGAGCAGCCTGGCGCAGGAGTGGAGCCGCTGGTCCAGGGCGCTGGAGTCCAGCAGGTAGCCCACCATCCGCTGGTCCGCGCTGAGGCATGTCCCAAGGAAGGATGGTGCGCGGGCATAGCCGTCTTCCACGGGCCGCACCAGCTCGCAGGCCACAAGGGAGGCTGAAGGGGCCAGCAGTCCCCTGAGCCTGACCCGCTCCGATAGCAGCGGCGTGGCTATGTTCAGTGCCAGGTCCACTGTTGGCCTGCGCTTGTTGATGTCGTCCTGGATGTAGGCATACAGGGTCTCGTATTTCAGGTCCAGCTCTGGGGCCAGGCACAGCAGCAACACCAGGGCCTCGAAGTCGCTCAGCTCGAACAGCCTGCGGAGGCGCTCCAGCCGAAGGGGCACGCCGGTCTCCAGGCTCACGGCCACGCGGGCGGCTACCTCCTCCCGTCGCAGGCCCACGGTCCTGGCCAGGTGCTCCACGTCGCCACCATCGTGGACGCCCAGGATGGGCATACCCGAAAGGATGGAGGCGACCTCCTGCTCGGATATGAACAGCCCCTGGAAATCGGCGCCCTGGGCCATATTGCGGTAGCGGACGCGCTGCACCTCGCTGACGAGCAGCAGGTCCAGCACCGCCAACTCGTCCAGGACATGCTCCAGGTTGCTGTGATAAGGCTTGACAGTCACGTGCGTCGCTGGCATCGCCTATCGTGCTCGGATCAGACTACTCGACCTTTGAGCCACGGCCCCGCGTCCCACCGCCTCTCCTCTATCTGCACGCCCATCTTCTCCAGGTAGAGCGAGATAAAGTCTGCAATACCCTCGAGGTCCTTCACATAACGCCGCTGATTGCTGGGCACATGGGTAATATGGCCCCGCCAGATGGGTGGCCCGTCTCCCTCGCCGGCCTCCTCAAGCCACACTTTGACCACAAACGAATGCATATTTGCCTCGAAGGGATCCATGTTGGCCTCAGCCGGTCGGTTGGTCGCACTGCCTCTGGCACCCGCTGGGATGCCGGCTATTGAGATAGCATAGGGCCGTTTCTGGAGAAGTCTTGCGGGCATCTTCCTGGTGTCTTCCCTGGCGACTCTTGTGGTCAAGCTATAGGTCTCAGCCATGACTGCTTATACCAACTGTCCATGTCGGTTGCCACCGGCGCATGCAGACCTGGTATTAGAGTGCAGGCAAAGCGCCCCAACATGGGCGCGTCAACGGAGGCGCTACTGGCTTGAAGGAAAAAGACAGGGCCTGCCCATCTGGGCAGGCCCTGAGCTGGTCACCCCGTAATTCACGCAAGGGCTAGCGCGGACTGCCTTTGACCATGCCCGCGACCTGAAGGTGTTGCTGCATCTCCTGCTGGAGCTCCTCCAGCAGGGCCTGGAGCTTGCCTAGCTGGGCAATATACGCACTGGAAGCACTGCTAGCGGCCGCGGCGGATGGCACCGGCGAAAGCATGGAGTCCTGAAGTCGGTCGGCCCGGACCTGCTCGTAGAGCTCCACGGTCCAGCGGGCCGGCCCTACACCCAGCTCCTCCTGGAGCGCCGCCACGCAACGCTCGTACTGCCGCAGGGCCGCGGTCCTGTCGCCTGCCAGGTAGTAGAGGCGCATCATGCGCCAGTGGGTGCGCTCGTGGGCACGGTCGCACTGGAGAATGCGCGTCCCGTAGGAGAGGGCAAGCTCATATTGCTGGTGGGCCTCGAAGTAGACCATGAGCTTGTGGAGCATGGCCAGGTACATGTTCTGGAGCCGCTCCCGCTCGAAGAGGCACCAATCGTGGTACCAGCCCTCCAGCAGGCCGCCGCGGTGATAGTCCACGGCGTTGACCAGCGCGCGCACGCTCTCGGCATCCAGGTCATGCCCCTGCCTTCCCTGGACTCTGGCAAAGGCGCCCTCAAAGGCGGCCACATCCAGCCAGAAATCGGCGCTGGTGTTCACTGCCACCCAGTCCGAATCAGCCAGGAGCAGCCGCTCATGCTCCGCCTGGCCCTCGGACTTGAGAGCAGCCTGCAGTTGCCAGAGGGCCTGTCGCAGGTACTTCTTGGCCTGCACTCCAGACGCATCGCCCCAGAGCAACTCTGCAAGGGCTTCGCGAGGGTGCGGGCGATCCCGGTAAATCAGCAGGTAGCTCAGCAGCTCCTGCACCTTGGTGGAGTCGAACCCACTGGTCAGCGGCTTACCCCGGTACTCTATGTGGAACCGTCCGAAAAGGGAGATGCGCAGGCTACTCATCTGGGGGCTCCTTCTACAGCTTCCCTGAAGTGTCGGTCTCGGGCCGGCCAGTGCCGCCAAGGCCCAAACACCTGCCTACCACCAGGGAGCCAAGCATCCAAAGATCCTGGTAAGTTACTAACAAGAGTGGGTATCTTCTACTGTCTGCCGAACATCTCCCGCGACGTCTTTTTTGCATCAACGCGGCGCCGATGGCGGTGAGGCAGACAGCCAGTACGACGGCGTGCTCCACACCGGGAGCCGTTAGGCCAGTCAGGGAACATCTGCATCCGGGCGTGAACGCGAAGCGGCACCAGGCATACGTCTCAGCGGGAGGGAGCCGGGACCAGGCGCTCTTGCACAACAGAGGATGGAGGAGTTAGCTGCTCAGTTCTGGGAACCCTGTTCGGGCACGGCAGACCGCGCTTGAAAGCCAATGGTCACCGCTCGGGATGGCAGGAAGTATAAGGACAGGCGTTCGTTGAGTCAATAAGATTATGCACATAGTTCTTCTTGTTTAGGAGGAGTGCCCTGGGCATGACAGCCTGGCGACTACCATTCCTGACGACAGGACATGCTCTGCAGGGCTATTGCCCCGTGAGAGTCTTCAGGAAGGCTACGAGGTCTGCCAGGTCCTTCTCTGTAAGTTGCAGTTGCTTCCAGTCAGGCATCACTGGGTTGAAACCCTGGACCACGTAAGCCTTGGGGTATACCACTGACTGGACGAAGTAAAGCTCTGGCCTGTCAAGCCCCTGGGCCCTGGCACGGTCTGGAGCGCGACTGGCGACTGCCGAGAGGTCAGGGCCCACGTTGCCACCTACGCCCTTGACGGTGTGGCAACCAATGCAGCCGACGCTGGAGAAAAGTTTCTCGCCCCTGGCGCGGTCACCCTGCTCGAAGGGGACTTCAGGCAGAGGGCCGGCACCTGGGGCTGGCGGCGGAGCCACACTCGTGGGACTGGACAATACCGTACCTGTTCCTGTGCCAGGCGCTGGCGTTGGAGAGTTGCGAGCGCACGCCACGGCGAGCACCGCCAGGGCTACAATACCAAAAGTCAATGCCAGGTCTGTCTTCATAAAGGCCAAGCTCCACAAAAGTAGCGGTATTGCACACTCCAGCAGGTTGGCGGGTACGGATGTGGATATTTACTGCAAGTCCCAGATAGTCCCTGGGGCTTCCGCTTCCTCAAGCAAGCGCAGCGCCTGGCGGACAACCTTTTCCTGGCCCTGGACATCCCCAACTCTGCCGACAGTGCGGCCCAATATGTTCGGCGTGACTATTACGCGTGGCACCTTCAGGTTCACCGCCTGATGGCGGAAGGCCCGTATAAAAATGGCGACGGTGGAGATGCCCGCCTCCTCCAGGACTCTCGCCGTATGTCCCACGGACATGTGGCACACTGGTCAGGCAGCCACTAACAGGACAGCGTCCACCTTCTTCTCCCTCAGGCGGACAGCCCACCGGGGCGCGTAATCCTTCAGGAGCCGGAGCTGCGAGGTGGCGCCGATGAAAGAGTAGGCTTCATCAGCCAGCTCGCCAATGACACCTTCCGCCTCCAGAGCTTTTAACCTGTCTATAGGGAACACGACATTGTGGTCTCCAAGCGCGCCACGAATGTCATAGCCTGGGTGCCGGACGCGAAGGCGCCCCGGTGCCGTGTCCTTGGGTATAACCGCCAGTGCCGGGTCGCCCCGAAGGAACTCGTTGATTCGCAAGACCGCCTCTTCCTGGGTTGGCCCGTCTGGCCCCAGGGGATCATTCCCTTCCACGTACACGCCACCTGTGGAAATCAAGGCCAGTCTGGACCGGGACAGCGGCCTTACAAGGGGTGCCCAGGGTGCGGTGTCGTAGCGGAATTGAGGTTGGGCACCCTCTTTGGGCGTGTACCCGCGTACCTGCCACTCGAAGCAGTGCCGGTATACCTCCCCGTAGTCGCCAGTGTCAAAAGCATGGCCCAGCTTCTCCAGCAGTCCACGGAAAAACTCGGCTACCTCGGCATCGCTGAGGTTCCTGCCACCCAGGAATTTGAAAAGCAGGTCCGTGCGGCTCCCGTAGTTGAGCGACTGTCTGAAAGCTTCAAAGGTCTCCTTGAATTCTTCGTTCATCGCCACCTCAAGACGTCATCATTATCGCAGGTACGTCGGCTGCACCTCTGAGGCCACAGCGCCAAGGTCCCCATCCACAAGGCGCTGCCTCCAGGGTAGCCCCTTTCGGTTATTAGAGGAAGGCCCCGTACACCAAGGCCACCACTAGCCCGAACACCAGATGCCCCATGAGCATACCCATCATGCCCTTGGCGCCACCGCTCACAGGACTGGCAAGATTTCCTGCCTTGACCTCTCGGTGCATGGGCATAATCATCCCCATGCCTGCAAAGGCAATCAGGGTGTGTATAGCCCCAAAGATAAGGCCACTCCACCAGGTAACGTCTATGCCGGTGGCGTTCCAGACGGCTGCATAGACTGCCGCAAAGACGACTCCCATGACGAAGTGCACCATCATGCCCAGGGCAAAGGCTGAGCTTCCCAGTGGCAGCACCATAGACCCCAGCAACTGCGCTATGTCCATCCGCGGCATTCCCATCACAGGGCCCGCATACATGAGCATGGTAATGATTGCTGTCCCCACAAGGCCTGCTACAACGATTCCGAGCCAGTCCAACAGTCTCTACCTCCCAGGGAGCGTGAGAAGCCAGGGCAGACGTGATAAATATAGTGTTGTTCAAAGGGTTGCCCAAGACCGGTGTTGTGCCTCTTCCCACGACGCGCAAAAAGTAGCCAGCCCGCCACTGCGCCGTGCAACCGCATGCACAAAGTCAGGCCCGGCGAGGCGCTACACCCCACCAGCGGAACCGCACTGAGGCGCTCTGGTGGGCATGAACTGGAAGTCCACGCCAGCCTTGACCTGCCTGCCGTCCATGGTCATGTCATTTACGGCTACATGGGTGAGCCAATAGCCTTCGGCACCTGGAGGCCCGCCGTGGCCTGCATCCGGGTTCGGCGCATTCAGCCGGTGGAAATGCACGAAGGCCGGGCCTGGCTCCTCGCCGGCGCAGAAGCGCCCGCGAATGCCCAGGCCTACGTAGAGGAGCTTCTTGTCCGGCGCGCTCACCGGCTTATCGTAGTGAAGGAACAGAATCTCGTTGTTTCCAAGGTCCAACCACTCGTGTTCGGGCAGCGGCGCGTCGAAGGGCCAGTCCACCCGCCACTTCCATCCCGTCGCCGAGGCAGGCAGAGGCCGCAACTGCGAGCCCTGGTTGGCCGCTGGTGGCCTGGTAGGCATAAATTTGAAGTCCACCCCCGGCGCTACCGGCCCACCGCTCATCATGCTGTCGAAGCTGGTGACCGCCACGTGTACCAGCCAGTAGCCCTCGGCGCCAGGAGACCCACCGTGGCCCGCGTCGGCAGTAGGCGCTTTAAAGCGATGGAAGTGTGTATACGCCGCGTTGGGCTGTTCCTCAAGATAGAAGCGCGCCTTCTCGCCTGTGCCCACCCACAGCAACTTCTTGTCCGGCTCGCTAACAGGCTTATCGAAGTGCAAGAACAGCGGCTTGCCACCCCCCACATCCACGAAGAGGTGGTCGGGCAATGGCGCATCGAAGGGCCACTCGTTCACCCACGTCCAGTTGGTGACCGACGTTGCCATGGCATTTCCGGGAGCGGCAACAGAGGCTGCCGAGGCTGCGGGGCCAGGCGGGCCGGAAGGGCCAGGGGGGCCAGGAGGGCCAGGGGGGCCCTGAGGGCCTGGCGCGCCTGTACAGGCAATGATTATGGCAAGCGTTCCCAGAGGGGCTACTATTATGCCCAGGGGACTGCGACGAAATATCTGTTCCCTTCTTACCAAAGCTCACCCCCTGCGAGTACTGGGGCCAGTGCGCCTGACAATGCTCCACATATAACGCACTGGACTCTTCATCCAACTTGCTCCGGCATGCCTGTACCGTCCTCTTGAGGCAGAGGCTGGGTAACACGCACGCAGCCTGACAGAGGAGGGACTGCCAGCCAGTGGGGTCTGGTAAGGGCGAGACAGTGGACGCATGGGCCACTCCCATGGACCTGGGAAGACACCGGCTGCATCGAATTACTAGCTTACAGCCCTGGTCCGCAGATTACTGTCGGCTTGCCGACAAATCTACAGGCCACAGGAGAGAGTCATGAAGAGGTTGATGAGCTGGACTCTGGGGAAGCCAAAGCTTGCAGACAGGGACATGCTGGAGGTTATACCCGACTATCTCCGGCGTGTGGATATATTCCGCGACCTCTCCAGGGAAGAGGTCAGCGCCCTATTCGAGGGTGTCACGCTGCGCCAGTGCCCTGCCGGGACGGTATTCTTTACCCCGGACCATCCCAGTGAGCAACTGTTCATTTTGAAAGAGGGCCAGGTAGAACTCTACCGCCTGACCCCGGGAGGCAAAAGGCTCCTGACTCGGCGGATTGGTCCCAGCACCGTCTTTGGCGAGATGGGCCTGCTGGGGCAGACGCTTCAGGGCTGCTTCGCCGAGGCCACAGAAGACAGTCTGGTCTGCATCGCCACGCGCGAGGACATCCAGCGACTGCTGACGAGGCGGCCTGATGTCGTGCTACGGCTGCTGGAGTCCATCGGCAATCGCTTGAAGCTGCTGGAGGAGCGGCTTGAGCAGGCTATGTTCAGTCCAGTGAGAACCAGGCTGGCAAGGTTCCTCCTCTCCAGTGCCAGTCCCAACGGGGTGGTCCAGGGCTACACTCACGCTCAGATTGGCGACGCCATCGGGGCACTGCGACAGACCGTGACAGAGGCCCTGGGACAGATGCAGTCCCAGGGCCTGATCGAAGTGAGGCACAGATGGATAAAGCTCAAGGACCTGGCACAACTGGAGGTGCTGGCCGGGGAAGGCCGATGACTAACGCCAGTACTGGGTCACAAAAGGGGCGCCCCCACCAGACTGTCGGCCAATGAAACAGCGCTGGGAATGCCGCTTAGCCAGTATAAGAGCGGACTGGGCGTCGGCCTCGTTGTCCAGTCGTAGCTGGAGCGACGCGCCGTCGGTAAGCAGCCACGTGCCTCCCTGTTGCGCCCTTGTCTGGAGGCCCAAGGGACTGAACTTCTCGCAGTATTCCGGGGCGATGGTGGCGGCGATGCCAGAGTTGCCAGTCCAGAACTCTATCTCGCTATCAGGCGACTCGACGCTCCCGTTCTGACGGCCAATAAAGCAGCGCGAGGTGTGCTGCCTTGCCAGGTTGAGGGCGTTGGACTGATCCGCGTCTTCGTCCAGCACCAGCACCACCGACTGCCCACTCTTGAGCGCCAGTTTCCCATTCTCAACGCCGAAGCGCAGGGCCTGGGGGTCATAGCGGATGCAGTCGGTGGACACGGTCACGGGAAGCACTGTCACGGTGGCGCTCTTGGGTTCCAGGTCCTGGTCTATCAGAGCAGCCGTGACCACTGCATCCCCTGGAGAGAGGCCGCGCAGGGTGACGCTGGCCGCCGGCCCTTCCACGTGCGTCATCAGCCCGCCAGTCTCGGACAGGATGCCCACGATGCCCTCGGAGTCCACGCGCCAGGCTATCTTGTGCCCGGTTACCGGGTTGCCATCCTTGTCCTTGGCGTTGACAGCAAGCTCGGTCGTCTCGCCCTCCGTGAGCGCGATCCTGCTGGGCGAAACATCGAACGCAGCTACTGCCACCGGCGGCTTGTAGAAGAACATTCGCCACACCACCAGCGCTACCGCCACCACCACCAGCGCCACGGCAGCAGCCCGCAACACCCACCTGGGCAGCCAGGCGGGGACCTCCAGCTCGCCGGGGACGGTGACTGGAGGCGCCGTGCCAGCCGGCGGGGTGGCCGTCAGCATGTACCGGTAGGTCTTGGGCGCGCCCGTCAACGGGCGTCTGCCTCTGACCGAGGCCTGTACCTCCAGCGTCCCGCCAGGGGGTACCTGGGGCACCTGCGGGTCAAAGGCAAAGCGACACAGGCCTTCCGGGTCCTGGCCCCGGAGTTCGAAGGCCAGGGTGGCATTGCCAGTGTTGGTAATGCTCAGCAGAGGGCTGCCCCTGTGGCCTCTGCTCCGCTGAGGGCGCAATTCCGCGGTGAAGGCGTGGAATGAGAGGACGTCCAGGGACAGGCCGACCTCTGCTTGCTGGGTCGAGTCCTTCTGAGATACGACCCTGATGGCAACCTGGTACGTCCTGGCCAGCGCGCCGCTGGCCCGTGGCGGACTGATCACGAGGCTGGCAGACGCGCGGTCGCCAGGGAACAGGGACACGCTGTTGCTGGACAGCGTGTACCAGGAGGCATCTATACCTTCCACCTCAATAGAAAAGACGCCCACGGCTATGCCCAGGTTCTGGACGGTGATGACCGCCTCCACCGCCTCGCCGGGGTTCACCACAAAACTGTCCTGGTTTACTGTGACTGCTACCGACTCTGCCATGAGGGACTGTGCCACCTCTCAGAACTCGCCGGGCCTGGCGCCGCTCAGGGCCATCAGGACGCGCAGCGTCAGGCCCAGGCGCGTGGGCCTTCCAACATGCCTCCGCTCACTTACCGATGCGCGGCTTGGGGAGCCGGTCTGCCAGCTTCCCGAAGACCCCGCCTAGCTTCTCCAGCGGCTTCACCAATGTGCTCTTCCGCCTGTACAGCGCGAGCGCCAGGGCAACCGCCAGAGCCAGGATGACCAGTACAGCGATGAGAGCTATGACGGCCTCGGGCCACACCCAGCCAGGGACTCTGGAAGGCGGGGCCACCAGGGGCACCTGGCGCTCGAAGACGCCGTTGCCATCGGCATCTATCTTGCGGGCCCACCCCCGCTGCGGGTCCTGGGCGAAGGTCTCCCAGTCTACGCTCCACTCGTGCACCTCCGCCGGCCCAATGGGCACAGCAGCCTGGGAGAAGGCCGTGGCCCTGCCGCTGGCGCCGAGCAGATGGACTTCCAGGCCATAGACGCCAGGCTCAAGGCCGGTCACCTGGTAGCTATACGCCTTGGCCTTGGACTCCGAGGGGAGCAGTACCGTGATGGAACCGTCCAGGTAAGCGGAGCTGGGGATGCCCAGCTCAGGCTGGCCGGCCACTACGCCCGCAACGCGCCCTACCTCATCGTAGACTCGCAAGTCGCCCGGGCTATGAAGGCTGACCTGGAGCCTTGGCACGTGGCGTGCGTAGGGCTCGCTGGCTTCTCCCGGGACGAGGCGATTGCCCGCAGGCCCCAGCGGCTCCACCGTGACCGGAATGACGGCGTCCACCTGGCCTGGGACCGGGTCGAATACGTCCAGGTGTACCAGCAGCACCTGTCCGGCCCTGTCGTAGGCCAGGTACAGCACCTCCCTGCCCGTGTTCTCGACGCGAGCGAAGCCAAGGGCATCCCAGGGCTGAGAACCGCTCAGCACTCCGGCTACGACATCGGCCAGGTCCAGGGTGGACTGGCCGACGGCGGCCGGGACCTGGCTGTTGGCGCCCCAGTTGGATATAGTAGCGCCTAGCTGGGACAGCGCCAGCAGGGCGTCGCCTGGCGAGCGCTCTGGCCCATATATTGGCCTGCGCGCCGTGAGGTCTGATTCTATCACATTGGACAGTGCCTCCGCTGCTGAGAACCAGCCCTGCTGTACCGGGTCGGCGGCGCTGGCCCGCCGCGCCGCAAAGAAGCCCTTGACCGCATCCCGCGCCCCCTCCAGCTCCCAGGGCTGCATGTTCACCGACCCCTGCCTGGGCCTGCCCGTAGCCTGCAGGACGGTGAGCCTGACGGCGACTTTCTGGCAGCCCTCGCTGGCGTCTGGGGCCTGCACAATGAACTCGGAGTCGTAGGACCCTGGCCGCAGCCCCGAGAGGTCGGCGGTGACTGCAATGCCCTGAGCGGTGCCTCCCTCAGCGATGGCGCCGGAACGCGGGCTTGCCCTGAGCCAGCCCTCCAGCCTGGCGCGCTCGCCCGTCGCCTGGCAGGTGTCGGCCACGGCCCAGGCAAGGGCGCCATCGCCGGCGTTGGAGACCTCCACCAGGAGCGGCCTGGGGCTGGGGTTGCCTTCCACCGCCGTAAGCGTGACGCTAGTGGTGCCCAGGGCCAGCACCGGCTCCGTCACCTTGATATCTGAAGCAACCGTGTTGTCCGCTGGCCTCCGGTCCACCTGGTTGCTGGCGACCCTGGCCTCCAGGGAGAGGTCTCCCGGCGCCGAGGGCTGGAGCCGCACGACGATGGTCGCCCTCGACCCGCTGGACAGGATGCCCAGGTTGCATTGCACCAGGCCCTGGGTGCTGCAAAAGCCCTGGCTGGGCACAGCCTCCACCAGGGCAACCCCCTGAGACAGCGCCTCGGTGACTGAGACACCAGCAGCATTGGCGGGGCCGCCATTGGTCACGGTGAGGGTGTACTGGAGCCCCTGGGCGACGGTGACGGTGCCTGGCACCTGGCCGCGCACCAGGGACAGGTCGGCGCTACTGTCCACGGCCGGCGCCCCCCTGTGTACTATGCGTCCGTTAGCGGTCAGGTCATCGTCCCCGCGCTTGCCGTCCACAAAATGGAAGACAACTCGGTTGTCCACGAACTCGGCGCCCGTCTCGCCGTCGAAGGAGAACTCGTACCATGCGGGGCTGGAGCTATCGGGTGTCGGGCCAAACTTGTACACCTTGTTGAAGCCAATGACTGGCCCGTCGTGAGTAAAGATAACCTGGGCAGGCTGGCCGCGCGCCAGGCCCGTAAGGGTGAAGCCGTAGAACCCCACCGGGAAGGTGATGCCAGGAGGCAGGTCGCCCGGCGATGGCACCTCGGTGCTTTCGACACCCGACAGCGTAGCGCCCTGGCTGGACACCAGGGTAACGTAGAGCCTCTCCACCGGGTCGGGCAGCGAGGCGACGCCGCCCTGGAGGGCGTCGCGGGTGCTGTCGGCGTTGCCATCGCCGCTGCCTGGCGCCGCGTTCTCCACGACATTGGGCACGCCGTCGGCGTCCGTGTCGGTGGGTACGCCCACTACCAGGGCCACCTTGACTGCCAGCGGGCTGTTGGTGGCACCGGGCGCGCTCAGCTCCAGGGTGGCCTCGTAGGTGCCCTGGGCCAGGCCGGCGATGTGGGCCTGGAGGCTGATGGCGTTCCTGTCGCCGGTGGACGAGCCGCTGGCGGGGCTGGCGCTCAGCCAGTCGGCGCCGCTGGCGGCGGACCAGGCCAGCGTCCGCCCGCCCGAGTTCCAGACCTCCAGCGTCCTAGGCGCCGGGTCGGGGTCACCTTCGCCCACGGCGATGCTGATGCTGGCGGCGCTGACTGCGATGGTCGGCGGCGGCGGAAGCACCGTGAGCCTGACCGCGACCTGCTGAGGGCTGTTGGTGGCGCCTGGCGCCGACAGGGTGATGGCCCCCTGGTACTCGCCGGGGCCCAGCCCGGTGATGTCCACCGTCACCGTCATGGAAGACGGAG
>FWPU01001777.1_pt1 | contig 62744 bp, 45 predicted proteins | sample 2228361 | NCBI WGS metagenome assembly FWPU01 (sample SAMEA103939777, study PRJEB20133) | metagenome
CTGGGGTACCAGGCGTTTACCCGGCTCACCGGGCGTTCGCCGCGGGTGTGAGCAGCGCCGGCCGGTCGATTCGCGGGTTTCGGTTGCAGTATGATCGCCTGTGACCGCAGGCGCGCCCGCGCCCGCCGGGGTGGAACCCCGTCCCACCGCCGTCAGGCGGTCGCGGACAGAACACCCCGTCCCACCGCCGTCATACCAATTGGAATTGAACAAGTCGCATGCGCACGCTCATCAGAGCGCATTGCAATGCTATCGCAGCAATCTCCAATCCAAAATCTACAGTCTAAAATGGTATCAAACCCTTTGTGTCTTGGTGTCTTTGTGGTTCGATCATTCACCACCAAGGCACAAAGGCACAAAGATTGGGAGACAACACTATCATACCGATTGGAATTGAACAAGTCGCATATGCACGCTCATCAGAGCGCATTGCCATGCTGTCGCAGCAATCTCCAATCCAAAATCTACAATCTAAAATGGTATCACACCCTTTGTGTCTTCGTGTCTTTGTGGTTCGATCATTCACCACAAAGGCACAAAGACACAAAGATTGGGAGACAACGCTATCATACCAATCGGAATTGAACAAGTCGCATACGCACGCTCATCAGAGCGCATTGCCATGCTGTCGCAGCAATCTCCAATCCAAAATCTACAATCTAAAATGGTATCAGGTGGTGACGGGACAGGCTAAAGCCTATCGTACCACCCCGTCCCACCGCCGTCAGGCGGTCGCGGACAGGCTAATGGTCTTTCAGACATTCATCCGGTCTACACCGATTGCCGTAGGGCTGAAGCCCTCGGCTGCCAGGGCAAAGCCCGCCTTCGCAGATTAGCGAGGATTGAGATGCCATTACCGTTCGTATAAAAGGAAGACTGCGGTTGCCCATCAACCCGCGCCAGGCGCGGGAACCAGCCAGGTCGTCTCGCCGAAGGGGAACTTCTTCAGCACCACCACCAGGGTAGAGGCGTTCAGATTGACGGGGCGATCAATGACGGCGCTGCCGCGCACTCGCTCGCCAGGGGACGCGCGCAGTTCGTTCGGTTGTGAGAGGTCGTCCGTCACCACGTAGCGCGTTCCGACCGAGTCGCGCGCCTCGATGTTTTCTGCAGTCAACGGCATCGCAATACTCTGGTCGCTCAGATTGTTGCGCAGGCTCCATTTGAGCACGATTTTGCCGTTGCAGAACTCGACTTCTTCCAGGGTCACCACGACATCGGGCGCCAGCGCCGGCGCGTTGCCGCCAACGCCGACATTTTCCCAGCTCCCGTTGATCATCCGCCGTCCCACCGGTTGAAAGCCGCTCCAGACGCAGGGATTGACTGGAGAAATCGCTCCAGCATCGGCGCCGCCGGCCGGCAGGCTGGTCGAAACCACCATACTCTGCACCGGTTGATCCGGTCGGGGCAAAGGCTGCCTCTGACTCATCAGAACGCCAAGCAGAACAATGACAGTCAGGCTCGACGCCAGCGCAATGCGTCCAGTCCATGTCTGCCAGAGGCGCGCGAGACGTTGCGAGACAGGCGTGGGTGTTGCAACTGGTGGTGGCGCCATCGAAGCGTCAGTTGTGGCGGAAGATGCTCTGGTCTCTGCCGGTGCTGCATCTGGCTGCGACTGTGGCGCGAGACTCTCCGGCGTGACCGGCGTCTCATCGAGGCGCGGGAGCACGCCGGAGAGCAGCGTGTTGATCTCAGTCCAGCGCGTCAGATGGAGAAGTTCCGGAATACGGAGCATCTCCTCATCGGTCAGGTCAATCTCGCTCGACCGTTCGGTCACCAGATAGGCAGGCAATTCGTCGAGCCCCTTCAGATCGACCTTCCAGTCGGTTTCAACGCGCGAGCCTTCCTGCAGCGTTGGCGCAATGACCACCAGACGACGGCAGGTGCGAAAATCGATGGTCTTCGCCTTCTGGGGCGACAACAGTTCGGCGCGATGGTCGTTGAGGAAATTGACCAGATTGTAGTAGTAGGAAATAACCTGGTTGTAAGGGTTCTTGCGCCCTGGATTCAGCCGTTTACGCTCGCCGTTGGAGCCTTCGACAAACCACGGACCGTTGACATCGCCGAAGACCTTGCCATCACAGTGCTTCAGTTCGATGATGAAGACCCCATCCTGCTTGACGATGACCAGGTCAATCGTGCGCCCGCCTACGGTGAAGTCTGCCAGAATCAGATACAGCCCGTCGAGACGGTCGAGCCCGCGCGCCAGCGCCATGATGGCGCGACGTTCGTTGGGGTGCTCTGGTTTTTCTCCGATCCAGACCTGAACTGCCACCCAGGGTCTCCTCTAGCGCCTGATGATCAAGTAAAATCCGATATGCCGACCAATGCACGCATTCAGTCCAGTGTCCGGTCATCCGCTGTTGCGGGCAGGGAAGCCTCGGCGCGCCTTCGACCGGCTCGGGGCTCAGGTCGTGCCCCTCAGGCACACCTTCAACCGCCAGCCAGGGGATACCGGGTTTCGTTTATAACCGTGCCTGAAGCGCGCGGCGCTCTCTGCACCGCGCGTTGCGCCTCGCTGCGTATCGCGTCGTGGGAAGTGGCGTCGTTCGTCCAGAGACCGCGAGATCAGGACGGGGTCGAACGTGGACAGGGACCAAACCTTCTTCCATTTCTATTATCTCGCATGTTGGCGCTGCACGCAATAAGTGGATGTGACCGTGTTGTGATCATTTTGCAAGCGCGACGATCACACCTTCATCGGCGCGCAACTCCAGTTCGCCGCGAACGGCGCTGCCACCACGATCAAGGTGGGTTGACAGTGCGATGGTTCCTTCTCCGATCGTGGCAAGACTCATACGGGCAGGCTGCGACGCGAAGTTGAGCGCGACCAGGAAGCGACAGCCGTCCGCCGCGCGCACATATGCCATCACCGATCGACGTGCTGCGTCATCGCCCTCGACCGCAACCGCCTGGTACGAACCGATCGAGAGCGCCGGTTCGGAACGGCGCAGCGCCAGCAGACGGCGGTAGAGCGACAGCATCGAATGCGGCGCATTGAGCTGCGCCGCCACATTGCGCTGCCGGTAATCGTCGGCAAGGGGCAGCCATGGTTGAACTTTGCTGAACCCCGCGAACTCGCCGGCATCCCACTGCATCGGTGTGCGTTCCGGATCGCGCCCATGCCCTTCACCGGGCACATTCTTCTCAAACGGATCCTGAACGCGATCCGGCGGGATTGGCACATTGTGCATGCCGATCTCGTCGCCGTAGTAGATCGTCGGCGTACCACGCAACGTCAGAAGCAGCATGGCAGCCACCCGCGCCTGCGCTTCGCCAACCCGGCTGGCAACCCGTGGCTGATCGTGGTTCCCCAGCACCCAGTTGGGCCAGCCATGAGACGGAAGCAGCGCTTCATACGCGGCAACCGTCTGAGCAATGGTATGAGCGTCCCACGGCAGCAATACCAGCGCAAAATTGAACGGCAGATGCGCTTCGGGCTCTTCGGGCGTTCCATAGTAGCGCATCAGGCGGTCATACGGCAGATAGATCTCGCCGACCATCATCCGCTCATCGTATGAGTCGACCACCCGACGCATCATGGCAACGATCTGGTGAACGTCCGGCTGATCGGCGGACCAGGTCTCAAGTAAACGCATATGTGGCATCATGCCCGGTTTCCAGGCGGGGTTGGGCGGATTGTCACGAAACTGCTCATCCTTGATCATCAGCCACATGACATCGACACGGAATCCGTCAACGCCGCGATCCAGCCAGAAGCGCATGACATCGAGCATCGCCGCCTGCACCTGCGGGTTGCGCCAGTTCAGGTCGGGTTGCTCTTTGAGAAAGAGGTGCAGGTGGTATTGCCCCGTGGTTGCATCGTACTCCCAGGCCGATCCGCCAAAATACGAAAGCCAGTTGTTCGGCGGACCCCCATCCGGCGCCGGGTTGCGCCAGATATACCAGTCGCGCTTCGGGTTGTCGCGCGAACTGCGCGACTCGATAAACCAGGGGTGCTGATCCGATGTGTGGTTGGGCACAAAGTCAATGATCACCTTCAGGTTGCGCCGGTGCGCATCGGCAACCAGTGCATCAAAGTCGGCGAGCGTGCCGAAGAGCGGGTGAATATCGCAGTAATCGGCGACATCGTAGCCAAAATCGGCCATGGGCGATGGGAAGATCGGCGAAAGCCAGAGGGCGTCGATCCCCAGATCAACCAGATAATCGAGGCGTGAGCGAATACCGCGCAGATCGCCGATTCCATCGCCGTTGCTATCCTGGAATGAGCGAGGATAGATCTGGTAAATGACACCGCGCTGCCACCAGAGGGGTGCGACCGGGGGCTTCGTCATATCCGACCTCCGTTTCACGAAGCGAGAAGGAGCGTGGGTCCTCGGTCACGGAGCGACCCGGCGACATTATACCGCGTAACGTGTCCGCTGTTCATCTCTGCTCAGGATACGCTCACACCGAAACTTGCACATCTTGTGAAAGGAATCTTCGTCGCAGATGGGTCGCTTTGCTGCTATACTCCCCCATGCTGGCAGAACGCGCCGGCGCATTGATTGCACGCAAAGGGAGGAAACCTGTGCCCGATCTTCCTATTCGCCGCATGCTGATGTATCGACATGGCGTTGGCTACTTTGAACGACGCGGTTCGGTCGCCGGCACAGAGCTGCGCCTGATGTTTCCACGCGATGCGATGGACGACATTCTCAAAAGCCTGATCGTCCTCGACCTGGGGGAAGGTCAGGTGTTGGGCATCGACATCGAAACGCCAGAGGATCGCGCAAAACAGATCGAGCGCGGTTCCATCCATCTTTCCGATACGCGCAGTCTGCTCGACCTGCTGCGTGATCTGCGCGGGCGCAGGGTGCGCCTCCAGATCGAGAGCGAGCGCCGCCACAGTGAAAGCGACGAGGAAGCCGTCGAAGGCGCGATCATCGGCATCGATCTCGATGAGAAAGAACCGCTCGACAAACCGCTGGTCTCGCTCTATCTGGCGGAACAGCGCGAGGTGCGCGCTGTTCCGGTGCGGCGTATTGCACGCCTGACAATCCTCGACGATCGCGCTGCGGCTGATATGACGTACTTCCTGCGCGCGGCGCAAAGCGAGGAAGACCGGCGTTCAGCCATCGTGCGTCTGTCGGACGGCGATCACGAGATCCTTGTGGGATACATCGCACCCGCTCCCTCCTGGCGCGTCAGTTATCGTCTGCTGGCGGAACCGAAACCCGACAGCGGCGACTCTGCCAATGGCGGCGGGCGCGATATGGGTGCGCAGGTGGCAGTCCTGCTTCAGGGATGGGGGTTGTTCGATAATCAACTCGACGAAGACCTGGAGAATGTCGAGTTGACTCTGGTTGCCGGGATGCCGGTATCGTTCCGCTATCGCCTGTACGAACCGCACATTCCCGAGCGTCCCCTGGTGCAGGACGATGTGCGCACCGTTGCGGCGCCGATCGAGTTTCGCGCGAAACGGATGAGACCGCTGCTAAAGTCTCCTGGCGCATTTGCGGCGGGCACGGAAGAAGAGGGTGCTCTCCTCGCCCCCATGCCTTTCATGGAAGCATTCAGCATGGAGAACCTCGAACGTTCAACCGAAGCGGTCAGCGTTGGTGAAGAGCGCGGCGCACTGTTCCAGTACCGCGTGGCGCACCCGGTCAGCGTGGCGCGCGGTCGTTCCGCCATGGTTCCAATCGTCAGCCGGCGTCTCGATGGGCGCAAAGAATTGCTCTACAACGGTCGCAAACAACCTCGCCACCCGGTTGCAAGCCTGCGCATGCTGAACGAAACCGGGCTGACGCTCGAACGCGGACCGGTGACGGTCGTGGAGCATGGTGATTACGCCGGTGAAGCCGTGTTGCCCTTCACGCGCGCCGGGGCTGAAATGATCGTCGCGTATGCAGTCGAACTTGGCGTAACAATCACGGAGGAGCGCCATTCACAACGTGTGATGGCCGGGTTGAGCATAAGCAAAGAGTACGCGGTATTCGAGGAATGGGACGTCCGGCAGATGCGCTATCGGATCACCAGCACCCTGCCCGACGCTGTGGATATTGTGATTGAACAGGAACGGCTGGCGGGCTACGATCTGTTCGATACAGCGACGCCAGCTGAAGAGACGCACAATGTCGCGCGCTGGCCCGTGCGCTGTCTGCCTGGCGTCGAGACGACCTTCACCGTCAGTGAACGTTGCAAGACATCTCGCTACGAAGAGGTGCGTAACCTCGATATGCATCAGCTCCAGTCGTTCCTGAACGAGCGATACCTCGATCAGGCGACCTGCCAGGCGCTCGAGCATGTTCTTTCGCTGTATGCGCGCATCGCGGAGCTCCAGAAGACGCTTCAGGAGATCGAGCAGGAGCGGCAAAAAATCCTGACGCGCCAGCAGCAGATTCAGGGAAATCTCGGACCGCTGGGGCGTGAAGGAAGCGAACGAGCGCTACGCGAACGGTATGTCGCGCTGCTCAATCAGCTCGAAGATCGCCTGAACGAACTGCTTTCCCACGAACAGGAAACACGCGCTGCGATCGAACGGCTGGAGCAGGAAGCGACCCAGGCGCTTGCGGCATTGTCCGGGGCATAAACCTGCTGCACCCGGTACCGCAGCGAAAAGGTCACGTCCAACAGGTGCTGCGCCGCGTCGCCATTGCCATACGCCAGGAAGAGCGGCGTTGCACCGTCCGGCAGCAGCGGCGGCGTCAGTTCACGCGCTGCAGAACCAAGCGCCGCAAGCGCCGCCGCGCGCTCCTCAACGGACGCATCCGGCGGCAGGATCAGCAGCGCATCGCCGGTGACCGCTTCCGACAATCGGACGCCATCGAATATGCCTACAGTCAGATCGCTGGTCAGAAAGCGCACCGTATCCTGCTCGATCAATCGTCGATCCAGGAAGATCTGAACGGCGCGCAGGCGCGGATCACGGGCCGTCACCGCGGCGCGCGCGACCCGTCCGGCTGCCGTCTCCGTCTGATCGAACTCGGTGTAGACTGCCGGGTTGCGCGGCATCACGCTGAAGTACAGCCAGACATTGAACACCAGACTGACTGTCAGCACTCCCGCGACGATTGCTGGCGCAATGCGTCGCCACTGCCGAAACCCGGCGTCTGCCGTCCCTCTGACGAGCGTATCGAGCGCCATGCCCGCCAGCATGCAGGAGGGCGCGAGCGCGCCGAGCGAGCGCATGGCGTGAGGCGCATTCGTGCTGAAGATGCCCGGAATGAGCGCCAGCGCCAGCCAGAGAAGCGGTGCGAACGCCTTTGATCGCCAGCTGGCGATTGCCAGCCCGGCGCCGAGAGCGAAGCACGCCCCTGCCAGCGGGTCGAGCATCGGCGCGCGCGGGGCGTGATGGCGACCATTCGGATCACCGGCAACGTGCCACATGCCCAGGTAGCGCACGACATTCTCAACCGCCAGCGCAGTCGCACGTTTCTCGAGACTCTGCGCATTGCCGATGGCAACCGCTCCAGTGCGGCGGTTATACCCTTCGAAGTCGGTCACAATAAAGGTGAGGAGCGGCAGCAGCACAATCACCCCGGCAATTGCGGCAGCGCCAAGCGCGGGAAGCGCCCGCCGCCACGCACCCGCATCGCGCCCCAGACGCAGCGCAGTCAGCGCCGCAAACACCAGCGGCGCAAGGCGTCCGGTATGGTAGGCATACGCCGCCAGCGCCGCCAGCGCACCCGCCAGCGCCATGCCAGCCATTGCGCGCCAGCGCGTCGGTTGACCCAGCGCGCGCCACATCACGCCGATGGCGATCAACTCGAGCAGATGATCGAGCGTTGCGGGGAATGCCCAGCGGCTCATACTCAAACCCCAGGATGCCCAGGCGAGAAACGCCGCGCCATACAGACCGGCGCGCCCCCCGACGATTGGACGTGCAGCCCACCAGAGCGCCAGTGGCATAAACGCGCCCGCCAGTGCGCTGACCAGACGCGCCGCGCCGACGCCCGGTCCGGTCAGCGCCAGCACCGGCGCCATCAGATAGAAGAGGAGCGCCGGCAGATCAGCGCCAGCCACCACATACACCGGGCGATACGCAGGGTCATGCCATATCCGCAACGCCAGCAGACCGTGGCGCGCCTCGTCGCGCCACAGACCGGACGGCAGATCGTCGAGCCGGTACAGGCGCAACACAACCGCTACGGCAGTTATAAGAACCAATGCCAGCGCCTCATTGCGCGGCGCCGGTTGCTCGACAGCATCGACCGCCGATCCATCGTTCGAGCGGAGCGCAGCAACCGTCAGCGCTACCATTGCCACCAGACCGGACATCCCAAACAGCGGCGGCAAACCCAGACGCAGAGCCGCGACCAGTCCCAGTATCGACACAACACTGACCAGCAAAAAAGGCGATCCTGCCGTGCGCAAACGAAGTATCACGCTCTCCAGCAGCAAACGTATTGGTCGCCAGAGCACAATCAGCGCAAGCGGAAGCAGGGGCCACCAGGGCCAGCCGAGTGTAGGAAGCACAAACCCGGCCACTGCAGGAAACGCAGCGGCAGCGCCGGAGAGGAGCGCCAGCGCTCCAACGATGCCCCAACGCAACCGGGCGCTGGCAGACGTGCGGTATGGCTGGCGCCAGACAAGGATCAACCAGCCCAGGATCGGAAACGACGCAAGAAAAAGGGTACGAACCGGCGGCGGCAACCAGGCGGACCCGGCCACCGGCAGTGCTGCAAACTCCGACAGCGCCACCCCCAGATCACGCCCATCACCTGACGGACGATAGGCGGCAGTGCGAAACAGCAACGGCGTATCGCCCGCCGGATCGGTCGGGGTAAGCAGATAATAGCGCCGCCATCCAGGCGCCACCGCAAAGGCGCCAGCCGGACGACCACGCATACTGGCGAACACAACCGGCGCATCAGCAGTGTCGCGTGGCGCTGCCAGACGCAGCATCACCTGAGCCGATCGCCCATCGAAGCCAAAGAGGAACAACGCCGCCTCCGGGCGCGACCAGCGAAAGACATCGGTTGGATTACGCTCAACATCGTAGAAACCGGCCAGTGCACGGCGCGCATGCGGGTCTTCGACCGACAGACGCTGGTCGATCCGGGCGACGCGCGCGCCGAGGAGCAGCGGCAGTAAAACCAGCGCGAACAGAACCATCCCGCCAGTCGCGACAGGCAGGACAGCGACGCGCACAGATTGCGGACGAGGCAGCCAGCGTACAACCATAGACCCGGACACAGCATACAACCAGCGCCTCATCATACCTGAGAGCAGGCGTTCCTGCAACGTACCCGCACAATCACCATTGACAGTTTAGAACACTTGTGCTATACTCAATTCAGAAACGAACTACGCCTGAAAGGGGAAGAGCATGTACCAGAAAGAGATCGTCTACGACCGCGAGACCCACGACTATGCCATGTACCTCGACGGTGAACTTGTCGGTTTTGCACGCACATACCACGAAGCCGAGGTCACGCTCGACCAGCTCATCTTCGAACTGATCAGCGGCGAATACTTTCGCGAGGCAGCATAGCGCCTGCCAGCCACAGGCCCCAAAACGACGCGCGAAGGCATCCTCCGGCGCTCACAGGTAGCCCCCGCAAGCGAGGGAACATGTAGGGGCACGGCGCGCCGTGCCCACACAACGAACGTCGGCGCACCGCGCGCCGTCCCCACGCAACATGTACGGGCGCCGCGCCCCATCCCCACGCACCACGTCGGCGCACCGCGCGCCGTGCCCACCGCCCACCGCGCGCCGTCCCCACGCAACATGTACGGGCACGGCGCGCCGTGCCCACACAACGGCAGATATATGCACCTCTGTCTGGTGCGACTGCCAGACAACCACCGTGGCATCCGGAAAGCCCTCCATCATAAGGATGGCGCCCGACAAACGGAGAGCGACAGCGTGCGCGCATGGAGTCTGATCGCGCGTGCCAGCAACCGATCACGCAAACAAAGCTGACATTGTGGTATGGCGACATGGCACGCCACAGCAGCAACGTTCGCAGGCGGCGCGGCAACGTCGCCGTGCATCGTAGCAACGTTGCCTTTCCTCTGGCGGGCGCCATCGCCGCGCAGAATGCATCGCAGCAACGTCGCCGTGCATCGACCACCACAACGAGATTTCCCATGTCCTGCAAAAGCGCGTGTTCAGGCGCATCGTACCCATACCTGTGGTGTCTTCGCGTCGGCAGGACAGAGTCTTGTGGCGCATGCGAAAGCCATCACGTCGCCGATGCTTGATCGCGAAAGACTTCCCCAAACCTCACGATCGTGAATCGTTGCCTTCTCCTTGCCAATTGACATCCCCTTTCTCCCCTGCTATCATTCTGCTATTCGTCAAAAATCGTTTACCAAACCCGACATACCGCATGTCTCCTCCCTGGAAGCAGCGTCTCGACATGCTGCAGATCAGTGATCTGAGCGCCATCTTTCGCACTCGAAAGCCCATCATCGGGATGGTGCACCTCTGGCCCCTCCCAGGCGCACCAGGATACACCGGCTACGGCATGCAGACGATTATCGATCAGGCGCTCTACGACGCGCACGCCCTTGCCGAAGGCGGCGTCGATGGCGTGATCGTCGAGAATATGTGGGACATTCCATTCCGTGCCGGTCCAAACGTGCCGCCGGAGAGTATCGCGACCCACGCCGTCGCAGCGCATGCCGTCCGACGGGCAATCGACCTGCCGCTGGGGATCAATCTGGTGCACAATGGCGGTGTCGCGCTGCTGGGAATCGCGCTGGCGGCAGAAGCCAGTTTCATCCGCGTCTGTATGTTTACCGGCGCCGGCGTGTGGGACGCGGGCGCGTGGGATGAGGGGTGCGCCGCCGACCTGATGCGTCGGCGCAAGGAATTGCACGCCGAACACATCAAAATCTTCGCCGATGTCGATAAAAAACATTCGGTGCGCTTCCCCGGCATCGATCTGGCGACCCATATCGAATGGACGCGCTTCTTCGGCGCAGATGCACTGATCGTCTCTGGACGCATGACCGGCGATGCGCCCGACATCGAGAAGGTGCAGCAGGCAAAGGCGTTGTGCGGCAACCGACCGCTTTTGATCGGCAGCGGCGCTGATGAGCGTAACGTGGCTGCGTTTATGGACGTGGCAGATGGAGTGATCGTCGGATCGAGCATCAAACACGATGGACAGATTGAAAACCCGGTGGATGTCGAACGGGTGCGACGGTTCGTTGCTGCTGCACGCACCCGGGGATGATGACCGGACATTATGTTTCCCTGAGTCTTAGAGCCATCGGAAAAACCGCTCGTTACGCGCTGCGCGCTCCTCAGGAGGCAGTTTTTCGGTATCCTGCGTTATGCGGACAGGCTCTTATTATCAAAGAGGCACATGATGAACCTTCACGGCAAAGCGGCGCTGGTCACCGGCGGGGCGCGGCGGTTGGGACGGGCGATTGCGCTGGCGCTTGGTCGCGCCGGGGTGCGGGTTGCCATTCATTACCACGCTTCAGCGGGGGCAGCAGAGGACGTTCTGGCAGAACTGCGCGCCATGGGCGCCGCCTGCGCCGCCATCTCCGGTGATTTGAGCCGCACCGCCGACTGTGAGCGCGTGGTGGACGAGACACTGGAGCGGTGGGGCGGTCTTGATCTCCTGGTCAACAATGCCGGCATCTGGGGACCGACGCCGGTCGGGAGTGTGACCGAAGCGCAATGGGACGAGTTGCTGAATACCAACCTGCGCAGCATGTTCTTCGTCGCGCAGCGGTCCGCCGCCGCACTGCGGGCAGCACGCGGCGCGATCATCAACATTGCTGATGTGGGGGTCGACCGACCCTGGCAAAACCACACACCATATCTGATCAGCAAAGGGGGCGTCGTCACCCTGACCAGAGCGCTGGCAAAGGATCTGGCGCCTGAGGTGCGCGTCAACGCCATTGCGCCCGGTCCGGTGTTACTCCCCGACGACTGGAGCGCTGAACGGCACGAACAGGTCGCGCGCTCCACATTGCTGCGGCGCGTCGGCAGCCCTGACGACATTGCAGGCGCCGTCCTGTATCTGGCGCAGGCCGGGTATGTAACCGGCGTGACGTTGCCGGTGGACGGCGGGTATCTGCTGCACTGAGCCAGCGTGCTCTGAAATATGTCCCGGCTCAATCACGGACAAAATCACCGCTTCGACCGCCACTCTTGCGCACCAGGCGTATCGCACCGATCTGCATGTCGCGATCAACGGCTTTGCACATATCGTAGACGGTCAACGCCGCGACACTTACCGCCGTCAATGCCTCCATCTCAACGCCAGTTTTGCCAATTGTGCGCACCGTCGCTTCGATCTGCACCGTTGAGGTGGCGGCATCGAGGCGCACATCCACTGCCACGTGCGTCAGCAACAGCGGATGGCAGAGAGGGATCAGGTCAGAGGCGCGTTTGGCGGCCATAATGCCGGCGATCCGCGCTGCGGCGAGCGCATCGCCTTTGGGCATATCACCGGCTGCCAGGCGCTGCAATGTTTCGGGACGCATCCGAACCTCGCCGCGCGCAACTGCCTCGCGCAGCGTCTCATCCTTCGCGCCGACATCGACCATGCGCGCTCTGCCAGATTCGTCGAGGTGGGTCAGATCGCTCATCGTTCAGAGTTCAGAAACAGAAACGCCGCCCGAATGAGCGGCGTTGTGGAGCGGGAGACGGGATTCGAACCCGCGACCTATACCTTGGCAAGGTATCGCTCTACCAGCTGAGCCACTCCCGCATCAACAATAACGATTATAGCAGATCGGATGCGAAATTGCAAATGGACGAGATACGTGTTCAGACGTATCGTAACTATGGCGTTTTTGCGTCGGCGGGGCAACGTCTCATAGCATCTGCGAAAACCACACCGCCGCTGATTCTCGATCTCGGGGGCTTCCCCCGAACCCCCGATTATGAAAGGTTGCACAACGCACAACGCGAGGGGCTTGTGGACACCAAGCCCGATGCCAGCATTCCGATGAGCGAGAAACGCGAACCGGTGCGCGTGGCGCCAGACGCCTGGACGATTGGAGATCCGCTGCTGACCTCACTCGCGTGTGCGGCAGAACCGGCACAGGCATATCGACGCATTCGTCAGACAGTACCGTTGCGCATTCGCAAACTCACAGCCGAGCCGATGCCATCGCCGGATCGACAGGGGTGCTGGTGCTGACGCCTGTGCTGTGCATAAATAGCCCTCCCTGCAATTGGGGCGCCGCACGCATCTACTGGTACGGTCCGGATGCTTTGAGCCCCTGGGATACGCTCCCCGAAATGGCAATTTATCGCGGGCACATGGCTGACATTCTGACCGGCACCTCGAATGGCGGTGCAACAACCCATGCGTTTGGCTACAAAGTCGAGGGGCTGGGTTCCTTTGGCAAAGATGGCGACCGTGAAGCTGCACGCAGCATTCTGGCGCTCTCTGGTTATCCTGGCAGTATTGTGCGCGAAGCGATCAACAATGGGCATCCGGTAGCGCTTATCAATGACGGCGACATTGCTGAGCCAGGTACAGGCGCTTTCGTGTCCGAGGTTGGCAACCGCAATCTCGACAATGAGATCGTTCGCCAGATCCTCGATGGACGCCCAGGATTTGAGGGTGAGCAGCCGCCACACATTATTCTTGCCGGTGGTGAGCGGTTCTTCCTGCCTGTAGGGACGCCGCCATGCACGCCTGACAATATTACCCTCGACTGCCACGTTCACACTGATCCGGTGACCGGTGCAGGTCCCAGTCGTGAGGATGGACGCAACCTGCTCAAGGAGTTCGAGGCAAAGGGGTATGTCATCGTGCGCACGCGCGCTGAGTTCGAGGCGCTGCGCGAACGAGTTAACAGTGACCGCCGATTTGCGCCGTATGTGCTGGGGCTGTTTGGCGCCGACGACATTTTCAATGACGTGCCTGAGGAGCGGCTTATCAACCTCGGACTGGTCGATCCCGACATCGACCCGAACGACAAGCGCACCAATCTGATCCTTTTCGGCAGTCGTCCAGGCACGCTCGGTTACAACCCTCCAACGGCCGCTGAGATGGCTGAGCTGGCGTTGACCATTCTGCAGCGCTGCTCGCGGCAGGCGGGGAAGCCGTTTATCATGATTACTGAGACAGAGAGCGTTGATAACTTCGGTAATACCAACAACGCGATCGGTACGCTGACCGGTCTGAAACATGCCAATGACCTGATCCGTGTAGCACAGCGGTTCCAGGAACGCAACCGCAACACGCTGATCCTGACCGCTGCAGACAGCGATGCAGCCGGAATGCAGGTCAGTTCGTGGGTTCCGGACCGCAATGTGGAAACGTACAACAACAATCCCACCGGCGTTAGCGATCAGAATGTACGATCACCGCTCGATGGTCGCTATGGGCGCAACTCGCCGCCTTTCCTGAGCGAACCCGATGCCTACGGCAGGCAGATGGCGTTTGCAGTCAGCTGGGTTGGCACACCCGACGTTTCGGGTGGCATAGTTTCGCGTGCTCAGGGCTTGAATTCTGCTGAAATGCGCCGCACATTCCGTGGACGCTTCGATAACACGGATGTGTATCGCCTGATGTATCTGACCCTTTTCGGCAGAGGACTTCCATCTGCGGTGGGGCAGATCGCACCCAGTCGCTGAGAAATGTTCCCGACACAGCGGAGGCGAGCGGGAGTCCCGCTCGCCTTCTTGTTGCTTGAAGTTCCCGACCCGCGCGGTCTCCCGCCACCGACCGCGCCCCGCCACCCGCGCGCATCCCGACTGGGGGGAATGACGCCCCCACCCCCACCGTCGGGCACGGCGCCGCCGTGCCCCGCAACGATCCACCAACCAAACTACAGGAACGCCACATCCACCGCGCGCCCGCCCGCCATCGACCGCGCCCCGCCACCCGCGTACATCCCGACCGCGTGCAGGCATCCTGCCCACCGGTTGTCAGACTGTAACATACGTGGAGGAACTGAGATTTTTACATCTGCTCCACACTTATGGCTTCATACAGACAAAACAGGCATAAAACCGTCATACATTTTGCGGAGATAGTAACCAAACGCGCATTCTTAACTGATATACTACTATTACCCTGCATTTCATCAGACGCCTGTACGGCATCGCCGCACACTGCCGTGATGAAAGCAGCAGAAGCGTATCGGCTATGTTCACCTCAGACTGTGGGCGAGGAGTACTGCCATGAGCAATGAGGCGCAGACCACCACGGCTGGCGATACAGCAGCACAACCTCTCTTCGATATGTTTCCTCCCGCCACCTACGAACAGTGGCGCGCAGCAGCGGAGAAGACGCTCAAGGGCGCGCCGTTCGAGAAGCGACTGATTACCAGAACCTATGAGCAGATCAGTCTGCAGCCGATCTACAACGCCGAAGACATCGCGGGTCTGCCGCATGTCAACTCACTCCCTGGCTTTGCGCCATTTGTGCGCAGCACTCGTGCGCTTGGGCATGTCATCGGGCGCTGGGATGTGTGTCAGGAACTGCCATACCCCGCGCCGCGCGAGGTCAATCAGGCGGCGCGTGAGGACATGCCGCGCGGGCTGACCGCGCTCAACCTGCCGCTCGACCGGGCGACGCTCCAGGGACTTGACCCGGATGCCGCGCCAGCAGACCTGGCTGGCGCCGGGGGTGTGTCGCTCGCCAGCGTCGATGACCTGGCGACGCTGTTCGATGGTCTGGCGCTCGACCGCGCACCGTTGCTCGTTATCGCCGGCGCCAGTGCGCTGCCGGTCGCAGCATTGATTCTGACGGCTGCCGGGCGATCCGGCATTGCACACGATCAACTTCAGGGGTGCATCGGCGCCGACCCGCTCGGTGCACTGGCGACCATGGGGTCACTGCCGTTGTCGCTGGATCGCTGCTACGATCTCATGGCGCGCTGGACGGCATGGGCGCACACCCATGCACCGCGCCTGCGAACAATTGCTGTGGCGACCCACGGATACCACAATGGCGGCGCGCATGTCGTGCAGGACCTGGAATGCGCGCTGGCAACCGGAGTGGCGTACCTGCGCGCGATGCAGGAACGTGGGCTCGATGTCGATATTGCTGCGCCACGCATCCAGTTTGCCTTCTCGATCGGGTCACAGTTCTTCATGGAAATTGCCCGGCTGCGCGCCGCGCGTCTGCTGTGGGCGCGCGTTGTCGAGGCGTTTGGCGGCAGTGAAGAGGCGCAAAAGATGCGCATCCACGGGCGCACGTCCGCCTGGACAAAAGCGCGTTTCGATGCGTACAATAATATGCTGCGCGCGACTGCCGAGGCAATGGCCGGGGTGATGGGCGGGGTCGATAGCCTGCATGTCAGCCATTTCGATGAGGCGCTTGGTCTGCCCGACGAGTTTTCGCGCCGCATTGCGCGCAATGTGCAGATCATTCTCCAGGAAGAATGCAACTTCTTCCGCCTGATCGATCCGCCTGGCGGTTCGTGGGCGATCGAGTCGCTGACCGATCAGGTAGCGCAGAAGGCGTGGGAACTGTTTCAGGAGATTGAGCGTCGGGGCGGCATGGCTGCAGCGCTGCATGCCGGTTTTCCGCAGTCTGCAATTGCTGCAACCCGCTCCGAACGCTTCGCTGCCATTGCGCAACGCCGCGATGTAATCATCGGCGTGAATATGTACCCGAATCTCAAGGAAAAACCGCTGACGGTGCGGCAGGTAGACCACGCTGCCGTGCATGCCGAACGATCCGCCGCTGTACAGCGTGTACGACGCACACGAGACGCGCAGACCTGTCAGGATGCGCTCGATGCGCTGGGTGTCGCAACGCCGGATCGCCTGATTGAACTGGCGCTCGCAGCGGCCGATGCGGGCGCAACTATCGGCGAACTCGCAGCAGCGCTGGCAGGCGGCGGCGATGCTGCCCCGACCGTCGAGCCTGTTCCCGCGCATCGTGCAGCAGAGCAGTTCGAAGCGCTGCGCATGACAGCCGAGGCGTATGCAGCGCGCACCGGTGGTCGTCCCAAAGTCTTCCTCGCCAATATGGGACCGATTCCCCAGCATAAGGCGCGCGCCGACTTTTCGACCGGCTTTTTCGAGGCAGGCGGCTTTGAGGTGATCGGCAACGATGGATTCGCCGCCGTCGAAGAAGCAGCACAGGCGGCGCTGGCGTCGGGGGCGGATATTGTGACAATCTGCTCGACCGATGAAACCTACCCGGAGATTGTGCCATCGCTGGTTCGTCTGATAAAATCGAGTCGTCCAGATATCACCGTTGTCCTGGCAGGCTACCCTGCCGATCAGGTTGAAGCCCATCGGGCGGCCGGGGTCGATGAGTTTATTCACATTCGGGCGAATTGTTACGAGACCCTGGTGCGGTTGCAACAGCTGAAAGGAGTTGTCGCGTGAAAACCCCGGATTTTACGACGCTTCCCTATCGTGATGGCGCTGCTGCTCCCGAAATTGCGCAGTGGCGTGAGCGCGCTGAACGTGAAGCGGGGAAACCGCTCGATGAACTGCTCTGGCGCACGATGGAGCAGATCGATGTGCGCCCGTTGTACACCGCAGAGGATAGCGCCAGGCTGGAACATGTGCGGTTCACCGCCGGCATCCCGCCCTACCTGCGCGGTCCCTATCCGACCATGTATGTGACCCAGCCCTGGACGATCCGCCAGTATGCCGGGTTTTCGACGGCAGAGGCGAGCAATGCGTTCTACCGGCGCAACCTGGCGGCCGGGCAGAAGGGGTTGTCGGTTGCGTTTGACCTGGCGACCCACCGCGGGTACGACTCTGATCATCCGCGTGTGGTCGGCGATGTGGGCAAGGCGGGGGTGGCAATCGACTCGATCCTCGATATGAAAATCCTGTTCGACGGCATTCCGCTCGACCAGATGTCGGTGTCGATGACGATGAACGGCGCCGTCATTCCGGTCATGGCGTTCTACATCGTCGCTGCCGAGGAGCAGGGGGTGCGCCAGGATCAGCTGACCGGCACGATCCAGAATGATATTCTCAAAGAGTACATGGTGCGCAATACCTATATTTATCCGCCTGAACCGTCGATGCGCATCATTGCCGATATTTTCGCCTACACGGCGAAGTATATGCCGAAGTTCAACAGCATCAGCATTTCCGGCTACCATATGCAGGAAGCCGGTGCAACCGCCGACCTGGAACTGGGGTATACCCTGGCCGATGGTCTGGAGTATGTGCGCGCCGGATTGAAGGCCGGGCTGTCTATCGATGCTTTCGCGCCACGTCTTTCATTCTTCTGGGCGATCGGCATGAACTATTTCATGGAGATCGCCAAAATGCGCGCGGGGCGCCTGTTGTGGGCGAAGATTATCAAGCAGTTCGATCCCAAAGATGCACGTTCGATGGCGCTGCGCACCCACTGTCAGACCTCGGGATGGAGCCTGACCGAGCAGGACCCGTTCAACAATGTGGCGCGCACCTGTATCGAGGCGATGGCTGCCGCGCTGGGGCACACCCAGTCGCTCCACACCAATTCGCTCGATGAAGCGATTGCGCTGCCGACCGATTTCTCGGCGCGGATTGCGCGCAATACGCAGCTGTATCTCCAGGAAGAGACCGGTATCTGCAAGATCGTCGATCCGTGGGGTGGCGCGTACTATCTCGAGTGGCTGACCGATACACTGGCACGGCGCGCCTGGGCGCACATCCAGGAAGTCGAGGAATTAGGCGGTATGGCGAAGGCGATCGAAGCTGGAGTGCCGAAACTGCGCATCGAAGAAGCGGCAGCGCGCCGTCAGGCGCATATCGACTCCGGGCGCGAGACGATTGTCGGGGTCAATAAATATCGCCTGCCCTACGAGGCGCCGATCGAGATTCTGGAAGTGGACAACACGGCAGTGCGCCAGGCGCAGATCGAGCGCCTGAAGAAACTGCGCGCCGAGCGCGACGAGGCGCGCACGCAGGCGGCGCTCAATGCCCTGACTCACGTGGCTGCCACCGGTGAAGGCAACCTGCTGGAGGCGGCCGTTGAAGCGGCGCGGGCGCGCGCCTCGCTCGGAGAGATTTCGATGGCGATGGAAAAGGTTTTTGGACGCTACAAGGCGACCATCCGCTCTGTGTCGGGAGTCTACAGCAGCGAATTCAGCGATGTCGAACAGATCCATCACGTGCGCGCACTGGCGGATGCCTTCGCAGCACGGGAAGGGCGTCGTCCGCGCATCCTGGTCGCCAAGATCGGGCAGGATGGGCACGACCGCGGCGCGAAGGTGGTGGCGACCGCATTCGCAGACCTTGGGTTCGACGTTGATATCGGGTCGCTGTTCCAGACGCCGGAAGAAGTCGCCCGTCAGGCGGTCGAGAACGACGTTCACGTGGTTGGCGTCAGTTCACTGGCAGCCGGGCACAAGACCCTCCTGCCGCAACTGGTCGAGGAACTGCGCAAACTGGGCCGCGACGACATTCTGGTGGTGATCGGCGGTGTCATTCCGGCGCAGGATTATGAGTTCCTGCGCGAGCACGGCGCCGCCATGATCTTCGGTCCGGGCACGATCATCCCGGTGGCGGCGGAGAAACTGCTCCTCGAATTGCAGCGACGGCTGCACGGGGATGGCGTGGAAACAGAACCAACCGTTCAGACGCGAGATGCAGCATGAGTAACGGTCAACGCTCCGCTTCCTCTGAGGAGATGCCGTTTGGGCTTTCGGTGGTGGAAGGAGTGACCGGCGGGCACGATGGGTTGCCGGGCCAGCAGGTGAATGCGCCGGCAGCGCCGGCGCCCCCCCGCCGTCGCCTGTTGACGGTCGAAGAGTACGTGGCCGGCGTGCGCAGTGGCGACCGGTCGGTGCTGGCACGCGCCATTACCCTGATCGAGAGCAATGCACCGGCGCATATGACGCTGGCGCAAGAGGTGCTGCGCGCGCTGCTGCCCTACACTGGCGGCGCATTACGGGTCGGCATCACCGGCGTACCAGGCGTCGGCAAGAGCACATTCATCGAAGCGCTTGGCACGATGCTGTGCGAACGCGGCCACCGGGTCGCGGTGCTGGCCGTCGATCCGTCGAGCAGCATCTCGCGCGGCAGCATCCTCGGCGATAAAACCCGCATGGAACGGCTGGCGCGCCATCCTGACGCCTACATTCGCCCTTCACCGACAGGCGGCAGCCTTGGCGGGGTGGCGCGCAAGAGCCGTGAAACCCTCCTCCTCTGCGAAGCTGCCGGGTTCGATATCGTCCTTATCGAAACGGTCGGCGTCGGGCAGAGCGAGATCGCGGTGCGCGGCATGGTCGATTTCTTTCTGCTGCTGATGCTGGCAGGCGCAGGCGACGAGTTGCAGGGGATTAAGAAAGGGATCATCGAACTGGCCGATGCCCTGCTGATCACCAAAGCCGATGGCGACAACCGCGCACGCGCGCTGGCCGCGCAGGCCGAGTATACCCACGCCCTGCGCTACCTGACGCCGGCCACGGAAGGGTGGCGTCCACGCGCCTATATCTGCTCGGCGCAGACCGGCGAGGGGATTGCGGAGATCTGGCGCGAGATCGAACGCTTCCGCGACGAAACGACCGCATCGGGGGCGTTTGCCGCGCGGCGCCGCAATCAGGCGCGCGATTGGGTCTACACGCTGATCGAAGATCACCTGCGCACCCGTTTCTTCGCGCATCCGGTGGTTCAGGCGCAGTTGCCCGCCATTGAGCAGGCGGTTGTCGAGGGGACGCTGCCGGTCACGACAGCGGTGCAGACGCTGATCCAGGCGTTCGAAGGAGCGTTGCAGGAAGAAAAACGATGACATGCCGCCTGAGGTGAAACGGGCCGCTGAATGCGCAGGCGGCACGTCCGCCTCCCCATGCTGAAACGTCATACACGTTCACGAAATATCCCTCCAGTGGCAGCGTCTGAATGAGGGACTATCTGGAGCAGGAAGGAAGGATAAAAAAGATATACACCCTGTCAACGCTGCGCAGGCTCTTCATACCAATGACCACCTGAAGGCGGTGGTACGCGACGGTACAACAGGCTTTATACCAATTGGAATTGAACAAGCCGCATGCGCACGCTCATCAGAGCGCATCACAACGCTATCGCAGCAATCTCCAATCCAAAATCTACAATCTAAAATGGCATTAGCCGGTCCCGTGACCGCCGGAAGGCGACGGTACCGGGCGGGTACAATCGGCTTCAGCCGCCATCTGGTACAGTTGACAGCCTGCATGCGCTGTCGTATGCTACACACAGATTGAAGGCAAGCCCAAATATGGCGGGAGGAGCGCGTGAGCGAAAGCGTCGAGATGTACCTGGTGATGACTGCGCTGCTGCGCGAGGCGCCGGATCAGCCGGTGCCGCTGTCGTTGCTGGCGAACAAACTCGGTGTTTCGCAGGTCTCCGCCAATGAAATGTGTCATCGACTGGAAGAGCGCGGGCTGCTCGCCTACCAGCCGTACAAAGGCGTCACCCTCACCCCCGACGGCGAGGAATGGGCGCAGCGCATCCTCTCACGCCGCCGTCTCTGGGTCATTTTCCTGGTCGAGAACCTGGGTATCGATCCGGAGGAAGCCGATACCCTGGCGTGCCAGCTCGAACATATTACCTCAGAGCGCCTGGTTGCCGCGCTCAAAGCCTTTCTGGAACGCGATCCCGAAACGCACCCTTCCAGCAATCGAACACCCCAACCGCTCACTGTCTGCACCGCGGGAATGCGCGGCACGATTGCCGCTGTTGATGCCGAACCGGCAGCAGCAGCGTTTCTGGCGCGGCAAGGGGTTGTACCCGGCGCTGATGCCGGGGTGCTGGCAGTCGGCGCCGATGGCGCAGTGCTGCTCGAGATAGCCGGTCATCAGGTGGCGCTGGCTGATGCTCTTGCCAGCCGCATCACCCTGGCCGCCGGGTCGGCGCCGCACACTGCGCGCCATGCCGCATGGCGACGTTGCAGCGCCTTCTGGTCGTGTGTGCGCGGTGAGTCTTCCATATGCCCGATCGATAGCACAACCGATGAGTCTGAAGTTGTAGCCCCTGGCAGGAGATGACATACGGACAGGCGCTCACGGTTCACTAATCTTCCACCGCTCGACGCCGCCGACCTGGCCTGGCTGGTGCGCTGTGAACGACGTATCTGGCTCGACCGGTGCGGCGATCAACCACTGCACGCCACACCCACCGCCGATGCCCGGGCGCGCAGTGCACTGCGCGCCGGTCACACCCGCCACATCCTCGCTGCAATCGAAAGCGTCGAAGACTTCTCGGCGCTCCCGTGGGACGAACGGGTGGTGCAGACATACCAGGCAATGCGGCGCGGCGCAGCAGCGATTGTCGGCGGCGCACTCGAGGCGCCTGCAGGCGATCATCTGTTGCGCGGCGCTCCTGACCTCCTGCAGCGGTGGACAACGACCTCATCACCTGGGTGGACGTACAGGCCGGTTGCCATTGTGCTGCACACCCGCCCTGCCCGCTGGGACCGGCTCCTGCTCGACTCATGGCGCTGGCTTGTCCGACAAACCCTGGGGGCGGCGAGCGACCCGCCGGGGGAACTGTGGCTCGGCGCGAACGGTCGTGGGCCGGCATTCATCAAACGCCAGTCTGCATCGCTTGCCGCATTTACCGCACAGGTACGACGCGCCGCTGCGATCGCCGGCGGAGAAGCTCCGAGGATCTGGTTCGACAGTGATCACTGTCCGTTTTGTCCATGGCGCACGGCGTGTGACGCAGCAGCGCGCGAAACCCGCGACATCGCCCTGCTTCCCGGATTGAGCCGGCGACAGGGGAACGCACTGCGGCGATACGGCATCCATGGTATGGATCAGATCGTGACGCTCGACTCTGCGACCCTGGCATCGCTGCCGGAACGCTTGCCCGCAGCAGGTTTGCGTCTCCGGCTGCAGGCGCAGGCATTGCTCACCGATCAGCCATTGCCGATCGGCGCCGCCATTCCATCACTTCCGCGCGTCCGGCTCTTTCTCGATATCGAGAGTGACCCACAAACACGCGAACCCTGGGCATTTGGGCTTGCCGGCGCCCTCGGAGACCGCTTTGTGATCATGATCGAACCATCGGTCGCCAGCCTTGATGTAAGAATCCAGGGCATCCCGGTCATTGGAGTGCGCAATGCGCAGGAAGGATGGCGACGCGTGCTCAGCGCTGTGCGCGCCACGGGAGGCGCGCTGGCGCACTGGGGAGAAGCCGAGCGCCTGATGCTGGAACAGAGCGCCGATCCACAAACGTTCGAGGAACTCGCACCTGTTATGATCGATGCGCAACGCGAGCTGCAAAAGCGCGTCGTGCTTCCGACACCCCGCCTGAGCGACCAGCGCGGCGGCGGGTTGAAAGCCGTCGCGCGCTGGCTGGGGTGGACGTGGCCCTCTGGCGCCGATCACTGGACACTGGCGTGGGAGTCATACCAGCAGTGGCGGGCGCAGCCATCACCGGTGGAGACATTCACCATACTGACGCCAGCCATCGTCTATCTGGCAGCCGATGTCGAGGCACTGGCAGCGGTCTGGCGCTGGCTTGACGCCTTCGTGGCGGCGGTCAGCGCAAACGGCGCGCCTCAAGACTGGCGTGCAGATCGAGATACCGCAACCAGCCGCGAATACTGAGCGGACCCAGTTGATTGTGTCGCACGAACGCGGACTCAGCGCGTGGATCGGCGGCGCAGCGCCTTGCCAGTTGCACGGTTTCGTCGCGCGTATTGAGGAACACATCGATCAGTTCGGGGAGGCTCAGATCCACCGGCGGCTGGTACTCGTCCATTTCATCGTTGATGAACGGCTCGCCGAGCGCCACCCGCATCCGGCGCTGCCCCCAGCGTTCAAGACCAATAATGTGCCGGAGGTGCTGGCGATTGGCAGGAGTATCGGCGCTGGCAGCCATGCGCGCCTTGAGCGTTGCTGCCGATGCGGCGAGCGCCTCAGCCCAGGCATCGGTCGAACGACGCAGCGCCGGTCGCTCCACGACCAGACGAACGATCATGTCGCGCAGACTGTTATACAGGGACATTGATTAATCTTCCCGTATCGAGCCGGTCAAATACAGAATGCCTGCCCACAATGCGCGCGCATACCGGTAGAACCAGATAGCAAATACGACCGAAACGAGCGTCAGCGCCACGATCAGGGGCCAGACCGGCATATCGGTAAAAAAGGCGAGCGCCGCGCCGGTGACCGCGACCGACGAAGTGGCGACGGTATTGATCGCCATCCCGCCGCTGAACTCACCCGCGCCACGCTCGAAAACGATGCCGCACACCGGGCAGCGCACATTCATCGTGAAACGTGAACGAAACATGCGCCCGCGATGACACGCCGGGCAGATGAGCATGGCACTGAAAAATAATACGCGCAACACTCGTCTCATGGATGGAAAGGTGAAGGCTGTTTTCAGTGGCGACCCCAGGGCGCCTATCCGAACAACCGCCCCTTCGATACGCGCTGCGCGCTCCTCAGGATGCGGTTGTTCTTCGATACGCGCTGCGCGCTCCTCAGGATGCGGTTGTTCGGTATCCTGCGTTATGCGGATAGGCTCTAAACAAAACGAGAATTGGAACTGAGACAAGATGCTCAATTCACAATTCTCGTCTTGCGAAATGGTGGGCGATACTGGACTCGAACCAGTGACCTCCACGATGTCAACGTGGCGCTCTAACCAGCTGAGCTAACCGCCCTTGTGCGCTCTCTATGGTAGCACTCCAGGCGAGGGATGTCAAGCGGCGAACACGAAATGAATCAATTGACATTGACGCGATTTTCCCGACCATGCTATACTGTCAGGCAACGATGCTCATCTAGAGGAGCGGAGGGACCGGCCCGACGAAGCTCCGCCAACCCGTAGCCGCCGGATCGAACAGATTGTATGTCGTGTCGATCCCAGGCTAAAGGGTGGCAATTCCGGCAGCGCAGGCTGGAAGATGAGCGGTGATGAGGCTTCCGGGAACCTCGCGCACAGGCGCGAGGTTTTTTGTTAGACATCCCTGCCGCATCTGGACCAAAGCGATCCTGATCGAGCCGAATCCTGTCATCAGTCGAATATTGCGAGGTGTTTCCTTGACGAAGAAACCAGCCTACCTTGAAGCCCTGCGTGAGCGCGTTTTGATCTATGACGGCGCCATGGGCACCAGCATCGATACATTCCATCTCACACCCGCTGATTACGGCGGCGAGCGCACGTTCGGCGCACGTGATTATCTGGTCATCACGCGCCCCGATGTGATCGAACAGATTCACGCATCGTTTATGGAAGCGGGTGCGGATGTGCTTGAAACCTGCACGTTCCAATCGACACGCCCGCGCCTGGAGGAATGGGGGCTCGCCGATCAGACGCATGCGATCAATGTTGCTGCTGCTCGCCTGGCGCGGCGCGTTGCCGACGCGTTCGAGGCGCGCGACGGCAGACCGCGGTATGTCGCAGGGTCAATGGGTCCCACCGGCAAACTCCCGTCGTCGGATGACCCGGCGCTTTCTGATGTGACGTTCGATCAGTTGTCGGATATTTTCTATGAGCAGGCAGTGGCGCTGATCGAAGGCGGCGTCGATGTGTTGCTGATCGAAACAAGCGTCGATATCCTCGAAGTGAAGGCGGCGCTTGACGGAACTCGTCGCGCAAAAGCGGATCTCAACCGCCCGGATGTCGCGGTGCAGGCGCAGGTGTTCCTCGATCTCTCGGGCAAAATGCTCCTCGGCACCGAAGTGCCCGCGATCATCGCCACCCTCGAAGCAATGCCGGTCGATGTCATCGGGCTGAACTGTTCGACCGGTCCTGAGCACATGCGTGAGGCGATCCGGTATCTGACCCGGCACTCGCGCAGGCCGATCTCGTGTATTCCCAACGCTGGTCTGCCAATCGAGGTCAATGGCGAGACGGTCTACCCCATGGAACCGGAACCGTTCGCGCGCATTCTTGGCGAGTATGTCCACGATTATGGCGTGGCGGTCGTCGGCGGATGCTGCGGCACGCGCCCGACGCATATTCGCCGCCTGCGTGAGGTGGTCGGTGATGCAACGCCGCCGAAAACTCGCGACATCGAGTACATTCCGAGCGTTTCGTCGGGAGTGCGTGCAGCGGCGCTGCGGCAGGAAGGGACGCTGACGATCATCGGCGAACGGGTCAACACTCTTGGCTCACGTAAGGTTAAGCGCCTGCTGCTCAACGACGATTACGATGGCGTGCTCGAAGTGGCGCGCGAACAGGTCGATTCGGGAGCGCATCTGCTCGATGTGTGCGTGGCGATGACCGAGCGCTCGGATGAGCGCGAGATGATGGTCAAACTGATCAAAAAGCTGACGATGAATGTCGAGTTGCCGCTGGTGATCGACACCACCGAAGCCGATGTGCTCGATGCGGCGCTGGCAATATACCCCGGTCGCGCCGTCGTCAACTCGGTGTCGCTCGAAGGCGGGCGCGGCGATAAGATCGACCGCACGATGCCGCTGGTGGCGCGCTACGGCGCTGCAGCAATCGCAATGACCATCGATGAAGAAGGGATGGCGCACACCGCTGAACGCAAACTGGCAATCGCAAAGCGCATCGCGCAGATCGCGCAGGATGAGTATGGCGTACCTGCCGAAGCGTTGATCTTCGACGTGCTCACCTTCCCAATCACCACCGGTCAACCAGAATTGCGCCGCGCCGCCATCGAAACGATCGAAGGCATCCGGCTGGTGAAGCAGCACATTCCCGGCTGCTTTACGACCCTTGGGGTCAGTAACCTCAGTTTCGGCGTCGCACCGCATGCACGCGCCACGCTCAACTCGGTGTTCCTTAAACACGCCGTCGATGCCGGCCTCGATACCGCGATCATCAATCCGGCGCACGTGACGCCATACGCCGAAATCCCACCGGACCAGATCAGGGTGTGTGAAGACCTGATCTTCGACCGCGACGATCAGGCGCTGGCGCGTTTCATTCAGTTCTTCGAGGAGCACGGGGCAGAGGCGAAAGCCGAACGCGCCGATCCGACCGAGGGGATGACAGCGGCGCAACGTATCCACTGGAAGATTGTGCACCGCAAGAAGGAAGGCATCGAGGCGGATATTGACCAGGTGATCGCCGAGCGAATCTGTGCGGCGGAAGCGCGCGCCGACACTGGCAACGGCATGGGCGATCCTGCACAACGCTCGCGCGAGTCGCTCCTCACATCACCCTTCCGCAACGCCGCAGCTGTCGATACGCTGAACACCGTCCTGCTCCCGGCAATGAAAGAAGTCGGCGACCTGTTCGGCGCCGGGCAACTGATCCTGCCCTTCGTGCTGCAGAGCGCCGAAGTGATGAAGCGCGCCGTCGCGCATCTGGAACAGTACCTGGAAAAACTCGAAGGCGTCACCAAAGGCAGAATCGTCCTGGCAACGGTCTATGGCGATGTGCACGACATCGGCAAGAACCTGGTGCACACCATTCTCGCCAACAATGGGTATACCGTCTACGACCTCGGCAAGCAGGTGCCGATCAACACCATCATCGAGAAGGCGGTCGAGGTCAACGCCGATGCAATCGGGCTGTCGGCGCTGCTGGTGAGCACCTCGAAGCAGATGCCGCTCTGCGTGCAGGAACTCTACCGGCGCGGTCTCAAGTTCCCGGTGCTGGTCGGCGGCGCGGCGATCAACAAGCAGTATGGGCAGCGCATCCTGTTCGTCGATGAAAACACCCCCTACGAACCAGGCGTCTTTTACTGTAAGGACGCATTTGAAGGGCTGGAGACGGTTGACAGGCTGGCGGACCCGGCAACCCGTGAGGCATTCGTCGAACGCACAAAGATGGAAGCTGCTGAAGCGCTTGGTAAGAAGCAGCACGGGCGCGTGGCGCTGGCGGAACTCGGGCGCGCGACGCTGAGCGACACAGCGAAGGTTCGTTCCACGGTGCGTACCGATGTGCCGATCCCCACGCCGCCATTCTGGGGGGCAAAAGTTGTCCGTCGCATCAAACTGGCGGATGTCGTCGAGTGCCTGGATCGCAACGCGCTCTATCGCCTGCAATGGGGCGCGAAGAATGCCAAAGGCGAGGAATGGGAGCGCCTGAAGGCGGAGTTCGATGCCAGAGTGCGCGACCTGGTGCGCGAGGCGGAACGTGATGGATGGCTTGAACCGCAGGTGGTGTATGGCTACTACCCTTGCCAGAGCGACGGGCACGACGTGATTGTGTACGATCCGCCTTCGGTGCTGAATGGTGCACAGCCACGCGAATTGACACGCTTTGTCTTCCCGCGTCAGCCGGAGCGCGAGCGGCTCTGCCTCGCCGACTACTTCCGCTCACGCGAGAGCGGCGAGTACGATGTGGTGGCGCTTCAGATCGTCACGATGGGACAAAAGGTCGATGATCTCACCGAAGCGCTGCAACACGCCGGCGACTACGCGCGCGCCTATTTCATCCACGGGTTAGGGGTGTCGCTGGCAGAGGCGCTCGCCGAGTACACGAACCGCCTCATCCGTCAGCACCTGGGGCTGAAAGGAACGCAGGGCAAACGCTATTCGTGGGGCTACCCCGCCTGCCCAGACCTTGAAGAGCACGAGAAGTTATTCCGTGTGCTGCCGGCCGATCAGATCGGCGTCTCGCTGACCGAAGCCTGGCAACTGGTGCCAGAGCAGAGCACGGCGGCCATCGTCATCCATCACCCGGAAGCGAAATACTTCTCGATCGGATCCGCGCGCGAACGCGCCGAGGAGGATGTCATCGAAACCCTGCAGATGGGGTGATTTCTCGCGTACCATTCGATCACAGGCAGGAGCGCCCGGTCGGGGCGCGGCGTGCCGTCCCCCCACGATCAGCCACAGCCCACCGTCACAACACCCGGTCGGGGCGCGGCGTGCCGTCCCCCCACGATCAGCCACAGCCCACCGTCACAACACCCGGTCGGGGCGCGGCGTGCCGTCCCCCCCACGTCAGGCACGACCCACCATCACAACACCCGGTCGGGGCGCGGCGTGCCGTCCCCCCCACGATCAGCCGCGGCCCACCGTCACAACACCCGGTCGGGGCACGGCGTGCCGTGCCCCCACGATCAGCCACGGCCCACCGTCATAACACCCGGTCGGGGCGCGGCGTGCCGTCCCCCCACGATCAGCCACAGCCCACTGTCACAACACCCGGTCGGGGCGCGGCGTGCCGTCCCCCCACGATTGGACGTACCGCTCCTCGATGCATTTGACAGGTACGCCTGGTGCGGCTATCCTTGCGTAAGATTTCGTGCAGACGAGCAGGCTGCTCGACATGTTGCAACATCTTTGAGGAACTGCCATGCATCAGGATACCTGGACGCCACTCATGGGGCCGCGACTCGCCCCAGACGACCATCTGACCTTTACGACTGCAGGAAACACACAAAGCGCTTTTGTGCACTGGTTCGTCCGGGGATTGTGTGCGGCATTGGAACGCCACGGTCACACATTCATTGCCCCTGGCGCAGCAGGCGACGACGAAGCAACTGAATCGCCGTCTGCGCGCCTGGTGCTGAACCTGTGCGACATCGACCGTCCACGACCGATCCATCGTCGCGGGCAGGGCACATTCGTCGTGACGATTGTCGAGGGCGAAGAAAACCAGCGCGATGTGATGAAGGCGGCCTACCCGCTCATTGTGCGCTCGCTGGCAAATATGGTCATTTACAATACCCGCGTCGATGGCGTGCTCGAAAGCCATTTCGTCACTATCGAACAGGGACATTACACTGTGCGGCTCGACGGCGACGAACAGGCTTCCTTCGACCAGATCTACCGGCGCATTCAGCCGCTGGCGTGCAGCCACCTGGTAATCAACAACAAGTTTACGCCCGACCTGCCGGATGACCTCTGGAATGGCGATGAAGCTACCCGCCAGATCAGCTGGGCAGGGCGAAAACTCGACAGCATGGGGTTGCTCCCGGCAGCCATCCCGATCCAGGAGTATCTGTCGGAGCGCGAACTGCGCCACGTCAAGCGGCTGTACGGTATTGGCGGACTCAGTTATGGCAACCTGAGCGCTCGCGCGCTTCACAACCCCGAGTATTTCTGGATGTCGGCGTCGGGCGTGGACAAAAGCCGCCTCGACACTGTCGGACGGGATATTCTGCTGGTGACGGGGTACGACCCGGAGAACCTGCAGATTAATTTGAGCGTCCCACCGCACATCGAGCCGCGCCGCGTGTCGGTCGATGCCATCGAGCACTTTATGATCTACCGCGAACATCCGCAGGTGCATGCAATTATTCACATTCATGCCTGGTGGCGCGACCCCATTCCATCAACGCAGGTGAACTATCCGTGCGGCACGTATGAACTGGCTGCCGAGGTGGCGGAACTGGTGCGCCAGGCGCCCGATCCATCGCGCGCGGTGATTGGCTTGAAGAACCACGGATTGACCATCACCGGTCATTCGATTCCCGAAATATTCGAGCGCATCGAAGGGATGATCGTTCCGCAGGTGCCAATGTCGTGATGAGGCTGTCCGGCGCGTGGCGACGTTACTCACCGGGCGCTGCGGCAGTGCGCAAAAAGGTCGGCACGAAAACGTCAATGCGCACAGTCTTCTCATCGATACTTTCGTGACAGCGTTTCTGAGAAACGCTCTAGAAACGAGCAGAGGATGACGCTCGAAGGAAAGATCGCCATTGTTACCGGCGGCAGCGGCGCTCTCGGCGGCGCCGTCGTTCAGACGCTGCTCGACGCTGGTGCGACAGTATGGGTTCCATACCTCGCGGCAGACGACCTTGACCGCCTGCGCCAGCGCCTTACTCTGCCTGCCGGTGCAACGCTCGACGGCGCGCCGCTCGATCTGACCGACGAAGCCGCGGTGCAACAGGCGTATGGTCAGGTTGCCGGCACGTATGGCGGCATCGACATTCTGGTCAATGTCGCCGGGGGATTTGCAGGCGGCGAGCCGGTGCATCGCACCCCATGGTCGCTCTGGCAGCAGCAACTGGATATCAATCTCAAAACAGCAGTCATTTCGAGCGCCGCAGCCATACCGCATATGCTGGCGCGCGGCAGCGGATCGATTGTGAATGTGAGCAGTCGCACTGCAACCCAGAGCGCCCGCAACGTTGCTGCATACGGCGCCGCCAAACGCGCCGTGCTGCAACTGACCGAGGCGCTTGCCGCCGAACTGCGCGACTCCAACATTACTGTCAATGCCATCCTGCCCAGCGTGATCGACACGCCAGCCAATCGCGCCGCCGATCCCAACGCCGACCACAGCCGCTGGGTTGCGCCCGACGCCATCGCGCGCGTCGTCCTGTTCCTCGTCGGTCCAGATGCACGCATCATCAGCGGGGCGGCGATCCCGGTGTACGGGAGAGCATAATACCATTTTTGATTTTAGATTTTAGATTTTGGAGTACTACGCCTGGCATCACAAAGCCTGAAACCGCATATGGCAATGCGGTCTTATCAACGATAACTGGTAAGCTGTCAGGCGCTCTTGCACGAATAATAGCCTCGCGCGCAGGCTTTGTCCGGTTGGGGCACGGCGCTGCCGTGCCCCGACGGAGGGAACGACATGCCCGCCTCCGGCCCGACGATAGGAATGCCACGTCCACCGCGCGCCCCGCCACCCGCCCGTACCGGCGACATAGGCGCCCGCCCGCATCCCGACCGCGCGGGTTCTGCCGGCGCGAACGGGGACGCGACCGCATTCGTTTATTCGTTGCCCATTCGTTGACAGCGGCGCCCACGCGCGAACGGGGACGCGACCGCATTCGTTTATTCGTTCCTCATTCGTTGACAGCAGCGCCCACGCGCGAACGGGGACGCGACCGCATTCGTTTATTCGTTCCTCATTCGTTGACAGCAGCGCCCACGCGCGAACGGGGACGCGACCGCATTCGTTTATTCGTTGCCCATTCGTTGACAGCGGCGCCCCCCACAGGCGAGGGGTAAAGGAACGCGACCGCATTCGTTTATTCGTTGCCCATTCGTTGACAGCAGCGCCCACGCGCGAACGGGGACGCGACCGCATTCGTTTATTCGTTGCCCATTCGTTGACAGCAGCGCCCACGCGCGCCTGCGTGATACATTCGCCCGCAACATATCCTCGTTCCCGGCGAAGGCGCACACACGTCCCTGTTCAAACCACTTTTGCAGCGGTCTGGCAGCGCGTGCGCGTCAGCAACCATCCCCCTACCCCTGTTGCTGGTGCACATATCTACGAGCATCCGGCTGGCGACGCGCAAAACGTTCCGGCGTTCATCGCAGGCGTGCAACCGTCGTCACAATGAGCAGCGTCACCCACAACCCGATGAGCAAGAGTTGCAGGAAGCCGCCGCTCAGCAGGGCGATCACACCAAATCCGACGAGCGGCAGTGCGCCAAGTCCCAGACCAACACCAACCGATGCCTGCATCGCCCTGCCGCGTTTACGAGTCAACTGCTCCACGATACGCGCTGTCAGCGCACCGGTGAGTGGTCCTGCCATCATTGCCAGGAACAGCCCTAAAAACGGTACACCACCAAGAACAACCACCAGCACCGAACCGATCAGCGCAGCGAAGAACCCTGTGACACCGCCGATCAGCATGTGCGACAGATTCGCCTGATAATGCGGCGGACGGCGCGCCTTACGGCACTCCGGACAGAGTTGCCCGACCGGGGTCACCTGCGCGCATGAGCCGCAGATTGGACGATTGCACTGAACACAGCGCAGACCAGTCTCGCGGTCGGGGTGAATATAACAGTAGGCAACCTCGACTGTTGTTGATGGCGGTTCTGGAGCGGAGAGCAACGGCGACGCATCACCGCTCGCCTGCCGTTCCTGGCGACGATGCGATGGCGCAATCTGCAGCCCTTCAGAAAGCAACTTCTCGACATACGCCAGGCTGGCCGTCGCCTCGGCGTTGGTCGGATCGATTGCCAGCGCACGCTGCAGGTACTCACGCTTCTCGGCGAGGATCGGAACCACACTGCTCAGACCGATCCAGGCCTCGACGTTGTCGCTGTCGAGTTCGGTAGCGCGACGAAATCGCGCGCGAGCGGTAAACGTATCGCCTGCCAGCGCTGCAGCGCGCCCTTCGGTCATCAGTTGCTGCACTTCGGTAGCGATCGATTCGGTCATGAGTTCCCCGGTCGCCTGCATGGTGGTCTCTTTCTGTGTCAATTATACTCTTGAAGTTAAGATCACTGTCCTGATGCCGGTTCGACTTCTCTGAAACCCCAGCTCGCTGGAAACCACTCGTCTTTGCTGTTCCAGATGCCTGTTTTGCCAGAAATATCACATTGCTTATAATACGTTCGCTCTGACCGGCGTGATGCATCGCCGAGATAAGGATTCGATGAGGAAGACATTGCATCGTCCTGACATTCGTTTGCCGTGCCGGATTGTGTGGTATGGGCTTATCGTCGCACTGCTCACCGCCTGTGGATCGGGGGCGACCAATCCACTGACCCAATCCGATCCGGGGGAGGCGCGCCCCACGACCGCAGTTCAGACACCGTCGAACAATGCGCCAGTGTCACAGACGTCGACAACCACACCAGACCCTACGACGACACAACCGCAGTTTCTCCGCACATCTGCGCTGCAATTCGGCGTGGTAGCGCACCTGTACTACACCGACCGCAGCCGGGTGCTGATGCTGACGAAGATCGCCGGTTTCGACTGGGTGCGGCAACAGGTGCACTGGAAAGACATCGAGGCGTCGCCCGGCGTCTATTATTGGGATGAACTGGACAACATCGTCGCCGATGTGTCTGCCAGTGGATTGAACCTCCTGCTGAACATCGTCCAGTCGCCTTCGTTCTACCCTCCCGGCAATGGCGGCAAACCGAACGATCCGCGCGTGATGGGCGATTTTGTAGCGGCAATGGTCGAACGGTACGGCGACCGCATTGCGGCGATCGAGATCTGGAACGAGCCAAACCTGGCGGTTGAAAATGGTGGTCGGGTGACGCCGGAAGACCCGGGGCGTTATGTCGAAATACTGGCGGAATGCTATCGTCGCATTAAGGCGATCAACCCCAGCATCTATGTTCTGGCTGCTGCGCCGGCATCGACCGGTGTGTTCGACCCGGAGCGCGCCATTCCCGACATCGATTACCTGCGCGCGATGTACACCTACCGGGATGGCATGATCCGCGACTATTTCGATGCGCAGGCGGTGCACCCGGGTGGCGCAGCCAATTCTCCTGACTGGCTCTACCCTGAGTTTCCCGGCGACCGTCCGGGATGGAACGACCATCCCACCCATTACTTCCGCCATGTCGAGAATGTGCGTGCGCTCATGATCGAGTACGGTCTTGGTGATCGTCAGATCTGGATCACCGAATATGGATGGGCGACTCCGAACAACACGCCCGGCTTTGAGTTCGGCAACCTGCTGACATTTGAGGATCAGGCGGATTATATCGTTCGGGCAATTACACGAGTGTACGAGCAGTATCGCGATGACCAGGGTCGCCCATGGGTCGGCGCCATGTTTCTCTGGAACATGAACTTTGCCGTCTTATGGGGCGCACAGGGAAATCCTGATCACGAACAGGCATCGTTTGGACTGCTGAACCCCGACTGGAGCCCGCGCCCGGCATTTATTGCGCTTCAGGGGTTGCATCAGCGTCTGAAGGAGGCGCAGAAACAGTCGCCATAATTGTATGCCGCAGGGCGCGCTGGATCGCGCCATACAGTTCGGTCATCTGGTACGGTTTTTGCAGGAAGCCTTCGAACGGCACATCCGCGAGTCGATCCAGAATGTCGCGCCGGCTGTACCCACTCGCCATCACGATAGCCACGTGTGGAGCAATCGCCCGCAACGTGCGCAGTGTGGACGGTCCGATCAGTCCTCCCAGATTGGCATCGAGCAGAATACAGGCGATATCCGATGGGTGTTCTTTCAACGTCTGGACAGCCGAGTTCTCATCTGCCACGGCGATCACACGGAAGCCGAGATGGATGAGCAGACGCGCCGTGACATCGCGTACATCGGCTTCGTCGTCCACCACAAGAACCGTTGCGGACTCGCCCCCCGCACCCCCCTCGCTTGCAGGAGAAGTTGGGGGAGTAGCGTGCTGACTCTCGGCCGGTAATGGCGGAAACAGGACACTGATCGTCGTACCACGACCGGGAGCGCTGTCGATCATGATCCCGCCGTGATGATTGCGCACAATGCCGATCACTGCCGACATACCCAGTCCGCGCCCCATGGTCTTGGTGGTGAAGAAGGGATCGAACATGCGTTGCTGCGTTTCCTCGTCCATGCCGCATCCTGTGTCGGCAACCTCCAGCACAAGGTAATCGCCCGGCGACAACTGGTTGTCAATACGGTTCTTCGCCAGAAATGGCTCATCGTAGCGGCGTATGTCGGTGCACAGGCGGATGGTTCCGCCCTCTGGCGGAAGCGCTTCAGCCGCATTGAGGATCAGATTGAGCACAATCTGCTGAATCTGGGAAGGATCTGCCTGGAACGTCGGAAGATGGGAGTGCAGACACACGTCGAGGCGTGTCTGCACTCCCACCGATATACGCATTATATCGGCCATATCCTCAACAATCCTTGTGAGATCGACCTCAGCAAACTGATTGTCCCCCTTCCCGGCATACGCCAGCAGCTGTTGCGTCAACCCGGCGGCGTGGCGCGTCGCCAGCACGGCATTGCGCACATGCTGATAGGCGGCTGATGTTTCGACAAGCATCAGCGATGCCAGGTCAAGGTTGCCCATAATCGCCATCAGCAAATTGTTGAAATCGTGGGCGACTCCGCCGGCCAGCAGTCCCAGACTTTCCAGTTTCTGGGTATATTGCAGCTGGCGTTCGATTTCGAGACGCTCAGATTCGGCACGCTTCTGATCGGTGACATCGAGGATATAGCCAAGAAAAGAGACCGGTTCGTCCTGATCATCGTAAACCACGGTTGTGTAATCATGCACCCAGCGGTACTCGCCATCAGCGCGCCGCAGCCGGTACTCCTGACGATACCAGGTTACTTTTTGGCGGACATAGTCGCTGATTTCGTTCTGGATACCCGGACGGTCGTCTGGGTGGATCAACGACAGAAAGATTAACCCACCCTCGGTAAATGCTTCAGGCGCATACCCGAATTGTTCCTGCACATTCGGCGACACGTAGGAAACAGGATAATGTTCACGCGCTTCCCAGCGAAAGACAACGGTCGGACCGCCGATGAACATGCGACGTTCCTCACGCAGCGCCTGTTCACTCGCTGCAAGCGCCTGTTGCATCCGCCACTGGTCTGTCACGTCGCGCACTGCCAGCATATACCCCCGCTGCAGCCCACGCCGGTCACGCACAGGTGTGCAGCGCGCATCGAGCGCCTGTGCACCGTGCTCCACACGAATGGCTTCACCCAGAGAGGGATTCAAACAGTAGTGAGCCAGCCGGGGCCAGAGACGCAGCGCCTCCTGCACCGGCTGCCCGATGGGACTCGCCAGATCGAGCAGACGATACGCCGCATGGTTGCAGTCGATAATTGTACCCTGTGCATCAAAGACCAGCACGCCATCGCTTGACTGTTCAAACAGATGTGTGTAGGCAATCGGGCGCGTGTCGAGCCGGCCAGGACGAAAGAGCGCCAGATAGAAGAAAATGCCGTTTGTCGCGAGCAGAACCGGGGTGATGTCGAAGATGTTCATGAACTGCTGGCTGATGTAGAACGCCAGACTGACGATGGTCATACAGAGCAACGAGCCGATCAGCAGCGCAATCTGTACGCGATGCAATTGCAGCGCGCTTCTCCAGAAGTCTATCAGCAGCCAGACGCCGGCAAGAACGATGGTGTATGAGTAGACAATGTGGAGCCAGTACCACGAACCGTACTCAAATCTCAGGCGGGGCAATGCATCCGGCGGGAAGACATCGATGCGACGGTAGAACAGACCATGCCAGTCATTGGTGCCATTGATGATCAGGGTCAGAATCGGAAAGAAGGCCAGCGCAGCCGCCTGGCGCTTCGTCAGGCGGGCAACGCGATCAGTGTACGTCAGTGCAAACCAGAGCCAGCATGCCGGTGCACCGCCAATACCGATGTACTTGACCCACAGCGCGATCCTGGCGAGTTCTGGCGACAGGGCGTTGAGCTGGAAGATATATGCCCACGACCAGATCGCACCAGCGACCATGACCAGTGCAAATGCGATGTTGCCGCTGGCTTCGCGATGTTGCAGAATGGCGAATGCGAGCACGAGCGCCGCGCTGCCGCTGATCACCATAGCCCAGGAGATGAGCGCGATCTCCATACCGTCGCTCACTGTCGGATCAGGATAAACACAGCCGGTATGCCAGGCGCCTGTCTCCTACCCAGGTTATGGCAAAAAAGCAGCGCCTTCCAGCGCGGAGTGCGGCGCTGGTCATAGCCTGGAACGCGGAGTCGTTGATGCGCTGCGTTGCACCCAAAGATCAGCATATACTGCCAGAGCAGCCGTTGGCCTGCTGAAAACGCTCACGTGCGATATGCGGTCAGCCGGCGCCGATGGGCAGATGTGCGCCGGAGCATGCCACACGTCTGGCTCGTAAAACACGTGAACGGCACTACTGCTGCCGTTGGTGCAATGCCTACCACTTACATCTTACCATAAGTTGACCTGACGCCAGGCATTTCCGTGACCGGGTACGCGTTATGATCGTTCATACATTACCCGTATGCGTCTGATTCCGTCGGACTGATAGTCTTTTAGAAATTAAGCGCCTATCCAAAAAACCGCTACCCACGGCGTTTTGCATCAGCGGAGCAACGTCTCAGGATGCCTGCGAACGCCATACTGCGGCAGCAAACCCCATCACCTGTCACCTGCGGCCTGCAACCGGCGGTAGGCGGCATCGACTGCATGCTCCCACGTCCACTGGCGGGCATCGGCGGCGGCGCGGCGCCCCTTGTTCTGGCGCTCTGCGGGATGCTGCGCAACATGACGCAGCAGATCAACCAGCGCGTCGACGTCTGGCTCTGCCCATTGCGCTCCAGCGCCATAGGCGCCGCCGGCGTCGGCAGAGACAAGACCACGAATGGGCAACGGGTAGCCGTTCTCCTGATTGAGGAATGTGGTCAGTCCGCTCCAGTCGGTTGCAATGGCAGGTACGCCGCACGCCATCGCTTCAAGCACCGGCATGCCCCATCCCTCGCCACGTGTCGGCAACACGAAGCAGTCGGCGCTCTGGTAGAGTTCTGCCATGCGCTGCGCATTCAGGGCGCGGTTGTACAACAACACCACTGGCGGTGATGGCGATGGGAGGAGGGCAGCCAGTTCGCGCACCGGATTGTCGCCAGGGGCGCGGCAATCGATTTTCAACACCAGCACAACCGGATCGCCAGCACGGAAGGCTGCGCGGTAGGCGCGCAGCAACATATCCCAGCCTTTGCGCGGACCCCATTCAAAAACCGACAGAAAGACGGTACGGTCGGTCAGATGCACGCGGGGTGCGCCTGGCGCAAAGCGCGTTGTGTCGACGCCGAGCGGCACGACATGGATCGGGCGGGTGACGCCGCTTGCTGCAAAAACTGCAGCGCCCCATGCCGTCGGCGTCCAGACTTCGTCCATCTGATTCGCCTGGCGGACCCATTCCTGAGGCAGGCGATCAAATTCGAGCATGGTAAAGCCGATGCGATAGCGACCGCTATTCTTCGAAAACCGATCACCGGGGGCGTACACAATCTGCGACACGTCAAGACGCACCGGCGCGCGTTGCAACTCAGCAATGCGCGGATGAACGCCACCCATCATGATGTGCTCGTCGCGATCGGCGCCGTACAGGTAAAGCGGACGAACCGCGACGCCGCGTGCATCGAGCCCCAGGACGAAGGCGAGCGATGAACCGCTGTAGCCGGTGAGTGATGCGAATGACGAGTGCCAGACGATCTGCATACGGTGAAAGTATACCCTGGTTTTGCGTGTGCTATAATGCGGCGGATTATCTCATCGACAATGAGGGTATCGGGTTTGGCTGCTCCGAAAGCAACACGCGCTCCGCTTGCCTGGTCTGGCGCGCTGATCAATTTACGCCGCTGGCAACCTGGTCTGCCGTTGCTGCTGGCAGCGCTCAGCGTTCTCGTTGCGCTGGCGGTCGCCTATGCCGCTCAACCATTTGTCGCCATCGACGTCGGTGCACCCTTCGATTACCCACACATTCGCGGCATGCACGCACGCGAGTTTACTGCTCAGACATCCGTCGTTCAAGCAGTGGCGGCGCCTGGCGCAGATGAAGTTGTCATCGACACACCTCTGCACAACGATGCGCGCATGGTGACGCTGACCCTGGACGACTGGACGCCTGATACGATCCATCCGCGCCGTCTCATCGCAGTGTATGCAAATGACCGGCGGATCAATACGCTCGACGACCGCGGCGGCAATCGCCAGTTTCGTCTGCTGCTGCCAGATGATATCGATCTGTCTGGTGGCGTGCGTTTGCGTATCGAGGCGATCCCAGACCGCACACTCGAGACGCCTGCAGTGAGCCTGGTTGGCGCGGAAGTTGCGAGAGCGCAGACGTACCGGTGGACGAGTGAGCGCGCCACAATCACGTTTCCGGCATTGGGAAACGGCGACTGGCGGGTGGAGTTGCAGGCGCTCGTATCACACCCGGATGGCGGTCCTGTGGATGCGCGTGTTTTCGCCAATAGCGAGTTGATCGCCACTTTGCCGGATATGCCCGGCATGCGTCGGTATCTGTTGATTGTGCCAGGGCATACGCTCGAGAATGGCAACCTGACCCTGGAAATCACCGCCAACCCGTACCGCGATCCACGTCCGCTGGGAGTGTCGCTCGAACATGTGATGGTGACGCCATTGACCGGTGCGGCGCCGTTTGCGTTGCCGCCGTGGAGTGCGCTCGTCCCTGCTCTGACGATTGTGCTGGGTATGTATGGTGCGCTCCGTTTCTCGCGGGTTCCGCCCTGGGGCGCGTGCGGCGCTGCTGTGGCGGTTACACTCCTGGGAGCGTGGGCGCTGGTTGCGTATCGCTATCCGACGGGGCTGTTCCTTGAACCGCTGGCGTGGTTCGTGCTCTTCACACTGGCGCTGGCGCCGCTCATCGATCGCGGTGCAGCGTGGATCTTTCGCAAACTCGATGCGCCGCTCGACCCTGCCCTGCGCTACGCGCTGCTCGTCATCTTTCTCGTCGGTCTCTGGTTGAAGGGCGGCGGGCTGCTCTTCCCCTACATGCGCGCCATTGATGTCGGCTGGCATATGGATCGGGTGCGCTGGATTCTCGATGGGCACTGGGCGGAGATGTATCTTCCCGGCGCCTTCTCTGAGTCGGTGATGCCGATCAACGAGTGGGGTCCAAATCGTCCGGTGATCCCCTATTCGCCGTTCTTTCATCTCTTCTCGACGATATTTGCGCTCTTTCCATGGTCGCTCGAAACCAGCGCCAACCTCTTCAGCGCGTTGCTCGACAACAGTCGGGTTTTTGTGATCGCGCTCCTGGCGCGCGCGATGGGGTTGAGCAATCGCGTCACGCTCTTTGCTGCGCTGATGTACGCCGTGACGCCGGTGACCTTTCTGCTGCATTCGTGGGGCAACATTCCGACGACCTCGGGTATGTGGTGGACGTTCGTCACCTCGACAGTCATGATTGCGCTCTATCCGCGTCTCCACGAACGTGGCCCGTTTGCGCTGCTCACGGTGTTGACCACAGTCACGCTGCTGTTCTACACAGTTATGGCGGTCTTCCATGTCATCTTTGTCGTCTTCTTCGTGCTGCTGGCGCTCATCGCGCCGACAGGGATCGACCGTAAGCCGCTGCGACCGGTTGCCATGTCGCTGGTGGTAGCGCTGCTTGCATCGACGCTCATCTACTATGGACAGTATATTCCGCCAATTCTGGAGCGCACGGTTCCATATGTGCTGAGTCTGGCGACGAGCGGTCCGGAAAGCGTTGGAGTGGCGCGTCCGCCGTTCAGCGAATATATGCTGTCGTTCTGGCGCCATCTGCGGTACGATATGCGACCGGACGGTTTTCTCTACTACGGGTTGCTCATTCCGCTGATGTTTGTCGTTCCAGGATTTGTCGCACTGCGCAGGCAGCCGCTGCTGTGGGTGATGCTCGCGGCATGGTTTTCGGTCGGCACGCTCTTCATGCTCATCGGATATCGCGTCTCGATGGTCGACAAGCAGTTGTTTTACATCGTCCCGGCGATCTGTCTCTGCTGGGGGGTCTACGCTGCGCGCTTCTGGCAGCGCGGAAGGTGGGGCAGAGCGCTGGTCGTCGCGATCTATGCGTTCACACTGGCGACAGCGCTCGATCTCTGGGTGATACGCATTATGCGTTCGCCGGTGGTGTAGGCTTCGTCGGCACAGAGGAGTTGCAACGAATCTGACAATGGCACAGGTTCTTCGATCACAACGGGAACGTTCCAGCATCGGCATCCGCAGTATGCTTATTGCAATCGAGCGGCGGGCAACGCTGGCGCTGATTCTGCTCATGGCGCTGTATGGTGCAATCCTTTTCTTTGGACTGACCTTCAAGTACCTTAACTGGGCACAGGGGTATGATCAGATCGATTACCAGCAGTCGATCTGGAATACAACCCAGGGACGCTTTCTCGAGATTTCGCACTATCGCCATACCAATCATTTGTGGGGGATGGATTTCATTCCGGCGATCCTGTTGATCGTGCCGTTCTATGCGCTCTTTCCATCAGCGCTCACGCTCAACTTTTTTCAGGCGTTCTTCATGGCGCTTGGCGCTCTGCCGGTGTATGGCATCGCGCGCAACCGCTTTAATGGTTCACACCTGGCAGGGCTTGGATGGGCGCTGGTCTATCTGCTCTACCCATCGCTCTGGTTTGTGACGATGAGCGCTCCATGGCAACCGCGCACGCTGGCAATCCCGGCGTTACTGGGAGCGTTCTTCTTCTTACAGCGCGCCACCCATCAGCAGGCCCGTCTACACGATTGGGGGGCGTATCTGGGTCTTCTCGCGCTGGCGCTGACCACCCGCACCGATGTATCGCTGGTGGTGGCGGCGTTTGGCGTCCTGGCGGCGCTGTGGCGCGCCGGCTGGCGCTGGGCGGCGCCGCCGCTGGTGATGGGGCTGGCATGGTTCTATCTTTCGACAAGCGTGATCGTGCCGTCGTTCTACCTTCCCGACTATCAGGTGCGCGAAGGGGAGATCGGGGCAGTGACAGAGGGCGATTACACCGACGTCTGGCCCGGCAAAAGCCCGCAACTGGCATACTATTCGCACCTGGGCGACAGCGCGGGCGCTATTCTCTGGACGATCGTCAGCCGTCCGATCGATGTCCTGCGCCTGATGTTCACCACAGATAAAGTGGTCTATCTGGCGCTCATGGTGCTCCCGCTGGCGTTGCTTCCGCTGCTTGCGCCCGATGTTGCGATCCTGGCTGCGCCGCCGCTGCTCATGAACCTGCTCTCATTGCGCCCGTTTCAGATCACGGTGCGCGAGCAGTACCAGGCGCTGGTCATTCCCGGTCTGGTGCTGGCAGCCATCATTGGTGCAGCGCGGCTGTGGGGATGGTGGCGGGCGCATCGTCCGTCCACGCCGTCGCGCGGCGCCAGTCTCAGCGACGATCAGAGCATTCGGCAACACAGTGCGTCAACCCGAGGGCGTTGGGGTCTATGGCTTATGCTGGGGGTGATCGGGGTTGCGACAGCAACCAATCTGGCGTACCGCAACCCGGTTGTGACAACCGTGCTCTATCGTGAATCGCCGGAACGTCTGGCGGCAATGGAACGCCTGGCGATGTTCATCCCGCCCGATGCCCCGCTGGGAGTGACATCGTTCCTGGCGCCGCGCATGATGCCGCGCCGCTACATCTACTACGTTCCGCCCGATGAGTCGTTTCCGCCGCTCGAGCGCGCTAAGTATCTGTTCATCGATACACGCGCAGCGGCGCTGCGCACCGAACGACACCACGATTTCCTTCAACACCTGCGTGAGTCGGGGCGCTGGCAGGTTCTTGCCGAAGAACACGATCTGCTGGTGCTGCGTCAGAAGCCAGGTACACCATAGGTCGTAGACACATGCAGGGTCAACATACGTTGCGCAGCGCACGGTCCGGGGCGACTGTCGATGTCATTCTGCTGGCCGCCATTGTGTTGCTGGCGCTGGCGCTCCGACTCTGGTTCTGGTATATCCAGGCGCGTTCCGGCGCTGTGCCGCCTGGCGATCCGGAAGAATACTATCGCGCTGCTGTCCACATCCTGCACGGCGGGTATCACGATACCGGCAAGTGGCTGCGTCCGCCGGTCTACCCGGTATTCCTGGCGCTGCTGCTGCCGCTTGCGGGTATGAATGTCGCCGGGATGCTGTTGCTTCAGGCGTGTGCGCTGAGCGCCGGTGTGCTGGCATTCTATGCGTTTGGTCGGCGACTCTTCGGACGGGTGACGGGGCTGGGAACGGCGCTCCTGGCAGCGCTGTTCGTACCACTGGCGTCGTATGCCAGTTCGCTCTACGCTGAAGCGCTGTTTATCACCCTCCTGATGGCTGGTCTGGCAATCGTTGATCTTGCGTTTGTCCGTGGGTCTCGTCGTGCGGCGTTGAGCGCCGGTGTGGTTCTGGCACTGGCGGCATTGACACGCGCAGTCGGTCTGTACCTTCTTCCACTTGTTGCAGGATGGCTGGTCTGGCGCGCGTGGTCAAACAGGAGACCGGGTCGTCAGTACTACTGGCTGGCATCCTTCCTCCTCGCGGGAGCTCTGCTGGTCATTGGACCCTGGGCGGCGCGGAATTATCTGGTGCACGGACGGGTTATCCTGAGCGACACAAATGGCGGCATCAGCATGTGGTACGGCACGGTGCGCGATAATGCCGAAAAAGCGGCTGGCGAGGCACGCCTGGCTTCTATCTCCAACCTTGCCGACCGCCAGTCGCTGGCGCTCCAGATGGCGTGGGACAACATTCGCCATGATCCAGTGCGCTTTTTCTGGAGCATGCGCTTCAAGATCGCGTCGCTCTATGCGCTTCAGACGCGCAGTTATGCGGTTGGGGACATCATCTCCATCGACTCGCGCGGCGCGCCGGTGGTGCAAAATGCAGGCGAGTACAGTCTGGGCATCACACTGCTGGCAGATGCACAATACGCAGCGCTGATGCTTCTGGCGATCGGCGGTATCTGCTTTATACCGCAACCTGCCCGCGCGGTTCCGGTCTTGCTCTGGGTTGGGCTTGCGACCCTGCTGGCGGCTGTAACCATCGGACATCCACGATTACGTCTTCCAATTGTTGCGGCGGTTCTGCCGTTTGCCGCCTATGCCCTGGTCAGGTTGTCTGCGATGTGGCGACGCCTCCCCCGGCTGTTGCGTGACCGGCGCGGTTATACTGCATGTGCAGGAATGATTGTGTTTCTGGGGCTGATCTTCAGCACGCGGTACATTGCATGGAGTGCAGGTTTGTGGTATGCAGTACCGGGGCGCATTGCGCTCGATCAGGGCGATCTCCCGCGAGCCGCCGCGCTTCTGGCGCAGGCGCACCGTGCAAACCCCGAGCACCCGCTGCGCACCATCGATCTCGCCGATCTCCGTCTGGCGCAGGGCGATAAGGAAGGCGCACTCGATCTCTACCGCCGCGCCGCCGCAATGGAACACCGCAGTCTCTATGCGCAGGCGATGCGCACCATTACAGGCGCGCACCTGGGCGTACCTGACGAAGCACTGGCAGGGCTGACCGCCATCGACGGTTACTGGCGCGCAGGCAATGATCTGCTCGAATGGGCATGGAACACACGGCGCGACGCCGTACCGGATCGCGTTGTCCCTGGCGATCCGATGGCGCTGGGATGGTATGCCGGCTTCGCTCCGGCAACCCCTGATCTTTCGTCTGGACGCTGGACCCTGGGTGAAGGACGGGTGCGGGTGCGCGGCGGATGTGGCGCCGTGATCGTGCGTCTCCACGGACCGGCGGGGCGTCGGGTGAACGTGAGCGTCGATGACTGGGCTGTTCGCAACCAGATCGTGCTGACCGGCGAGCCACAGGACGTGCGCCTTGCGCCTGACAGCATCCGCGAATGTGAGTTCTCTCCTGAACTGGTTGTTCGTATCGCCAGTGCAACGAGTCTGGTCGATCTGGAAGAGGCACCGTGGTACGCAGGCGTAGCAGTTCATGAAGTGTGGGTCGAACCGTGAACGTAAGTGGAGAAGGATTTCGAACGCGATCGTCGGCGCAGCACAGGCGTCATCAGAGAGTGGAGAGTCCTATGACTCGAGCACGACACCGGTTTTCTGAAAATACTGCTACAAATCCTCGAGTTCGCTCGATTGCCATTCCTCGCACTGGCGTGCTACCTGGCACTGACATTGCTTGTGACCTGGCCTCTGGCAGTGCATTTCAGTGACGTGTTATTCGGCGGGATTGACGATGTTCCCGGACGGTTTCGCTTTGCCGGTCACGAAGAAGCCGGACTGCACCTCTGGCATCTCTGGTGGGTGAGTGAGACGATCCTGCGTGGCGCCAACCCATTCTGGACCGACCTGCTGTTCTACCCGGATGGGGTTCAGCTGTATGTGCAGACATTAAGTGCTCCGAATGCCATCATCACCCTGCCGGTCTATCTTCTGCTGGGACCGGTTGCGTCCTTCAACACAGTTGTGTTGCTGGGATTCGCACTGACCGGCTTTGGTGTTTTCCTGCTGGCGCGCAGGTATAGCAGCGGATTCTGGGCGCCTCTGGTGTTTGGCGCGCTGGTGACTCTCAGCCCATTCCATCTGGGGCAGTTGCAGAACAGTCATAACAATCTTTTCAGCATGCAGTGGATACCGCTGTACATGCACGCTTTGACACTCCTCGATGAGCACGGAGGTCGCTGGCGCATCGGGTATGCAGCATTCGTGGCGGTGCTGGTTGTATTTTCCGACTGGTATTGGGCAGTGATCTGCGCTATGCTGACCATTATGTGGATGATCACACAACTCATACGCACACCTGATCGGTGGCTTCGTGTGCGCCGCTACGTGCTGTTTGCAATGAGCACGATGCTTCTCCTTGCACCGTTTCTTGCCGCTTTGATTACTAACCGCGCGTTGCTTCCTCTGGGGCGCGAACCTCGTGATGAGATACTGGAAGCGTATGTCCGCTACTCATCGGCAGACCTGTTTGGTCTGCTCTTTCCCAATGTCTATAACCCGCTATGGAGCGCACAGGTCGAACAGATGTTACGCCCAATCGCAGAGCCATTTGCGCCGAGTGTCTGGTACGTAGCCGCAGGATGGACGCTTGCCCTGTTCGCGATCATCGGCGCCTGGTTTGAATGGAAACGTGTCATCCACCTGATGATAGTCGGTGCGTGTTTGTGGGTAATTGCACTTGGACCGACGCTCTTTATCCTGGGACATGAGAGCGGTATTCCAATGCCCTATGCCTGGCTCGATCGGATTCCGCTCTTTGGTGCGGCGCGCAAACCGGCACTGTTTGTCACCCCTGTGCTGGTGATCATGGGCATTCTGGCTGCAATGGGGCTGAATGCCCTCTCTCAACGTCTGCCGTCTGCCGGGAAGACAGCATTGATCGCAGGAGTCGCGCTTCTGGGAGCATTCGAACTCTGGTTGCCGCAGGAACGTGTCTTTCTGCCACTGGAACGTCCAGCTGTGTACGAACAGATTGCAGCGCTTCCCGGCGCCGTCGCCGACCTGCCGCGCGATGTGCTCGAAACCAGCCGGACGCTCCGCGGTCAGATGATCCATGGACAACCAATCATTGGAGGATTTATTGCGCGGCGTCCGGCGTATGATTCGTTCAATATTCCGCTGTTGCGCGCTATCGGCTCGATGCAGCCCTTACCGGAACACGATGTCGTGCCGCTTGGTCGGAAGGAACTCGAAGCGATGCAGTGCTTTGCGCCAGTGCGACACGTCGTGGTGCGAACCGACCTGACCACCTGGCGCGAGCAGTCTGATCTGGAACAGACCATCGCGCGCCTGACCGGACGCCCACCTGTTCCAGTATACGAGGACGAACAGTACCGACGCTACGAATTGCCCCTGTTCTCCGATGCATGTCGCCCCTTTGTCTATCTGGGAGACGGGTGGTATGATCGTGAAATCTCCGAATCCGGCGCCTATCGCTGGGGCAGTGCAGACAATGATATCTGGCTGGTCAATCCATACGATGCACCGGTGTGGGTGAGGCTGACATTAACCCTCGAATCGTATCAGACGCCGCGTCCGGTCGAGATATGGGATGACCGACGCCTGATTGGTCGTTGGGAGGTGCAGCATTCCAGACGAACCTATGCTTTGGGACTGATCATTCCGCCAGGGCAGACCCGGCTGCGTCTGCACGCCTCAACAGATGAAGACCCGGCAACGCCACGTCAGCTGAGCGTGGTAGCATTGAAAGTCCGTATCGACTATGGTGGACTGGAGATCAGATGACTACGCCACATCCGTCCGCTGAATATTCCGAACTCGAGCAGGCGATTGATCCCTGGCTCCAGCATATGCGCTGGCGGCGCGACTTCGCGCGCTGGCGCGAGCGGCGCATCAATCAGGAAGCGTATCAGAGCGCGCGCCTTGTGCGGCTGGAGCAGATTGCGGGTTGCCTCGAGGGCTTGCGGGTGCTCGATCTGGGCGCGGGGATGGGCGGGTTTGCGGTTGCGGCGGCATTGCGCGGCGCGCGGGTCGTCGCGTGCGAATACAACCCGGCATACTGCCGGATCACCGCGTTGCGTGCAGAACGTTATCGTCTGAGTCTGCCGGTGATCAACGCGGCTGGAGAGACGCTGCCATTGCCCGATGCATCGTTCGATGCGGTTGTCTGCTGGGATGTCATCGAACACGTGCAGTCGCCGGATCGGGTGCTGCGCGAAATTGCGCGGGTGCTGCACCCTGGCGGCGTCGCACTCGTCACTGTAATTAACCGACGCGCCTGGATCGACCCGCATTACCATATGCGCGGCATCAACTGGTTGCCACGCCCGCTCGCCGAACGGCTGATCGCGCGCCGCGGGCGCAGCAAGCGCCACGCTGCGTTTCGTGATATGCAACGGTTGAGCGATATGCACTATTTCGTGTACCATGACTTTGTGGCGCTCGCGGCGCGCCACGGTTTTCACGTGCGTGATCTCCGCGAGGAAGATTTGCTGAACGGAACCCTCTACAGTCCCAAACTGCTCCGTCGTATGGCACGCGCAGGATTGCGTCGTCTGGGACTGGAACGCACCGCGTACTATGTGCAGCGCGACTGGCATACCGGTATGTTCGAGTTAGGACTGGTCAAACCGTAGATGGCAACCGAACCGACAACCAGTCGCGCTCCTTCGCTTGCCGCACAGGTCTCACGCGCTGTGGTCTGGAACACGGTCTTCGTGCCGCTGCGCATGGTCGCCGAGATCGTGGCAACACTCCTCAAACTGACGGTGCTGCCGTTGACCAGTTACGGTCTGCTGGCGCTGGTCAGCGGCGCCAGCAACGGGCTGGGAACCTGGATCGACCTGGGGACGACCCGTGCGCTGCCGAAGTACATTCCGGAAACCAATCGCGCCGGTGGCCCACGCGCTGTCCTGCGATTGCTCACGGTCGTGCTGGCAGCGCAGATTGCCGTGCTGGCGCTGATCTGTATCGGGCTGATCGCCTGGTATGAGCGCTATATCGGTGAATTGCAGGGCAAAGTGCTCGCCGATGGACGCATTCCGCCGGTGGAACAGACAATGCTGGTGCGCTTCATCGGTGAGTTCGGCTGGTTGATCATTCTTACCATCCTGATCATGCTGTTCCTGGGCATCTGCTACGATATGCTGATGGCATATCTCAACAGTTTCTTCAAACAACGCGCCTGGAACAGCGTGGCGCTGACTGCTGGTCTGCTGCCGCCATTGTTGAGCGCTGCCGCCATTCTGTTCAGCCGGCTCATGCCTGACCCGGATCGTGCTGCCATCGTTGGTGTGCTGATCGCTATGTTTGTCGCTCCGGCGCTGGCAGTGGCCCTGGCCGGGTGGAATGTCTACCGGTTATGGACGTCGGACGCTCACGTTCGACAACCCGATCCTCCAGGTCAGTCGGCAGCCTGGGCGCTTCCCGTCGGTTTTGCGCGCTATTGCGCTGTATCTTTCCTGATGACGCTGACCGACTTCCTGGCGAGCAAGTCGTTTGCGGTGTTCCTGGCGAATGACATCAGCGATGTCGCGCTGCTCTGGGCGGGAGCATCAGTGGTTGGGATGGTGCTGGGGTATCTGTACACCCCGATGGTTGGTGTGCAGGTGCCGCTGTTCACCAGAGTGCGCGCCGGTGAAGGCGGGACGCTCTCTGGCGCCTATCAGTCGCTGGCGCGTTTACAGGCGCTGCTCCTGATCCCCGGCGCTGTGGGCTTGCTGTTGCTGGCGCGTCCGGTGCTGGAAGTATTAACCCCTCAGTATGTCGATGCAGCGCCGCTCGTATGGGTGCTGGCGCCGTGCCTCTTTCTCGAAAGCATGCTCACAACGGCGCACAATGCACTGATTGTCTACGAGAAACTGCAGGTCATCGTGATTTCACGTTTGTTGACGCTTTCGGTAGCGCCGTTGTTGATCCTGCTGCCTCCGTTGTTCGGCGTCGTTGGCGTGGCGCTGGCGTTCGGTCTGACGCGCGTCCTGGCCGGAGCATGGGCGACGCTCAACGGGCGCCGATTGCTGGGGCTGCGCTGGCCCTGGCGATTTACACTGCGCGTGATGCTGGCGAGCGGCGGCATGGCGCTGATTGTGGCTGGCATGGCGATGCTGTTGCCGGAACTGCCGCCTGATGCGGGCATTGCGCTGCGTCTGCGCGAAGCGGCGTTGCTGGCGGGCATCGCCCTCATCGGCGCCAGTGTCTTTATCGGTATCTTGCGTATGACCGGCGGGTTGGAACCGCAGGATCGCGAACAACTGGCGAATGTGCGTCTGCCGGGGCGACGCTGGCTGTTGCGGGTGCTGTGAGGTAGTGTATGCGCATTGCACTCTACAATCTGACAACCACCACGAAGTACGGCGGCGTCGAAAGTTTTGTGTGGGACCTCGGGCGTGAACTGGCGCGTCGCGGTCATGACGTTACGATTATTGGCGGGGTTGGACAACGCCGTGAGGATGCACCGGGAGTGCGGGTGTTGACCTTCCCCTTCATCGACCGGTATCGTTTTCAGGCGTTTCCCCTCTTGCGTCGCGCCTATGCCGAGGCAAAACTGCTCGAGCGACTGACGCTTGCAATTGCTGCGTTGCCGGAGTTGATCCGTGGCGGGTATGACATCATTCACATCCAGAAGCCGTATGATCTGGCGCCGGCGCTGCTGGCGCGGCGATCTGGCGGGGCGCGGGTAGTGCTGGGATGCCATGGTGAAGACTTTTACCCTGGCGATACGCTGCTGGCAAAGCAGGTCGATGCTGCGGTATCGTGCAGCCGTTTCAATGCTCGCACCGTGGCGGCGCGCTACGGATTCGAGCCGGCGGTCGTGTTCAACGGCATCGATACGACCCTGTTTCGCCCGGTAACACCCGATCCGACGCTGGTGCGATCCGATGGTGCGCCCCTGCTGTTGTGGGTCGGTCGCCTGCAGCCATGGAAAGGGGTCGATGTCGCTCTCCGCGCGCTTCAGCTGATACCGCACGCACACCTGGCAATCGTTGGCGATGGCGAAACCCGCGCCGATCTCGAGCGACTGGCGCAGGCGCTGAGTCTGGAGGAACGGGTTCGCTTTCTGGGGGCATTGCCGCGCGAGCGTCTTCCGGCGCTCTACGCCGCTGCCGATCTCTTGCTCGCCACCAGTTTCGCCAGCGAAACCTTCGGCATCGGGCTGGTCGAGGCGCAGGCGTGCGGATTGCCGGTCGTGGCATCGCGTTTCGGCGGCTTCCCGGAAGTGGTTGATGAAGGGCGCACCGGACTGCTCGTTCCGCCGCGTGATCCGGCGGCACTGGCAGCAGCGGTTCAATCACTGCTCAACGATCCCGCCCGTCGGCGCGCAATGGCTGCTGCTGGACCTGCGTGGGCTGCCCAGTTTGCATGGTCTGCCGTTGCCGATCGCGTTGAGGCTGCATATCGTGTTGCGTGCACAGGCGCACGCCTCGGTGAACCAGTCGCGCGCTGACGCTAAGAGCCTATCCGCATAACGCAGATACCGAACAACCGCCCCTTCGATACGCGCTGCGCGCTACTCAGGATGCGGTTGTTCGGATAGGCGCTAAGAAACGTCTCTGATCGAGGACACATGTGCGCATCCTGATCATCGGTCTGGGCGGCATCAGTCGCCATTTTCGCAACTGGCCCGAACGAACCCTGGGGCAATCGCTTGTACGCGCCGGTCACGACGTCTACGCTCTCACCTACTGGCAGCCCGAAGCGCCACACCTCGGTCTGGTCGAACGCGCCACAACCATTGACGGCGTTCGGGTCATTCGTGTGCGCCCGCGGATTGCGCCGAACCGTGATCTTGCCTCAGTTCTGCGTAACCTCCCTCGTCCCGATGTTGTCCATCTCATGCACCCGCGCAACGTCCTTGCCTGGGAAGCGGTGCGCTGGATGCGACGGACACGTGTGCCGGTCTGCTGGACATGGCTAGGACCGTTCCATGATCGCTGGCTGGTGAACGACCGCGAGCGCCCTTACGAGCAGCCGCCGCACCCCGAGCGATTGATCATGACAGTGCACGACCTGGTGCGCCGCATCATACGTGAACCCTTGCGCGTGCGCGACCACTGGCGAAATTATGCGATCCACGCGCCGCTGCGACAGGTCAATCGCTTCATCCCCTGCTCGCAACATGAAGCCGATGTGTTGACAAGCCTTGGCTTCGGGAAACGAATGGGACCGGTTGTGCCGCTCTGGCTCGACATGGCATTTATGAGCGGTCCCGCTCCTGCCCCCCCACCGCTGTCCCGACCGATCATCCCATACATTGGGCAGCTCACCATCCGCAAATGCTATGACATGATCATCGACACAATGCCGGTGATTGTCCGCCACTACCCACAGGCGTCATTCGTCTTCGTGACGCACAACCAGGCGCAGCGCGCCGATCTGCTCCGTCGCGCCGCCGAACGCGGCGTCGAGCGCAACCTGCATTTCCTCGGCACCATCAGCGAAGAAGAAAAACTCGCACTGCTGCGTGCCAGCGACGTCCTCCCTTTCCCCTCACGGTACGAAGGGTTTGGATTACCGCTGCTTGAAGGCATGGCTGCCGGCGTGCCCGTGATCTCGACCGACATTCCGGTCGTAAACGAAATCGTGGTTCACGGCGACAATGGTCTCCTCATCCCTTATGACGACACGGAGGCGCTGGCGCGGGCGATTCTGACCCTTCTCGAAGACCGCAGCCTGCGTGAACGCCTGATTGCCGGCGGTCAACGCGCGCTGCAAGAGCGTTTTGCGCCGGAGCGCCTGGTACGCCAGATTATTGCGGTGTACGAAGAGGTTGTGGGGGAATACCATTTTAGATTGTAGATTTTGGATTGTAGATTGCTGTGATGGCATTGCAATGCGCTCTGGCGAGGGTGCGCATGCTGCTTGTTTAATTCTCATTTGGTAGAAACCCATAGGCGCAGAACCCATCATTGGGCGCCCCGACGGTGGGGACGGCGCGCCCGCCATCGGGCACCCACTGCCCGCCACACATCCACCATTGCACCCGCCCGCCGCATGCCCGCCGCGCGCCCGCCGCGCCCGCGTCCCCGGTAGGGGCACGGCGCGCCGTGCCCAATGGGGATGATACGCCACACCCCAACCGCAACCACCCGCCACGCCCCACCCGCGACCACCCGCCGCACCCGCCGCGCCCGCCCCACGCCCGCCCCGCGCCCGCCCACCATGCGCCCGCGTCCCCGGTAGGGGCACGGCGCCGCCGTGCCCCAACGGAAATGACGCGCCACACCCCAACGGAAATGACGCGCCGCGCCCCAACGGAAATGACGCACCACACCCCAACGGAAATGACGCGCCGTGCCCCAACGAAGACCACGCGCCGCGCCCCAACGAGATACGTCTACCGCATGCCCTGGGATAATATCCAGATTGACGAAATAGTTGAGAAATTCTATTATTTATGAAACGAACGGTAGTAACTATCATCTGGCACATCATGGGATATCTCAAAACTGACAGGAGCGCACCGATGGCAACACGTCCCTGGCTGCCTCTTCCAGCGCATATCCGACGGCGTGACGCCGACCTGATCCATCTGCAGTGCTGGCTCTGGGGATGTGATATTCGTCGGGCTGAAGGAAATCTGCTGCTGGAGTACGGCTTCGGTCGTCAGCGTCCACCTGCAAATTCGGCTGGGAGCAGCGCCTATTTGCTGTCGGTTACGCCAGATGCTACCATTGTGCTCTGGGGGTTCGGCGCGTTTTGCGGCAACCCTGCAGATGGCGGAGTCTACCTCAAGCGGTATGAGTTTTCTCCACTGTACATTCCCACGCTCAACACACAGCGCCTGCCGTGGCTCCCCGATCAGATGCGTACAGCAGCTCTTCCTCCTTCACCAGATGTCCAACAACAGATGCACCATGCGTTCATCGCCCTCCTTGAATGGATCATCCAGTACGAAATATGGGTGCTTGAAACCTGTGGTCTTGCGTATCGCCGCCAGTGCGCCTCTTCCTGGACAAAGCAACCCTTTCGCGTTCAGGTCGAACATTTAGTTGAGGAATGGCAACAATTGGCGCGGCGCAGTGCTGCCCTCCCTTGACGAATGGCAAAGGTGGGTGTATAGTCTCCGTGATTGATAGTTTCTATCATTTATGGAGGTGGTATGTCGAGCCGTGCCGTCCTGCCTGTCACGCGCGGATCATTCGAGCGCGCAATGCCGGTCATTTCGCTGATCGTCCTGACGCTGATCGTGGCTCAGGCGCTGTTCCAGAGCGTGAGCTCCTGGTTATCGGGCGCTGAAATGAAACATGTCGTGCCGGTCTTCGAGGCGCCGATTGCGAACGCCGGCAAAGCGTTGGGGGCTGCCCTTACTGCGTGGATGCCGGACTGGATCATTCCGACGCCGTTTGGACCCCTCGATGTGAAATACACCACATCGTACACCATCTATGAGTGGTTCAAACTGCCCATCATTCTCTTTCTGACAACTTATGGCATGACACTGCTTCGACTGCGTGTCAGCACGAAGTGGATCGAGCGTTCGATCGGGCGGAATGACATGGCCGGCGCGGCGGGTGGGGCGGTGCTGGGCATGTTCACGCCGGTATGCTCATGTACCGTCACCAACATCTACGCCGGTCTCGTCGCCGGCGGCGCCAGCCAGCGCGCCTCATCGGCGTTTCTGTTTGCCAGCCCGGCATTGAACGAGTTTGCCATCATCTTCATGTTCGTCATCGTCGGTCCATTCGGCGGACTGGTTTACGTGATGGCGGGTTTTGCCGCTGCACTGATCACGGCGTATATTGCGCCGTTTCTGAGGCTCGACCCGGCGCGTTTTGTGCAGCAGATCACGCCGCACCACACCAGCTGTTCGACGGTTCAGGAGGGCATCCTGGTGCGTGCGCACCGCGAAGCATGGGGGTTGTTCAAACGGTTGTTCGGCGTGGTGCTGTTCAGCGGCCTCCTGGCGGGCATCCTGGTCAATTTCAACCTGACACTCGTCGAAAGTCTGAAACAGGCTGGAGGCGCGTGGTGGGGACCGCTCGCCGCTACCGTACTCGGACTGCCGCTCGACATCAATGCCGCTTCGACAGCGCCTATTCTGGTGGCGTTGCACCAGATCGTGCCGATTGGAACGCTCATCGCAGCAATGATGGCGACAACCGTATCATCGATTCCAGAGTGGGCGATGCTCGATCGCCTGATCGGTCGGAACGGGGCGATCAGGGTCGTGCTCTGGTACGCTGCGTATGTGGCGCTTCTCGGTCTGCTGCTCAACTGGCTGTTTGCGTGATATGCCGGTTGCAGCCGATAACGTTCTACGACGTTGCTGTCAGGCACTGCGGGCACAGTCCGAAGAGTTCGACAACATGGCTGGTGATGCGGTAGCCGGTCGATTGTTCGAGGGTGGAAATAACCCCCTGCAAGCCACAATTGTCGAACCGTTCAATCACGCCACACTGCGTGCATACCAGGTGATGGGCGTGCCCGCCTCCCAAACAGTAGCGGTGGCAATCGTCGAGACCGTGGAGGCGCTGCAGCATTCCAAGATCGCAGAGGAGCCTGATGGTGCGAAAGATGCTGGCGATCCCCGGCGACTCGTTGCGTTCGATCAGCCATTGCTCGACATCTTGAACGCTGAATGCGCCTGGCAGTGCAGTGATGGCTTTGAGCACCGCCAGGCGCGGCTGTGTGACTTTGTATCCGGCTGCTGCCAGCTGTTCGGCAAGCGTGGTCACGACTGGCGATAGCATATGTCTGCGCTCATTGAGAAAACGGCTCATCGACGTGCTCCTTCGATACAGACAGTGTTCCCCGCGTCATTGTATCACAGCCACGTCGTTGATTGATAGCACATTGCAATCGGTCGTCTCCCACAATCTCCTTGACAAGCGCTTACCCGATACGGTATCATACCTTTGCAACTGATAGGCAAGATCATTTGCAACCCGGCATCGGTTCTCCATTGGTTGTGGACAGGTTGACGGCAGGCGCACCAATCCTCTCCTCGCTCGTCGCACACGGGAACGACCGCATCCGGGCGCATCGGCACCACAAGGAGACAGTAAGGACACCGGCTATGAGTTTCAAGGACAGGCGCATTCCATGTAAGGATTGCGGCGGCGAGTTCATCTTCACGGCAGGCGAGCAGGAGTTCTACGCACAGAAGGGGTTTACCAACGATCCGACCCGTTGTCCGGCCGGACGGCGGGCGCGGAAAGAAGGCAGAAGTCTGGTCGACATTGCAGGCGGGCGGCTCTGCCCAAATGATGTCTCTGGTCAGGGGCGCATTACTGATGAAGCCGTCGAAGCCAGCAGCACGGCGCGTCCACGACGCTCAGATGACTGGTCGCGTTCATATGATCGTCCACGTGGCGAGTCACGCGGCTGGTCGGGTGATCGCTCGCGGCGTGACCGTGAACCGTATAGCGGTCCGCTCCCGGCGGGTCCGGTCAGTGCCACGATTGTGCGCATTGACCCCGCCGGGCGCTTTCTGTTTGCCCGCGTCGATAATCCGCAATTCGATGTATATGTCCACGGGTCGCTATTCAGCCAGGTGCGCCGGTCGCTCCAGGAAGGCGACCAGATTTCGGTAACGGTCGAGGCAAGCGATCGCGGTCCTCGGGCGCGAACCTTCGACCTGGTGTAACACACAACGCGCAGCGCTCGCACTCCACCTGTCAAATGGTCAAGCGACCGCAAGAGAACATCGAGCACGGCTCACACATCGGTACACGCACCCTTACGCCATCTGCACGCAATGCGGCGCAACCCTCGATAATGAAGGTTGCGCCGCGCTCGATGCTCTCCTGACCTCTTGAAGCGCGCGGATTTGTGGTATAGACCGCATGCCTGAACTGACCGATTGCTGCCTGCACCGTTGGATCGCAGGAATAACGTGCACATCCCCGTACATGAAACAACAGACCGCACTATGGTCACGGGCGGTCGTTGAGGAAGACGAAGCGTGCATGCCCGCGCATGAGGCGATATTGCAGATAGAGGGAGTTTTTCACACCACCGTCACCGGACCGTGATCATCGCAGTGATCACCGTGACGATGGTGCAATCGCCCATCGACCAGATAATCGAAGTGATCGCCATGAGGGATCAGCGGATGTCCGCACCCATCATGCCCGCACTGACAGGCCACAGGTGCGCATCCGGCGGGATTTTCGGCGCTCATGGCAATCACGTGCTCGTCGTAATGGTCTTCGTGTGGATGGTGCAGATGCCCGTCGTGGAGATAGTCTACGTGTCCATCGTGGAGAATGCGCAGATGCCCGCAGTGCTCGCTGTGAACGTGAGGATGCGGATCGTGGATGGTATGTGTCACCGGACGCCTCCTTTTCTCGAGCAGATACTTCGCCTGATACTCCGAATTATATAAGGCATTTCCGGTGATTGCAACGCTTTACAGGCGCAGAATAGCGCCTTATCGGCGTCGATCGGTGATGTTCCGTTCCACGAAGGGCAAAAGCGCCATATGACGGGCGCGTTTGATCGCGATCGTCAACCGGCGCTGCATCTTTGCCGTCAGACCGGTGCGGCGGCGCGGCAGGATTTTTCCGGTCGGTCCCATAAAGCGTTTGAGACGCTCCGGGTCTTTATAATCGGGCAAAATACCGAGACGCGAAAACTCGCAGACCTTTTTGCGCCCGCCGCGTCCACGCGCGCGCCGTCCCCCTTCCTGAGATGTCATCGCTCGTGCTCCTTGAGAAATGCATTGATTGACAGCCCCTGATCACGGATAGCTGCCAGCAAACCTTTCTTGTTGATGATCCTGAGCGCCTTCGTCGATAGATTGAGGGTGATGCTGCGCCCAAGTTCTGGCACATAGATCGTGTGCCGGTGAACGTTTGGGCGGAATGTACGGTTCGTTTTCGGCGCGCGGCGCGCCCATCCCCCGGATGCCTTGTGACGAATGTTGCGCCCGAAAGCGACTTTCTTACCGGTAAGATCACACTTCGCCATTGCACACCTCTTTGCTGACCAGCCGAATGAGTATGATAACGAGACATCGCGTCATAATCGCACCACAAAGACATGAAGTCCACAAAGGCCATGCTGATCGATAGCACGTTTTCGCACCCGTTGCGCCTTCGCAGAACTGTTCACCATCGGACGCTCGGGCGAAGCCCCCACAATCAAGCATCGACGGCGGGATGGCTTTCGCAAGCGCCACGAGACGCCGCCCTGCCAACGCACAAACACCATGGGCACGATACGTCTAAACACGTGCCTTTGTCGTCCATGAGAAATCTTGTTGTGGTTTTAGAGCTTATCCGAAAAACCGTTCTTTCGATACACGCGCTGCGCGTTGCTCAGGATGCGGTGGTTCGGCTTCCTGCGTTATTCGAACAGGCTCTTAGCGCAGCGGGCAGGTCTGCGCCCCGTCCAGCCCCAGTTCCCGATCCGCGCCAACCAGACGATTGAAGCAATCTCGACGATAATAGGTCTTGTTGCGCCGCCGTCCGTCTGTGATCACAATCATCTCGCGGTCGTTCATGATCCGCTGGCTGCAGTGGTTGCAGTACCGATTGGTGACTCGCCCGCTCTTATCACGGGCGGTGACGTCGGTTTTGGATTTCTTTTCAGCCATGTCTGCTTCCCTAAGTGATAGAATCAATCATTGAGCAGAATCGTACACGATGACCGTTGTGCTGTCAAGGCGTCTGAAACGTTGAACATCGGATGTCGAACGTGTACAGATAGTGAAGCAGCGGATGCTCCACTCCAGCGTCTCGAACGGTTCCAGAGCGCATCTGACGCTGACCCGTCGCCAGATATGCTATACTGGAGCGCTCTATGAAAGGATGACAGGCATGGTCGCTGCTGAATCTGCGGTTGAACAGGCGCCTCCGCGGCGCAGGCCGGTCTCGCTTCCAGCATGGCGCTGCGTGCTGTACGAAGCGACGCTGAACGGTCTACGCATTCTGTGGGAAACGGTCAACGATTTCAGCCTTTGGCGGTTAATCGAATACCCCTGGGCAACCCGCGCGCTCGGCGTTGCGCGCGGCGACACGGTGGTTGACATCGGCTCCGGCACGTCGTCATTCCCGCATATGCTGGCAAAAGAAGGCGTGAATGTCGTGGTCGTCGAGATCGAACAGCATCGTGTGCGCTGGCAGCGCGACAAACGTCGCGCAACAGCACGCCCCGGCGACGGCGAGTTGCTGCCGATCGTCGCAGACGCCACCCGGCTGCCATTCCGCACTGAGGCAATCCAGTACATCAGCGCCGTCTCGTCGCTCGAGCACATTCCCGACGATGCCGCCGTCGGACGTGAAATCGGACGGGCGCTGGCGCCTGGCGGCGTTGTTGTGCTGACGCTGCCGTTTACCAGCAGCGAGCGCACCTCGTTCTTCGCCGGGATTCGTCCATTCAGGCAGGTGGCGCGCAATGCCTTCGTCCAGGAAGGGAAACCCGGCTCATTCTTCCGCTTCTACACCGACGACGATATCCGTCGAACCTACATTGAGCCGGCCCATGCCAGGGTCGTCGAACGTCGCGCATTCGGGCGCAGCATCCTCAACGGGCGCTACCACGAAACACGCCTGACGAAGTTCTGGCGACGCTTCGTGCTGAAAGACCTGCTGCTGGCATGGCTGATTCATCCACTCGAAGAACGGTTTGACCGCTCCGATCCGCTGTATGTCATGCTGGCGCTGCGCAAGAATCGTCATGGATAGCGGTCGTCGCAGCGTTCCTGATCCTGTACACTGGACGGCGCAGCGCCTGCCGGCAACAGGCGCTCTCCCGCATCTCATCGCCTTGACGCTCTACACCCTGCTCGGCGTCACTCTCACCTGGCCCCTGGCGCTGCATCTGACGAGTGGCGTGATCGGCGCCGTCGATGGCGTTGATGCCTATCAGAACGCCTGGAACCTGTGGTGGACGGCGCGCGCGCTGGTGTCGCTGCACAATCCCTTCTTCTCACCGTTCCTCTTTTACCCGGATGGCGTCGATCTCTTCTGGCAGACCCTCGGTTTCAGTCAGGGAGTCCTGGCGCTGCCGATCACGCTTACGCTGGGACCGGTTGCTGCCGTCAACTGGATTGTGCTGACCGGTTTCACGATTGGCGGGTATGCGACCTTTCTGCTTGCCCGCCACGTGACCGGTCATGATGCCGCCTCACTGGTGGCCGGCGCTACATTTGTGTGTTCGCCATACCATATGGAGAAGGTCATCGATGGCAATCTTGAAGTCGCCTCCATCCACTGGTTGCCGGTGTACGCACTCACCTTGCTACGCCTGATCGAGCATCCGTCGTGGCGACGGGCGCTGGTGGCAGGCATCGCACTGGTGTGGGTGAGCCTGGGAAGCTGGTACTATGGATTGTTTGCACTCCTGTTCACCGGATGCGCCGCCGGTATCTGGGCCTGGGGCGCCGTCCGTAATTCAGATCCTCAACGCATACGTCGCATCGTCCAGCAGGGCGCCTGGGGACTTGCACCGCTGGTTATCTGGATATTGGTTTTTGCCCCTGCATTGTATAGCCTGATCGAGCGCACAGACGAGACGATATGGGATATGCGGCAGGTGCAGCATGAACGATCGGCTGACCTGATAGATGTCGTTTTGCCAAGCCCGGTGCATCCGTGGTGGGGGACTGCAGTGCGCGCCTGGCGCGAACAGATTTATCCTGATGCTGTGATCTGGAATGTGGCGCTTGGATGGGTGGCGCTTGGACTGGGATTATCGGGCGCGCTTATTGCATGGCGCTCGACGTGGCGCTGGATCGTGCTGGCGCTGGCATGCCTGGTTCTGACGCTGGGACCGGAGTTGAAAATCGCAGGCTGGCATACCGGTCTTCCTCTGCCATATGCCCTCATCCAGGATCTGCCGGGCGTTCGTTCAGGGCAGCGACCAAACCACATGGCTGTGATGGTCAGTCTGAGCCTGTCGGTGCTGGTCGCCTGGGGCGTGGTTATTGTGCAGCAAACGCTTACGCGACGGGTATGGTGGATACGGCAATGGAGCCTTGCCGTCGCGTTGATTGTCCTGATCGTCGGAATCGATGGGTATGCAGGGACACATACGATAGTCGAACGTCCCATTCATCCGTTCTATGCTACGCTTCCATCGCCCGACGGAGCAATCATGCCGCTGCCGTTGTACATCAATATCAATCGGAGCGAGAATCTCACAGCGCAAATCGGACACGGATGGCCGATTATCGGCGGGTATGTCGCCCGTCCGCCTTCCTATCCTTTTGCACGCTACACCCCGGGTGTTCGTGAAATCCAGTTTGGCGAAATCGAACGCCAGGATGTCGTACTTCCTGGTTGGCCTGAATCGGCGCAGCGGGCGCTTGCCGCATATCGCATCCGGTATATTACAATGGATTTGCTGAGCAACAAGGACGAATACTTTGCGCGGGTTCGTCCGCTCCTTGCCGAGATGGGGATGACCGCGCCGGTTTTTGCCGATGATACGCTGGAAGTGTACGCCGTACCGGATACGCTGCCGATCAGACCGATTGCATTTCTGGGTGAAGGATGGCAGCCACTCGAGCATGATCCGGAAACCGGTGTGCGCTGGCGCTGGATGGGTGAACGCGCCGAGGTGCGCTTGTATAATCCTTATGACACTCCAGCGCCATTGCGTCTGACGTTCTGGATGACAGCGCATCAGAACGCGCGACCGCTCAGATACGCGCTCGATGGCGTTATACTGGGGGATTTTGAGGCGCCACCAGGACGTATGTTCGCACAGACAATCAACCTGCTTCTGCCGCCTGGCAATCATGTACTCACCCTGGAAGCGCCAGCCACCCCCGACCCTGCGCGCGCCGGCGCACCGATCAGTGTCCGCCTGTTTACGCTTGATGTGCGTAGTAAGGCGCCACACTATGAGTCGTGCGCTTATGAGACGTGCGATAGATAATCAGAGAAGCGACTCAGTGTATCGCCTGGCGAGAGCGTCCTGCTCTCGCTGCGCAGGCAGGGGCAACATACCCTCGCCTCCAGGAAAAGCGCAAATATGCGCGTTCTGTTACTTTTTGCATTCTTGCGAGAATTGTTTACACTTGATGAGTAGTTTTTCTAATGCGCACCTGCGAGGTGATCCGATATGAATATGACTTCCCCTGATGATTACACTGATGAACTGGAACGGTTGCGTCGCCGCGTTGCCGAACTCGAAGACGCGCTGGCAAGACGGGAGCAGGACGATGCATTGATGGAACGCCTGAGGACCATTATCGAAAACACGCCGGATGCGATTGCAACAGCAGATATATCAGGGCGTGCGGTCTACATGAACCAGGCGGCGCGCCGCCTGCTTGGCATTCCCGGTGATGCACCGCTGGACGAAGCGCACATTCCACAGTTCCATCCGGCATGGGCGGCAGACCGGGTGATCAACGAAGCATTGCCGCATGCGGCGCGCGAGGGGTTCTGGAGCGGCGAAACTGCGGTGTTCGACGGGCAGGGAAACGAAATCCCGATCGCTCAGGTGATTGTTGCCCACAAAAATGCGGCTGGCGAGGTGACCCATTTTTCGACAGTCATGCATGACATCAGTGCAAGCAAACAGATTGAGGCCACACTGCGCGAAAGTGAGCAGCGATTGCTCCGCTTCCTCGATGCATTGCCGGTCGGCGTCTTTGTCGTCGAACCTGACGGACGTTCGTTCTATGCCAATCGCAGCGCGACAGAGCTGCTGGGGAAAGGCATTGTGCAAGACCCGGCGGGTCAGAACCTCATCGAGATTTATCGAGCTTTTGTGGTCGGCACTGACCAGAGCTATCCCACAGAGCGCGCTCCCCTGTTACGGGCGTTGAGAGGAGAGGCGTCCTCGGTCAGCGATATGGAGATTGAGCGTCCTGATGGTCGGATCCTTCTGGAAGTCCACGGGGCGCCAATTTATGATGCGGAGGGTCGTCTTGTATACGGCATAGCCTCATTCATCGATATCACGTTACGGCAGCGCGCCGAGGAGGCGTTGCGTGAGCATGAGTTGCAACAGCAGGTGATCGAGGCGCAGCAGGCGGCGCTCCGCGAGTTGAGCACGCCCCTGATGCCGATCGCCGAGGGGGTTGTGGTGATGCCGATTGTCGGCGCCATTGATACCCGACGCGCTCAGCAGATCATGGAAACGCTTCTGGAAGGCATCGCCACCTACAGCGCCGATATTGCCATCCTCGACATCACCGGCGTCAGAGTGGTCGATACACAGGTTGCCGGCGCGCTGATCCGCGCGGCGCAGGCGGCGCGTATGCTTGGCGCGCGGGTGGTGCTCAGCGGGATCAGCGCCGAAATTGCCCAAACGCTCGTCCATATTGGCGCCGAGATGCGCGAGATGGTTGCGCTGCGCAGTCTGCAACAGGCAGTTGCCTATGCGCTGGAACAGCGTGAGGTATTGTAAAGCGCTGCGGGGTATGCGCACTTTGCAGATGGTCGATTTTGGATTGCGGACTGCCGCGCGCCACGTTGACTCAACACTGTGCGCGGCACGTTCACGGTTGTTTACCCTTCAGGGCGGGAAGCCCACCCCCCCCTTCCCCCTCTCAGGTGTAGGGTTTTGGGGTCGTGAGCGCCCAGGTGTAAAGGTTTATTGAAGGCGAGGCATCCGTCTGGTACGATGCGGGTTACC
>FWPU01001783.1_pt1 | contig 62693 bp, 57 predicted proteins | sample 2228361 | NCBI WGS metagenome assembly FWPU01 (sample SAMEA103939777, study PRJEB20133) | metagenome
TGGACCGCGATGACCGCGTCCCACTCCTCCTCGGTCATGTTGAAGATCATGCGGTCCCGCAGGATGCCGGCGTTGTTGACGAGGATGTCGATGCGGCCCCAGGTGTCGACCGCCTTCCGGATGATGCTCTCGCCCCCCTCCATGGTGGCGACCGAGTCGTAGCTGGCGACGGCCTCGCCGCCGAAGGCCCGGATCTCCTCCACCACCTGGTCGGCCGGGCCGTTGTCGTGGCCGGTGCCGTCGACGTTCACGCCGGCGTCGTTCACCACGACTTTGGCACCTTCGCGGGCGAACAGCAGGGCGATGCCCCGGCCGATGCCGCGGCCCGCCCCGGTGACGACCGCGACTCTTCCTTCGAGCGCTCCTGGCATCGAGTTCACTCCCTATGCGCGGCTGGGCAGCGCCACGGTCGCCGTACCCGGCGATGTCTTCTGCCCCTCCGGATTCTCCGTCCAGATATCGAGGTCGACGAGGTGCTCGCCGTTCTCCTCATACTTCCGCGTGATCACGCCGCGGCAGATGATGTCCTGATTGGGGTAGTCCATGCCGCGGTAGCTGCACCCGAAGCGCTTGATGCGCCCCCGCTCTCCGACCCAGTCGTGCAGGAGCTGGCCCAGGAAGGCGTTCTTCAGCGCCCCGTGGACGATGATGCCCTTCAAGCCCGTCGCTCGTGCGAAGTCCTGGTCGTAATGGATCTGGTAGAAGTCGCCCGAAGCCGCGGCCCAGAGGACGAGCTGCTGGGTCGAGCAGTTCTTCTTGAGCTGCGGAATCTCGTCCCCTTCCTTCACATCTTCCCAGTACACCTGCTGCGCCATGTCGATCCTCCCCGGGCCGTCAGTACTGAATGACGGTGCCGTACATCTTGCCGACGACCCTGCCGTCGCTCTTGCGAGTGTAAGTCGTCTCCCGAGTGGTGATGAGCATCGGCCCGATGCTACCGACCCGCTCCTGAAAGCCCGTGATCTTGGTTCGCGCCTCCAGCACGTCGCCGGCGCAGACGGTGTCGAAATACTCGTACTCGGTGCCGCCGTTGAGGACGCGCTTGTAGGGCACGCTGAATCCCCGGCCTCCCATCTCGGCGTCACCGCTGCGCGCACCGCCGGGCCGATAGACTGGCGTTCCGAAAAACCCCGGAGGCGCCACGATACCGCGGTAGCCCTTCGACTTCGCGTACTCCTCGTCGTAGAAGATGAGGTCGGTGTGGCCGACAGCGCGAGCGAACATGCGGCAGCCGGTCTTTTCGACCTCGAGGATGGTGGGCTCACCTTCCTTGCCGATGAGCGCGCGCATCTCGTCGGTGACGACCGACGGCGCCTGCTGAGTCATCCGCGCACCTCCTGAAGTCCCGGTGGGTTGACGTTTGCGTGAGGGTTCACGGGCGACGGTGATGATACGCCCGGCCCGATCCTTGGTCAAGGGAAACGTGGACGGACTGAGCGCTACTTCACCCGCGCCGCTGTGAGGTCCACCGGCCGGAAGCGACCCGCCTTGAGCTCTTCGATGAGGTCTTCGATGGTCTCGATGTCTCGCTCGAAGTACGTCGCGCATCGGCCGATGTCCGACCGCGCGTGGGAGTCGGTGCCAGCCGTGCCTGGCATGCCCATCAGATCGCACAGCGCGGCCGAGAACGCATTCTCCTTCTGCGTCCCCCGTCCGTTGATGCGCTCGAGCGCGGCGCAGAACTGATACGCGGGATTCCGTGACGCTCGCACCAGCGCCTCCTGATAGCGCTGGGGGTCGTCGGCCTGCCAGGGCATCTGGTTCCGGTACGGATGGGCCGCTACCATCGCGCCGTTCGCCTGCTGCACGTGGCGCGCGAGCTCGTGCGAGCGGTGCATACCGTACACGTACTTCGACAGACCGTACACAAGGATGTGGCCGTCGTCCGTGTTGATCTCGATGGCTGGCAGCACGAGAAAGTTGTGGCGCTTGGCCAGCGCCCGGACGTCCTCGGGCTTCCAGAAGTAGTCGTGCTCCGACAGGCAGAGGCCGTCCAGGCCGGCGGCCTTGGTCCGCTCGATGAGCTCGTCGGGTGTCAGGTACGAATCCCAGGAGAGCGGTCGAGTGTGCGTGTGCAGGTCGATCAGCACGAGACGGGAAGCCTCCGATCAGCGGTGTCAGCCTATGAGGTATCGGCCACATGCGCAACGCCTGCCGCCTTCGCACGCAGACAGAAGCGCTCGGTGCCGCTAGGATGAGGAGCCGATGCGCGTCGTCATCGTCGAGAGTCCGGGGACGCTCGCCGTCGCCGCCGCCGACGTGGTCGCGTCCGTCGTTAGGGCGCGACCCGATGCCGTCATCGGCCTCCCGTCGGGAGAAACGCCTCTTGGGATGTACCGCGAGCTGGCGCGACGCGTCGACGCAGGTGAGCTCGACCTCTCGCACGTCACCGCCTTCGCCGTCGACGAGTTCTACGGCGTGCCTGCGGGGTCGCCCGGGACGAACGCGGCCTATTTCGCGACTCACGTCCAGTTCCCCCTACACGCCCTGCATGTCCCCCGGAGCGACGCGCCGGACCCCGATGGTGAGTCCGCCCGGTTCGCGGCCTTGCTCCGTGAGATCGGACCGCCCGACCTCGTCGTTCTCGGCATCGGGACGAATGGGCACATCGCGTTCAATGAGCCGGGCGCGCCGTTCGACAGCCGGGTGCGGCCGGTCCATCTCACGGAGGAATCCCGCCGGGCCCATACCGACGCCTTCGGCGATCTCGATCGCGTCCCTCGCGCAGGGCTGACCATCGGCATCGCTGACATTCTCGATGCGCGCCGTGTCCTGTTGCTCGCATCGGGCAGCGCGAAGGCGCCCATCGTCGCGCGGGCCCTGCGTGGGCCGGCGACAGCCGAGGTCCCAGCTTCAGCCTTGCGAAGCCATCCGGCGCTCACGGTCATTGTCGATCGCGCCGCTGCGGCTGAGCTGCACCGTCATGAAGGGTCGAGTCCTAACGCCTGACGGACGGCGGCGGGGAGACGCAGCGGCACGTCCATCTTGTCGATGAGGACGACTCCGAGCCGCTCCGCGCGCTTGCGGACGTCGGCGTATCGGGCTTCGCCGGTCTGCATGATTACCGGCAAGTGGGCTCCACGGTGAATGCGGAAAGCGTCGATGACCTCCCACCCCGTGCGAAACGGCATGTCCAGGTCGGTCACGAGCAGATGCAGCGGAACGGACGGGTCCTGGACGATTTCGATGGCCGCCCGGCCGTCGCCGACGGCGATCCAGTCGACGGGCAGGTCGCCCAGCAGCGCGAGCAGCCTCCCCCGGAAGTCGGGGTAGTCCTCGGCGAGCAGGGCAGAGAACCGCGGCGCCGAAGGCTCGTTCGTCACGAGGGGCCGTATCCCGCGAGGATCAGGTCGAGGTGCAGCATCAGAAGTTTGTTCCACGCGACGGCCGCGTCGAAGGCCCGCTCCGGCCCCAGCGCATCGCGCAACACGCCCGCCACCGCCGCCTGCGCGAACGCGATGGTCGCGACCATGAGCGATGCGGGAATGGGGCCCGCGGGCGTCGCCGAGGACGTCGCGTGAACGCGTCCGATGCGGACCAGAGCCACCGCCGTGTCGTCGCCGAGGTCGCCCGATGCCACCAGACCGAGCCAGTCAGCCAGCGTTCGGCGCCGTTCGGCTAGCGCCGCCTCGTCCGGAGTGCCGTCACCACGCAGGAACCAGCGCGCCGTCTCGGGGATGCGCAGCAGATGCTCGTAGACCGCCGCGGCAGCGGCTTCCCGCGCGGCGACCACCGGAGCGGCCGTTTCACGGACGAGCGCCAGGTCGGCTTCGCTCAGTCCTGCCACCTTCGCGGCCACGGCCAGCCGGCGTGCGGCATCGGATGCGGGATTCGTGACGAGGTTCACGACCGTATGATGGCGGGACGGCGCGTCGGGCGCAAGCTCAGGGCCGCCTCATCGCGTGCGCAGTTCGTCCAGATACTGGGTGAGGTCGATGTAGTGGTCGGCGACGTTTCGCAGCTCCATGGACGTGCTCGCGGCAAACGCAACGACCTCGACGCGCACGCCCTTGCTGGCGACCATCTCGACCAAGCGCCGGAAATCCCCGTCGCCGGACACCAGACAGACGACGTCCAGGCGGTCGGACATCGTGAGGACGTCGATGGCGAGCTCGACGTCGAAGTTGGCCTTCATCGACCCGTCGGCGAACCGCTTGAGTGGCTTGGTGACGATGCGATAGCCCTTGTTCACGAACGGCGCGACGAACCGTTGCTGCTCGACGCGGGCCTGGGGATCGTCGCTGATCGGCGCGTACGCGCTCGCGCGGACGAGCTCGCGGTGCTCCGACAGCATCTCCCGAAGCTTTCCGAAGTCGATGTTCACACCGAAGCGCTCGGCCGCGTACATGATGTTGGGCACGTCGACGAAAATGCCGACGCGCGGGAGCTGCGTCGGCGGATAGAGGGGCCCGGCGCCAGCCAGCCGGTTCTCGATCGCCGAGAGCGAGCCCTGGATCCCCTTGAGTAGCCGCGTCTCCTCGGCGGTGAACGTCTCGAGAATGTGCGCCTGGCGCGCGATCAGCGCCTCCAGCGTAGGCGGCGTCTCGGGAGCAGGCGGGGCCCCCGGCTCCTTTTCCTCCGTCTTGCGTCGGCGGCGCCCGCCGCGTGTGCCCCGACGGGTCTTCTTAGGAGGCGCGGCCGACGTGACCGCCTCGGACGTGGAGGCCTCTGTGGGCGACGGGAGGACCGCGATGGACTGACCCGTGAGCGCCGCCTGCACGTACTGCTCCTCGGCGGTGGCCTCGCCGCCCCGCCGACGGCGTCCACCGCCCGACGAGCGCGTTCCGCGCTTCGTGCGCGTCACAGCATTCCCCGATGGTCGCGAACGGGACGAACGCGAACGGGACTCCGGTTGGACCGCTTCGGTGGACGGCGGTGGGGCTGCGGGCGGGTCGGGGTCGCTTCGCGGGGCGATGGGGGCTTCCTCCTTCGGCTGGCGACGCCCGAACAGACGTAATGCCACGGTGGCTACGGGCCTCCTCCCGCGTACTGTAGCACACTGCACCTCGCAGCCACCTGCTCCGCCAGGCGCATGAATGCCTGCGCTTGGGGCGAGTCGGGCAGCGCGTCCACGACCGGTCGGCCCTCGTCAGCGCCCTGCCGGGTCGCCGGATCGATGGGAAGCTCGCCCAAGAACTCCAGCCCCAGCTCCTCAGCCGCTTGTCTGGCGCCCCCGTGTCCAAAGATGTCGGTGCGTCCGCCGCAGTGCGGGCAGACGAAGTAGCTCATGTTCTCGACGATGCCGAAGATCGGGACGTTCAGCTTTTCGAACATCGTCACGGCCTTGGTCGCATCCTCGATGGCGACCTCCTGCGGCGTGCTGACGATGACGACGCCCGCGATCGGCGCCTCCTGCGCCATGCTCATGGAGGCGTCGCTGGTTCCCGGCGGCAGGTCGATGATGAGGTAGTCGAGCTCGCCCCAGTGGATGTCGTGCAGGAGCTGACGAACGGCCGTGCCGATCATCGGCCCGCGCCAGACCGTCGGCGTGCCTCGCGGCAAGACAAAGCCGATGGAAACGACCTTGACGCCGAAGCGCTCGGTGACACCCAGCCCGCGACGCTCCTCGGCCATGAAGCCCGCCCGGAATCCCATCATCGTCGGAATGTTCGGACCGGTGATATCGGCGTCGAGCAGGCCGACGCGCGCTCCGCGCTTCGCGAGAGCGACCGCGAGGTTCACGGCCACCGTCGACTTCCCTACGCCACCCTTGTTCGACGCCACAGCGATGATGTTGCGCACGCCTTCGACCGGACGCGGTCCCCCGCGTGGCGTCGTGGCCCGGACCTCGGCGTCCATCGTCAACTCGACCCGCTCGACACCAGGGAGGGCCTCGATGGCTCGGGTGACATCGGCGCGGATCTGCTCGTTCAGGGGACAGGCAGGGGTGGTGAGCACCACGCGCAGGGACACGGTACCGTTCTCCACCTTGAGATCACGGACCATGCCCAACGAGACGATGTCGCGATGGAGCTCGGGGTCGTGGACCCGCTTGAGAGCGGCCAGCACGTCCTGTTCGCTGGCCTTCTTGCCAAACATGCGGTTCCTCGTTTCCGTCTGCGACGGCGCCCGCAGGCGCGTTTCACCGTACCGGCTGCGTCGCGGGCGCGCCAGAGCACATCCAGTCGGCTCGCACCGACGTAGCACGATGAATGGCGGGCGCGGCCCGATTCCAGTATAGGCGCCCGTCCGGCCATAGAACCAGTGTGAACGCTTTTTTCGGTTTCTTTGATTACATTCACGGAAAGCTTGACCTCCGCCCGGGATCGCGGTACGATGGGCGGCTCACGGGGGAGCTGCACCGACGAGGAGGTGTCCCCATGACGCAGAGCGCCACACCGGTCACCGGCGACGAACGCCAGGAAGCGACGACCTGCCGGCACCACTGGATCATCGAGGTTCCCAACGGCCCCACCAGCCGCGGCGTTTGCAAGCGCTGCGGGGCCGAACGCGAGTTCAGGAACTCCTCCGAGGACTACATCTGGGACCACGACGCCCTCGCCAGTCAGGCAGGGCGCTGGCGGAGCCGCGGCAGTTCCGCCGTCGCTGATCCGGCGCCGCCGCGCGACGACTGGTAACTCGTCCCGCCTCCGGTTCGACGCGGACGCCCCGGTGTGTCACCGGGGCGTCCGTTTGGTTTCGCCCTTCCGGGGCCTACGCTGCGTCTTCCCTTTGCAAGGCGTACAGATCGGCGAGCGTCGTGATGGGCACCAGATGCTCTCGTGCGGCGCGAAGCAGCTCCCCCGGTCCAACGCCATCGCGCCCGAAGCGCGATCGGCCCACACGCAGGCGCAGGGGATGCTTCGGGTCGCGCTGCGCGTTACGTTCGAGGGCCGCGAGGACCGCCTCCACCACGAGCTCGGTGACATCGGGTCCCGTCGCCATCTGCAGCACCGCGAGTTCCGTCGGCCCGATGACCGCCACCACGTCGCTCGCGCGAATTTCGCCGGCGATGACCCGACCGAATTCCCGGAGGACCTCCGGCTTCGGCGGGCGAACGTGGCCGACTTCGTTGACCTGGTTCGTCTCGATGCTGAAGAGCACGACATCGAAGGCCGCGCCCTGTTCGGCCGCTCGCTGCGATTCGAGGTACAGGCGGTCCAGGAAATATCTCCGGTTGCGCAGACCGGTGACCTCGTCGAAGACGCTCGTCCAGGCCGTCAACGCCTCACGCTCCCGCTCGACAGAGGCTCGGAAGAACAGCGCGACGACGCCCGTGAACCCTAGCGCGATCACCAGGACCATCGTGAGGCTGAACTCCCGCGTGTAGTCCTCGAAGTCGAGGCCTACCTGCATCCATGGGATGGCCCAGGCGAGATAGACGACGAACAGGACGAGGAAGGCGAACGTCGTCAGGCGCGTCCACTTCAGCAGCCTGAAGTAGCGCCGAACCGGGTTCGGCTGTTCGGCTCGCTTCTTCCTCAATCCCCGCACGCGGCTCTCCCGGCGACGCGAGGCGCCACCCTCTCTCAGTGAAGGAATCGGACGCAGCCCTCGGTGCGTGAAGCGCCGCGGCGTCAGGCCATCTCCAGGCCGAGCTCTCGGACCTGCCGCAAGGTGCGCTCTCGCAGCGCGCGGGGATGCGGAAGCGACGCTGTGAGCCGTCCACGCTCGATGAACGGCTGAAGAAGCGGTGAGCGGGCGCCGCCACAACCGCAGTGCGTCCCGTCCTCTCCCAGGGGCAGAATCGCATCCTCGTGACACGCGGCACAGCGCCACACCTGCTTGCGCCCGCTCCACTTTCCCCGCTTGGCGATGGCTGTGCCGTCGATCTCCATGATGTCCATCGCGAAGTCGACGATGGGCGCGTCAGCGATGTGCGTCCCGATGCCGAACCCGTCCACGAGATCCCGCAACGCCCGCACGTCCTCTTCACCGATACCGCCGCTCACGAACAGGCGTACGTGCTTGAAGCCGCGCAGGTCGAGCTCCCAGCGGACCTCTTCGAGCAACTGCCGGAAGTTGCCCCGTCGCGACGCCGGCGTGTCCAGCCGGACGCCGTAGAGCCGCTCGCCCAGGGCCTCGGCTACGCGAATCGCCTCGAACTTCTCATCCTGGAATGTGTCGATGAGGGCTACCCGTGGAACGCTCGGGGCGATGACCTCGTCGAACGCCCGGACCGCCTCGACCGTGTCGCCGAATTGCAGGATGAGCGCGTGCGGCATCGTCCCGGTGGGGTCGGCGTCGATGAGCTCAGCCGACTCGATGACGGAGACACCGTCACATCCCCCGATGAACGCGTTGCGCTCGATCATCGGGGCGATGACCGGATGGAGGCGCCGTGCGCCGAAGCTGAGAACGATGCGCTCGCCGGCGAGCAGCTTGCAGCGAGCTGCCGCCGTGGCGACGCCGCTGGCCTGACACAACAGTCCGAGCAGCGCCGTTTCCAGGACACCGAACGCCAGATACGGACCGCTGATCTCGAGCACGGGCTCGAATGGCCGGAACGGCGTGCCTTCGGGCATGGCGCGGACGTCCACCGGCACGCCCTCCAGAACGTGGGCGCACTCTTCGAGCCCCGCCAGGACAGCCCAGGGCCAATCGTGTGGCAGCTTCTTGCAAAAGAACTCCGCCCGTACATGCCGGTTCATCCCCTTCGCCTGCAAGATCTGCGCCGTCCGGGCGAAGTACACATCCGTCACTCGTCCAGCGCGGATGTCATCGAGCGTCGCGACGTGTAGCGGCATGGGCCACCTCCACCTCTCCAGGCGGCGCGCCGCCTCCCGAGCGGCCTCGCCAGACGAGCCGTACGCCTGCGCCGAGGGCGAGGGCGACCGCACCCCAGAGGAGTTCTTCGATCTTCAGGTAGCTCACCATGAGAAACGTGCTCGCCAGACCGGCGAGGGGCATCAGATCCAGTCTGCCGACACGAAACGTGATCTGGAATCGGCCCGGCCGGGGCGGCGTGCGCCAACGCAGCGTCAGGAGGGCGCCGTTCACCGCGATGAACGAGAGGAAGATCATGAAGTTCGTGACGCCGGCGACCATTTCGATGTCACCCGGGGCAACCAGCGCCGCGCCCGCGCCGCCCACCACCATCGTCGCTACCCAGGGCGTCCCCCGACCCGGCAAGAGACGGGCGAGGGATGGGGGCAGCGCTGCTTCCTGAGCCATACCGTAGAGAATGCGCGACATCGAGACGATGAGCAGGAGCACGGTGTTTCCCGTCGCGAACAGCGCGATGACCGCCAGTGCTCTCGAGCCGCCGTCGCCGAGTCGGTCCCGTACGACATCTGACAGCGGCGCGTCCGATGCGGCCAGCGTCTCCCAGCCGCTCACGCTCACGGCGGTCACCGTGACCAGGCTGTACACGACGGCCGCCACGCCCAGCGCCAGCCCGACCGACATGGGAATCACGCGCTCGGCGTCTCGCGTCTCCTCGCTCAATTTCGTGATGTGCTGAAACCCGATGTACGCAAAGAACACCAGCGCGGTCGCCCGCAGCACACCCGGCAGGGCATGCGGACTTTCGAAGTAGTCCACCTCGCCGACGTGGGGGAGCCCCACAGCGATGACGAGCGCCAGGCCGCTGAGCTCGATCAGCGTGAAGACGACGGAGAGCCACACCGACTCGCGCACCCCCCAGAGGGCGACGGCCACGCTCGCCGCGATCAAGGCCCAGGCGCCGGTCCGCGCGTCGACCGGTGTGAGCGACTGGAGATAGCCCCCGAAGCCGAGTGCGACGGGAGCCACCGCGATGACGCTCCCCGCGATCACCGCCCAGCCCGTCAGATACGCGAGCCAATCGCCCCACGCAGGCCGGACGTAGTCGTACTCGGCCGCCGCCTTCGGGATGAGATTCGAAAGGGCCGCATAGCTGAGGCCCGTGAATGCGGAAGCGGCAGCCGCGAGGAGGAATGCCAGCCAGAGGGCGTTGCCGGCGTCCTCCGCCGCAACGCCGACGAGCGCGTAGATGCCGGCGCCGAGGATGATCCCGACCCCGCTGAGCGTGACCTCGATGAGGCCGAGCTCACGGCGCAGCCCGGCGCCCGCCGTCACGTCGCACGCTCCGCCATGACGTCATCATACGGAGCGCGCGTGACAGGGGCCACGCGATCGTCGGGAGGCCTGGGATCAGGAGGAGGCGGACGGCTCGTCGGTGTTCTTGAACCGCCGCTCGTCGACCGCGCTCAGCGAATGGGGCGCCGAGCCGTGAAGGATGTACTCCTCCCAGGCGAGTTCACCTTGGCGGAACTTCTCGCGAAGCCTGTTGAGCGATCGGGCGACGGACCGGAGGTCCGGCACCCTCGTACCGCGCGACCGCAGCAATCGCTTCATCCTTCGATGCGTCTCCGTCCCGTGTCGAGGGCGCGTGTGCACGCCCGCGATGCATCTCATGTTGGTATCGGACGTCGGCATCGCTTTCTGAGCGGCGGACGGGTGACAGCCCCATCGCACATCGTTCATCTGCCTGCAACATGGCGTTAACGAATCACGGCTAGACTGGCTCGTGAGATACGGAACAAGGAGGAAGGAGGTGACGTAGCCATGCTGCTCGTGATGCCTGAGGATGCTGCCGCTGTCCTCGCCGAACGGGAGGCCGAAGCGCGCCGTATCGCCGCAGCCATCGCCTGGGAGCGCGCGGCCGGACGGTCTGGGCCCGGCGTGACGGGCGCTTTGAAGCTCCTGGCGCGCGAGCTCCTCTGGACGCTCGTGGGCATCGACGTCCCCACCCGAGACCATCAGCGTCCGTCGCATACCCTCCGGAGGACAGCGCCCCACGGCGCCCGTTAACGCCGCTCAATCTTGTCCTCCGTGCGGCCGATTCCTTTAGCAGACACCAGACGTGATGCATTCGCATGGAGGAGAGCCGGTGGGGCCTTCACACAGCGCTGAGGAGACACGGGAAGCATCGGCTGACATCGAGCGGCTGCATGAGGAAGCGCGAAAACGGCCCGACCGCGCCGACGGTTGGTACGAGCTCGCGGCCGCCCTGCAAGACGGTACGACGGCCCGCACGGCCGCGCAGCGCCAACTCGTTCTCGACGCGCTGTCCCGCTTTCTCGACCTCGCCCCGAAGAACGACCGCCGTCGCGCCGACGCCCTCGAACGCTTCAATGCGGAGATCAAGCAGGAAGCCCGGCGGCGCTACGACGCGGGCGACCTCACCGCGCCCGTGATTTGACGGGGGACGCCTTCCGTGCGGAGGTGGCGAAGCCCTCGAGCGCCAGCAGGTGCAGCTTGATATCGAGCCCGCCCGTGTAGCCACCCATGCGCCCGCCAGTCGACACCACCCGGTGGCACGGCACCACGACCGGCGCCGGATTGCTGGCCAGCGCGTTCCCGACCGCCCGGTACGCCCGCGGCTTGCCCACCCGGCGCGCGATTTCCGCGTAGCTCACGACCGAGCCCGCCGGAACCCTGCGAGTCTCCTCCAGCACCGAGCGGGTGAACGGCGTGAGCCGTGAGAAATCGACCTCCACGTCGAAGGACCGTCGCTCGCCGCGAAGATACTCGTCGATTTGCGACAGCACGGGAGCGACCGCGGAGGGATCGCGAACGGGCTTGTAGCCATCGCGCAGCAGCGCCTCAGCGAACGCCTGCTCCGACTGTCGCATCGAGACACGCACCACCTTGCCGCCGCTGACGGCGACCAACACCTTCCCGAAGGGGGCGTCCAGGCTTCCGTACCTGACGACCGGCCGATCTGACATCGCACCGCCTCCGATAGACGCAAGGCTGCCACTGTGCGGGGCCGCCTGTCAACCGGTGCGCCGCCATCCACTTGCGCACCTTCGGCCGCTACGCTAGCATAGCGCTAGCACTCTCGGCGCGAGAGTGCTAAACTAACGCCTAGCCGACCGTGACGTCGGCACCCCCAGACGCTCAGCATCACGCAACACACAAGGAGGTTGGTTCCTGTGGCAAAGGCTGCGACCGCAACCGCGACCAAGCTGGTTCCACTGCACGACCGCATCGTCATCAAGCCCATCGTCCAGGAAGAGGTGTTGGCGAGCGGCATCGTGATCCCGGACACGGCGAAGGAGAAGCCTCAGCAGGGCGAGGTCATCGCCGTCGGACCCGGTCGCCTCGATGAGAACGGCAAGCGCGTGCCCATGGACGTGAAGGTCGGCGACCGCATCCTCTACGCGAAGTACACCGGCCAGGAAGTCAAGATCGACGGCGAAGAGTACATCGTCCTCTCCGAGAAGGACGTACTCTGCAAGCTGGAGCGCTAGCGGACACACCGGCGCCATACGCCGGGTGGTTCCGCCGCCCTCCGGGAGGTAGGCATGGCTAAGCAACTCCTATTCGACGAAGAGGCGCGCCGCGCCCTGCGGACCGGCGTCGACGCTCTGGCGGACGCTCTCAAGGTCACCCTCGGCCCGCGCGGGCGCAACGTCGTCCTCGAGAAGAAGTTCGGCCCGCCCGCGGTGGTCAACGATGGCGTCTCCATCGCGCGCGAGATCGAGCTGAAGGACCCCTTCGAGAACATGGGGGCCCAGCTCGCGAAGGAGATCTCGACCAAGACCAACGACGTCGCCGGTGACGGGACCACCACCGCCGCCGTCCTCGGCCAGGCCATCGTTCGCGAGGGCCTGAAGAACGTCGCTGCCGGCGCCAACCCCATGGCCCTCAAGCGCGGCATCGAGCTCGGGGTCGAGGCGGTCATCAAGGCGCTCCGCGAGGAGGCCGTACCCGTCTCCACCAAGGAGCAGATCGCGCAGGTCGCCACCATCTCCGCAGCCGACCCTGAGGTCGGGCAAATGATCGCGGATGTCATGGAGAAGGTGGGCAAGGACGGCGTGATCACCGTCGAAGAGTCCAAGGGCCTGCGGTTCGAGACCGAGTTCGTCGAAGGCATGCAGTTCGACCGCGGCTACGTTTCGCCCTACTTCGTGACCAACACCGAGCGCATGGAGGCGGTCATCGACGACCCCTACATCCTGATCACGGACAAGAAGCTGTCGTCCGTGGCGGACATCCTGCCCGTCCTCGAGCGTGTCCTTCAGGTCACGAAGAACCTCGTGATCATTTGCGACGACTGCGACGGTGAGGCCCTGGCGACGCTGGTGGTGAACAAACTCCGCGGCACCATCAACGCGCTCGTCGTGAAGGCGCCCGGGTTCGGTGACCGCCGCAAGGCGATGCTCGAAGACATCGCCATTCTCACCGGCGGCACCTTCATCACCGAGGAGATGGGCCGCAAGCTGGAGAATGCCCAGGTGACCGATCTCGGCCGCGCCCGCCGCGTGGTCGCCAGCAAGGAGGAGACCACGATCATCGAGGGCGCTGGCTCGGACGAGGCCATCCAGAACCGGATCAAGCAGATCAAGGCGCAGATCGACGAGGCGTCCTCGGACTTCGACCGCGAGAAGCTCCAGGAGCGGCTCGCCAAGCTCGCGGGCGGCGTCGCCGTCATCAAGGTCGGCGCGGCCACGGAGGTCGAGCTGAAGGAGAAGAAGCTCCGCGTGGAGGACGCGCTGTCCGCCACGCGCGCCGCGGTCGAGGAAGGCATCGTGCCAGGCGGAGGCGTCGCGCTGTTGCGCACGCTGCCCGCGCTGGCGAAGGCCCGCGAGAAGCTCGAAGGTGATGTGGCCACCGGCGCCGCCATCCTCGAGCGCGCCCTCGAAGAGCCGATGCGCATCATCGCCGAGAACGCGGGCCAGGAGGGCTCCGTCATCGTCGAGCGCGTGCGTTCCGACAAGAACCCGCGCTTCGGCTACGACGCCGCCACCGACACCTTCGGTGACATGTTCGAGCGCGGGATCGTCGACCCCGTGAAGGTGGTGCGCGCGGCGCTCGAGAACGCCGCGAGCATCGCCGCCATGGTGCTCACGACGGAGTCCCTGGTGGCGGAGATCCCGGAGCCCCCGCCGGCAGCGCCCTCGCCGCCGCCGATGGAGTACTGATCCAGGCCTGTCGCGAGACACAAGACGCCGCCTCGATGTCTCGGGGCGGCGTCTTCGTACGCCCGGCAATCGGCGCGCCATATCGGCCCGATAGATGCTACTATGCACATGCCACTGACCACGCGCCGGGAGGCCAGCGAAGATCGACCGGAGCGGGCCGCACGGCCCGCGCGACAGCGGAGGCGCACGAACAACATGACCACGGACGTAGCGACAGGCCTGAAGGGCGTCGTTCTATCCAACAGCACGATCAGCTTCATCGACGGTGAGGCGGGCAAGCTCGTCTACCGCGGCTACAACATCCACGACCTCGCGCAGCACGCCACCTTCGAAGAGGTGGCGTACCTGCTCCTGTACGGGACGCTCCCCAACCGCGCCCAGCTCGCCGAGTTCGACCAGCGGCTCAAGGCCGCGCGGACACTGCCCCGCGACGTGACCGAGGTGATCCGGCTCACCCGCCGGGGCCATCCGATGGACATCCTGCGCACCGCCGTGTCCGCGCTGGCGGCGTTCGAGGAGGACACGTCATCGGTGACGCGGGAGGTCGCGCTCGCCCAGGGGATCCGCCTCACCTCGCAGGTGGCGACCATCGTCGCGTCCATCCATCGAATCCGGAACGGTCTGGACCCCGTGCCTCCGCGGGAGGACCTGTCGCACGCGGCCAACTTCCTGTTCATGCTGTTCGGCCGCGAGCCCAGCGAGGACGAAGCGAAGATCATCGACCTTGACCTCATCCTCCACGCCGAACACAGTTCCAACGCGTCCGCGTTCGCCGGGCGGGTCGCCGCCTCCACTGCGGCCGACCTGATTTCGAGCGTCGTCGCCGCCATCGCGACCCTCAAAGGCCCCCTGCACGGCGGCGCTGCCGAAGGTGTCCGCCACATGATGGAGGAGATCGGCGACGCCGAGAAGGCGGTCGAATACATCCAGACGAAGATCGCGCAGGGCGAGAAGGTGATGGGCTTCGGGCACCGGGTATACAAGTCGGAGGACCCCCGGGCCTTCGAGCTGCGGGACGTGGCCCGTCGCCTCGGCGAGCAACGCGGCGACCTCCACTGGTTCCAGATCGCGCAGCAGGTCGAGCGCGCGATGGAGCCCTACCGCGCCAAGGGCATCTATCCGAACGTCGACTTCTACGCCGGTGTCGTCTACTCGCTGCTCGGTATCCCGGACGAGCTGTTCATCCCGATGTTCGCCGTGGGGCGCATGCCGGGCTGGGTGGCCCACATCCTCGAGCAATACGACGACAACGTGCTCATCCGGCCGCTCCTGCAATACACCGGCCCGCGCCATCTGCGGTACGTCCCCATCGACGAGCGGTAACCGCGGCGGAGCACGAACGAGGGACCGAGTCCGTGGGCATACGCGGCATTCTGTACGACGCGGGACACACCCTTCTGAAGCCGCGGGCGGACCGCGAGGAGGTGTGGGAGTTCCTCGCCCACCAGCTCGGCGTCGACATCGCCGTCGAGCGGCGCGGCGAGTTTCCCGAGGTCGGGCCCTTCTACTACGCGCGCCTCGGGGGCGCCGGGCTCGGCGCCTACTCGTCGGACGAAGAGGCGCGCCGCTTCTGGAGCGAGTACTACGCCCACGCCCTCCGCGAGGCAGGCGTGGACCTGCCCCGCGAGGAGCTCCTCTCGGCCGGCGAGGCCGTGTACGACTGGTACAAGGACCCGGCCCAGTGGGAGCCGTTCCCCGACGCCCTCGAAGCGCTCATCGCGGGCGAGCGCGAGGGATACATCCAGGGCATCGTCTCCGACTGGGGCACCGACCTGCTGGCCATCGCCCACGCTCATGAGCTCACGGACCATCTCGACTTCGTCGTCGCCTCCGCCAACGTCGGGGTCTCGAAGCCATCGCCCGAGATCTTCCGGTTCGCGCTGGAACGCGCCGGGCTGAAGCCTTCGGAGGCGGTGTACGTGGGCGATTCGTACGTCGCGGACATCCTGGGCGCCGAGGCGGCCGGCATCCAGCCGATCCTCATCGACCGCGAGGGGAGAGCGCCACGCGTACCGGTGCCCGTCGTGCGATCACTCACGGACGTGCTGCCGCTCATCAAACGCCTCTCGCAGCAGCGCCGCGCCGCGGCAGCCCAGGGCGCCACGCCTCGCCAGAGACCGGGGGCCACTTCGGCTTGAACGAGGGCGCGCGGTCCGCGTGTTACCGGGGAAGCTCGTACACCAGGACGCCGCGCCCACGGTCGACCACGTACAGGCGGTCGCCCTCGATGGCGAGCCCAGACGGATGCTCGGCATCACTCGGTGCCAGGAACGAGTTCGGGTCGGCCCGGCCAATGAGCCCGAGGGGCTCGCCGTCTGGCGTGTAGACCTGCACCCCAGCGATCAGGTCGTCCGCGATGTAGATGCGTCCCTGGCCGTCGACGGCGACGTCCGTCGGCCGGAACACGCCCCCGACCGGGTCGTCGGGCCGCGCGAACGTGCGCACCGGCTCGCCATCGGGACGCACACGCACGACGCCCGGGCCGAGCACGTCCAGGGCGAGGAGATCGCCGTTCGTAGCGAGACCGACGCTTCCGGGCCTGCCCATCGTCGCCACGCTGGACAGCTGCGGCGCGCTCGATAGCACCATCGGGCTGTCGTCCCCCTGGGGCATCGCGAGCTGCCATGAGCCCGGAGGACGCACGATGGTGCGAACCAGGTCGCCCGACGGCATGAGCTCGAGCAGGCGGTGGTTCTGACCATCGGAAACCACCAGTCCGCCGTCCGGGCGCAGTGCCAGCCCCGTGGGGACGGTCTGAATGCCCTCGAACGGACCGCGGGGCAAGACCAGCGACGCGCGAAGTCCGCGGTCAGGGTCGAGCACGTAAATGCGAGGCGGGAAGGTGTTCCCGATGTACAGATAGCGCCCGTCGCTGGCGATGGTGTGGGGGTGCCTCAACTCCAGTCCTGGCGTGTTCCCGGAGTGGTAGACGCGCACCAGCCGGCCGTCCGCGTCCACCTCCACGACCTGCTGGAGGTTGTGGTCGAGCACGAACATGCGCCCGTTCATCGCGGCGACGTCGAGCGGCTCGACCCAGGAGCCCCCAACGGGCTCATAGATGCGCTGCACGAGCCGCGCCGGGAACACCTGTCGAACGAGCGGCAGTGCCTCCGGTCGGCTCTTCGCTCCGAGCTCTAAGAGACGCGGCTCTCCCGGCAAGGCGAGCGCCCCCAGGAGGAGCGCACCGGCGACAGAAGCGAGCGCGCCGAGCGTCAGCTTCAAGCCGACGTACGCGGGCCTGCGGGGTGCGGGCTCGTAGGGGGAGAACGTGTTGGCGTACACGACGCGGGGGGAGAGCTCCGCGACGCCCGCCGCCTCTGGCGCCTCTTCGGCGGCTTCGGCTGGAACCCAGGGCGGCAACAACCGGGCCAGGGCGGCGAAGAGGAAGAACGGCAGCGTCAGGATGACGCCAGCCATGGCGACACCTTCGCGCCCGCCCCAGATCCACTCGTACTCCACGTAGCCCCGCAGGCTCTTGGAAATGAGCTGCCCCCCGACGACCACGTTCCAGCGCATCGCGAAGACGCCGATAACGACCAGGGCCGCAGCCCCGGTCGCGATGATCGTGGCGGTGCGGCGCGAGGGCGCCATCAGCGAAACGTATCCGAGCAGGATGAGCGGCACGGCTGCCCCGAGCAACAACTGAATGCCGAAGAAGCTCACCGCGATCCGGTCGAACAGGCCGCGGACCACTTCCCAGCTCTCCTCGGCCTCGTAGGCCATGCTCAGGATCTCGAGCCCTTCCAGCGCCAGGTCGATGAACAGGAAGCCGAACAGCCAGGTGGCCATCGCCTTCATGCAGTCGTGGTCGATGGGCCGATGCAAGAGCTTCATCGACACGGCGTAGAGCACCATCAACAACGCCATGCCCGAGACGATGGCCGAGAGCAGAAAGATCACCGGCATGAGCGGCGTTGACCACCACGGATTCGCCTTGATGGCCCCGAAGATGAATCCGACGTACCCGTGGAGCAAGGCGGCCGCCGGGATGCCCACGCCCGCGAGCACTTTGATGACCCGGTGGTCTACCTCGAGCGCCTCCTCCGAGACGTCCTCCACGCCCAGGGTCAAGGCGCGGTACACCAAGCGCAGGGGTCCGCGCGTCTCGGCTGCCGCCCGGACGATATCGGCCCGGAACACGAGCCACGTCTCGACCACGACGAGGATGAGGTAGGAGAGCCAGATGAACCCGAAGCCGGCCATCGCGGAGGTGAAGTGCGGCGTCAGGAAGATGAGGAAGGCGCGCTCCGGCCGACCCAGGTGCGCCTGCAATGGAAGCGGCGCGACGAGCAGGAAGGCCAGCGCCGTCAGGAGGGCGAGCCTCGCCACCGGACGAAGCACCTTCACCCCGAACACGTGGTACAGCGACGAGACGACGAACGCACCCGCCACGAGGCCCGTGATGAACGGGTACAGGACGATCAGGATGCTCCACTGGAGCTCGGCTTCGTTCGGGTAAATGAAGCCTTCCATCAGCGCACTTCCTCGTCGAGCTCCGTGTAGTGCACTCTCGGCTTCGTGCCCAGATCGCCTTTCAGCACGTACAGGCGAAGCTCGTTCACGATGCGCGATACCTCGCTGTCAGGGTCGCGGAGGTCACCGAACTTGCGCGCGCCCACCGGACACACCGTGACGCAGGCAGGAAGAAGCCCGCGCGAGATCCGGTGGTAGCACCAGGTGCACTTGTCGGCGACATGTTCGTAGGGGTCGAGATACCGCGCGCCGTACGGACACGCCTGGATGCAGTACCGGCAACCGATGCACTTCTGCCGATTCACGAGCACGACGCCATCTTCGGTCTGGTACGTCGCCCCGACCGGGCACACCTGGACGCAGGGCGGATTCGCGCACTGATTGCAGAGCTTCGGCACGAAGAAGCTCTTCACGATCTCCAGGCCTTCGTACTTGCGATTGACCTCCCACGAGGCGAACCCGTGAATGCCCGCATCGGGCGAATCCACGTAGACCTCGCCGTCCGCCGTCTGGACGTAACGCTCGATCCACGTGCGGTTGCAGTCCGGCTCCATGGGTACGCCGTTTTCTTCCTTGCACGCGCGGACGCAGCGTCCGCAGCCGATGCACGCCATCGTGTCGACGATGAACGCCCATTCGTGCGCGCGGGGCGTATAGTCCGCCGGCGCCGCGTCGCGATCCGGTGTCGGACTCCCGACGCCGAGACGACTCAGGATGGCGGCAGGCGCGCCGTAGATGACCATCGACCCCACGACCACGCGGCCGCTCAGCGCGAGAAACGCCCGTCTCCGGAGACCGCGGCGGGTATCCTGGCTCATCGTTCGCCCTCCGGCTTGTGGCAACCGAGGCATACCTCCACGGGGCGGAAGGCGTGGTTGGGAGGCAGCCGCGCAATGCGAGGATCACCGTGGCACGCCAAGCAGTCCTCGCGCCCCTCCGCCCGGTGCGGGATCAGCGGGAACGCGGCCGCCGGGCTGTGCGGGTTGTGGCAGTCCGTGCACGCCTGAAACGGATAGTGCTCCTGTAGGTCGACCTGCGGGAACGACTTCGGCCGGCCGGGGATCGTGGCATGACAGGTCGAGCACAGCTCGCGCGCCGGCCCGGTCACGAACCCGCGTTCGATGTGCATGTCGCCCGCCCCGTGACATGCTTCGCAGCTTTGCCCCGTGTGCGCCGAACGCGACCACTCGAGTTCGACGTCCTGATGGCAGGAGACGCAGCGCTGCGACGGGCCGAGGCGAGGCTCGAGCGAGGCCCACTGCGCCGCGTTGTCGCCTCGGACCAGCCCGATCAGGCTGATGGTGGTCCGGCTCGACGCGTATCGCACGAAGGCGAGCGCGGCGAGACCTGCCAACAACAGCAGCCCCAACCGCGCCAGGTGCGTCATCGATCGCTCCTCTGCTCAGCGGAGGACTGGGGGAGCGGCCGGGTCGCCTCGCCGCACGGCTTCTCGCCCACCAGCCGGGCGATCAATTCCTCGACCGTGGCCCGAATGACCTCGTGCCGCTCGTAGACCTCCACAAGGTTCTCTTCCGGGTCGATCACGACTGTCAGGGTGGGGGCGATGTCGACCAGCGACGCCTTGAGCGCATGCGCGAGCGCCCCCTCCTCCACGACGATGGCATCAGGGCGCAGTTCACGCAGCTTCGGAGCGGACTGCCCGTCGATCTCGAGCGTCGTCACGCCGAGGCGACCGTCCTCCCGTAAGAGGCGGGCGATCGCCTCGCCGAACAGCCGATGATGAAACAAGACGGCGATGTGTCGTTTGTCCATGGCCGGCATCCCCCCGCCGGAGTGAGCGCTTCCTCGCGTCCCACCATCCGGCGATCCCATGCTAGGTTCCTTCTCCGCCATCGGACATTGCCGGGCCGGTAGATTCGGGACCTTCCCATCCGGTCCCCGCGGATAGAGGACGAACGAAATGACACCGGCTCCGGTCACAGGAGCCGGTGTATCGTTGGACACAGACCGATCGGGTCAGCGCCGGGGCGGAGGCGAGGCGATGCCCTCGCGAAGGGCGTAGGCTGCGGCCTGCACGCGGTTCTGTAGATGCAGCTTTTCCAGGATGTTGTGCAGGTGGTTCTTCACCGTGCCTTCCACCACGTAGAGGCGGGCGGCGATCTCCGCGTTGCTCAGGCCCTCTGCGACGAGCTGCAGGATCTCCTGCTCTCGAGGTGTGAGCACCTGGCTGGCGGCGGGTTCCTCGTCACGGCGCGGCCTGCGCCGGAACTCGCCCAACAGCTTCGACGCCACCGCAGGTGACACCGGCGCCTCGTTGGACATGACCCCGCGTAGCATCTGCGCTAGCTCTTCCGGCCGGAGATTCTTGAGCAGATAGCCTTCGGCGCCGACCTTGATGGCCTCGAAGAGGTCGTCCTCCTCGTCCGACACCGTGAGGATGACGACCTTCACGTCGGGGAATTCCGCCTTGATCTGTCGCGTCGCCTGGATGCCGTCCATCCCGGGCATATGGATGTCCATGAGGACGATATCCGGGTTGTAGACGCGCACCTTGTCGACCGCCTCTTGGCCGTCGCCCGCCTCGGCCACGACCTCGAAGTCTTCTTCGCTGCTCAACAGCGCCCGAAGCCCCTTCCGAAAGAGCAACTGATCGTCAACTAACAAGACTCTGGCGGCGGACATACCACCCTCCTTCCTCTACAGGCAGTCGCACGATGACCCGGGTGCCCTGACCCGGGGCAGAATCGATGACGAGGTCGCCACCGGCCCGTTCGACGCGTTCGCGCATGGACTGCATGCCGAAGCTGCGGCCCTCCTGTCGCTCCAACCGCGACGCGTCGAACCCGCAGCCGTCGTCCTCGATGGTGATTTCGAGGTGGCCGTCGCGATTTTCCAGGCGCACCGTCGCGGTGGACGCCCCCGAGTGCTTCCGCACGTTCGTCAGCGCCTCCTGGATCACGCGCACGAGCTGCACCTCCGCCTCGGGACGCAGCGTCGCGTTGACGTCGCCGACTGGCACGAGGCGCGTCTTGATCCCGAACTGTCGCGAAAACTTCTGAAGGTATTGACGGATGCTGCCGACCAACCCTTCGGCAGGAGCCACCGTCTCCCGCAGGCCCAGGATCGCCTCCCGCACGTCGATGTACGCCTCGTGGGCGAGGTCCTCCATCTCCTGCAGCTCCTCCTCCACCTCCGAGAGGTCGCCCGAGGCCAATCGGCGTCGCGTCGTCGCCGCCTTGAGGTGGAGGTACCCCAACACTTGCGCGAGCGTGTCGTGCATCTCCCGCGCGAGGTGGTCACGCTCTTCGAGGACGGCGAGCTGGCGCTCGCGTTCGCGGAGGCGCGCGTTGTGGATCGCGATGGCTGCCATGTCGGCGAGCGCAGCCAGCAGCGCCTGATCCTCGTCGGACGGGGTACGACCCTCCGCCAGCGCCACGCACAGCTCGCCCACCACCTGACTTCCCGCGATGAGCCGGGCACGCGCGAGTCCCCGACGCAGCGGTTCGGCGATGAGGGGGCAGCTACGCAGATCGGAGGTCAGCACCAAGGGACCACTGTCATGCCCGTTGGCGTGAAGCGCCCTGCCATCGAGCACGCTGTCGCCCACGACCTCCGCCAGACGCAGGCGCCCGGTCGATTCGTCGCTCAGGCACAGCGCAGCGCCACGGGCGCCCAGGAGATCGCGTGCGTTCGCGGTGATGCGCCGCAGCACCCGTGCGAGCTCCTGCGACGTGGCGACCTCGAGACCGATCTCGTAGAGCGCCCGGGCGCGTGATGCCCTCGTCTTCACGTCGTCGAACAGCCGACAACGCTCGAAGGCGGCCGCCGCGTGGTTGGCCACGCCCTGAAGCAGCCGTCGTGGATGCGCGAGCGTCGCGTCGGCCTGCGCTCCCAGCAGGGCGTGCAGATACAGCGTCGAAGCGCCCGCCACAGGCACGCTGAGCAGCACCGCCGGCTCGCCTCGCCCCGTGACGGTCTGGCGCACGGCGTCGGGTTCTACCACTCCGGCCTCGCGCACCGCGCGCTCGAGCTCGGCCAGCTCGGGGCCAGCGCCCCGCCACAGGGTGCGGACGCCTCCGGCATCCTCCGAAAAGCCGGCCGCCTTGGGTTGCAACAGCGTACGCACGGCATCGAGCAGTAGCGCCGCCGACTCGTCTCGATCCACCGACTCGGTAAGCCGGCGCCCGAGCTCATTCAACGCGCCGAGCTCATGCGTCCGGGCGAGGATGGCCGCCTGGCTGCGTTCCAGCCAGCCGAAGATGACGCTGGCGAACAGGACGACACCGAACGTAAACAGTGCGGCGGCGAAGAGGTGCCCCGGCCAGTAGCCCACCCGGGGTACGAAGATGCTCTCCGTAGCGAGCTGGAGGGTGAGAACGAACGCTACGGGAAGGGCGATCGCGACCCACTTGAGCCGCCTGAGGTTGACGTCCATCGCAGACCCCTCCATCCAGACAGCGCGGGGCGGCTCACCGACACCTGTAAGGTAACGTAACGGTAACGAACCGCATCACAGACAACCTGCCCTAAGGCGTGTGCCAAATGTACCAATTTTCACGAATCTAGCTTGGGCCCACGGGGCGTCAAAGGCCCTGTACCCTTCGACCAAATCGCCCGTCATGCCGCCTGTGTCCAACATGTCACAGGCGATACTGCCTGAACGAATCCCCACACGGCACGATGAGCCCAGAAACCTGAACTCGAGAGGAGGCGCCGTGACCGAACAACGTCTCGCGCGACCGGCGCGCCGCGCTTCCTGGCTCGGCCCCGTCATCGCAGGGGCGGCGCTCGTACTCGTGGCGTACGGCATCGCAACGTTCGTCGCCGACGCCGGACCGGAGACGTCGGCGCTCGACCGCATGATCGCCGAGCTGGAGGAGCAGGTCCGCGCCGACCCGGGTAACCCCGACCTGCGCGTCGCCGTGGCAGATGCGTACCTGAAAGATGGCCGCGCGAGGGATGCGCTGACCCAGTACGAGGAAGCATTGCGCCTCGACGACAAGCGAGTCGACGCCCTCTATGGAATGGGCCTGGCCTACTACCAGCTCGGAGAGCTGGACCAGGCCGGCGCCGCGTTTCAGACCGTCGTCAAGATGAATCAGGACAATCCCATGCAGGCGCTGGACCGCCGCGTGCAGGGAGCGCACTACTATCTCGGCCTCGTGCTCCGGCAGCAAGGCAAACTCGACGAGGCCATCAACGAGTTTCGCATCGCCCTCGGTCTGAACCGCGCCGACGCGGACACGCTGGTCGAGCTGGGCCGGACGTTCGCCCTGAAGGAGCAGTGGGAAGACGCGGTCGCGGCCTTCGAAATCGCTGTCGCCTATGTTCCCGACTACGTGGAGGCGTATCGCGAGCTCGAAGCCGCGGCTCGTGCGCTCGGCGACGAGGCCAAGGCGACCTACGCCCGCGCCATGATCGACGTCGTCCAGGGCAATCCGAAGCGAGCCGTGGAACCCCTCCGCAAGGTCGCGGAGGAGGGCGAGAGCTCGCGCTACTGGTGGGCGCTAGGCTTCGCCCTGGAAGAGACCGGTGACATCGAAGGAGCCAAGCAGGCGTACAAGCGCGCGACCGACCTGAACCCGGGCGAGCTGCTCGCCGCCGACGCGCTGCGGCGCCTCGAGGAGACGACCGAGCCATGACTCTCGCGGAGCAATCACCGGGCACCCCGGCAGGGGGATTCAGCAAGCGTTGGCCCCTGGCCATCCTGTTGCTCTCGATCTTTCTGCTCTCCCTGGGGCTCTTCATCTACCTCATTCGCCAGGAGCGCGTGCCACGCGTGGGAACCGAGCTGCCAGGAGCCCTCGGCATCACCCGACGGGAGCCTCCGAGCTTCGACCGCACGCTCGCGACGGCGAGCCGGCCCCTGGCCGTCGCCGTCAGCACCGATGGCGAGCGCATCTACGTCGCCGAGGGTGGCGGAGATTACGCCGTGCGTATCTTCGCCCCGGATGGGACGCTGGTCGGGAACGCCACGCCTCCGCACACCACCTCCACCACCCGCAAGCCGATGGACCTGGCGGTCGCACCCGACGGCACCGTCTACGTCGTCGATCGGCTGCTCCGGAAGCTCCTGGCCTTCGACCCCGACGGCACGTTCCGGCAGGTGATCGAGCCCAAAGGGATCGAGGACTGGGCGCCACTCGGCGTCACCGTCGACGAGAACGGGGTCATCTATGTCGCCGAGGCCAAGGACCTGCCTGACTTCCAACGGCACCAGATCCACATCCTCCAGCCCGACGGGACGGTCCTCCGGTCGTTCGGACAGAAGGGCGACGGGGCGGCCGACCTGATGTTCCCCGCTCATGTCGCGGTCGACGGCCGCGGGCGCATCTGGGTCGCCGACATGACCGGCGTCAAGGCGTTCGGTCCCGACGGGACGTACCTGTTCTCGCTTCCGTTCGAAGGGGAAGCGGGCGTCGGCCTTCCCGGCGGCCTCGCCTACGACGACGGCCTCCTGTACGTCACCGACGTCACGAATCACCGGACGTTGGCGTTCGACGTCACCGGCGATGAAGCGAACCTCGCCTTCCAGTTCGGACGCGTTGGATTCGGCAGGGGTCAACTCCGGTACCCGGAAGGTATAGCCGTTCGGTCAGGGCACATCTATATCGCCAATCGGGAGAACAGCCGGATCGACATATGGACCCGCTGAGAGGGGCACCGTTACATAGAGCGGGTAGACGGGCACGCAGCTATCTGAACGAGAAAGGAGGTGAAAAGGAGCGACATGGTGAAACTGGCTATCAGTGGGATCCTTGCGGCCATCCTGACCGGCGTCGTCATCGCGCTGTACGCCGCGCCCACGTCGGCCAACGCCGGACCGCACGGCAACTACACGCTGACGACCAGCGCCTGCGCAGCGTGCCACCGCGCCCACACCGCTGTGGGCGAGGAGCTCCTCAAGGAGGAGAACGTCTACGCGCTGTGCACCAGTTGCCACGGCGGCCTCGTGCAAACCGACGTGGTCTCCGGCGCCCGCACCGGTGACGGCGCACCGCTCAACGGCGGCGGCTTCGAGACGTATCAGGGCGAGACGGCCACGTCCGCCCACACCGTCGAAGGCCTCGCCGGCTCCGACGGCGTAGGAACCGCTTGGGGCGGCGCCAGTAGCGGCACCGGCGTGACGGGCACCCTCGAGTGCACCAGCTGTCACAACCCGCACGGAAGCACCAACTACCGCATCCTGCGGGACAGCAAGAACGGCTACCCGTACAACAATCCCCCCGCACATCGCTGGGTCCCGAACAACCCAGAACTGCTCGACTGGATCGACGACCAGGTCCTGGCCACCGTGGACGACAACTTCGACTACGCGTTCACGTCCAGCGACTGCGTCGGCACCCGGTGCAAGCAGTACTTCACGTCCGGTGTCGACTCGACGGGCCTGCCTGACCCGACCAAGGGCATGAACGCCTTCTGCGCGACCTGCCACAAGTCGTACCTGACCAAGACCGGATCGGCCGGCCAGCCGTCCGACACGGGCGACGCGTACGTCTACAAGGGCACCCAGGACGCCCTCGACGGCCACGGCGACGTCGCCCGCTTCCGCCACGCGGTGGCCCGGCTGTACACCGGCTCCCCGGGACAGCCCCTCCGGTTCGCCGCGGTCGGAACCGACCCGAACAGCACGACGTACTCAGCGTTCGGCTGTCTGACGTGCCACTACGCACACGGCACCAACGCTGAGGCGACGGGCTACGCGGCAGGCGTCAGCCCCACCGGGGACAGCGCCCTGCTCTTCTACGACAACCGCGGGGTGTGCATCTCCTGTCACCAGCGCGACAAGCTCGCGCCGACGCCGACGCCTACGCCGACGCCGTAGGAACCCACCCCGTCAGGGGACCGCTGGGCCGCAGAAGCCGGCTGCGCCCAGCGCCCCCGACGGCGGCGTGCCGGGCGGACGCAGATACAGCGACGCCCGGTATTCAAAGAGGCGGCACTCAGATGCGGAGAGAACGGTTAGTTGCGATTCTAGCGGGGCTGGTCACGGCTGCGGTGCTCGCCGTCGTGATGGGACAGGGCTTGCTCGAAGCGAAGAGCACCTACAGGACCGCGTTCAATAACAAGTACGGTACGGCTGGCACGCGGCTCGACACTTGCCAGCTCTGCCACGTGTCCGGGGGAAGCGCCCGCAACCCGTATGGCGCCGATTTCGAGGCGAGGAAGGCTGCGCTGGGAGGAAATGTCGACCAGGCGCTTACCGACATCGAGCCTTGGGACTCCGACGGCGATGGCTATTCCAACATCGTCGAGATCCAGAGCTTGACCTTCCCCGGGAACCCGTCTGACTTTCCGTCCCCGACACCAACGCCGACGCCAACGCCGACACCGGCGCCGCCAACGGCAACGCCGACGGCCTCCGAGACACCTGTCGCCTCCCCCACGGCGACACCGACGGCAATGCCTCCAACGGCTACGGCGACGCCGACAGCCACCGAGACGCCTGCCGGGGAGACCCCCACTGCTTCCCCGTCGGCGACACCGGCGTCGCCCACGGCGACTGCCACCCCATCCCCAACCGCGACGTCGACACCGGCTCCGTCGACGCCCACGTGGACGCCCACGAGTGCGCCCCCTACGCCGGCACCGGTGACCGGGGTCGGTCCACACGGTGGCTACACGCTGACGACCAGCGCCTGCGCAGCGTGCCACCGCGCCCACACCGCTGTGGGCGAGGAGCTCCTCAAGGAGGAGAACGTCTACGCGCTGTGCACCAGTTGCCACGGCGGCCTCGTGCAAACCGACGTGGTCTCCGGCGCCCGCACCGGTGACGGCGCACCGCTCAACGGCGGCGGCTTCGAGACGTATCAGGGCGAGACGGCCACGTCCGCCCACACCGTCGAAGGCCTCGCCGGCTCCGACGGCGTAGGAACCGCTTGGGGCGGCGCCAGTAGCGGCACCGGCGTGACGGGCACCCTCGAGTGCACCAGCTGTCACAACCCGCACGGAAGCACCAACTACCGCATCCTGCGGGACAGCAAGAACGGCTACCCGTACAACAATCCCCCCGCACATCGCTGGGTCCCGAACAACCCAGAACTGCTCGACTGGATCGACGACCAGGTCCTGGCCACCGTGGACGACAACTTCGACTACGCGTTCACGTCCAGCGACTGCGTCGGCACCCGGTGCAAGCAGTACTTCACGTCCGGTGTCGACTCGACGGGCCTGCCTGACCCGACCAAGGGCATGAACGCCTTCTGCGCGACCTGCCACAAGTCGTACCTGACCAAGACCGGATCGGCCGGCCAGCCGTCCGACACGGGCGACGCGTACGTCTACAAGGGCACCCAGGACGCCCTCGACGGCCACGGCGACGTCGCCCGCTTCCGCCACGCGGTGGCCCGGCTGTACACCGGCTCCCCGGGACAGCCCCTCCGGTTCGCCGCGGTCGGAACCGACCCGAACAGCACGACGTACTCAGCGTTCGGCTGTCTGACGTGCCACTACGCACACGGCACCAACGCTGAGGCGACGGGCTACGCGGCAGGCGTCAGCCCCACCGGGGACAGCGCCCTGCTCTTCTACGACAACCGCGGGGTGTGCATCTCCTGTCACCAGCGCGACAAGCTCGCGCCGACGCCGACGCCTACGCCGACGCCGTAGGAACCCACCCCGTCAGGGGACCGCTGGGCCGCAGAAGCCGGCTGCGCCCAGCGCCCCCGACGGCGGCGTCCCGCAACCTTCGAAGCGCTACCGGATTCCCGCGAGCTGCTGGAGAAGCCGCCAGTTCGCCAGGCGGTCGGCCTGGCCCGCGAGCAGGGCCTCGCTCGGTGAGCCGTCGGGCCCGAAGTGGCGCGCGAATCGCCCCTCGGTGCGCGCAAAGAAGATGAAATCGAGCGGCTCACCGGTCTTGGGATGGCGGTACCAGTCTTCCGTGACGGCGGGGTTGCCCCGCAGGCTGAGGCGCTCGCGCACCGTCTCGCCCGCGCGCGGGTCGTAGATGAACACCGGAAACGTCCGCGTGTCGCGCGCCAGCTTCGACTGATGGGCAGCCATGTCGTCGCCGATGCCGTGTTCGGGCTGGCAGGGCGTGTACACGTTCACCAGCGCAGGCCCCGGGTACTCGTTCGCCGCCATGACCGCCCGGAAGAAGTGGTTCGGGTCGGCGGTGATGGTCTGGGCCACGAAGACGTCGGGATGCATCAAGGCGAGGAGCGCGAGCTCCTTTCTCCGCTCCGTCTTGCCGTGCCGCACACGGCCGTACGTCGCCATCTTCGAGTCCTGACCCGGGAACGACGCCGTCGACGCCTGCCCGCCCGTGTTGGAGTAGACCTGCGTATCGAGGACGAGCACCTTGACGTCCAGTCCCGAGGTCAGCAGCCGAGACAGCGATGCGAAACCGATGTCGTACATGGCGCCATCGCCGCCCAGGACCCAGAGTCGCTTGTCCTGCCAGCCGCGCTGATTCCATCGGAGCCGCACGCCCATGGCGACGGCAGGCGCGTTCTCGAAGAGCGAGTTGGTCCAGGTCACGAGGAACGGGTTGTACGGGTAGGTCGACCCGTAGACTGTGTTGCAGCCGGTCGCGGCGACGATGCCGACGCTCTCGCGCCCGTAGACGAAGCCCGTGGCCGCCAGCATCATGCGGATGGCCGTGGCCTCGCCACAACCCATGCATGAGCCGGCGCCACCGACGTACAGGAGCGATCGGCTCGCCAGCATGATGTCGACGAGGCTGCGCTCGTTGACGTAGCGTTCGGGTGTCTCCGGGAGCCGTTCGAGAATTTCGACCTCGCGCCGCGTTTCCTCGATCCAGCGCTCGTCCTTAGGACGCATCGCCAACGCCTCGTGCACACCGCAGACCCCGACGCATTCGCCGCACCCCTTGCATTTCGTCGGGTCGATGAACAGCCCGAACAGGCCCGGCTGCTCACCGCGCCTGGCGACGGCGTCCCAGTACTTGGTGGTGCGCGTAAAGCGCCGGCGCACCCGCGCGCGGTCGCTCGCGTCGGCGACACCCTCGAGCGCGCCGTCGAGGCGCTCCGGTTCGAGGACACGCGCTAGGATGGCCGAGTCCGGACAGGCTGCGACGCACTCCATGCATCCCACGCAGCGATCGGGGTCGAATGCGGGCATGGTCGGCGACAGATAGCTGAAGTCGCGGAGCGCGCCGGTGCCCGGGGGTACGAGGCTCGTGGCGACGGCTTCGTCCGCCGGCAGCTCGTAGTCTGCCGTCCCGGCGTTGTACGAGCGCACGATGCATTCGTTGAAGCCGCAGCGGGGAGCTACGGGCGGCACGAGCGCTTCGACTGGGGTCGTCTTCGTCGTCATCACTTCCTCGCGCGTCATACGGCCACGGCGTGGCCCTGAATCACCGCTTGGGGCACCTCGAACACCTCGTCGTAGCCCCGGCGTACGCACTCGAGATTCTCGCGGACGACCTGTTCGCTGCGGCGGCCGAACTGCTTCCGCAAGAACTGTTCCACCCGCTTGAAGAGCTGCTCCCGGCTGATGCCGGCCTGCCGGGCGTAGGGCGTCGCCCGCAAGAAGACCCCGAGCAGCACGATGCCCTGCATCCGCACCACGAGGTCAGGGCTCGACGCCACCGACCGCGCAATGGCCGCCGTGTCCAGCGCCAGGACGCGAATGCGACGCCGCCGAATCTCGTCCTGGACCCATCCCGGGAAGCCGCTCCACACGCCCTCGGGTGTGGTCTCACTCGACTGCACGAAGATCGTGCCGCCGTCCTGCAACCCATCCAGGGCCAGCCGCGAGCGGAACGCGTTCACGTCGTTCACCACGAGAAACTCCACCCACTCCAGCTCGCAGTGCGTGCGAATGTGGGCGTCGGCGAGCGTGAGGAAGTAGCTCGTCGGCAGGCCCTTCTTCTCGGAGCCGTACTTCGGGTACGCCTGCACGTGCACGCCGAACAGGGCCGCGCTGACCTCGGCGATGAGCTTGTTGGTCGTGATGGAGCCGAAGCCGCCCACCGAGTGGCCTCGCATAGAGAAGGCGCCCGCCGGCCGAATGTCGGGCCGCTCGTCGCTGTGAATCGCTAGGGGATGGCTGATGCCGACCGTGAAGAGCCGCTTGCCGCGCGCCTGCATATTCTCGACGATGGCGACGATGTGCCTGGGGCGGATATCGCGGCCGCCGAGTCCGCCGGTTCCGGCGTACACCTCCGGGATGCGGTCGAGGGACGGGTAGCCCGCCGCCCCGGACGCGGCGTCTGCGAAGGACGCCTTGATCTCCGCCGTCAGCGGATTCGACTGTGCCAGCGGGACGTCGAGCCGCTCCAGCACGCTGAACGCGCGGACGTTGCGCAGCGCGCCGACGATCTCGGGACCGGGGAACGGGCGGAACGAGGTCACTGCGAGCACGCCCGTGGGCGGTCCGCCGCGCTCGCGGAGCCAGTCGACGGTGGCCATCGCCGTCTCAGCCGCCGACCCCATGGCGACGACAGCGTATTCGGCGTCCTCGAGCCGATACGGGCGCACGAGGCCGTACGCGCGGCCCGTTAGTTCGCCGAACTCGCGCATGGCTTCGCTGAGCGCATCGTGCACGCGGTCGTAGTAGAACCTCTGGGCGATCTTGCCCTTCATGTAGCTGTCCTGGTTCTGCACCACGCCCGACTGTATGCCGGTCTCAGGGTCGAACACAGCGCTCAAACGCTCCGACGGCGCGCCCACGAAGCGCTCCATGAGCTCGGGCTCGGGGAGGAGGACGCTCTCGAGCGTGTGCGTCGTGAGGAAGCCATCCTGCACGTTGAAGAAGGGGGTCCGGCTCGCTTCCGCCGCCCGTCGCGCGATGAGCGCCAGGTCCGCCGCTTCCTGGGCGTTCATGGCGAAGAGCATGCCCCAACCCGTGTCCGCTACGCCCATCACATCGTCGTGCCCTGCGTGGACGTTCAGCGATTGCGACGTGAGCGCCCGGGCGCCGACGTGGAAGACCACGGGCAAGCGCTTGCCCGCGATGGTGTAGAGCACTTCCTTCATCAGGATGAGGCCCTGGCCGGACGTGAAGTTGCTCACCCGTCCGCCGGCTGCGGCGAAGCCCTCGCACGCCGACGCCGAACTGTGCTCCGACTCGGGCTCGAGGAAGACGAGCGGCTCGCCCCAGAGGTTCGTCTCGCCATTGGCGACGGCGACCTCGTAGGCCTGGCCCATGCCCGTCGACGGGGTGATGGGATACGCGCAGGCGCCTTGCGTGATGTGCGTTTCTACGTAGGCGACCGCCGTGGCGCCGTCAGCGGTCGCCGGGATGCCCGGGAAGGGAGCCCCCAGGCTCGGGCCATTGCGCATGTGGCGCCTCCTGCGGCGCTCGATGGACGGGCCGTGCCCGTCCCCGATCTCCTCGATCCAGTATCGACGGACCGCAGACCGGCCACAATGCGCCTGAGCCCGTAAAACCGGTTCCTTTGGCTCCTCTCACGCATTTCGGCCCGAACGGACAGGCCATTTGGAGGACCAATAGCTAGTATCGAATCCGTCTGCACAGGACGAGCGCCATGCTAGTGACCCCGTCTTGTCTCCTACGCCGCGGTGCGGCATCCTACATGCCTGCGCTCCCGGTTCCCGGCTGCGTGGTTTCATGCTCGACCCTCGTCTGACGCACTATCTGCTGCGCTATAAGTGGCGCTACCTGCTGGGCTTCCTGGCCCTGCTGTCTGCATCCCTCGTCGTCATGCTCCCGCCGGTCGCCCTCCGGCACGCCATCGACAGCATCGCCGAGGGGACGACACGGGGACAGCTCCTCCGGTACGCGCTCGTCATCCTCGCGCTCGCGGTGGTCGAGAGCGCGCTTCGGTTCGCCGCCCGACATCTGGTCTCCGGTACGTCGCGGCGGGTGGAATACGAACTGCGCAACGATCTGGCGGCGAAGCTCATGGAGCTCGATCAGGGCTTCTACCTGCGGTCGCACACCGGCGACCTCATGGCCCGCTGCACCAACGACCTGGGCGTCGTGCGCGAGCTCGTCGGGCCGGCGCTGATCGACATCCTGCGCACGTTCACCATGATCGTGATCGGGTTCGGATTCCTGCTCAGCATCGACGTTCGCCTGGCGCTCATCGCCATCGCCTACTTCCCGGTGGTTGCAGCGGTAATCGTCTACTTCCGGTCCACGGTCGAAGCGAAGTTCGAGGCGGTGCAGGACCAATTCGGCGAGCTGGCGAACCATGTCCAGGAAACCATCTCGGGCATACGCACCATCAAGGCCTACGCGCAGGAAGAAGCGGAGATCGCGGCCTTCGCGAGGGCGAACCGGGAGATGATGAAGCGCTCCCTCTCGTGGGCCTACTACACCGGCGCCATGTGGCCCCTCATGGCCGCGATGGCGGGCGCGTCGACTGCGCTCGTCCTGTGGTTCGGCGGGCACGATGTGGTGTCCGGACGCATCACGATCGGGCAGTTCGTCCAGTTCAACAGCTACCTGGGCATCCTCGCCAACCCGCTCATGTCACTGGGATGGACCGTGAATGCCTGGCAGCAAGGGACCGCCTCCATGCGCCGCATCGCCGACGTGCTGAACACGCGGCCCGCGGTTCGAGAGCCTCGCGTTCCCACGCCGATCCATCGCGTCCGTGGCGACATCTCGTTCCGCCACGTGACCTTCGGGTACCAGCCGGGCCGGCCGGTGCTGCGAGACATCGATCTCACGATTCCGGCGGGCACGACGGTGGCCGTCGTCGGCGCGACCGGCGCCGGCAAGACCACCCTCGTGAATCTGCTCGCGCGGCTCTACGACCCGTGGGAGGGCCAGATCACGCTGGACGGCGTCGACATTCGTGAGCTGTCGTTGCACGACCTGCGGGCTGTTATCGGGCTCGTCCCGCAAGAGTCGTTCCTGTTCTCGGAGAGCTTGCGGGACAACATCGCGCTCGGCCGGCCCGACCCGCCGGAGGAAGCGCTGATGGAGGCCCTCGACACGTCGCAACTCGTCAACGATCTGCCGCAGCTTTCGGACGGGCTCGACACCATCATCGGCGAGCGCGGAGTCACGCTGTCGGGAGGCCAGAAGCAGCGGGCCGCGCTCGCCCGTGCCCTCCTCAAGGATCCGCCCATCCTCATCCTCGATGACGCCCTCGCCCATGTGGACACGCACACGGAAGAGGAGATCCTCCGGAGGCTCCGCGCGTTCATGGAACGCCGCACCACCATCCTCATCGCGCACCGCACGTCGACGGTGGCGTCGGCCGACCTCATCGTCGTCCTCGACGACGGGCGCATCGCGGAAGCCGGCACGCACGACGAGCTGCTGCGTCTCGATGGGCTGTACGCGCGCTTCTACCGCCGCCAGCTCATGGTCGAGCAGATGGAGGAGCAGGAACCCGAACCCGAGATGCTCGAAGGAGAACGTTCCGCGTGACCACCGCCGTGTTCGACGATCGTGAAGTCCTGGGGCGCATCTACGACGCCCGACTCTTGCGACGTCTCGCCGGATACCTGCGTCCGTATCTGGCGCCGATGGGCGCGGCACTGGTGATGCTGCTCGCGGTGTCCGCGCTCGAGATCGTCGGCCCGCTCATCGTCCGCTACGCTATCGACCAGCAGATCGCCAAAGGACGGACCGACCGGCTCGGGCTGCTGGTGGCAGCCTATCTCGGCACGCTGTTCGCCATCTTCGCCATGCGGTACGCCCAGAGTGTGCTCATGACCTACGTGGGCCAGCGGGCGATGATGGACATGCGCCTCCAGCTCTTCTCCCACCTCCAGCGCATGGCCATCGCCTTCTTCGACCGCAACCCGGTAGGACGGCTCGTCACACGGCTCACCAACGACATCGCGACGCTCGAGCGTGTGCTGTCGCAGGGCGTGGTGGAGACGCTCTCGAATCTGCTGATGGTGAGCGCCATCGTGGTGGTGCTGGCGGTGCTCGACTGGCGGCTGGCGCTCGTCATGTACCTCTTCCTTCCGCCGCTCATCGTCGCGGTGCGGTACTTCGCCTTCACGCAGCGCGAAGGGTACCGCGAGCAGCGGCACTGGCTGGCCCGCATCAACGCCTATCTGAACGAGAACATCTCGGGGATGGCCGTGGTCCAACTCTTCAACCGACAGAAGGAGAATTTGAGGCGGTTCGACGAGCGCAACCGAGGCCTGCTCGACGCCAACCTGCGCGTATTGGGCTGGTACGCCATCTTCGAGCCGACCGTGGTGCTGTTCGGCGCGGTCACCACCGGAACCATCCTCTGGTACGGCGGCGGACGCGTTGTCCAGGACGCCCTCTCGCTCGGCACGCTGGTGGCGTTCATCCAGTACATGCAGCGCTTCTACTGGCCCATCCGCGACCTCTCGGACCGCTACACGACCCTCCAGCAGGCCATGGCGTCTTCGGAGCGGATCTTCGCCGTGCTCGACGAGCCGGAGGAGATCGTCGACCCACCCGCTCCCGCACGCCTCGAGCGTGTGCGAGGGCAGATCGAGTTCCGCAACGTTTGGTTCGCGTACGAAGGCGACAACTGGGTGCTCCAAGATGTCTCGTTCACCATCGCGCCGGGCGAGAAGGTGGCCATCGTGGGCGCGACTGGGGCCGGCAAGTCGACCTTGATGAGCCTCTTGAGCCGGTTCTACGACGTGCAGCGGGGAGCGATTCTGGTCGACGGCATCCCCATCACCGACGTCCCGCAACGCGAGCTGCGGCGCCATGTCGGCGTCGTGCTCCAGGACCCGTTCCTGTTCACCGACACCGTGCAGGAGAACATCCGCCTGCGCGACACCTCGGTCTCACCCGAGCGCGTCCGAGCGGCAGCGCGGCTCGTCGGCGCCGACGCCTTCATCATGAAGCTGCGGAACGGTTACGACACCCTCCTCGCCGAACGCGGCGCGAACCTGTCGACAGGCCAGAAGCAGTTGCTCGCCCTCGCCCGCGTCGCCGCGTTCGATCCCGAGATCGTGCTGGTGATGGACGAAGCCACCGCCAGCATCGACCCCGAGACCGAGGCCTTCATCCAGGAGAGCATCCAGCGCGTGACGGCCGGCCGAACGTCCATCATCATCGCCCACCGTCTCAACACCATCCGACACGTGGACCGCATCATCGTCATGCACCGCGGTCGCGTCGCCGAAACCGGCACCCACGCGGAGCTCTTGGCTCGCCGCGGCGTCTACTACCGGCTCTACGAGCTACAGTACAAGGATCAGGACCTGGGCCTCGGGGGCGGCTGACGCCGGATCGCCGAGGAGGCGAAGGAATCGCTTCCGCCTCGAACCCCGAAGACGTACGATGCGGCCAGCGAGAGGAGACCCGATGCGCCTGGAAGACGACCCCGTCGCCCGAGAGCTCATCGAGAGCGCGAATCTGATGCGGCTCGCCTACGTGGGCTCGAGCGGACAGCCTCACGTCGTGCCCATCTGGTGGCGATACGACGCCGGCGAATTCGTCGTCGTGACCGGCCCCCACGCCGACAAGGTTCGGCACCTCGCGAAGCGGCCCAAGGTGGCCCTGACCATCGATACTGCGGCACCTCCCTACCACGTGCTGCTGGTCGAAGGGGACGCCACGCTCGAGGAAGTGGAGGGGATGGCGCCGGAGTACCCCGACATCGTCGCGCGGTTTCTCGGGCCCTTCGCCGAGACCTATCTAGCGAGGATGCGCGAACGGGTGAAGCGCCAGGTGCGCATCCGCATTCGCCCCCGGACGTGGCGTACGCTCGATTTCACCGCGCGATTCCCCAAGAGCCTGAGATAGGCGATCTTCAGGTCCCACGAGCCCAGGTCGATATCCTTTTGGAGATGATGCGACCGAACGGAGTCGCCGCCGGTCCGGGCCGAGCCGCGGTAAGACGCCAGGCGGCGCTCCCGTGGCGTGCGCTCGTCACAGGCTCTCCCGTAGCCATCGCGGTGCTCGACGGCCGGGGTCGCGTCATCTTCTGGAACGACGCTGCCGCCCAGCTCACGGGATGGAGCGCGGCGGAGGCGCTCGGCAGGCCCCTGCCCTGCATCGACCCGGGCGAACGCCGGCGGGTGTATGCGTGGCTTCGCGGAGCAGACGACAGTCTTGCGTCGCCACGCCACTGCTCGCTGGTCCGCCGTGACGGAACCGCCTTCGCCGTGACCATCTTCGCGGCGCCGCTCGGGCCCTCGCAGTCCGCACTGTACTTTTGGCCTAGGCCGTCGCTCGCCGTCACGCCATCCGAGCCCGTCCCTGCCTCAGCGAACAGCATCTCTGGGGCTCATGGGACGCAGCTCGCAGAAGTGATCATCCGTCTGCTCACCGCTCCGGGGCGCCTCCAGGAGAAACTCGACCTGGTCGCGCGTCAGCTCATCGCGATAACGGGCTTCGAAGCGATCGACATCTACTGGTGGGATCCCGAGACAGACCAGCCCCTCGCCCGGAGTACGGCGGCGACGTTCGACGCCCGCATCGTGCAGGCCTGGACCTGCGAACCCGGCGGCCAGATCATGGAAGAACTGCGCCGCACGTCGCGTCCGATCGTGTTGGAGGACCCGGCCAACGACCCACGCTTGACGGCACGCCAGCGGAAGGTGCTCGCGGACGCGGGCGTGCGGTCGGCGGCGACGATCCCCCTCACCTGGCGCGGCGCACTTTCGGGCGTGCTCTCCGTGGGCAGCCTGCGCCCCCATGCCTTCGACGAAGTGGCCCTTCGCCTCCTTCGGACTGTCGCGGAGGGGGTCATCGCCATGTTCCAGGCGGAGCGGCTCATGGACGGCCTGCGCGCCGCCTCCCGCCGCAACGCCGAGCTGCGAGCCGAGACCGTGATGATGCTCGCTACTGTGGCCGAGGCCAGGGACCGGGTGACCGGCCTGCACCTCCAGAACATCCGGACGGTGGCGGAGCTGCTCGCTCGCGAGCTGGGGTACAGCGCCCCCGAGGCGCATGAGCTGGGACTCGCCGGTGTCCTGCACGACATCGGCAAGGTGCGGGTGCCCGACCTCGTGCTCGGGCGACACGGGCCGCTCACACCGGTCGAACGACGAATCATTCAGCAGCACACGATCTGGGGCAGTGCGCTGCTCTCGGAATCCGCCGACTTTCGCCTCGCGGCCATCGTCGCTCGCCATCACCACGAGCGCTGGGACAAGACCGGCTACCCGGACGGCCTCGCGGGCGACGAGATCCCCGAGGCCGCGGCCATCGTCGCCGTCGCCGATGCGCTCGATGCCATCATGAGCGACCGGCCGTACCGGCGCGCCCGGACGCTGGACGAGGCGCTCGCCGAAATCGCGGACCACGCAGGCACGCAGTTCAGTCCCCGGGTCGTCGAGGCGCTGCTCGCGCTGGCGCAACGGGGCGATTTGCAGCGGACGCTCGAACGGCGACGCGCCGCCTAGATCTGGCTGTACCCCGAGCCGGGCCGCGCGGGATCGACGCCAGTCCCCTTCGCCTCTGTGATCCAGCCGAACTCCTTCAGAATCTGCTGGCTGTACGTGACTCGTCCGGTCACGCGGTCGATGGGCTCGGTGGCCAGCAGGAGCACGGCCTTGGCCATAAGGTCAGGCGGCTCGCCCCGGGGATCGTCGAGCCCGCTCACCAAGCGGTGGAACACGGTACCCGGCGTCGGCACGACCTGCGACGGCGACACGCACGTCACCGACACGCCGTACTGATACACCTCGGCGGCGAGCCCCTGGGTGAAGCGTTCCAGGGCGGCCTTCTCGGCCCCGTAGCACGTCCCCCCGGCGACCTGGGCGGCGCTCGGATACGGTCCCCGTCCGGGGCCGATGGCTGCCCCCGACGAAATGTTGACGATGCTGCCGCTGCGCCGGGGAATCATGTCTTGAAGTACGAGCTGGCTCAGGATGAAAGGCGCGTGGAAGTTCACCGCCCACGACCGCATCCACTTGTTGAGCGGGTAGTCCTTCACCGGGATGAAGTACGTGAGCGCGGCGTTGTTCACCAGCACATCGACGGGCCCGTAGATCCGACGGGCTTCGGCGATGAGCCGCTCGCACTCTTCGGGCTTCGAAATGTCGACGGTTACGGGCGTCGCCTCGCCGCCGGACGCGCGAATGTCGGCGACGGTCCGTTCGAGCGAGCCTTCCAGCGGATGCTCGCCCTCGCGAAGCGTGCGCGCCGCGCAGATCACCTTGCCGCCTTCGGCGGCCAACGTTCGCGCGATCGCAGCGCCGATGCCGCGGCTGGCGCCAGTGACGACCACGACCTTCCCGTCCAGTTTGCCCATGACGCACCTCCCGTCCGGGTGGACCCCCTCCCACCCGGCGCATCGCAGTGTAGACGCGCGGGCTTTTGAGGACTACGGTCGCGAGTCGGTCGAGGCAATCGAGAGTGGCTCAATCCCTTCGGTCGCGATCCCGGCGCCACTCCTCGTAGCCTTTGATGCGCTTGGTGGGAAGCGGCGCGAACTCGAGTCTCAGAAGCGCGCCGTCCTCCGCCGGTTCCACGAAGACCTCGCCCATGAGGTCCGTCGCCCCCGTTGGGGCGTAGCGGAACGCGCGCAGGCGCGCGCCACCGGGCTGATCTTCGCTCATGACCACTTCCCAGTTCCCATCGCTCAGGCGTCGCTTGACGATACCTGCGACTTCACCAGCGGGCGCGTCCGCCGTCCATTCAACGCGATACGGCAGGAACTGGCCCTTCCCTACGTCGTGCAGCGTCGCCTGCGGTGGCAGCGGGAAGTCAGTGGGCAGCGCCTTCAGCACCGCGTCGCGCCCGAACGGATCGGGGCGGAACGGGCCGCTGGCGCTCACGAAGGCCGAGAGGACGTATCCCGCGGCCAGGGAGCACGCCGCGACCGCGGTCCAAGCGGCTCGCCACGTGAAACGGCGCGGCATCATGCGTTCTCGGACCAGCGCGCGTAGGCGCTGCCATGGGGCTCCGCGAGCCGAAGCGAGTTCCGCGCCCTCGGCGTTCGCCGCTTCCTCGCGCGCGGCGAGCGCGAGGGCGAAGACGGTGAAGAGGGCAGCCGGCTGGAGCCAGTACAACCCGAACGTTTCGGCCGGACCGAACATGTCCGCGGCCGGATACGGCGTCGCCTTCTGGGTCGCCGCGGCGGCCAGCGCACCGCCCACGAGGATCACGGGGGTGAGCCAGGCTGGTCGCAGCGTCGTCCGGAGGAGAAGGGCGGCCGCGACGACGACGAGACACCAGTTGTAGAACGTGCTGTACGGCACCAGCAGCAGCATGCCGAGCGCCGCCGCGGTCTTCCCCGCGTTCGCAGGGCTCTTCCACCACACCAGCATCACCGACGCTAGGCTCAGCGCCATGAGGTCAGCGGTGAGGAGCGGGCTCGGATCGATGCCGGCGCTGATGAGGAATCCCTGCCACGAATACTGCCAGGCCTGTTGCGTGCCTGTGAGCAGGCCGCTCTGGTCGAGCTGCGCCCGGGGCAGGCCTCCGAGCTGCGTGAGCAGTCCGTCGACCCCCACGACGGTGAGACCGAGCCCCGTCAGCGTGACCACGACGGAGGCGAAGCCCAGCAGCGCCCGCCAGCGCCGCTTCCACAGGAGATACAGCAGGAGCACGGGCAAGTACTGAGGCTTGAGCGCCATCAGCCCGAAGAGCGCCCCGGCGACCAGGGGCCGCCGCTCCACCAGCAGCAGCCCGCTGAGCGAGAGCAACGCCAGCACCGGGGTGAAATGCCCGATGCGCAACACCCACTGCGTCTGCGGAAGGGCGAACACCCCCAGCGCGACCGCGACCTTCCCCGGCAGCGACCGCACCGGGCGCTGGGCCAGCCACGCGACGCCGGCCATCGCAGCCGCGTTCAAGGCCACCCAGGCCTCGTACGCGGTGCGCATGTCCATCCACGTGAGTCCACGCATCAGGAACGCGATGCCGACGTTGTACTGCCCTGTCGGCGCGCCGGCCTTCGAGTCCTGATAGAACATCTCGAAGTCGCCGAAGCCGTAGTGGCCGGGGTCCCACCACTTGCGGAACGTCTCGGGGAGCCACGCAGCGAGGGTCATGACCTCGACACCGATGGCCGCGAACAGCAGCGCCGTCACGGCAAGGGGCGCGAGCGGTCGCAACCGCTGCATGAGCGTCCGAGGGGTGGACATGGGCATCGTGAAGGTCACGCCGGGCCTCCCTCCTCCTGGCGACGCCATCGGGCGCGGCAGCATCATCCCTGACCCGGCCACGACCGACGACCGGGAAACCGCCGAAGCTGTCGGTTCCGATTCCCCGATTCCGCGCCGGGTACCCGCCGCCGGTTCGCACGCCGGTCCAAGTACAGGCGTTGAGCGGTCCGTCTCGGCGGGCCGCGTCCTCTCCCTCAGGGAATCGCCCGATGCCAACGCCTCGATGCGCGCATCTAGAATCGGCGGGCATGCTCGCGCAGCCGGGACCGCGCGAGCGGGGTCAGCATCGCGAGAGACAGGAGATGGCCGGATGACCGTCCGTCCCGCCATACACGACCGCACTGCCCCGGGGTCCCTCGTAGTCCGTGCTCAAGACACGGCACTGCGCTGGGAAGGCCGCGCCACGGCGGTGACGCCGCCTCGGACCTGGTACACGCGGTACGGGAAACGGGCGCTCGACGTCGTCCTCGCGGCCGTGCTCCTAGCGCTCAGCGCGCCGGTGATCGCGCTGGCCGCGCTGGCCGTGGTCGTGACATCGGGGTGGCCGGCATTCTACGGCGCTCGCCGCCTGGGACGGGACGGCCACCCCTTTACCATGTGGAAGCTGCGCACCATGCGGGTCGACGCCGAGGAGCTTTTGGACCGGCTCCTACGGGAAGACGGCGCGCTCGCGTTCGAGCTGCGCACCCACCAGAAGCTCCTCCGCGACCCACGCGTCACGTTCATCGGCAAGCTGCTGCGCCGCACGAGCATCGATGAATTACCCCAGCTCTGGAACGTTCTCCGTGGCGACATGAGCCTGGTGGGCCCCCGGCCCTACCTGCGCCGCGATCTCTCCGAGGCCGACGAGGACATTCTCGTCGTCCGGCCAGGCATGACCGGACCCTGGCAGGTCGGGGGACGACACCGCTTGGGTCCGAAGATCCGGGTTGCGCTCGACCGGGAGTACGTGCGGACGGTGAGTCTCGGGCGCGACCTGCGCCTTCTGGCGTTGACTGCGCTTCCGCTCCTCCGATTGGACGGCGTATGAAGGTCACGCTCGTCTCGGTCAACTTCTGGCCCGAAGCTACGGGCATCGGCCCCTATGCCCGCGCCTACGCGGACCTGCTCCACGGCGCCGGCCACGAGGTACGCGTCGTCACATCCCGGCCGCACTACCCCGAATGGCGTCCCCGCGAGAGCGACGACTCCGTTCTCCCCTACCCGGTCTGGCGATGTCGTCACTACATCCCGAGCCGGCCGGCCGCACCCCAACGCGCGTTGTTCGAGCTCTCGTTCGGGCTCGCCGCATCCCGGGCGCTCCGCTCGGGCGGCCGCGCCGACCTCGTGCTGGCGGTGTCGCCGTCGCTCTTCGGCGCATACGCAGCCTCGCGCGTCGCGAACGGGCGAGGCATCCCGTTCGGGCTCATCGTGCAGGACGTGATGTCAGCCGCGGCGGGCCAAACCGGGGCGTTCCCGGGTATCGACAGGGCGCTCGCCACCGTCGAACGCGCCGTCATTCAGCGCGCTGCGCTCGTGGGCATCGTCGCCGAGGCGTTCCGTCCCCTTGTGGCAGCGCTGGGCGCTTCCGCGGAGCGCGTTCGACTCGTCCGTAACTGGCCCCTGTCGGACCGTCCCGTTCCTTCGCGCAGTCAGGCCAGGCTCCGCGCCGGATTCGCGCCCGATGAGACGGTCTGCGTCCACGCGGGGAATATGGGCGCGAAGCAGGGGCTCGAGACCGTGGTCGAGGCCGCCCGAATCGCGCAGTCCACGGGCGCCCCCGTTCGGTTCGTGCTCATCGGCGACGGGAATCAGCGTGAGCGATTGCGGGAGCTGGCCCGCGGCCTCTCGACGATCGAGTTCCGACCTGTTCTACCGGAAGCGCAGCTCTACGACGCCTTGGTCGCCGCCGACGCTCTGCTGTTGACACAGCGAGCATCCGTGACCGACATGGCGCTCCCGAGCAAGATCACGACCTACGTCCGCGCGGGCACGCCCATCGTCGCCGCTGTCTCGCGGGACAGCGCAGCGGCTCGTGAGCTGGGGGCGTACGACGCGGCGCTCTTCGTGCCTCCGGAGCAACCGCAGGCGCTGCTCGAAGCGGCGCGTCGCGTGGCCTCGGAGTTCGCCTTGCGCGCCCGTTTGGTCGCCGCTGCCCGAGCGTACCACGACGCCGAGCTGGACCGTGGGCGCCTACAAGCGGCCTTCCTGTCCTTCGTGGAGCAGTGCCGCGCTGCGCCGTCCGGCGCCGTCGCAGCGGCCGCGCCCGCGCCCGTTTGACTCGCGGTCATGCGAGGCCGCGAACGCCCGTAACCTGGAGCTTGTTCCCCAAACGACCGGCGAGCGCGTTCGCCAGCCGCACGCTCGCCCGAAACGCTGCGAAGACGCCCGGCTGCGAACAGAGCCGCATGAAAGGGCCGGGATGATGCCGGTAGTACAGCGCGTACCGACGCGCGCGAACCCGGAACCCCTGTCGCCGAAGCTCGTTCGCGACGTCCGCCGCGCGGAGCCGCACGACCGGATTCCCCGCCTCCTCTTCGCGCAACGCGAGGCCTAGACGAACGGCGACCCGCGTCGCCAGGGCGTCGGCCGGTTCGTTCACGCTGACGGCTCGCCTCGCGACGCGCGCCAGCTCTCGAACGCCAGCCAGCGGCTCCGCGAGGTGGTGCAAACCGTCGTGCACGTAGGCGACGTCCACCGCGCCGGTCCTCACGGGCAAGCGTTCGACGTCCCCGACCACGACGGCGTATGCGAGACCATGGCGACGGGCGCGCTCGCGGGCACGTAGCGCGCACCCCAAGGAGATGTCCACCGCCAACACGCGCGCGCCCCTGCAGGCGAGGAACTCCGCGTCCATGCCGCTGCCGCTACACGCATCGAGGACGGTGAGGCCCTGCAAAGGGGGCAGCGCCTCGACACTGCGCCGTACCTTCTCTTCCAGGATCCAGCGGTAGGCGCGCGGCGCACCGCGGGGACGCTCGATCTCGAACTCTTCGGCCACACGCCGGTCGAAGTACTCGGCCTGCGAGCGCTTGTGTGCGCCCAGATGGTCGAGTTCATCGTGTCCGGCGCTGTCCTCCGACCCCGGAGGGAGCAGAATCGGAATGCCCTCGCGCACCTCGTACCGGGCGTCACAGCGCGTGCAGACGATCTCCCCATCGCCACGCTCGAGCCCCGGGCCGCGCAGCCCGCCTTCGCGGCATGCCGGACACGCGAGCGAGTCGAACAGGTCAGCGTCGAGCATCGTCACGTCAGCTCGCTGCGCTCACATCGCCCCACGAGGGACTCGCCGAGAGCGCGGGCAGGCCCAGAGCGCGCTCGTACAGCGCGCACCAGGCCGGCGCAGCCGCGCTCCAGTCGTACCGCCGCGCGAACGCCCGGGCCGCGCTGCCGAGAGATTCGCGCCGGTCCCGGTCCCGCAGCAGGCTCGCGATTGCCCCGGCGAAGGCTTCGGACGTCCGCGGCCGAACGAGGGCGGCGCCGGCAGCTTCCGCTTCGGGCGCCAGATTGACCTCAGGCGAGATGACCACCGCCCGACCCGCGGCCATCGCCTCCACGACCGCGACGCCGAAGTTCTCCGTGTGCGAGGGCAGCGCCCACACGTCCGCCGCCGCCAGGGCCGCCCGCCGGTCGTCTCCCGTGAGCATGCCCGTGAACACCACGCGGTCCGCCACGCGCTCGCTCGCGGCCAGCGCACGGAGTCTCGGCGCGAGCCCTTCGTCATCGGGGCCGACGAGGGCGAGCACCGCCCCGGGCTCCTCGCGGACCACGCGGGCGAAGGCGCGAATGAGGAGGTCGAGCCCCTTCTTGTGCGAGATGCGACCCAGGTGCATCACGATGGGTCCGTCATGGCCTCCCAAGAAGCGATCTCGAAACGTCTCCGCCGAAGGGAGACGCTGAAAAGCGTCCCAGTCGATGCCGTTGGGCGCGACGATCGCAGGTGCGCGCAGACGAAGATCCGACACCAGGCGCGCCTCTTCTTCGGTCGTGAAGTGCAGCGCGGCCGCTGCGTCGAGCATGCGGCGCTGCCACAGGAGGTCGGTCATCGCCTTCAGGAGCCGGCTGCGACGGCGCAGGTGCGGGTCGAGCGCCCCGTGGGGCGTGACGACGTACGGCAGGCCGTCGCGCCGCGCCGCCTCGTACGCTGCGAACTGCGGGTACTGGAACAGCATGTGGATGTGCACGAGATCGTAGCTGTGCACCAGCTCGCGCAACTCCCGTGCCAGAGCCGGAGCATACGCCAGGCGGTACGGCCAGCGGGCGGGGTAGAGTCGCACGTCCAGTTCGGCGATGGCCGGAATCTCGGCCTGCGTCACGCGGCCCTTGCCGCTCCACGATGCCGGATGCGCCAGATCGGTGGTGACGATGGTGGACTGCCAGCCGAGGGGACGCAGTGCCCGAGCCGCGCTCGGAACGACCATCGCAGGGCCCCCGAGTCTCGGGGAGAGCGTGGGGATGACGTGCAGGACCTTCATGCCGCCACCTGGCCTGTCGCGCGCGAGGCGACGTCTTCGTACACGCGAGCGAACGCATCGATGGTCCGGTCGAGACGGAAGCGCTCGGCTCGCTGCAGGCCCAGCGCTCGCATCCGACGGGCAACGTCGGCTGACTCCAACGTAATGCGCAGCGCCGCCGCGAGGCTGGGGATGTCGTCGGGCTCGGCCATGAGCGCGGCATCGCCCAGCACTTCCACGAGCGCGTCGCAGTTGGAGGCGATGACCGGCGTGCCGCAGGCCATCGCCTCCAGGGGCGGCCAGCCGAAGCCTTCCCAGAACGAAGGGAACAGCAGCGCGTCGGAGGCGTTGTAGAGCTCCACCAGGCGCTCGTCGGGGACGAACCCGCACTCGGCTACCACGCCATCGAGGCCCAGCGAGCGCGCCAGCGATCGCTCCGCCGCGCTCAAGGGACGCCCCGCGCGGACCAGTCCCACGTCGACGCCAGCGGCCCGCACGGCCGCCACCACGCGTAGCACCCCGGCCGTGTTCTTGTACGGCCTACCGGTCGACACCTGCAGCACGACGTGTCGTGTGCCCACCCGAAGCGCTCGTCTCAGCGCACCGCGCGTGGCGTCGTCGAGCGGCCGGAACCGCGGGTGCAGGCCGTACGGGGCCACCACGATGCGCGCAGGATCGACCCCCACGAGGCGAATCGCGTCACGCCTCGTGGCATCCGTGGGACAGACCACGCGAGCTGCCCGCCGCAGGAACGACACGCTCCACCGCAAACGGGCCACGGAGATCCGTCGCGGCCGAAAGCCCGCGCGACCCTCCTCCGCCCGCAAGAGCATGAGGTCATGGCATGAGACCACGGTCCGCTCCGGCGGCAGGAACATCGCGACGTGACCGTAGCCGTGGTCGACGATGTGGTACACGGTGGCCGGTACGTTCCGTGCGGCCCAGGGGTACCAGACGAAGCGCTTGAGGTAGCTGTCCAGTTGACGCAGTCCCGGGAGCCCGGCCACGCGCCACGCGCGGACCGCCGTCGAACGTATCGCAATCGCCGGATGCCCCTGGAAGCCTTCCTCCAGCTCGTCGGCGAAGCGCTCCATCGAGCGCAGGCCTTGCTCGGGCATGTCGCGCAACAACACCACGTCGATGGAGCCGTTCACTTCCGAGCGCTCACCTCCCAACTGGCGCCCCAGAGCCAATCGAACGGGGGAAATCGGAGCAACGTCGGAATCGCCCACACGAAGCGCAGGCGATTCGACAGCGGCACCGGCCCCATTCGCCAGATGGCCTCGATGGTGAACCCGGCATCCTCCAGCAAGAGCCGTACCGCGTCGCGCGTGAAGCCTCGCACGTGCGTATAGTCCGCCCAGACGCGCGCAGGACGAGCCATCACCACGGACGCCACGAGGACTCCACCCGGACGGAGGACGCGGTGCGCCTCTCGCACGGCTCCCTGGGGTTCCCACAGGTGTTCGAAGATGTCCTTCGCGAGCACGGCGTCGAACGTTCCATCCTCGAAGGGCAGCGGCTCGCGCTCCAGGTCCACCCGCAGCGCCCGCTCGTAGCGGGACGCGAGCTCCACGGCGAGCGGGTCGGCGTCGACGCCGACCACTTCGATGTCCGGCGTCGGCCGGAACCGCCCGAACTCGCCAGCGCCGCATCCCAGGTCCAAGATGCGCCGGGCGCCCACGAACTGGCGATAGTATCGGGCCGCCAAGGCAGGCAGGAGCCCGTGCTCGCGGTAGTAGGCCCGCTTTCCCGCGGGCGACGCGACGTCAGACCGAATCACGCAGCCATCTCCTCCTCTACCGGCCCCGCTCGAACGCCGCGCATCAGGCAGGCCTCGACGATGCCGTCGGCGGCGCGCTCCACGCTGTACAGCCCGACGCGCGCCCTGCTGCGCCGCCCGAAGCGCTGGCGCAGGTCGGCATCATCGACGAGCCTGGCGATGGCTTCAGCCAGCGCATCCGTGCTCGTGTGCGGGACGATGAAGCCGTTGCGCCCTTCTTCTACGAGGTCGGCTGCACAGCCGACACGGTCGCTGACCACGAGCGGCAGGCCGAAGTTCATGGCCTCGTTGACCACGAGGCCCCACGTCTCCTGTCGCGATGAGGGAAGAACGAAGAGGTCCGCCGCCACGTACGCCCTGGGCAGCTCGCTCTGATTGAGGAAGCCCAGGAACCGCACCCCGGGAATCCCGTTCTCGCGCGCGAGCGTCTCCGCGATGGCCCGCAGTGGGCCGTCGCCCGCCACGAGCAGCCAGCACGGACGCGTGCGTCGGACGCGCCCGAACGCCTCGATCAGCCTGAGGGGCTGCTTCTTCTCGATGAGCTTCCCGGTGAAGAGCACGACGGGCGCGTCGTCCTCGACGCCCAGCGAGCGGCGGATCTCGTCGCGCTTCGGCCGGAGCGTCCGCTCTTCACGCCGGAAGAACGCGTTGTCTACGCAGTACGGCGCAAAAAAGAGCCGGCGCTCCGGCATGCCGTAGCGGAGAAGGTATCGCCGGTTTTGTTCGCCGATGTAGAGGCCCGCGCATGACGCGAACAGCGCCCGGAGTGGACCCTCCTTCAACGCGACCCGGTGTGCAGGACGCCGGTCCAGCAGCGTCTGTTCGTCGCGGAGCAACACGGTCATGCCACGCGCCCGCGCAGCCGCCACGGCGAGCCACGTGGTCGCGTGCATGTACCCGTGCACCCACAGCGCGTCGTACGCGCCGGAGGCGACCTCACGGACGACGTCGATGTTCGGACGCCACGCGAAGCCGTGGGGGATGGGCGCCCCGCGAGCGCTCGGTAGAATGCGCCATCGGTACCCTTCCAGCAGCGGCGTGTCCCATTGCACCACCCGCCCGAAGCCGGGGTCCTGGAACGCCCCTGCCGTCCGATCGGAGCAGAAGTACACCGTGAGGTCGACCTCGGCACGGTCGGCGAGCTCGCGGTAGAGCGGCGCGAAGTACTGAATCGGATGGCTGACGATGTGGGCCAGACGAACCGGGTCACGCCGCATCGCTCATCCCCTCGAAGCGACATGGGCCGGGGCGAGCTGCGACACGCGTTGCGCAGACGCCCCCGAACGCAGGTTCGACGCGATCGTGTGGGCGAAATCGAACAGTCGGCGCCCCTCGATGAGGAACAGCGTCAGGGCGTACGCGAAGCCGAGCGTCCCTCCCCCTAGCAGTAGCCGGCGTATGTCGCCCTGGACGCTTGCGGTGGCGGCTAGGGTCGCGGCTGCGGCAACGGCCGCACCGAGCGCCGGGGCGGCCACCTCGCGCCAGGGCCATCCTGCCAACTGCCGCGTCGCCGGCGCGATCGCAGCCATACCGGCGAGCATACCGAACGCGACGGCTGCGCCCGCTCCTGGAGCGCCCCCCAGCCACGTAGCGAGCACGAGCGCTGGGAAGAAGCACGCGAGCTGAACTGCCCGCGCGCGCAGCACCGCCCCGACGGCCCCGTTCGCGACCAGCAGGACGCGCATCTGATCGAACAGCGGCGCGAGGAGCGCGTACACGCTGAGCCAGCGCAACGTGGGGGCGGCCTCGCGCCAGGCGCCCCCGTACGCCACCGTCAGCACCTCGGCGGGCATGAGGGCGAACACCAGCGCCAGCGGCGTCACCCCCCGCGAGAGGGCGAACATCACCAGGGAGAACACGTTCGCCGTGCGCGTCCGGTCGTCCTGGATACGTGCGTACGTCGCCATGGGGAGCTGCTGCAGGACGGGGCCATACAGTCGGTTCCCGGTCTCACCGAGCACATAGGCCTGGTTGTAGAAGCCCAGCTGACGAGCGCCCGCCACGACGCCGACCACCAGATTGTCGAACCGATGAAACAGCATTTCGCCGAGTCGCGAGCCGACCATCGCGACGCCGAAGCGCAGCAGTTCGCGCGCCTTCGCGACGCTGAACCTCCTGCCGGGGCGCCTCCGCGCCAGCCCGACGGCGAGGACGAACATGGTGATGCTGACGGCTACATCGCGCACCCCGAGGGCCCACACACCGCCGCCTTGCCAACCGACCACCACCGCGGTCAGCGCGCCGGCACCGATGGAAACGGTTTGAATGACCGAGACCCGCCCGTAGGCGAACGCTCGCTCCAGGCACGACACGAAGCAGCCCGCGAAGAGCTGCAGAACGCGACCCCCGACGATCGCCCCGAACACGAGGGCGACCTGCGCGCCGTCCAGGAGCCACAAACCCGTCGCGACGGCGGCGCTGAGGCCCAGCAACACGCCGGCGATGCCCGCCAGTAACACGAGCGCCGTGTCGAAGGCAGCGGGCAGCGTCTCCTCCGGCTCTCGAATGAGCGCGAGGGGAAGGCTCCATGCCCCCACGAGAAACAAGAACTCGGCCACGGTGACGGCGAACACCGCCTTCCCGAATTCGTTCGGCGCGACCATGCGGGCCAGGCCCAGCGTCGCAGCGAAGGACACCGCATAGGCCAACAGGTTGGCGGCGCTCAACAGGGCAGCGCCACGCATGGCCGATCTCGCGAGGTTCACCGCGCCTCCACCGCCTCAGGTTCGCTCACGCCCGACCACGTACGACGGCCTCGCGGCCGCAGCCATACCGTCGCCGCGAACGTGAGCAGGTCTTCCTCAGCGAACCGCTCGGTCAACTCCCGCCAGAGATCGGGGTGCGCCCGGGCGAACGACAGCGCCCTTGGCGAAACGTGCAGTATCACGTGGTGCACATCGAAGTGCCGGCGAAAGCACTCCAGATACTGGCGGTAGGTCCAGCGGCTGAAAAGGCCGTGCCGCAGGTAGAACAGCGCTTCATCCCGTTCGTACGGCACACGGCGCCGCTCGAGATAGGCGGCGAACTCGTCGTCCGACATCCAGAGATGCTCGTAGCCGCCGAGGTAGTGCGCGCCTCCGTACGTGTAGTACAGCGGGCCGAAGTTCGCGAACACGACGCCGCCCGGTCGCACCACGCGCGCCATCTCCGCGACCGCGTCTTCGACCCCGTCGACGTGCTCGAGCAACGCCGTGGAAGCGACGATGTCGAAACTTGCGTCCGCGAACGCGAGGGAGCGCGCATCCATCCGGGCGAACGCGACGCCCGGGTGTTCGCGCCACCGAGCGCGGGCGAACAGGTCGACCGCCACCAGCGAACGCGGTTCCTCGCGTCGCCAGAGCGCGAGCTCATCCGCACTACCCACGCCCAGGACGAGCACGTCAGCGCCCTTCACGGCTCGCAGCCGTCGCGTGCGACGGAGATGGGCTTCCGGCTCGTTTCCGCGGCCCGACAGGAGCACCTCATCGAACTCCATGGCCGCCAGGTAAGGCGCTACTCGAAGGTAGAACCACCGCCGATTGCGCAGCCAGTTCAACGCGGGGTAGACCGCCCGAACGCTCCGGACGATAAGCTCGCTCCGCTTCGCACGTTCCCTAACCCGCGCGAACATACGACGCTACCCCTCTCACGAGCCGAACCCCCAAGCGAGCGTAGGCCTGCTCCATGTCGGCTCCATACGCCTCCCATGTCCGCGCCGACGCCGTCGCACGCGCCGCGTCACCCATGCGAGCGCGCAGCCGCGGGTCGCGGACGAGCGCCTCGAGCCGGGCAGCGAGCGCTCTCGCATCCCGCGCGGGAACGACGAAGCCGTTCGTTCCGTCATCGATGAGGTCGGCGCTGCCCGTGTGGTCAGACACGATCACCGGGAGGCCCGCGGCCATGGCTTCGACGGTCACCAGCCCGAAGCCGTCCTCCACCGAAGGGAGGACGAACATATCGGCGTCCCGGAACTCAGCAGCGAGCCCCTCGCCCGAACGCGGTCCGACCAGTTCGACCCCGTCGGGTAGCGACGACAGCCTCCCGAGTAGCCGCCGATCGACGGGCCCGACGAGACGGAGCGTCGCCTGACCGTCGAGGAGACGAAAGGCGTCGATGAGATAGGCGATGCCCTTGCGCGCGTCGACCTGCCCCACGAAGAGGATGCGCGGCCGGACGCGCTGCGTTCGCTCCGGCGGGGGCTCCGTCCGCGCCATCGCCGTCTCGGGAACGACGGCGAGCTTCGCTGCGGCCACCCCGCGCCGCACGAACGTATCCCGCACGAAGCGAGACGGGACGATGATGAGGTCCGCGGTCTCGTACTCGGCCAGCGCACGGCGGATTACCGCGGGATGGGTCACCGCGGGAGGAAGGCCGAGGCGGCGGCGCTCCTCCGCGATCAGCTCGGCCTGCGTTTCGATGTGTGCCGAGCCGGTCTGCAAGACGGCCGGCAGCCCGCGTCTGCGAGCTGCACGCAGCGTGAGGAGCGATGTGCTGCACCAACCGTTGACGACGTCGCATCGCCCGAGGGCGCTGGCCGCAAAGGCGTCGAACGCGAGGCTCACCAACCACTGGTTCGCCCGCCGCAGCCACAAGGGCCCTCGTCGCTGGACGACGTAGTTCCAGACGCCGAGCGGCGCGCAGGTCCGCACGCGCGGCCGCTCCACACCGAAGCCGCCGACTCGTGCATACGGCAGCGGCGTGACGAGCCGCTCGAGGCGCCCGTGCGCCTGGAGCCAGCGGCCCCACAGATACGCAGGCTGAAACGCCCCTGGCACGCTAATGGTGACCCTCACCGTTTCGTTCGCTCCTCCCGCCAGATTCGGAGCAGGCTCCGCCACTCGCCGCTCCGATGCGCAGCCATACGTACGTGGTCCAGCGCCCAGAAGGCCGGCAGATCGCGCAGTCCCCGTGGCGATCTCCGCGCCCGCCGCCACGCGCCCACGGCGGGAGCGATCACGGTAGCAGCCATCGCGAGCGACCACAGGCCGGCGAGCGCCCTCCTCGCGACGACGACGGCCATCGGCAGACCGAGGACGCGCCGTTCCAGGTAGGGCACGGCCTCACCTCTGCCCTGCCACTGGCGCCAGAACGCTCGCAGCGTCGACGGCACCCGATGCGTGACGACGATCGAGCGTTCGAATCGCCAGGCTGCGCTCGCCCCGCACAGACGCTGGAAGAACACGACGTCTTCTCCACCGGCGCCGGCAACCTCCTCGGGGAAGAGCACGCTTTGCGTCAGGGACCGTCGGCAGGAGAACCCCTCGGTCCAGCCGACGCGACGCCGGTCCGGGTCGTACCGGACCTCGTGTTCCGCCTGAAGGAACCGTCCGGTCGCGTCGTGCAGGTTCTCGACACGCGATTCGACGGACACGTAGTCGTAGCCCTCCCGATAGAGAGACGCGAGCCGCTCGAGGAAGTCCAGCGGTGGCCTGACGTCGGCGTTGAGGATGACCACCACATCGCCGGAGGCGGCGCGAAGGCCGACGTTGCGGGCGACGCCCACACCGGTCCGCTCGCCCTGGTCCAGCAGACGGACGGGACCGCGCGCGGCGTAGCTTCGTACGATGTCCCGCGTACCGTCCGTCGAGCCGCCATCGACGACGATGACCTCCAACGCTGGCTGACGCTGGGACAGCACCGCATCTAACGTCGCGGCGATGTCCGATGCCTCGTTCAGCGTGGCGATGACGACGGAGAAGGACGGCGTCCCACAGGGACGGTCGGTCTCACGGCTGTGCCGCGTGAGTGCGGGGAAGGATGTGGTACTCGACGTCACACCGCCACCTCCCGTAGGCGGCCGGCGGCGTTCAGCGCCTGCCGGAAGTAGGCGATGGTCTCGCGAAGGCCGAGCGCCAGCGGCACGCGCGGCTCCCATCCGTACCGGGCACGCATCTTCGAGATGTCCGGCTTGCGCCGCGCAGGGTCGTCAGGCACGGGCGGAAGCCACTCGATGCGCGCCTCTACGCCGGCGGCCTCTGCCACCGCGGCGGCGAGCTCGAGAACCGTGACCTCCTCCGGATTCCCTATGTTGAAAACTTCTCCGTTCGCGCCGTCGTCGAATGCGACCCGCAACAGCCCGTCGACGAGGTCGGAGACGTAGCAGAACGAGCGCGTCTGGCGTCCGTCGCCGTGCACTGGCATCGGCCGTCCTTCAAGGGCCGCGGTTCCGAACACGGGCACGACGCGGCCGTCGTCGACGTTCATGTTCGGGCCGTACGTATTGAAGATCCGGACGATGCTCACGTTCACCCCGAGCCTCCGGCCGTACTCGATCGTCATCGCCTCACCGAACCGCTTCGACTCGTCGTAGCAGGCGCGCAGCCCTATGGGGTTGACGTTGCCCCAGTACGTCTCGGGTTGGGGATGGACGAGCGGATCGCCGTAGACCTCGGAGGTCGACGCGAAGACGAAGCGCGCGCGTCGTTCGCGGGCGAGTTCGAGCAGCCGCTGCGTCCCGACGGAGTTCACGAGCATCGTTTCGATGGGGAATTGCCGATAGTGGACTGGACTCGCCGGAGACGCCAGGTGCAGAACCACGTCTGCATCGAGCGACGGCACACGGCTGACATCCGCGCCGACGAAGGTGAAGCCCGGCGCGCCCAGCAAGGGAGCGACGTTATCGAGACGCCCGGTGAGCAGGTTGTCCACGCACACCACGTCGCAGCCTCGCGCCAGCAGCTCCGCACACACGTGGCTCCCGATGAAGCCCGCGCCGCCCGCCACGACGACGCGCATCAGGCCGAGCCTCCCTCGCTCGCGGGCCTGGCGACATAGCGGCCAGGGCCCAGGGGTCCTTCGACGCGACGGCGGCGTTGCGCATCGTAGAAGCGATACGACAAGGGGAGCGCCGCCAGGGCCTCACGTGCGGCTGCCGCGGAGTGGATCTCGAGGGCCAGCAGCGGCCTGTGCGCGGCGATGGTCTCACGAGCTCCCCGGAGCACCAGCGCCTCCGCGCCCTCGACATCCACCTTGAGCACGGCGGGCGCCCGCAGCCCACTGGCGACCAGTGCGTCCGCGGTCTCCGTGGGCACCAGGATCTCATCGGCGCCCTCAGTGGTCGGCAGGATCGAGGCCATGAGCGTCGACGACCGGAGCCTCATCCGGGCGACGCCGCGGCGATCCGTCAAGGCGATGCCCAACGCCTCGATGTGGTGCGCGCCGTTGGCTTCGACGTTCGCGCGCAACCGTCTCAGGTTCTGGGGGAGCGGTTCGAAGGCATACACGCGGCCAGTGGGCCCGGTGAACCGTCCCAGAGCCAGCGACATGTATCCGATGTGCGCGCCGACGTCCCACACGACCGTTCCAGGGCCGATCTCGCCCTCGAGCCATCGTAGGAGCGCGCCTTCATACGTCCCTAGCCAGTAGTACTTCTCGCAGCGAAGGTCGAGGAGGAGCCGCACGCCCGCGATGGGGCCAGCGCAGACGTCGGCCCACACCGGCTCCCCCGCGGCCCGTTCGAGGGCCGGTCGCACGAGCGCCGCCAGAGGCGAGCGCGCGATGGCAGCGGCGAGACCATCCGGCAAGAGCCGCCGCGCGGCCACCGCCGCCCTGTGTGCGAGCGGGAGCGAACGCCAGGGGACGGCCGTCTGAACGCCGGCGCGCGCCATTCAGGCCACCTTCGCCTTCCGCTCGGCGCGCACCGCCGGCCTGCGCACGGTCGCGCGCGGCGTCGCCTGCCGGAGCTGCTCGTAGCGACGAACGCCCCGGTACCATGCGATGGTCCGCCGCAAGCCTTCCTCGAACGGCGTGCGGGCCTCGAAGCCGAACAGTGCCTTCGCGCGTGAGGTGTCGAGCCTTCGGCGAGGCTGCCCGTCGGGCTGTGAGGTATCCCAGCGGATCTCGCCCGAGAACCCGACGAGCTTGGCGATGATGCCGGCCAGCTCTCGAATGGTGATCTCTCGCCCACTTCCCAGATTGACCGGCTCAGCGCCGTCGTACCGCTCTGCAGCCAAGGCGATGCCCTCGGCAGCGTCCTCCACGTAGAGGAACTCGCGTGAGGCCGATCCCGTTCCCCACGCGACCACCTCGCGCGCTCCCCGCTCCTTCGCCTCCAAGAACTTCCGAATGAGCGCGGGGATCACATGGCTGCGCTCGGGGTCGAAATTGTCGCCAGGACCGTACAGGTTCACCGGCAGCAAGTAGATGGCGTTGAAGCCGTACTGCTGCCGGTATGCCTGACCCTGTACCAGCAGCATCTTCTTGGCCAGCCCGTACGGAGCGTTCGTTTCTTCCGGATAGCCGTTCCAGAGGTCCTCTTCCCGGAATGGCACCGGTGTGAGCTTCGGGTATGCGCAGACCGTACCCACGGAGACGAACTTCGCCACGCCGGCCAACCTGGCCTGCTCCATGAGCTGGATCCCCATGATCGCGTTGTCGTAGAAGAACCGGCCGGGTTCCCGCCGGTTCGCGCCGATTCCCCCGACGACGGCCGCGAGGTGGATGACGATGTCGGGCTCCGCCCGCTGGAGCGCGCGGCGAATGTCGGCCTCCCGACGCAAGTCGTACTCCGCGCTGCGCGGGACGAAGATGCGGGTGGCGCCCCGGCGCCGGAGCTCGGCGACCACATGCGAGCCCAGGAACCCGGCGCCGCCCGTGACCATCACCGATTTCGAGGACCAAAACGCCGCGTCGTTCATGGGATCCCTCCCCGAACGGGTGTCCGCACTCGCCCGTCCGATGCTGGTTCCGATTATCGGAGGCGGCCCCCAGCGGCAGACATTGGGGAATTCCCCTAATCTTCGGGCATGACCCGGTTCAGGGCTCGCCTGCTCGCGGCTGCCGTTCTGTGGTTCGCAGCGCTGGCCGTCGCCACCGCGCTCAGCGTTCTCGCCGCGCGCGAGCCGACGTTGCCCGGAGACGTCGCCTCGACCCGACGGATCCAGGATTGGCCGGTTCCCGACCCGCTGGCGGACGTGGTTCGGGCCGTGACAATGACCGAAGTCGTCGTGGGCATCGGTCTCGCGGTGTCAGTGGCGTTGTGGGTGGCGGGCGCGCGCCGCGAGGGTATGGCGCTGCTGGTAGCGACGGTCTTGCTTCCGCTCCTCCAGACGGGCGTGAAGGAGCTGGTCGACCGCCCGCGCCCGTCACCCGATCTCGTGGAGCTTAGGGCGGGGTTCTCGAGTCCCAGTTTCCCGGCGGGCCACGTCATGAGTCCGACGCTGGTCTACGGGTACCTCGCGTGGCTGGCGGCACAGGCCCGACGGCTGTGGGCGCGTTGGGTGGTGGTCACGCCATGCGCCGCCGTGCTGGCGCTCACCGGCCTCGTGAATGTGTACCTGGGCGTACACTGGCCGAGCGATGTCGTCGGGGGCTACCTGTGGGGACTCGTCCTACTCGCGCCCGCGGCCATCGGCGCCACGGAAGACGGGCGAGTCACAGGGCACGGACAGGCGCGACGCCGAACGTCTTGAGGAATTCGGCGACGTGGGCCGGCGAACCCTCGATGCGGAGCCCGTCGACGCTGCGGAGGCGCCCTTCCAGCGGCGCGATGAGGAACGCTATCCACTCGTCGCTGCTCGCCTCCACGCTGACGTCGGCGGGCGCGTCCCCGCGCGTTCCGGTCCAGCGTTCGCCATCGAAGCGGAGCGTGTGCGCCTGCGTGCCGTCCAGGCGGATCACCCACGTCCGCGGCCCTTCGAGACGCTCCCCGCGTGCGTTGAAGGCGCTCGCGATCCCTGTCAGCGAAAGGTCGGGCTCGACCCGCTCCCCAGGAAGCGGGAGACGAATGGCGTGCTGTACGCCCCAGGCCACGAGCGCCTCGATGACGGGGCGAAGGTCCTCGCCCTTCGGCGTGAGGCTGTACCACACCTCCCTGCGTCCGTCGCGCCGGTCGCGACGCACGATGCCCGCCTCCTCCAACTCGCGGAGCCGGATGCTCAGCCAGCGAGGCGTGATGCCACCCACGGTGCGTAGCAGCTCCGAGAACCGGTGCGGGCCGCGCAACAGGTCCCGCACGATGAGCAGGGACCAACGCTCCCCGACGACCTCGAGCGTCCTCGCAGCGAGACAGTAGTGGGGATACACCCTGCGCTTGCTCATGGCTCTGTTCGGGCTATCGCTTTCGCAAGAATAGTGCGGGGTTCCGCATCACAGCCCGAACGGTACCACCGCCGGGGCGAATGTGCTAGATGGTGCAGACCGCTGGGCCACGCTCGACGGCGTACTCTCTCAAGCCTCTCGCGCGGCGGTCTCCCGCACTCGCTGCAGACGGCCGCCGACGTCCTCGAGAAGGATCCAGTCCCCTGCGATCGTGCGACCCGTGGGATCCACGTTGGCCCGGAGTGCCGAAAGTTCCTCCTCGGTGGGTGGTGGGATCTCCTCGATGGTGTCGGCGATGAGCGGCTCGAACTCCATATCCGCGAGCACCTCGTCGACGCTACTCCAGGGAGCGACGGCCAGCAGCTTCATCCGGCGCGTCGACTCGTCGAACCCGAAGATGGCCCGCTCCGTCACCACCCGGTACGGCCCCGTTTCGGGGGGCAGGCCGGCCCGCTCGCGGGCGCCCGGCGACCCGTCGAGGTACCCCGGCGACGACATGAAGTCGAGCTTTTGGACGAACTTTCGCCTCTGGAGGCGCGTCATGAGAATGGTCCGCCAGCAGAGCGAAGCGATCTCGTTGGCGCCGCCCGGCCCGCCGAAGCGCCGCTGGGGGCGGTCATACTCGCCGCCAACGAAAGTCGAGTTGAAGTTACCGTACGGGTCCACCTGAACCGCCGCCAACACCCCGTAGTCGATGTAACCCAGACCGGCATGGAAATCGACCGTGTTCATGTCGGCCCATGCCACCGCGCGCCGCGACGCCAACCCTGCGCCGAGCATGAACGGTGGCGCCGGGATGGGCATCTCAGGCGCGATGGTTCCGTCCTCGACGACGTACGTGATTCTGGGCGCCCGAAGCACTTTCGCCAGCAGCACCGCCAGGAGCGGAGGCCCACCGATGGCCACGAAATACAGGCGGTCCTCCTCCATCATGCGGGCCGTGTACGTGATGATGGCCTCGTTATCGGTGAACGAGAGGGCGGCCGTCATGCGTAGTAGCCCTCCTTGAACGTCTCCTCCATGCGAAGCTGGTTCAACTTCTCGAGCCCGACCCGCTTCTCCAGCATCTCAGTGTGCGAGGAAACGCTGTAGACCCACTTGTCCAAGTACTCGTCCATCTTGCCCTGCACCTGAGCCGCTCCGTACTCCATCAGGTGCTGGATATCGGCGCGGTACAACCCCGGTACCGTCCCCGGGTAACAGCCGAACGGCGCGTACACCACGGCGTCGACCACGTAATAGGGGATGGTCGTTTGGCCCGGATGCTTCCGGATTTCGTCGGGGTCGATGATTTCTTCCGTCGAGATGATGACCCGCTTCGAAGCCAGCGCCGTCTCGACCGGAGCCAGGCCCGGCCCGAAGATGCGGGCGTTGCCGTACATGTCGCACTGATTCACGTGGATGAGGGCCACGTCGGGATTCACTGCAGGCACGAGGCAGATGGGCTGCCCGGTGTACGGATCCTCGATGAGCTTGGCGCCCGAGTTACGGAACACGTCCGTACCGCCCACGTAGCGAAGCGGCAAGAACGGTACCCCGAGCGCCCCGGCCAGATGACGGTAGGCCAATGCGCCGTTGGTCCACTCGTACAGCTTCACCTCGCCGCGGTGCATCGCCTCCGTGATGACCTTCCCTACCTCCATCCAGCCAACGTCGATCTTGCTCACGCAGCCTCCGGCCGTGAGCAGGGTCGCATCGTGCATGCTGAACTTGGCGGCCACCCAGAGGTTCTTCTTGCGCTGACGGATGATCTCGCGCATGAGCGAGCTCGGCCCGCGGCGCCACACGTTCGTGTCGTAGGTGATGTAGTCGCCGTCGTGGACGAACCGGCTGATCGCCTCCTGCTCCGTCATCCGCTTGTCGACGAGGCGACGGTCCTTTTCGTCGCGGACGAACCGACGCAGAGCATCGGGGTCGGGACGCTTGTACTCGCCCGTCCCCTCATCGAGGATGCGGATCACGCGGTCGGTCACCATCGAGCGATCATCCCTGGGTGCTGCCGCCCTGGGACCCCGGGATGGGGAAGGAGGTGATACGCTCCTCGAGCCCCAGGGCTCGCATCAGGTATTTCAGTTCGGCATCACGCCACGGAAGCGGCGCGGGCTCCATGATGAGCTTTTCCCGTTTGAGCTCCTCTTCGACCGCCGGGTCGGGCATGAACGGCTTGCCAGCTTCCATCTCGAAGAACAGGGTCTCGAACGGCGGCTTGCGCGTCTGTCCGCCCGCCTCCCACGACTCCGCAGAATAGCCGACGGCCTGCAGGCAGACCGGCACCGCCGTCTCCGGCAGGTTGAGGAGCTTCCCGATCTGCTCGAGACGCGGGCTGCTCATGCAGCAGGTGCTCAGGCCCTCATCGTACGCCACGAGTGTCGCCTGGGCGATCGCTTGCCCGATGTCCATGTACGCCAGCGGCGACACCGCCATCTGCTTCCACGAGGCGCTGAAGGCTGGCCGCAGTCCTTTCTCGATCTGGGCCTTGGTCGCCTCCACGTCGGAACCGATGCGCCGGGTCTCGGCGAGCTCATGCAAGTCGTTGATCCACTTATTGACCTCGTACGCGGCGGTCTCGTTGTACCAGAGGATGAACACCGGCGCCGTCTGCATCTGTTGATACCCCAGCGGCGGCGTGATCGCTCGGATGAGCTCGGGCGACGCCTGTTCCTTCCAGATGACGATGGCGCGAACGTTCATCACGTTCCCGACGCATGACGCATGCCGGGCGGCCTCCAGCATCTTCTGGATCTTCGCACGTTCGACGGGCCGGAATGGCAAGAAGAACCGAATCGTGCGCCGGCGGCCGATGACCTCTTTGACTTCCAAGGTACGCGATCCTTTCCAGGGCGGGCGTGCGCTACGACGACGCCTGCTTCTGTTGCTGCGCCTGCCAGGCTTCGAACTCTTCCCGCGTCATCAAGCCCCCGAACGGCCCCAACACGTACTCCTGCGGGCCGGATTTCGGTGGGGGCGGTTGTGACCGCTTCGGGGCGGAGCGCACACGTTCGCCTTCCTTCGCCTGTCCCATGGCTTCCCCCCGGACCTTCTCGACGTTCACACGAACGGCCCGGTCGACCTGCACCGGCTGCCACTGAATCGGCCAGTACCGCAGGTGGCCGTAGCCGCCCGCGAAGTGCAGCCACTTCACCATGCCTGGCTCCACGTCCATGGGCCCGGTCCAGCCGCGGAACTGATACGGGTCCCAACCGTTGTACACGATGACCTGCCCTGGGCGAACGCTGCCCGACAACTTCACCGGCACGAGGAACGACCCGCAGTCGTTGTACACGCGGACCTCCTCGCCGTCTTCGATCCCGAGCCGCAGCGCGTCGCCCGTGTTCATGACCATGTGCGGCTGGCCACGGTGCGTCTGGAGCAACAACCGGTTGGTGATGTTCATCGAGTGAATCGACCAGCGGTTATGTCCAGAGGTCAGGACGAAGGGATAGTCGCCGCCCATGGGCGGATTCTCCTTGTGGACCGGCAGCTCTTCGCCCGCCTCCAAGAACCAGTCGTGATCGACGTAGAACTGCGCCCGTCGCGTGAGCGTCGGGTACGGGATGAGCTTTTCGGTATGCCATGTGAGCGAAGTGAACGGCTTGCCGGGCTCGATGTCCGCCGCCTGGTTCAGCATGAACACCGACTGCCCGATGTTGGTGAACATGGCGTAGCCGCGCTTTTTCATCGTCTTCAGGCTCTCGGTCTTCGGCACGTTCCCGGCGAGCGCCGTGTCACGCATCCACTCTTCGATGACCTCGTCGACGGTCTCCAGCCCCAACGAGTACCGGTAGCCCAGGTTCTCGAGGCTTCGCTCGCGGCCGGAAGCGTCCGTGTACTGCAGGAATCCCCGCGCTTTGGCCCGCTCCTCGACCTTCTCTGCGAGCAGCTTGAAGATCTCCCACTCCGACTTCGACTCGCCCGCCGGCGGGACGGCCGTGTCGGAGAACGTGAGCTGAAGCAACGTTGGACTGGCGAGGTGGAAGTTGGGTTTCTCGTAGTGTTGCGCCGCCGGCAGAACGATGTCCGAGTACATCCCGGTCGTGCTCATGCGCCAGTCGACGCTCACGATGAGCTTGAGCTTCGGCCACAAGTGCTTGAGGGCGTGCGTCCTCCCTCCGCGCTGACGACGGAGCATGTTGCCACCGACCTCGAACAGCACGCGCGGCGGCTTGTCCGGAGGCGGCGAAACCACCCCTTCCCACCAGCCCTTCTCCAGCGCCTCGCGAACGTACTCCTCGAACGGCCGCTTCATCGAAGGGTCGTTCCAATCGCGGACGCGCCAGCGTTCGTTGAAGCCCGAGTGGAAGTACCACATCCAGGCGGGCGGAACGTAGTTGCTGAGTCCCATGCGCGTCGCCCGGACGATGCCCTCGATGGCGTTGATCTCGTCCGTGCCTTCGGGGTTCATCGCCCGTATGAGCGGTACCGCCGCCTCGCGCTGGGCGAGGACCCGGCGCGTCTCCTCGGGACCGGGCTTCGTCTTCATGGCGAAGATGCCCGGGCCCTCGAAGTTGCCAGGCGACCAGCTCCCGATACCGCTGCCGTGCCGTCCCCAGTTTCCCGTGAGGGCGAGCAAAAGCAGCATCGACCGCTGAACGAGATCCCCGTGGTAGTACTTGCACAGGTTCATCCCCATGCCGATGGCCGTCCGCTTGGTGGCGACCTTCCGGGCGACCATTCGGATGACCTCGGGGTTGACGTCCGTGATCTTGGACGCCGCTTCGGGGGTATACGCCTCCAGCCGCTTCTTGAGCAGCTCGAACACCGGCGTGACCCGCACCCGCGAACCGTCCCTCAAGGTCACGTCGCACGAGCCCTCGAGCGCCGGGTCTACCTCGCCCGGATCCAATGTCGTGCGTGGCGCCGGAACGACGCGCCCCGTGGTCGCATCGAGCCAGTAGAACTGATCGTCGCGGCCTCCTTCTTCCAGGTCATGCCCGCGCAGAAAGCGCCGCGTATCGAGGCGAACGAGCAATGGGAGGTCGGTCTGGCGCTGGACGAACGTCCGGTTGTAGATCCCCTCGTCGACGATCACCTTGCACATCGCGAGCGCCAGCGCGGCGTCGGTCCCCGGCCGCACCGGGAAGAAGTAGTCCGCGTGGATATGGGACGGACTCGCGTCCGGCGCGAAGTGGATGACCTCGGCGCCCTGGTATCGGGACTCGGGGCCGAGGTGGTAGTTCGGGATCTGGGTGTACGCGGGGTTGCTGTGCCAGATGAGACGCAGCTCGGTCTGCCAGCGCGACTCGGGTGTGTTCACCGGGTTGAACTTTCCCCACGTGATGTAGTGTCCCGGCTGGAAGTCGTTGATGACCGCGTTGACGTCCGTGCTCACGCCGCCCAGGAGGTCGCACAGTAGCCGGCGCACGGGCCAGATGGCCATGAACCCACCCTCGGCGGGGGTCATCTCGTGCACGATGGTTTCGGGGCCAGCTTCCTGGATCGCGTCGAGCAAGGCGTCCGCGATCTCGGTGAGCGCTTCGTCCCACGAGATGCGCTCCCATTCGCCCGAACCGCGCTCTCCCTTGCGGCGGAGCGGGAAGAGCACGCGTTCGCGGCCGTACAACGTCTCCTTCCAGGCGGCACCCTTCTGGCAGCCCATGGGGTTGCGGTCCGGCACACCCTCGACGAGGGTCGCCACGGTGCCCGCCGCCTCCTCGTACACGACGCGACCGCCCTTCACGAAGACCCGGTACGGACAGCTTCCCGGGTAGCAGTCCACGCAGTGGCTGCCCCAATAGACCTCGTCCCAGGTCCACTTCTCGCGGTATCGCTGGAGCGATGTAGGTTCGCGTCGTTCAGGCATGAGCTGCCGCCTTTCTCCGCACTCTCGCCGGGTCGCGAGTGAACGGCCCGAGAAGTTGGGGCCAGTGGAACACGGTCAGGATGTCCATCAGCTCGGAGCGCTGGCCCGCGCGGGTCTTCGCCATCTCGGCCTCGAGCGTAGCGAGCGCACGGCGGACGCGCGGGCCGAAGAGCCGTTCCAGGTACTCGATGGGGATGCGATGGGATCCTTCGATGGGGGCGTACTGCTCATCGAGCAAGGCGGGTGAGAGCGGCGGGATGTAGAAGACGTTGGGCTCGGTGCCGTATTCGGGGTGCAGCGGCAGCGCCACCTCCCACTCGTACACCAGCTTGTAGATTGGCCGCTCCTTGTCGTTCAGATACCCCACGAACACCAGCCGACCAGGACACTGCCGCGCACACGCCGGCGCTACCCCCTGCTCCAGCCGCG
>FWPU01001581.1_pt1 | contig 62677 bp, 55 predicted proteins | sample 2228361 | NCBI WGS metagenome assembly FWPU01 (sample SAMEA103939777, study PRJEB20133) | metagenome
TTAAAAGAGTCTGTCCATTTTAAAGTATTGTAGAAGGGAAATGAATTCCACATTCTGCAGGGGATTTTTGGGCATACCGAATAAATGAGAGGGACAATAGCAATCTGAAGAACCAAATCCGGGGATTTCCCAATAGGAGATCTCTCTTACTGCTTGCGCCAAATCGCATTCTAATGGCGTAGATGTTCTTATAGGAATAGCATTATGAAGTTTAGCGTGAAGAGAAAAGTAGTCTATGTGCCAAAAAAACTTTTTTCTTTCGCGTAAGTGGCGATTAATTCTTTGTTGCAGATTCCTTTCAGCCGATCCTATATAAAGGTAATAGCCTGACCTGAAGTCCTTAAGGCCCATTTGTCCTATAATTAAAGATTTTCGGTAAGGCAAATGATAAATTAATATATAAACACCTTGATTCTTATTTTCTTTTTCCAGGATCGACCAGGGAATTTTTAAGAGCTTCACTTGAGTGATTTTCCCTAAATTTTTATCAAATTTGATGGCCACAGGAAGAATAGATAATTCCTTTTTTGCCTGGAAAAGCAAATGCGCAAATTCCGGGTCAGTATGATAATCAGGAAGGAAATATTTTGCTGTGGGGGAGAAAATGAGAAAAAGGACTCCTCCCTCCTTTCCTTCCTTTGAAAGCTCTATTAATTCTTGAATATGTTTTTTCCCGCGCTGCGTGACGGCATCGGGGAACATAGCTACTTTTTCCCCATAAAGGGTACATGACTTCACTTCTAAGAAAATTTCTCTCTTTTCTTTCTTTAAAAAGAAATCAAATCTGCTCCTCCCCCAAGGGAATTCTCTTTTGTGTACTCGGGCTCCTTCCCAATTTGGAATGAGATCATTTTGGATAAGAAACTCGGCAAGGTAATTGGTCAGGTGCGTATTTATAATAACAGGATACCCCTCGCGCTCAACAGCTAAGGCAGTATAGGGCAGCTTTCTGGGAAGATTTCCAGCCTTTTGCAGATAGACCAAAGTTCCAGGAAGTAAAAGTTCCCAGAGGCGGCCGGGGTTCGGCAAAAAGGCCTTTATCTTCTTTCCTTTGTAAAGACACTGAATAACAAAGCGATTTACTCTTCCAAGAAATTCAGCTTTTCCGATATAGGGAAATAAAGCAACTTTTTTTATGGCCGTATTTTGCAAGGATTTGTTCCTTTCCAATCTACTTTTTCTATTTTTAATCTTAGGCGAGATAGACTAAAAATAAAAGATCATCTTAAGGCATGGTAACATCGTGAACCTTTATGTGGGCATGAAAAAAGATCTCTTTCAGACGGGCTTCTATTGAAAAAATTAGCTTGTATACCGGCCTGCGGTTTGCGGAAATTTGAATCTCTTACTTACTTCTTATCCTGCCGCCAATGCTCCCTTATGCCCCCGTGGCTTCTTTATAAAGTTCTAGCAATTAATCTTTTAAAATCATTATTATTTTTGAAAGTGAAGGTGGGCAAGGGAACTTCCGTTCTTGACTTTGCCGGCCGAGCATAATAAATTAATCTAAATTAGTTTATTTTTTAAAGGAGCAAAACATGCTTCCCGAAAAGTTAATTGAAAGCCTTACTTTTGATGATGTTTTGCTAATTCCCGCCGAATCGGCTGTTTTGCCTCGTGAAGTTGATATCTCTACTTACCTTACCAGATCAATAAAATTAAATATGCCGCTCATTAGTGCCGCTATGGATACAGTAACCGAGGCGCAAACAGCTATCGCTATGGCCCGAGAAGGAGGCATTGGCATAATTCATCGTAATATGTCCATTGCCACGCAGGCAGCGGAAGTGGACAAAGTAAAGAAATCAGAAAGTGGTATGATTGTAGACCCCATAACCATGGATCCTGATCAGAAGATATATGAGGCTTTAGAAATCATGAAAAAATATCGCATCTCCGGGGTGCCGATCACTCGAAACGGAAAATTGTTGGGTATTTTAACTAACCGAGATCTACGCTTTGAAACGCAATTGGACCAACCTGTTTCCGCCGTCATGACTAAAGAAAATTTAATTACTGCTCCCGTCGGGATTACCCTGGAAGAATCAAAGAAATTGTTACACAAGAATCGCATTGAAAAGCTCTTAGTAGTGGATGAAGAGAATAATCTCAAAGGATTGATAACTATTAAGGATATTGAAAAAACAATTAAATATCCCAACTCTTGTAAAGATAATTTAGGCAGATTACGAGTGGGGGCGGCAGTAGGTATCACTCCCGACCGGGATGAACGCGTCGAAGCCTTATTAAAAGCGGGGGCAGATGTGATCGTCATCGATACTGCCCACGGCCATTCCAAGCGCGTCTTAGAGGCGATTCAAGATATAAAAAAGAATTTTCCCCATTGTCAACTGATCGCTGGCAACGTAGCCACGGCAGAGGGGACAGAGGCTCTAATAAATGCTGGAGCAGATGCGGTAAAAGTTGGCGTTGGGCCAGGTTCCATCTGCACCACCCGGGTGATTGCCGGAGTAGGGATGCCGCAAATCACGGCGATCAACGATTGTGCCCGCGTAGCCATGCGCTACGGAATTCCCATTATCGCTGATGGAGGCATAAAATTTTCAGGCGATATTACCAAGGCCTTGGCCGCGGGGGCAGACACGGTAATGATCGGCAGTCTTTTTGCCGGTACGGATGAAAGCCCTGGAGAAATGGTGCTTTACCAAGGTCGCAGCTATAAAATTTATCGGGGAATGGGTTCACTTGAGGCCATGAAGAGTGGCAGCAAAGACAGATATTACCAGGACGACGTGGATACGGAAGTTAAATTAGTTCCTGAAGGTATAGAAGGGCGCGTTCCTTATAAAGGGCCCATCTCTTCCAGTATTTTCCAGCTCTTGGGCGGATTGCGCGCGGGCATGGGTTATTTAGGATGCCGTAATTTGCAAGAGTTGAAAGAGAAGAGTCGTTTCACCAGAATCACCAATGCTGGCTTAAGAGAAAGCCACGTCCACGACGTGATCATTACTAAAGAAGCACCGAATTATAGCGTGGGCACTGATACCCCTTTCAAAGAATACTAACGAGTTCTTATTAACTTTTAAGGTAGATCGAGTTCAATGTTGAAGAATGATTTTCAAGGACGCATCCTTATTTTAGATTATGGTTCGCAATATACCCAACTGATCGCTCGGCGAGTTCGGGAATGCCAAGTTTATGCCGAAATTGTCCCTTATAATATCTCCTTAACTAAAATTCGCGATTTTAACCCGCAGGGGCTTATCCTTTCTGGAGGGCCAGCCAGCGTGTTTGCTCCCCAAGCTCCCCTAAGTCCGGTAGAGATATTTTATTTAAGCATACCTACTTTAGGTATTTGTTATGGGATGCAATTAATGACCCATCTCTTAGGCGGCAAAGTAGACCGAGCAGCCAAACGGGAATATGGGAAGAGCGCCTTATTCATTGATGATGCCGAGGATCTTTTCGCGGGGTTAAATGATGGCCCGCCCATCCAAGTTTGGATGAGCCACAGCGATCGCATCGAATCCCCTCCTCCTGGTTTTCGTTCTATAGCTCATTCCCCAAACTCTCCTATTGCGGCTATGAAGAATGCGGAACTTAAGGCATACGGAGTCCAGTTTCATCCCGAAGTTGTGCATACTCCTTTAGGTAAAGATATTTTAAAAAATTTTCTCTTCCGCATTTGCCACTGTCCCCCAGATTGGACCATGGGCTCCTTTGTCCAAAAAACCATCACTTCCTTGCGCCAAGAAATTGGGCAAGCCAAGGTAATTTGCGCCCTTAGTGGAGGAGTCGATTCGTCAGTGGTAGCTATGCTCTTACATAAGGCTATAGGCCAGCAATTAACGAGTATTTTTGTAAATAATGGTTTATTACTCCAAGGAGAAACTGAAAGAATTTCAATGGTTTTTGGCGAAAAGTTGAAGTTGAATTTGAAAATTATCGAGGCCGAGGATATCTTCTTAAAAAAATTAGCTGGCGTAACTGATCCGGAAGAGAAAAGAAAAATTATTGGCCGAGAATTTATCTTTCTATTTGAACAAGAAGCACGGCAAATAGGTGGCGTCACTTATTTAGCCCAAGGCACTCTCTACCCAGATGTGATTGAATCGACTTCTTTTCGGGGGCCATCCGCCAAAATAAAAAGTCATCATAATGTCGGAGGATTGCCCGCGCGTATGCACCTTAAACTGATTGAGCCGCTCAAAGAATTATTTAAAGACGAAGTAAGGGAAGTGGGCCGGGAGTTAGGGCTTCCTGCGGAAATTATCGATCGGCATCCCTTTCCTGGTCCCGGCTTAGCTGTAAGGATTATTGGTCCGGTAACTAAAGCTGATTTAAATCTTCTACGCCGGGCAGATGCTATTGTTGAGGAAGAGTTCCGCCGGAGTGGATGGTATCAAAAAGTATGGCAGGCTTTTGCGGTTTTGTTGCCAGTGCTTACCGTTGGAGTCATGGGTGATGAACGGACCTATGAGCGAGTAGTGGCCTTGCGGGTGGTGCAGAGTGCCGATGGCATGACCGCCGATTGGGTTCCTCTACCCCCTGAATTATTAGGCACCATCGCTAATAGGATAATCAATGAAGTACCAGGGATAAATCGGGTAGTTTATGATATTTCATCGAAACCTCCTAGTACCATTGAGTGGGAATAAGGATCATGGAGCAGGCTGATTTTGTTCATCTACATGTGCATACCCAATATAGTCTGTTGGATGGAGCGATTCGTTTAGACGACCTCTTTGCCAAAGCCCAAAAATACCACCTTCCTGCCTTAGCCATCACTGATCACGGAGCAATGTTTGGCGCCATAGAGTTTTATCAGCATGCCCTCCAGTACGGCATCAAACCGATAATCGGTTGCGAAGTCTACGTTGCTCCTGGAAGTCGTTTCGAAAAAACCAGCAAGGGCATTGCGGAAGCTTCTTTTCATTTAATTTTGCTGGTCCAGAACTTGGTTGGGTACAAGAATCTCTTAAAACTCGTCTCCGCGGGCTATTTCGAGGGATTTTATTATCGGCCTCGGATCGATAAAGAATTGCTCAGGCAATATAACGAAGGACTGATCGTCCTGAGCAGTTGTTTACAAGGGGAAATCCCTTACTATCTCATTAAAGGAGAAAAAGATAAAGCACGGCAAGCAGCTGCGGAATTTAAATCAATATTTGATGATCGCCGTTTTTACTTAGAAATCCAAGAAAATAAAATTCCGGAACAGAAGGTAGCCAATGCTGGCCTCATGGAACTTGCTCGGGAACTATCTTTGCCTCTGGTAGCCACTAACGATTGTCACTATTTAAAGAAAGAAGATGCCACTGCCCACGAAATCCTCTTGTGCATCCAAACGGGTAAGACTTTAAAAGACGTTGACCGCATGAAATTCTCTACACCAGAATTCTTCTTCCGCTCCCCCGAAGAGATGCAGCAACTATTCAATTATTGTCCCGAAGCTTTGGCCAATACACTGGAGATTGCGGAACGATGCCATTTAGAATTGCGACTGAATGAACTCAAGTTTCCTGAGTTTCAGGTTCCGGAAGGAGACACTTTAGATAGTTATTTAGAAAAAAGTGCTCACCAAGGGTTAGCCAAACGCCTGCAGGAAAGAGCAGAGCTCTCCGCCAAAGCTGACTTATATTACCAGCGACTCCAAGAGGAATTAAACATGATAAAGAAAATGGGGTTTGCTGGCTATTTTCTTATCGTGGCTGATTTTATTCGCTACGCCAAAGAGCGAAAAATTCCCGTCGGACCTGGCCGTGGTTCAGGAGCCGGTTCCTTGGTTGCTTACGCTTTGGGTATTACAGAGATTGACCCCATAGTCCATGGGTTACTTTTTGAACGCTTTTTAAACCCGGAACGAATAAGCCCTCCCGATATTGATATAGACTTCTGTATCCAGGGACGGGAAGAGGTTATCCAATACGTAAAAAATAAATATGGAGCTGATCATGTAGCCCAAATTATTACCTTCGGCAAAATGCAGGCACGTGCGGTGATAAGGGATGTGGGCCGAGCATTAGATATGGCCTATGGCGAAGTTGATCGCATAGCGAAATTGATCCCCAATACTTTGAATATTACCTTGGAGGAAGCTTTAGCTCAGGAACCTCGCTTGCGCGAATTGATGCGGCAAAATTCAGATGTGGAAAGACTGATCACTTTGGCCAAAGCGTTAGAAGGATTACCTCGCCATGCTTCAACCCATGCGGCCGGTGTGGTTATTTCCAGCAGGCCCTTAGTAGAAGTCGTTCCTTTGTATCGCGGTCAGCAGAATGAAACGGTCACTCAATACGCCATGAAAGATATTGAGAAGATCGGCTTAATCAAGTTCGATTTTCTCGGGCTCAAAACACTGACCATGATGGCAGATGTGGCGGAGCGGGTCCGTCAATCTCGCGGAGAATATGTGGATCTTCAGAAAATTCCTTTAGACGATCAGAAAACTTATGCTCTTCTTTGCGCAGGCGATACTTCTGGAGTCTTTCAGTTGGAAAGTGCGGGAATGCGCGATCTTATAATGCGTCTTCTCCCGGAACGTTTTGCTGACCTAATCGCCCTGTTAGCGCTTTATCGTCCTGGCCCTTTAAAAAGTGGCATGGTCGATGACTTTATCAAAAGGAAACAGAGGAAAGTGGCTATTACCTATGAAGTGCCGGAGTTGAAAGAAATCTTGGAAGAAACCTATGGGGCCATTGTTTATCAAGAGCAGGTGATGAAGATTGCCACTCTTTTAGCCAATTTCAGTTTAGCAGATGCTGATATTTTGCGGCGAGCTATGGGGAAGAAATTGCCGGAAGAGATGGCTTTGCAAAAGAAAAAATTTCTGGAAGGAGCCCAGCGGCAAAAGATTCCTTTGAAAAAAGCTGAAAAGCTCTTTGAATTAATAGCCAAATTTGCGGAATATGGGTTTAATAAGTCGCATAGCGCCGCCTACGCATTGGTGGCCTACCAAACCGCTTATCTAAAGGCCCATTATCCAGTAGAATTTATGGCCGCTTTACTAAGCAGCGAAATGGGCAGCGCGGAAAAAATCCTACGCTACCTAAATGAATGCCGGGAGAAAGGCATCGAGGTCTTGCCTCCGGATGTCAATGAAAGCCAGCAAGATTTTACCGTAATTGCTGGGAAAATCCGTTTCGGTTTAGCGGCGATAAAGAATGTGGGGCAAGCAGCTATCCAATCTATCCTGACGGCGCGTGAAGAAAAGGGAGCGTATACTTCTTTAGAAGATTTCTGTGGCAAAGTGGATTTGCGCCGGGTAAATCGCCGGGTGATAGAGAATTTAATTAAATGTGGAGCCTTCGATAGCCTCGGCTTTTCTCGGGCGCAGCTTTTAGCCGGATTAGAAGATGCAATCTCCTTAGCCCAGGAAATAGCCAAAGAACAAAATAAAACTCAAGCCAATCTTTTTGGAGATGTAACAATTAAAGGGCAGAAGAAAAGGGGGAGCTTAAATTATGTGCCTGAATGGCCCGCCAGTCAGCGTCTGGCTTTTGAGAAAGAAACCTTAGGTTTTTACTTAACAGGTCATCCGCTTACGCCTTATATGGAAACCCTCGAACGTCTGGCGAGTACTTCCATCCAAAATATTCGCGAGCTACCGGCCGGTGAAGAAATTGTCATTGGGGGTATGGTAAGTTCTTTAAAAGAAATCAATACCAAAAAAGGTGAACGAATGGCCTTTATTACTGTGGAAGATTTGAGCGGTTTAATAGAAGTTATTGTCTTTACAGATGTATATAAAAATTCTGCTCCCTTTTTGAAGAGCGATGAGCCTGTCTTTGTGCGCGGCAAGGTGGATGTCGGAGAAGAGAGTACAAAAATTATCGCTACTGAGATTCTGCCTTTTGATAAGGCAACAAGCAGATTGACGCGTTCTATTCATTTGCAACTAAAAGCCGAAGGACTTAGAAGAGAGGATTTCTTAGCCATGAAAGAGATTTTTGCCGATTGTCGGGGAAATTGCCAGTCTTATATGCACCTGCACCTTTCTTCGGGGCAGGAAGTGGTTATTGATCTGGGAGAAGAATGGCGCTTAGATTCTTCCGAGAGTCTCGTAAGGCGCATGCAGGACTTATTAGGATATGAAGCCGTAATTTTCCGTTCTTAAAAAGGGGGGATCTTCAGGATAATCATGGGGCATTATTATTTAGATTTTGAAAAACCTATTGCGGAAATCGATAAAAAAATTGCTGAGCTGCGGGCTTTCTCCTTCCACCCTGATAAAAAAGTAAAAGAAGAGATTGCCAAATTAGAAAAGCAATTAGAGAAACTCCAAAAAAAGATCTTTAGCAATTTAACCCGCTGGCAACGCACCCAACTTTCTCGGCACGTCAATAGACCTACTTTTCTCGACTATGTCGAGCGGCTTTTTAAAAATTTTATTGAACTGCATGGCGACCGCCGCTTTGGTGATGATCCGGCTATCGTTGGAGGATTGGCTGAATTTAATGGTAAGGCGCTGATGTTGGTTGGTCACGAGAAAGGTCGGGCGATCAAAGAGAAGATGACGCGCAACTTTGGCATGCCTCATCCTGAAGGATACCGGAAAGCCTGGCGATTGATGAAATTAGCGGAGCAATTTAAAAAGCCCCTCCTTACCATGATCGATACTCCCGGTGCTTATCCTGGCCAAGGAGCGGAAGAAAGAGGGCAAGCTGAGGCCATAGCGGAAAATTTAGAGACAATGGCCACCTTGAAAACGCCAATTATTTCGGTAGTCATAGGCGAGGGAGGAAGTGGAGGAGCTATCGCTTTAGGAGTAGCCGATCGGATTCTTATGTTGGAGAACGCCACTTACTCGGTAATTTCTCCTGAAGGTTGTGCGGCGATCCTTTGGAAAAGTGAAGCGGAAAAAGAAAGAGCCGCCGAAGCCCTAAAGGGTACAGCTTCCGATATTTGGGAATTAGGCATTATTGATGAAATAATTCCTGAACCTTTAGGAGGAGCTCATCGTAATGTAGAGCAGATGGCCCAATTTTTAGCCACTGCTTTAGCCCGTCATCTTGAGGAAATAATAAATAAACCCCTGCCCGAGTTGCTGGAACAGAGGTATGAAAAATATCGCCGGATAGGAACATTTTTGCCAAAATGAAGAGGTAGGGTCTAAACTTTGAACCAAGCTTCAGACTACCGCGAGCGTAATTATCGCTTCTTTCGAGAAATCGAAAAATTAATTCCCTTTCAAGTACAAGTCAAAGAGACTGACCTTTATATCCATGCCCAAAAGGAACTAAGGCAAGAAGCCCAAGAAGCCATAATTAACCTGCGCTATCAATTGGAAACTTATATCCGCTACCATCCGGATTTCTATCATTCTTTTCAACCATTGCCCGTCGATGAATTTGCTCCTCCCATAGTAAAAATCATGATGCAAGCTTCTTTAGTTACCGGGGTAGGACCTATGGCTGCGGTGGCCGGAGCAATGGCCGAATTTGTGGGCACTAAGCTATTAGCTCATTCGGCAGAAATAATAATTGAAAATGGCGGGGATATTTTCTTGTGTACTCAACGACCGCTGCACGTGAGTATCTTTGCCGGCTCCTCTCCATTGAGTATGCGCTTGGGCTTAAAAATTCCTCCAGCCCCTAAAGGCTTGGGAGTATGCACCTCTTCTGCTTCTGTAGGCCCTTCAATCAGCTTGGGGAAAGCAGACGCAGTTTGTGTGCTCTCTCCTTCCGCTTCCTTGGCTGACGCTGCGGCCACGGCCATAGGCAATTTAGTGCATACGGCAAATGATATATCCCGCGCTTTAGCCAAAGCTCAATCTATACCTGACTTGCGCGGAATAGTCATTATTATAGGGGAAAAATTAGCACTTTGGGGAGAAGTGGAGCTAATAAATCTGTAAGAGCTTGATATAATTTTGCTTGTATTTAATCTAAAAATTTTTATAATAATTAGTTAACAAATAATGCTTTACCCCTATGAAAAAAATAGGAGTTATTTCTGATACCCATTTAAAAACACCTGAAAAAAGATTAAGCGAGCTTATCCAAGGTCCCTTCAAAGATGTAGACTTGATTATCCATGTGGGGGACCTAACGGAAATGGCGGTGCTCAACGCCTTCGCTGGTAAAGAAGTGATAGCTGTGTGTGGTAATATGGACTCTCCCGAAGTTCGCCGTCAACTACCGAAGCAGCGCTTAATTCAGGTTGAAAATTTTCAAATCGGCCTAATTCATGGTTGGGGAGCACCCAATGGAATTGAAGACCGAATTCAGTTAGAGTTTTCTGAAGTAGACTGTATTATTTTTGGCCATACCCATACGCCAACCATCAATTGGCGCGGAAAAATCTTATTTTTTAACCCAGGGTCTTTTGCCAGTGGACCTTTTGACCCGCGGAAGAGTGTGGGCCTTTTAAAAATTGATCAAAGTATTAAAGGGGAGATCATCTATTTATAATCTCTTGAAGAAGGAGTTGCTAACTTATGCCTCAACTTTGGGCGCCTTGGCGCATGGATTATATTCTCTCTGATCGGAAAAAGAAAGCTTGTATCTTCTGCGCGCATAGAAGCTCAGATGCGGAACGGCTCATTCTTTACCGCACGCCTTTTTCTCTAATCATGCTTAACCGCTATCCCTATACTCACGCCCATTTAATGATTGCTCCTGTACGCCATGTCCAAGAAGTGGCTAAACTAACTGAGGAAGAGATGAAGGACATTTTTCGAAACTTAGGGATGGCAATTAAAGTATTAAAGAAAGCTTTTCATCCAGGTGGATTTAATGTGGGCATGAACTTGGGCGAAGTGAGCGGTGCTGGAATTATTTATCACCTTCATTTCCATCTTGTTCCCCGCTGGAAAGGAGATATCAACTTCATGCCGCTGCTGGCTGAAGTGCATATTATCCCTGAACATTTACAAAGAACTTACGAAAAACTGCGCGTTTATTTTGCTAAGAGAAAGGCCTGAAATGGGTTTGCTCAAAGGAATAATCTTCCTCTGCTTATTAACTTTGGCTATAGGCTTCGCCCTTCATAATGATGAACTTATCTCTCTGCGCTATTATTTTGGTTGGGAAAGTATCCCTTTGCCACTCTTTTTGTGGGCTTTCTTAGCCTTCCTCATAGGCTTGATCATTAGTGCTTTTTATGCCTTATTGGCCAAAATTAATATGCGCTTCCGTCTGCAGCAGATGAAGAGATTAGTTGCCGAAATGGAAAAAAAGAGAATTACCTCTGCCCCAAAAACAGAATAATTCGCGGACGACCAAACCTACTTTTCAATTTTGGCATAGAGAACGGGGAAGCCGTCTGCTTCCAGAGCCTTTTTAATCGGTTCGAAATAAAAAGTCTTCAATTTAAAGACAACCACTCTCTTTCCCGGCTCGTCAGCCACATCGGTGACTACACTAATTATATTGACATTGTGCTCCTTAATAATGCGGGTTATCTCAGCTAAAGCGCCGGGTTTGTCTTCGGCCAATACTTCTAAACGGCTTCCTTTTTCTTTCATCCCCATAACATTGATGAGGATTTCCATGACATCATTTTCCGTAATAATACCCACTAAATTCCCGTCTTCTACTACAGGTAAACAACCAATTTTATTGTCATGGAGAATCGTGGCCGCTTCCTCCACAGAGATATCCGGGGAAATAGTAATCACATTCCGGGTCATAATTTCGCCGACGGTGAGTTTATCGAGGAGATAATGAAGTTCTCTAATTTCTAAGGAGGTAGCAGGTGAAGCTTCAGCCTTGCGGATATCCATGTTAGTAACCAGCCCAATTAATTTTTTTCCTTCCACTACGGGGAGATGACGAATATTTTTCTCTTCCAAAATTTTTTTGGCCATGGTCATCCGTTCATTCTTGGTAATGGTAATTAAATCCGTCTTCATCTTTTTTCTTACTAGCATTTTTTCCTCCCTCCTTAGTTTAATTATGGTGTAGCTCTAAAAGCCAGTTTAGATTAATTAATTATCCGCGTCAAGAGCAAGTAAAACTGACCGTCTATCAGTGCTGTCCAAATTAGATGGAAAATTGATCGTTGCTTTTTGAATCTATTGCCATTTCGCCAATGGTTTTGCTTTCTTCATGGTCAGGTTACCAGCTACCTGCTGTCCAATTTAGGTCGCAGAGGGCGGGTTATCAACCCGGTCGTCATTCCTTCGGAAGCAGGAATCGAGATTTTTTTAATGACCTTCTCGATTCCCGCCGGCGCGGGAATGACAGATCAACACCCCTCTGAAAACAGGAATTTGGACAAGACTAACCGTCTATCAGTTTAAATTTTTCTCTTCACCATTGTCCAGAAGGAAGAAGAACTGATGTTGAATTTTTGGATTTATTGAGTTAAATTAAGTAAAATCCTCAGCAGAAAAGGATGATGAGCAATCTTACTCCCCTCATTCAACAATATCTGGCCGTCAAAGAAAAATATCCCGAAGCGATTCTCTTTTATCGCTTAGGAGATTTCTATGAAATGTTTTTTGAAGATGCGAAATTAGCATCCCAAATATTAGGAATCACTTTAACTTCCCGCGATAAAAACAAAGAAGATGCAGTTCCTATGTGCGGAGTCCCCTACCATGCGGCTTCTTCATATATTCAAAAGCTAGTTGATCAGGGGTATAAAGTAGCTATTTGCGAACAGATGGAAGAGGCCGGGAAGGGTAGGGGAATTGTCCATCGGGAGGTCATTAGGGTTATCACCCCAGGGATGGTCTTAGAAGATGAATTACTCCACCCCAAGGATAATAATTTTTTGATGGCCATGGTAATGACCCCGGAAAAATTTGGCCTGGCCTTCTTAGATGCTTCTACCGGAGACTTTTTAGCTACCGAGGTTAAAACAGCGCAGTCACTAATAGACGAAGTTATTCGTCTGCGGCCGCGAGAAATAATTCTGCCAGAGGGAATGAAAAATATATATCCCGTCAAGGAGCTGCGCAAGTCTTTCCCTCCAGCTCTTTATACACCTTTGCCTGACGAGGTCTTTTCCGTCGCTAATTGCCAGAATTTCTTGAAAAGCATAGATGAAAAAAAGGAAGCCCTCCGTGCGGCTGGCGCGCTCATTTTTTACGTACAAGAAACGCAAAAGATAGCGCCCAGCCACCTTGCGCAACTGGAATTCTACCAAATAGATGATTATATGATTCTCGACGAAACCACTCGCCGCCATTTAGAGCTCTTTGAAAACTTACAAACGCGCTCACGCCAGGGAACCCTCATCGATATTTTGGATGAAACCATGACGCCAATGGGCGGGAGATTGTTAAAGCGTTGGTTAAGTTTTCCTCTTCTTGACTTGGAAAAGATTAAAAAGAGACAAGCAACTGTGGCTGAGTTGAAGGAGAAGGATCACTTGCGCCATGAAACAAGGGAATTATTGGGCCAAATGAGGGATTTAGAAAGATTAGCAGCGCGTATTTCTTTAGAAGTAGCCAACGCGCGCGACTTGGTGGCTCTGCGCTCTTCCCTTGATCTTCTGCCCCAAATAAAGACAAATCTAGCTAAATTTAGAGAAGAAATTTTGCAGAAGCATTATTCCGAGATAGATGAAATGGCTGAGTTGCGGGATCTTTTGCATAAAGCCATTGAAGATACCCCCCCTGTTTCTTTAAAAGAAGGGGGGCTGGTCAAAAAGGGTTTTGATGCCCAGCTCGATCATCTACGTGAAATAAGTTCGCAAGGCAAAAAATGGATCGCGGAGTTGGAAGCTAAAGAACGTTTGCGGACAGGCATTTCTTCATTGAAGGTCAAGTATAATAAAGTTTTCGGCTATTACATTGAAGTGACCAAGCCTAATCTTTCATTAGTTCCGGTCCATTATATCCGTAAACAAACACTGGCCAATGCCGAACGCTACATAACCCCTGAACTGCAGGAATATGAAGAGCAAGTTCTTAGCGCTGAGGAAAAAAAAGATGCTTTAGAGTATGAAATATTTAAACAGATATTAAGAAATACTGCCCAACAAGTGGAAAAAATAAAAAAAATAGCCCAAGCTTTAGCCGAGGTGGATGTCTTACAATCCTTCGCCGAAGTAGCTGAAAAATGCAATTACTGCTGCCCTGCCCTTGACGAAAGTTTAATCCTCAAGATAGGGGAGGGACGTCATCCAGTCCTGGAACGGGTTACCCGGGATGAACCTTTCGTGCCCAATGATTTATATATGGATGATGAAAATAGCCAAATTCTCATCATTACTGGGCCCAATATGGCTGGCAAATCGACTCTGCTCAGGCAAACGGCTTTGATCATCATTTTAGCCCAAGTAGGCAGCTTTGTGCCCGCCCGGGAAGCTCATTTAGGAATTGTTGATCGGATTTTTACGCGCATAGGAGCCACAGATGACCTTACCCGGGGACGAAGCACCTTTATGGTGGAAATGGAAGAAGTTGCCCATATCTTAAAAAACATAACTTCCCGGAGCTTGATTTTACTTGATGAGATAGGCCGAGGGACAAGCACATTTGATGGCCTCTCCATTGCTTGGGCGGTTACCGAATTTTTGCATGATGAAATCCCTTGCCGACCAAAAGCTCTTTTTGCTACTCATTATCATGAGTTGACTGAATTAGCTCTGACTAAACCAAGAATAAAAAATTTTCATGTGGCGGTAAAAGAATGGAATGAACGGATAATTTTTTTACGCAAACTAATCCCGGGGGGGACCAGCCGAAGCTATGGAATTCAAGTGGCCCGATTAGCGGGTCTGCCTGAGGTTGTTATTGAACGAGCCAAAGAAATTTTAAATAACCTGGAACAGGGGGAATTTACTGATGGGGGAATACCTAAATTAGCTCTTTCCCGCAAGAAAAAGATTACTTGGGATTCATTACAGATGCCTCTTTTCCCTAACCCACCTGATCCAATCCGGGAAATGCTTAAGAAAATAGATCCTAACCACATAACTCCTTTGGAAGCGCTCAACCTCTTAAACGAACTTAAAAAGCGCCTAAATAATTAATCCTTTTTGCCTCTGAATTCCCTTGCTTCTGAATCAGTCATGGATTCCAAGGATTATTAACGTCAAGGGTCATCTTACTTGACAAGCTCACCCCTTAAAGCTATAAAAAGGTGGTAATATAAAAAAAATTAAGGGAGAAGAAGCAATGAAAAAATTTCTGATCTTGATAATTATTTCTTTCTTGCTGGATGCTTTAAGTTTTTTCTCTTTTGATGGCAAGGTCGAAGCTGCTTCCGAGATAGAAGCTAAAGCCAAGCTGGAGGGTAAAGTCTCTTTTTATGCGAATATTACGGCCGTGGAGCCGATAATCGAAAGCTTTATGAAAAAATATGCGGTAAAAGCGGAATATACGCGGCTTTCCACCTCTAAATTTGTTCCCACCGTTACTACGGAGCATGCCGCAGGAAAGCTTATGGCTGATGTCTTGCAAGCCCCCCTGCCTATTCTGGAGATTCTCGCGGAAAAGGGAATTTTAACGACCTATAAATCACCAATTGCTGCCGCCTATCCAGCTTGGGCTAATAAAGAAGGAAAGATCCAAATTTTTGGAATTGAATATATTGCCCTAATCTACAATAAAGATCTGGTCAAGCCGGCTGATGTACCCAAAAAATATGAAGACTTAACTGACCCCAAATGGCGAGGTAAAATCGTGATGCCCGATCCTTCTTCTCATGCCACAACTATCTCTTGGCTCGTAGCCCTGAAAGAGGTCATATATAAAGCCGAAGAGCCCTGGTTGAAATTCCTGCGGGGTTTGGCGGCTAACAAACCTATGTTCGTTGCTTCTTTGGGCCCCACGCCTGCTCCAATCGAAAGCGGAGAAAAATTGATTGGGATCTCTATGCCCAAATATATAATTACTAAAGCGCCGGCACCTTTAGATTGGGCTAAAGTTAAACAGCCCCTTTTGGGAACTCCGCGCGGTATAGCTATTGCGGCCAAAGCCCCCCATCCTAATGCCGCCAGACTTTTTATGGACTACTGGCTTTCCAAAGAAGCCATGAAAATAATGGCTGAAAAAGTGGGCGAATACGTTCTGGCGCCTGATGTTTTTCCGCCCATAGCAGGAATGGCAAAGGCAAAAGTTTTGGCCATCCGTGAACTTTCCGATAAAGAGATCAAAAAATGGGGTGGAGAATTTAAAAAAATATTTGGAGTTCCCTAATAGATTTCAACTTTTTTCTTCGCCAATTATGTTGCTTGATCAAACAAATGGAAATTCAGATTTCGAATTTAAGTAAAGATTATTATTTAGAAGGTAAAAAGATTAAAGCTTTAGACCATGTGAATCTTGATATTCCCGCTAATCAAATTTTCACAATCTTAGGCCCGAGCGGCTGTGGAAAGACCACTCTTCTCCGTTCGATTGTGGGTTTGGAAGTTCCTGATGCAGGAGAAATCGTGATCGGCAAGGAAGTGGTCTTTGCCAAAGAAAAGAATATTTTTGTTCCTCCAGAGAAAAGAGGATTAGGCATGGTTTTTCAAACTTATGCCATCTGGCCGCATATGAATGTCTTCGACAATGTCGCTTATCCTTTACAAGCGCGGCACGAACCTAAAGAAAAAATTAAAAGAAAGGTAGCCGAAGCTTTGCAATTAGTTCAATTGTCCGGATTTGAAAATAGGCCAGCCACCAAATTGAGTGGCGGGCAACAACAGCGAGTAGCTTTAGCCAGAGCCTTAGTGGCTGAACCGAAAGTTATTCTTTTTGATGAACCGCTGAGTAATTTAGATGCCAAGCTGCGGGAAGAGACCAGAAAAGAGTTACGGCGTTTTTTAACCAAGCTTAAAATAACTGCGGTATATGTCACCCATGATCAGGCTGAAGCTTTATCTCTTTCTGATATTATAGCCATCATGAATAATGGACGGATAGTCGAAGTAGGTACTCCGCGAGAGATATATTTCCATTCCGAACAGAAGTTTGTGGCCGACTTTATTGGACGAGCCAACATCTTAGAAGGAAGAGTAGCGGCTGTACAAAATAATTATCTTGTTACTGAAACTGTTTTAGGATCAATCATTTGCCAAAGGAAAAAGGAAATTCCTATTGGCGAAAAAGTATTTATCTGTATTCGGCCAGAATTTATCAAGGTGTTAAAGGAAGACCAAGAAAAAAGGCTAAACATCTTTTGGGGTAAAATTGAATCCTTGGTCTTCAGTGGGGATCTTTGCGAAGGCGAAGCGCGAATTGACCAAATAGCTCTAAATTTCCAAATTGGGCCTACTTCTTCTTTAAAAGAAGGCGAAGGAATTTTTCTTCAACTTCCACCCGAACATTGCCAAATTCTTCTTCACTAAGGCAGGGGAGTTTTTATGCGCAAGAATGCCCCTGTTCTCACCCCCACCCTGATTGTTATGGTCAGCTTTTTAACAGTGTGTCCCATAGGCATGCTCGTATTAGGCAGTTTTACAGAAGGCTTAAGAGCATTAAGTAACTTTACCCTCCAAAAATACGCTAAGAGTTATAGTGATCCAGCTTTGGCCGTTATTATTAAAAATACGGCCATATTCACTATTGGTTCTGCTCTTCTGGCTACGGCCTTAGCCTTACTTTTGGCTTACCTTAATACGCGAACAAATATTCCTTTTAAGCCCTTATTTGGCATCTTATCTATTGTGCCGATGATGATCCCTCATATCTTATTTGCCGCCAGCTGGGCCTTGTTGCTTAATCCTTCCAATGGCCTGATCAATATCTTGCTGAAGCAATTTTTGGGTTTGGCCGAAGCTCCGTTCAATATTTATACCCTGCAGGGTATGATTTTAGTAGAAGCCTTATTAGACTTACCTATCGCTTACTTAGTCATCTCTCCAGCCATGTCCGCTTTTGATGTCTCCTTAGAGGAATCCTCGCGCGTCTGTGGTGCTTCCTCTCTGCGCACCACTCTAAAAATAACCTTACCCGTGCTTAGGCCTGCCTTATTAGCCGCGATTACTTTGGTCGCGGTAAGAACCCTGGCTTCTTTTGCTGTTCCCTCAGTTTTAGGTATGCCCGGTCGTATTTATGTCTTAGCTACACACATTTACCGCATTATCGCTACCGGATTTTCACCTGATTACGGGATGGCCGCGGCTGTAGGCGCAAGTGTCTTAGCTGTATCTATCAGCCTTATCTTTATCTATCGCTCCTTAACTGCCGAGGGGGAAAAATATGTGACCATCTCGAGCCGGGGTTACCGACCCACAGTGATTGATTTGAAAAAAGCCAAATATCCTATGTTTATCTTTGTTTCCTTTATTGCTTGCCTTTTGATTGTTTTGCCCGTGGTGGTTCTTTTCTATACTTCCCTCGTTCCTTATTCCATGTTACCCGGTGCCCAAGCCTTGGCCAGAATGAGTTTAAAACACTGGCGGGCAGTTGTTAATGATCCAATTTCCATGCTCTCCTTAAAGAATAGCATTTTCTTAGGAATTGTGGGCGCCTCCTTGGGCATTATCCTTTCTATTTTTGTAGCTTATGTAATCGTCAAGCTGCGCACTGTTACCTCAGGACTATTAGAAGCTCTCAGTTTCCTTTCCTTTTCTTTTCCGGGAATTGTCGTGGGCATAGGTTTTATGCTCTTTTTTGTGTATACGCCTCTTTACGCCACTATCTGGGCCCTCTTAATAGGGTATATTGCTACTTACCTTCCCTATGGCCTCAGACCACTTTCCAGTGCTTTTGTTCAAATCCACAGCCACTTAGAAGAGTCTTCCCGCGTATGTGGGGGAAGTGCTTTCTACACCATGCGCCGGGTTATAATTCCTCTGCTTACCCCAGGGATTGTCTCCGGATGGGTTTTAATGGCCACCATGTTTGTCCGCGAATTGAGCCTATCTGTAGTTCTATCGCGGCCAGGAACAGAAGTTTTGGCAGTTCAAATTTTGCGCTTCGCGGAAGATGGCCTATGGGGAAAACTATCCGCTTTGGGCATCATGATGATCTTTGTCTCCACGGCTTTGGTCAGCGTAGCTTACTTTGTCGAAGGAAAAATAAGAAAAGTTAAATGAAGTTCAAACCTCCAGATCCTGAAGAACAACGACAGGCTATTGGCGAATTGGCAAGCTTACCAGAAAAACTTCGCCAAGCCTTCTATCCTGAATTTGATTTCCAGCCTATGCCACCTCCTCAACCAGGGGATTGGCTTTATGTTCATCCGGAGGCTGGGCAGACCTTCAACGAATTCCTCAGGTCAGACCCGCCTAAACCCGACTCAAAGCGATTCAAGATTTATTTGCAGCCTTTGGGGATTTTTCCTTCAGAGAGTAGCCCTCCCTTAGAAGTGCTCCGCGATTGGGCTAGTATTTATTTCTGCCTCCCTGCAGAAGTTCTTCCCAACCTTAATTGGTTATCTTTGCCGATAACCACCAGACGGAATTCCTTTACGGGAAAGCTCCAATTATTGACGACCGATATCCTGGATATTCTTCTAAATATGATTCCTCCCGCTGCCTTTTCCTTGCTCTCTATTACCATGGAAGATCTTTATCCCGAACCTTCCTGGAATTTTGTATTTGGTCAAGCCTTTTTGAGGTTGAGGGTAGGAGTTTTCAGTTTGGCCCGCTATGATCCAGCTTTTTATGGGCAAAGCCGGGGAGAAAATTTTGCTCGCCTTTTATTAAAACGCAGTTGCCGAGTCTTAGTTCATGAACTTGGCCACATGTTCAATTTAGCCCATTGCCTATACTTCCGCTGCGTCATGAATGGTTCCAACCATTTAGCGGAGAGCGATTCCCGGCCTCTCCATCTTTGCCCAGTTTGTTTGCGAAAATTATACTTTATTATTGGCTTTGATATCGAAAAGCGCTATGAAGGTTTATTACTTTTTTATAAGCGCCATGGTTTTAAAGAAGAAGCAGAATGGGTAGAGCAGCGTTTAGAAAGAATTCAATCTTGAAGGTAACGCTTGCCTTTAGGAATGAAAATATTTTTGAAGATAAGGAGGGTAGAATGAACTACTGGATGTGCAGTGAGTGTAACTTTGTTTTTCAAGCAGAAGCTCCACCCAACGAATGCCCGAGCTGCCTCCAAAAATGTACTTTTACTGATGTAACTTGTTATATCCCTGAATGTGGTGGACCAGAGCACCTTGACTTGCGACTCCTCGCGGAGAAAATGCGTGCAGCCACCAAAGAGATTAAAAAACTATGATTGGCAAGGGCTTTATTATAGCCACACAGTAAACTCATCAATGGGGCGGCGGAAAGCACGGGGCAGAAGATTAATCCCCTTCTTTAAATAGCCGACGGCCACCAGCATGGGTATAATTTTATCGGCAGGAATATGAAATTCTTTCTTAATAGCCTCCTCATCGAAGCCATCCATGGGATGGGTCTGCAAGCCCAACCCTTTGGCGGCAATCATTAGGTTCATGGCAAAGAGGGCTGTATTTTTAACCGCAAAAATTTTTCTTACTAAACTATCTTCCAGGCCATAAAGATTTTTGGCCATTTCGCGAGAGCTTCCTTTATTTTCGGCCTTTATATAACCAAGCTTTTCCCAAGAATCTAAGACCCTTTCTATATTCTCTTCCACTCCTTTCGGATCAGCAATCATGATTAAGACTACCGATGCTTCTTCAACTTTGGCCTGATTGAAAGCACATTTCCTGAGAATTTTCTTCTTTTCAGGATTTTGCACCGCAATTATCTTCCAAGGCTGCAAATTAAAAGAAGAGGGGGCAAGATTAGCAATTTCCAGGAGCTCCCGCAATTTATCTTCAGCAATTTTTTCATCGGGCTGGAAAAAATTTATCGATCTTCTTTCTTTAATAGCTTGAATAGTCTCCATCTCAATTCCCTCCTCATGAGTAGGGCAAGGATTTATCCCTTGCCTTATTCGGCAAGCCTAATAGCTTGTCGTGCAAAAAGAAGTTTCCCTCTTTGCTCAATCATTACTTCGCCGGTGGTCATTGACGTAAAAGGAAGCCGGCGGAGTGGTCTTAATAAAAAAATATGAATTTTTTAAAATTTTTTAAATTTTTCTCCCAAAACACCACAAATAGGACATCTTTCAGGAGCTTTACCAATTACTGTATGCCCACAGACCGGACAAATATAAATATCCCTAATATCTATATCCTTTCCCGCCTTTACGGCCTCTCTTGCTTCCGCATAAAGCGCTTCGTGGATTTTTTCCGCTTCCAGGGCATAGTGCATTGATTTTGCAGCTTTCTTCTCGTCCTGCAATTCCGCTACCGCTTTATAGGCCGGATACATTTCGTTGACCTCAAATCTTTCTCCTTCCATGGCCACACCAAGATTATCTGCCGTAAGATTTAGGCCATTTAAGGCATTTAAATGATTGGTCGCATGGACTCTCTCCGCAAAAGCAATGGCCCGAAATAAACGGGCTGTGTTATTAAAACCATCTTCTTCTGCTTTATCGGCAAAGATCGTATAACGCATATGGGCTTGACTTTCACCGGCAAATGCCGACTTTAAATTTTCTTGGGTCATTTGGTGCATAGTCTATCTCCTTTCTATAAATATTTTTACCTTCAGTAGCTTAAATTTTTTTGTTCATTTATCTATCTTAAACTAAATAAAATTGGCCGAAAGATAAATTAGGGAAAGGCTGTATTTTTATTTACACCATTACTTATTTTTTAAGGAGGACCCTAATTTTGTGGAGACGCCTTTAGATGTGAAAAGGAGGTATTTTGAGATTAATGCTGTCTTTTTTAAATAAACCATCAAAAGGCGGCCAGTTCTTCATCCCGGACATCGGAGATAAACATATGCCCGGCTGAATGAGTAATCATTAATTCCGGCTTGGCTTTCATGGCCACAGCTTGGGGAGTTACGCCACAGGCCCAGAAGACTGGCACATCTCCTTTTTCCATTCGTGGTCTATCTCCCCAATCAACCTTTCTTAAGTCAGAGATGCCTATCTGGCGCGGGTCGCCAATATGCACTGGTGCTCCATGCGTTGCTGGAAAACGGGAGGTGATTTGAACTGCTCGTACTACTAATTCTTGTGGAATAGGCCTCATGGAAACCACCATGGGGCCAGAGAAGATGCCGGCGGGAGCACAGGGGATATTTGTTATATAAACGGAAACATTCTTGTCATCTTCAATGTGTCGTAATGGAATGTTGGCGTTGAGAAGGGCTGATTCAAATGTATAGCTACAGCCAATAAGAAAGGCCACTAAATCCTTGCGCCAAAATTTCCTAATATTTTCTAACTCCTTCACCAGCTTGCCTCTCTTATAGATTCGGTACCGCGGAATATCAGTGCACACATCTGCTCCCGGGGCGATCTTCCTCAATATCGGATCGCCAGGTTCAGTAACTTCTAATACAGGACAAGGCTTGGGGTTGCGCTGGCAAAATAGCAAAAAATCAAATGCCAATTTTCGCGGAAGAATGGCTAAGTTGGCCTGGGCATATCCTGGAGCCAATCCAGCGGTATGATTATTCCATTTGCCTTGCCGAATAAGCTGCCGAATTTCGCGGGGAGGCAAATTTTTAATTTCTTCCCTTTCCATTTTATCCTCGTTTTTTGATACAATATTTTTGCTGAATTTGATGGCCATAAAACACTTTCAATTTACCATAGCAAATTTGAAAAGGCCAGAAAATTTCTCTTTTTGATGGCCAGGTCTTATCTCCGCCGCAGCAAGAGGGCAGGATGTTTATTGGCAATTATGAAGGTCTGGGAATTAATATTTTAAAAGCATTAATATTTTTGAAAAGTGAAAGTAAGAAAGGAGTAAAAAAATTGACAAAGCTAAAAAAATATATTAAAAAAATCTATATTTGAGAAAAGCTTTTAATAAATTAGATTAAGGAGGGTCCAAATGAAAAAAGGTATTCTTTTTTGTTTATCCTTACTTTTTATCTTTTCGGTTGGAACGGTATGGGCTCAGGATTTACCAAGATATCATTTTAAGGTTATTGGATATCATAGCACAGTCATAATGTCGATCAAGGATGAATTGCCGTTTTGGCGAGAAACTTTACCGAAAGCTTCCAAAGGAGCCATCACCGCTGATATTACGCCTCTTGATCACATGGGAATTGATGATAAGACTATGCTTCGTTTGCTTCGCTTGGGCGTAATGGATTTTGCCAGCATGGATATCTCCAAAATGGCCGGCGACGATCCACGTTTCGAAGGAATTGATTTGGCAGGTTTGACCCTTGATCCAGGAAAAGCCCGGGCCGCCTGTGAAGCGTATCGGCATGTTCTCAATCGGCAGATGCAGAAAAACTGGAATGCTAAGCTAATTGCCTTCGGCGCTAATCCTCCTCAAGTTTTTTGGTGCCGCGAGGTAATTAGCGGTTTGAAAGATCTGCGGGGAAAGAAGATTCGCGTTTTTAACCCAACCATGCGCGATTTTCTTAGCGGCATTGGAGCAACGGCCGTGAGTATGGCTTTTGCTGAAGTAGTCCCGGCCTTAAAACAAGGAGTAGTTGATTGCGCGGTTACGGGAAGTCTTTCCGGCAACACAGCAGGGTGGCCGGAAGTGACCAAGTCATTATATCCTATGTCTGTCGGCTGGAGCATCAACGTGCTGGCCGTAAACTTGAGCAGCTGGAATAGGATTGATCCCAAAACCCAGCAGTTCTTATTACAGCAGTTTAAGGCCTTTGAAGACAAGATGTGGAAGACGCAAAAGATGGCTATGGATGAAGCGGATAATTGTAATACAAATAAACAGCCCTGCACCTTGGGCAAGCCAGCTAATATGGTTATTGTGCCCGTAAAACCAGAAGAAGCCGAGGTGCATAAAAAATTAGTGGAAGAAGCCGTACTCGCTGGCTGGGCCAAGAGATGTGGCGCTGAGTGCGCCAAAGAATGGAATGAAACTGTGGGCAAGGTTTTAGGTCTAAAAGCTCCGGTAAAATGAAGGTTTAGCTTTTGGCGATGGATAAGATGGAGGGATTAATATCCTTTGCCCGTCGGCTAAACCGTTACAGCCTGTGGTTCAGTGGTTCCTTGGTCTTATTAGCCGCTTTAATAATTGGCGTGGATGTATTATTGCGCAAATTCTTCCAAAGCTCGATTGGCGGCGCTGACGAATTGGCTGGTTATGCTTTGGCCCTGGGCACTTCCTGGTCGCTCGGGGCCGCACTTATGGATCGAGCGCACATTCGCATTGACTCTCTCTACGGCCTCTTTGCCCGCTCTCTGCGCCTGCTCCTCGATTTAATAAGCCTAACTATTTTCATTAGCTTTTTTGGATTGCTCTTTTGGCGAGGATTGAGCATAGTGGAACAATCATGGGTATCTTCATCGCGGAGCCATACGGCTTTAGCTACGCCCGTGGTAATTCCCCAATTTATCTGGCTTCTCGGTTTGATAGTGCTCTTACTAATAGGTGGCTTTTTGTTTGTCCAGGCCATCTTACTCACTGCTCGGGGAGATAAATGGGCCGCGATTAAGCTTATCGGCACGCGCTCAGCGGCGGAGGAAGTGGAAGAAGAGGTTCGTTACCTGAAAGATAAAAAAGAAAAAGAGGTGGGGGACTAATGCTGGGGATTGCGCTGGTCACGCTCATTATCCTTCTCGCGCTCAGCATTCCCGTAGCTGCAGGGTTAGGAATCTTAGGGTTAGTCCTTGAAAAATTATATTCCCCCCTGCCACTCAATCTTGCTTTAGGTGAAATTTCCTGGGCTACTTCGAACAATTTTTTATTAGTGGCTATTCCTTTTTTTGTTCTCCTCGGAGAAATTCTCTTGCGCTCAGGTATTGCGGAACGAATGTACAACTCTCTTGTCCTCTGGGTGCCCTGGCTTCCCGGGGGACTAATGCATACGAACATTGCTGCTTGTGCTATGTTCGCAGCCACTTCCGGATCGAGTGTGGCTACCGCGGCGACTATTGGGACGATTGCTTTGGGCGAAATTAAAAAATGGGGGTATTCCGAGAGACTTTTTTTGGGCACAATTGCCGCTGGAGGGACGTTGGGTATTCTTATCCCTCCATCTATCAATATGATCATCTATGGCGTATTGACGGAAACATCTATTCCCAAATTATATCTCGCTGGTTTCATTCCAGGCATTATTTTGGCGAGCTTATTCAGCTTAACCACGCTTATTTGTTGCCTCTTTAAACCAGAATGGGGTGGCCAGCGAACCTCCGCAGATTGGGGAAAGCGATTAAGAGTATTGCCCGACCTTATTCCCCCGATAATAATTTTTATTTCTATTATTGGCTCAATCTACGCGGGCTGGGCTACCGCTACCGAATCAGCGGCGCTGGGAGTTATAGCTGCGCTAATTATCGCGGCGGCACGGGGCCTTCTCTCTATAGAAATGCTGAAAAATGCTTTTGAAGGAACGATGCGTACTACGGCCATGATCATGGCTATTCTTATTGCCGCTTACTTTCTTAACTTTGTCATGGGTTCGATAGGCCTCCTCAAGAAAGTAAACGATTTAATCCTGGGGCTAAAATTAAGTCCGGGAGAGCTCCTTTTTGGAGTAATAGTTTTTTATGTAATCCTCGGCATGTTCATGGAAACTCTTTCGATGATGGTAGCTACCGTGCCCATCATTACCCCTATAATGGTCAAAGTAGGATTTGATCCTGTTTGGTTTGGCGTACTCATTGTAATTCTAATAGAAACGGCAATGATTACTCCCCCCGTGGGCATCAACCTTTATGTCGTGCAGGGACTGCGCCAAAGCGGGCGAATTAACGATGTGATAATTGGCGTTTTGCCTTTTGTCTTGGCCATGTTTGCTATGCTGGCGATCATCTCCTTCTGGCCTAATTTAGTCCTCTGGCTGCCGCAAGTTTTAGAAAGGAAATAATAAATAAGATCAAGCTTTAACTATAGCCACAGGACGCACCCACCCTGCGCTGGCGGATCTAATTTTTACGGGAAAACAGACCAAAGTGAACCCGTAAGGGGGTAGCTTATGCAGGTTAGCCATCTTTTCTATGTGCAGGTATTCTTTTTCAATTCCGGCAAAGTGAGCGGCCCAGAGAATGGTCGCGTTCTTTGTCTCCGCAAATTCTTTCTTTAAAAATGGTAAAGGGCGATCCCAGCTCCAGGCGTCTATACCGACTACTTTCACGCCCTGGTCTAATAACCAGAGCGTGGATTCCCGACCCATGCCGCACCCTTTGACTAAATATTCTGGTTTCCCCCAAAAACGATCTGCTCCGGTCATGATCAAAACTATATCACGCGGTTTTATGCGGTATTTAATCTTTTTCAAAGCTTTTTCCAAGTCAGCCGCAGTAATTAACGCTCCATCTTTTTTACGCCGAAAATCCAGGACTACCCCATTTCCATAGCACCACTCTAAGGGAATTACATCAATGGTTTTTGCTTTTTTACCCTCAGAGACAGGGGCATAATGCCAAGGAGCATCAAGATGCGTTCCGGAATGGGTACTGAGCCTTATTCTTTCTACAGCCCAACCCAGCCCGAGAGGTAGATCTTCAGCCCGGCACCCTAAGAGCTCTTGGGCTGAAGCCAGTCCCGCTTGATGGTCAAGATATTCTATTTCCGGAATAATAAATTCTGGATCACTGGGCACTGACTCTATTGGTATGCTTAGATCAATAAATTTTACTTTTTTGCCCGGCATAGTTCCCCCTTTTTATGTTTTAGTTTCTGCGCGACTTCGGCGCGCATGGTGGCTATGGTTGCTTGATAGTCAGGAGTTTGGAATATTCCCGACCCGCTTACGATAACATCTGCCCCCGCTTTAGCCACCAAGCCGATATTAGAAACTTTAATCCCGCCATCAACCTCTAGTTCTGCGGGAGAGCTTCTTTTATCCAGTAATTCCCGTGCTTGGGCAATCTTGGGTAAGAGAGAAGGGATAAATTTTTGTCCGCCAAATCCGGGATTGACCGTCATTATTAAGACCAAATCGACATAATCCAACGCCGGTTCCAGAAGACATAAGGGAGTCGTCGGATTCAAAGAAACACCTGCTTGCCTTCCCATTTTTCTTATCTCCGTGAGGGTGCGGTGCAGGTGGAGACAAGCTTCCAAGTGCACAGTTAAAATTTTAGCGCCAGCCTTGATAAACACGGACAAGAGAGCTTCTGGATTATTGACCATTAAATGCACATCCAAAGGCAGAGAAGTTAATTTAGCTAAGGTCTGCACAATCATAGGGCCGACAGTTATATTCGGCACAAAATGGCCATCCATTACGTCCACATGAATATAGTCCGCCCCAGCTTTTTCAACCGCGCTTATTTCTTCGCTCAAGTGGCTGAAATCTGCAGCTAAGATCGAAGGAGCAATTTTAATCTTCTTATTCTTCATTTTTCCTCAATCTGGCAGCAAAAAAACCATCTAATCTATATTCTCCTTGCGGGAGAATAAAATATGGATAAGTGCGCAAATACCCCTGACCGTTGATCATCATTTTTAAAGATGACGCAACCACTTCGCGCAAATCCTCTAAAACAAAATCTTTATGCCGCCGCAGAAATTTTTCTACGACCGAATCATTTTCTTCCTTGGTCATGGTACACGTACTATAAATCATAATCCCTCCCTTTTTCAAGTAGTTAGCTAAGTTTTCTAAGAGGGCTAATTGCAAAAGAGAAAGTCTTTCAATATCCTCTGGTTGGCGTCGCCATTTGATATCGGGATGACGGTGCAAAGTTCCCAGACCAGAACAGGGCGCATCAACTATGATGCGGTCAAAAAAAACAGCAGGCTGGCAGGGGAGGGTGGAGGTACTATCGGCACAGATTATGTTCACTATGGATGCTCCCAAGCGTCGACAATTTTCTTGGAGAATTTTTGTCTTGGAAATAGTTAGGTCAAGAGCTAAAATCTGTCCTTGGTTTTTCATCAATTGCACTAAGTGCGTTGTCTTACCTCCTGGCGAAGCACATGCATCCAAGACGGTCATCCCCGGCTTAACTTCTAATAAGGAAGAAATAATTTGCGAAGCTTCATCTTGAATATAATAATGTCCTTGGCTCAATTGATTTTCATCCCATAAAACAGATGCTTTTTTCAAGATCAACCCCACCGGAGAAAAGGGGGTACTCCGAAAATCAACCCCTAAATTTTTTAATTGGCTCGCCAACTTCTCCAAGTCCGTTTTAAGAGTATTTACCCGCAGCGTCAATGGAGGATGAAGATTATTGGCGGCACAAATATCGCGAGCTATCTCTACCCCATACTCTTTAATCCATCTAGCTACTAACCACCGGGGATGGGAAAAATTAATCGCAATATGCTCCAGCGGGTCATCATCCAAAGAAGGAGTTAGGGGCTGACTCTTATAGCGGGCTATGTTGCGTAAGGAAGCATTGACAAAGTGAGCAATTTTTTCATCCCGGAAAATTGCTCTGGCTAAACGTACAGATTCGTTAACCGCCGCAGCCTCAGGTACGCGGTTAAGGAAAAGAAGCTGGTAGGTGCCTAAACGCAAGAGCATCTGTAATTTTAATTTTATTTTTTTCTTTGGATAACGGACAGCTTGGCTAATATATCTATCTAACTTTCCTTGCCAGCGTAAGGTTCCCCAAACTAATTCATAGACAAAGGCCCGATCTCGGGGGCGCAAATTTGGGTTGCGGGATAAAACTTCTTCTAAAATCTGGTCGGCAAAGGCTTCTTCTTTTTCTATTTGGCAAAGAATTTGCCAAGCTAAAAAGCGCACTTGGTCATACGCCCCTTGGCTAGCCATCAATTATTCCCTATTCTCCTAAACGCATACCGGGAATTAAATGGTGGCCGCGAAGAAATTCAGCCACCTTCATCCGCGGCCGATTGGCCAATTGCACTTCTCTAACTTTTAGATATCCCCGGCCCGTAGCAATAGTAATTTCTTCTGGATTAGTCTGAACAATGGTTCCAGGCGGCTCTTCATTTATTTCATCCAGGCCCGCAAAAAATCTTGGCCGAAATAATTTAAAAATATTCTGGTGGAGGTAAGTAAATGCTCCGGGCCAAGGATCAAAGGCCCGCAGTTGGCAAAAAAGCTGATGCGCAGGCAGTTGCCAATTTAGGCGAGCCATCTCTTTAGTGATTTTGGGGGCATAAGATGCGCGGGCATGGTCTTGAGGTTGAGGATTAAGCAGTCCTTTGGCCAAATCTTTTAAAGTTTGCAGGAGTAAATCTGCCCCCATTTTCGCCAAACGATCATGAAGCTCACCGGCGCTCTCCTCTAATCCAATTGCGGTTTGCGCAGTTAAGAGAATGGGGCCTGTATCCAGGCCTTCATCCATAAACATGGTTGTTACGCCGGTATATGTTTCCCCCTGTAAAATGGCCCCGACAATAGGTGCTGCCCCTCTATACTTGGGTAAAATAGAAGCATGGACATTTATGCATCCACGAGGGGGGATAGAAAGAATATTGGCCGAGAGTATTTGCCCATAGGCTACCACAACCATGACTTCTGGCGCCAACGACTTTAAAAAATTTACAAATGAAGAGTCATAAATTTTTTCCGGTTGGTAAACGGGGATTTTCTGTTGCTCGGCTAAGGACTTAATGGGTGAGGGGATAATTTTCTTTCCCCTTCCTTGAGGGCGGTCAGGCTGCGTAACCACAGCCAGAATTTCATGCGCTGATTCGATTAAAGCGCGCAGAGTTGGTAAGCCGAAAGAAGCAGTACCCAGAAAAATAATCTTCAAAGTTCCTTTTCTCTTCTTTCCTTCTGGATCTTGCGCCGATATAAATCCTTTTTTAATTTGCTTAGCCGATCGATGAAAAGGATACCATCGAGATGATCTATCTCGTGCTGCAAGACTACCGCCAAGAGATCCTCACCAATTATTTGACAATCTTCTCCTGCTAAATTTTGGTACCGAACAGTTACCTGCTTCTTTCTTTTAACTTCTTCGCTCAGCTCTGGAACGCTTAAGCACCCTTCTTCCCAAGTAATCTCGCCATCGCCGGCCACAATCTCTGGGTTAATTAAAATTAATAGGTTTTTAGGTTGGGGGGGTGGGGTAATGTCAATAACTACCAGCCGGACATGGCGGCCTACCTGGGGAGCGGCTAGACCGATTCCAGGGGCGGCATACATCGTTTCAGCCATATCTGTGACAAGTTGGCGGATTTCATCATCAATTTTTTTAATAGGTTGTGACTTTTTTTTAAGCTGCGGATCAGGGTATTTCATAATCTCTAAAATGGCCATGTAATTTTTATAACATATTGACCGGGTCCACATCAACTATTAATCTCACGCCCGAAACTGCTATCCGCTCTTGGCGTTGCAGAAGTTCTCGATTAAAATCATGTAGTTTAGACCAGCTTAGACTTTTAAGTAAAATATGATAGCGGTATTTTCCGCGCAAGTAGGGCAAGGGGGCAGGCGCTGGGCCTAAAATTTCTATGGATTCCTGATATAAGGGAGAATTTTCTTTGATCTCCCTTATTAGCGCATCTAAATTCTGGCTAAATTTCTGAACTTTTATTAAAGAGGTTCCCTCCCAGCGAAGATGGATAAGCCGTTTAAAAGGAGGATAACCCATTTCTTTCCGAAAGGATATTTCCTGTTTGTAGAATCCCAAAAAATCGTGACTTTGGGCAAATGTAAGACTGTAATGGTCTGGATTGTAGGACTGAATGATCACTTTGCCAGGTACTTCTCCTCGCCCAGCACGGCCGGCTACTTGGGTTAAGAGCTGAAAGGTACGCTCGCTTGCCCGAAAATCAGGAAGGTTCAAAGATAAATCAGCATTCAAGACTCCTACCAGGGTAACTTTCGGCAAGTCATGGCCTTTAGTAATCATTTGCGTGCCCACTAATAAATTAATCTCTCCCCGGCGAAGTTGATTCATTATTTGCAAAGATTTCTTGCGGCTGGCCGTATCCCGATCCATCCGCCCTATGGAGATACCGGGGAATTTTTTCTTTATTTCTTCTTCCAGGCGCTGGGTTCCTGTCCCCAAGAGAAGAAGGCGGGCAGAAGAACAGCGGGGACAATGAGAGGGCGCAGCCAAAATATAATCACAATAGTGGCAAAGGAATGATTTTTTGTTTAAATGGTAAATCAAGGATACGCTGCAATTTGGGCATTTAAAACTAAATCCGCAATCAGCACATAGACCAAAAGTGGCAAACCCTCGCCGGTTTAAAAAGAGGAGGGCTTGTTCTTTCTTGAGCATTGTTTGTTGCAGATTTTCAGCCAAGACAGAAGAGATAATAGACTTTCCTCGGCCCTTTTTATCCTCCGCCCGCATATCGACAATCTGAATTTCGGGAAGAGGACGAGCATCAATGCGTTGCGGGAGAGAAAGATTAACAAATTTTTTCTGGAGGACATTATAATAAGACTCGAGCGAAGGAGTGGCTGAGCCCAAAATAACCAAAGCATTTTCCATTTGACCCCGCACCAAAGCTAAATCGCGGGCTGAATATATAACTTTCTCTTCCTGCTTATAAGAGGGGTCATGTTCCTCATCAATAATAATCAGGCCAATATTCTCCAAAGGAGCAAAAATAGCTGAGCGGGCCCCGATGACCAATTTGACCAGGCCTCGTTTTATTCTTCGCCATTCATCAAAACGCTCGCCCGGGGTAAGGGCACTGTGTAAAATGGCCAAGGGACAGGCACATCGGTTTTTAAAATAAGCCATGACTTGGGAAGTTAAGCCAATCTCGGGCACAAGAAGAAGTGCTTGCCGGCCTTGGGCCACTGTTTCTTCAACAGCCCGGAGATAAACTTCGGTTTTGCCACTCCCCGTAACCCCGTGCAAGAGAAAAGGACGAAATTTCTTACTAGCCAGAGCTTGAAATATTGCGCTCACGGCTTTTTCTTGGGCCGAAGTTAAGAGAGTGGGGCGAGGCATATTCCATTCCATTCCTTCAGCCCAGGCTATTTGGCGAAAGGTCTCTTTATAATAAATTTCGATGAGGTTTTGCTCTTTAAATTTTTTTAGTAAAGAGGAAGAGTTCGGGTATTTGGCTGTGAAATCGGCGAGAGGTACCTCACCAGCCGTGGCGATAAACTTTAAAGCCTCTGCTTGCCGCGGAGTTAAAGGGATATTTTCCCGTTCGGGCAGATAACGTAAAAAAGGGATCTTCCTTTCTTTAACCTTTTGCTCAAAGAGAGGCTCCTTTCGTTCAACCCAACCATTAGCCAGCATTTTTTGTAGACATTTTACTATAGGTCCTTTTAGCTTAAAGGTTTGGTTATTGTCTTGCAGCTTGGCGAGAATCTCTCTTTCGGCAGCTCCTAAAGAAGGGTCCTTGAGGGCTTCTCGGCCTTTAGTAGTTAGGCCGTATGAATCTCTTAGGCGCGAAGGAAGGCCTGGTGGTAAAGCACCTTTGATCACTTCCCCAATGGGCTGAAAATAATAATGGGCTGTCCAGAGAAAAAATTTTAAAAGTTTTTCGGAAAGGGCTGTATCATCATCAAAAACCTTGCGTAAGGGAAAGATTTCTTTTTCTTTAGGCAAAGTTGAAGTGAAATTAATTATGTATCCTGTGACCGAGCGCTTATGCAAGGGAACCAATACCCTTTTACCTGGACTGGCCACTTCTTGCCAACATTCGGGAACCGAGTAAGTAAATGTCTTGCCGATGGGCAAGAGTAATGCGACCTCTGCATATTTTCCCAAATTGGACATTATCTTTCCTAGCTTGCCGCGTTATTCTTTGACCATGATTATTCTGGTAGAGGGAGGCGAACGAGAAAAGTAGCCCCGGTTCCTGGTTGATTAATAACCTCGATCTTTCCGTTATGTTTGCTAATTATTTTATGAGCGATGGCTAAACCCAAACCTGTACCTTCTTGCTTGGTCGTAAAAAAGGGATTAAATATATTGTCCAGAATTTCTGCTGGAATTCCTCCACCCGTGTCTCTCACCTCCACCTCGACAAATTTCTCTTTTTTTACTTCGCGCCAGCAACTCCTCAACGCTATTTCACCATCCTGATCAATAGCCTGCATAGAATTTACTAGCAAGTTGAGGAATACTTGTTTTAATTGGGGAGGATCGCCCAAAACCGGCGGCAGGTTTTGCTGGAAAACGCGCTGAACTTTTATTTTCCTTTCACTGAGCTCACTCTCTAAAATGGACAGGGTCTCTTCCAAGAGGCGGTTTACATCACACGGCTGCAAGGGCAGGGAGATTTCCCGCGAATAGATGAGGGTTGAATTTAAAATATTTTCTAACCTTTTTACTTCTTTCAGGATTATGCGGATATATTTCTTTTCTGGTGAGTTTTCTTTAAAGTTGCGTTCCAATCGGCGAGCAAAGCCCCCAATGGAGACGAGCGGATTTTTAATCTCATGGGTAATAGAGACTACTAACTCGCCCAAAGCGGCAAGTTTTTCTGATTGAATGAGTCGACTCTGGGTCTGTAAGAGCTGCGTATTCATCTCTTGTAAATTAGCGTATAAGCGAGAATTCTCTATGGTCATAGCAGCTTGATTGGCTAATAACGTGAGCATTCCTAAATCACCTTTTGTGATTGGCCGGTCCGTATAAAGATTATCAACGGCGATTAAGCCAATAGCTTTATCCTTAACGATTAAGGGGACGGAAGCAAAAGAGCGACTGCCAAAAAGTCTGAGAATATCTTTATCGACTTCTGGGTCTGACTGAGCATCTTCCACATGAAAAGGCCGTTTTTCTTTTAGAGTTCTAATCAGGATCGACCGATTCTGGTGCAAAGGAATACGCACGCGACGGATCATTGTTTCAAAGGGTAAATTTCCGGTCTCAGCGGATGTATTCTCTTCTTGAAGGAAATAAGAAATATCCCTTATCTTTAACCGCCATTCGGATGTCTCTTGGGCGCTGCGCGCGCCTAAGCCCATCACCCCTTCTAAAAATCCTCCATCTTCGTCTACTAAAAAGAGAGCAGCCCGATCAAACCCTACGGGATTGGCAAAAGTCACGGAAAGTAAAATTGTACGTAATATTTCATCAAGCTTAATAGTGGCGTGTAAAGACCGTGAAACCTCGTAAAGTAAAGACAGTTCCTTTAAGCTTTTTTCTCGATCTTTGGCCATGAGTTCGACTCGTTGGAGAATAATAGCATTTTCAATAGCAATGGCCATCTGGGCCGCCATGGTAGTGAGTAAACCCATATCCTCTTCATCAAATATCTTTACCGGCTTCTCTCCTTGAAGCGTGCTAAAAAGGGTCAGCGTACCAACCACTTTGCTTTTATAAATGAGCGGAACACAAAGAACCGAGGCCAAAGAACGGGAAAGACTTTCACAAGACCAAAGGGAAAGTTGCTGGTCAAATATTAAAATAGGCTTGTTGGTAAAAGCTACCTGACCCTCCATATCCTCACCTAAGGGTACGGGCTTCAACCTCTTTTGTTCCTCTTCTTCTAACCCGTAAGTCGCGACTGCTTTTAGTACCTTGCCTTCTTCATCGAGTAAACGGAGGATAGCCCCATCGGCTTGTAAAATTTTGGTACTGCTCAAAGCGATCCTATTTAGTAGTTCGCCAAGTTCTAAAGTAGAAGTTAGGGCTTGACCAATAGCCTGTAAAGTATTCAACTCCGCAATTCTCTTTTTTGCTTGCCTAAAGATTTGCGCCCCCCGCAGAACTCCCGCCAATTGACGGCAGATGGGAGGCAAGAGAAATTTTTCTTCCAGGGTGAGCTCACGCGGCTTTTCACCAAGGAGACTCAAGACTCCATAAAAAGAAATTTCATCGACGATGGGATAAAAGACCAAAGATTGGAATTTGGCGAATTCCGGCGGAAGGGAGGAATCCCCAAGAGAAAGCTGCGCGGTATGCGGAATAAAAATGGGCTCCTTTTTCCGAGCGCAAACCCCTAAAGGGTCTGCGGAGAGCGAGAAACTCATTTCCAGGGGTAAAGGAGTGGCAGAGGGACCACAACATTTAAGAGTTAAATGACTACGCCGAGAATCCCAAAGAAAAAGAGCACAGGCCGAAAAAGAAAAGAGGCGGGCCAACAAATTAGTCACTTGGCTCAAGCGTTGGTCTAAGTCCACCGAGGCATGAGAAATTTCTATAATTTTGGCTAATATTTCTACAGCGTTCATATTTTCTACAGTCTTTTTTTCTTGGCGATAGTCTTTTCATAGACGGCTAAATATTCTTTGGCCGAACGCTCCCAAGAAAAATCTTCAGTCATGCCTTGGCGCATCAGTTTATGCCAAAGATTTTTGTCTTTAAAAAATTGCAAAGCCCTTTTTATAGTCTCTAATAGAGCCATTGGAGAATACTCGTAAAATTTAAAACCATTTCCTTCGCCATTTTCCGGATTGAAGTTTATAATGGTGTCATCAAGTCCCCCAGTACCGCGAACAATTGGAACCGTGCCGTAGCGTAAAGAGTAAATTTGATTTAAACCGCAGGGTTCGTAGCGAGATGGCATGACAAAGATATCGGCTCCGGCCTCAATTTTATGGGCGAGGGCTTCGTCAAAGGCTATTTTTACTCCGATCTGCTGAGGATATTTGGCCTGTAAATCACGGAAGAGGAGATGATATTTCTCATCTCCCGTGCCTAATATAACAAACTGCAGGTTCATTTTAGCAAGATCTTCCAGGATGGCGGCTAGAAGATCGCAACCTTTCTGATCAGTTAAACGGGAGATGGTGGCTAAGAGGGGAGTCTCTTCATATGGAGGTAGTCCATATTCTCTTTGGAGATCAATTTTGCATATTCTCTTGCCTTGAAGGTCAGAATAGCTATACTTCTGTTTGATAAAAGGATCTATTTCTGGCGACCATTCATTATAATCAACCCCATTAAGAATACCATAGAGATCAGCCTGCCGCTCGCGCAAAACTCCTTCCAGTCCGCAGCCAAATTCTGGAGTTTGGATTTCTTCTTTATATTTCCGACTTACGGTAATTAGGGCATCGGCAAAGACGAGGCCACCTTTCAAAAAATTTATCTTTCCATAGAACTCTAAAGCCTGAGGAGTGAAAAGCTCCCAGCCTAAATTGGTCATCGGCATATCATAATGCCAGAAAAGGCCCTGATAGGCGATATTGTGAATGGTGAAAGCAGTAATAGCTTTGTTCAAAGCAGCTAGCCCCTTATATATAGTTTGTCGGTATACCGGAGTTAAACCAGTCTGCCAGTCGTTACATTGAATTACCTCGGGATTTATCTTTAAAACTAAAGCTGCCTCCAATATAGCCCGGGAGAAAAAAATGAAACGTTCAGCATTATCTTCATAATCTCCGCTGGGCGTTGTGTAAAGATAATCGCGATCATAATATTTATCTTGTTGCAGGAAGAATACCTGGCAGTTAGGTTCTAATTCAGTGGTTAATATTTCCCCCACTTCCGTCTTTTCTCCCAGAGGAACTTTAACTATCTGCCCCGTTTTACTCAAGGAAAATTTTTCTTCATCCACTTGTCGATATTTGGGCATAATTAAAAAGACCTCGGCGCCCAATTTGGCTAAAGCCCGTGGCAAAGCCCCAGATACATCACCCAAACCACCTGTCTTAGCAAATGGCACGGCTTCGGAAGAAGCAAAAAGAATTTTCATTTTTCTCTCCTCAGACCATCATTTCCCGCAAAAATTTAGCGGCTTCTTCGGGTGGAGTAGGATTGATAAAGAATCCTGAACCCCATTCAAACCCGGCAAATTTCGTCAGCTTGGGAATGATCTCCAAATGCCAATGATAATATTCTAATGTCCTTTCGTTTAAAGGCGCCGTGTGCAAGGTAAAGTTGTAAGGGGGATAATTTAAAGCTCGCTCCAAGCGGCGCAAAGTCTCAGCAAAAATCAAAGCTAAAGATTGAACTTCATGGATTTGACTGTCCACAAAAGAAAAGTTGTGCCGTTTGGGAAGAATCCAGGATTCGAAGGGAGAAAAAGAAGCAAAAGGGGCCATGGCTAAAAAATCATTGTTCTCCAAAATTATTCTTTCACCCTGCTGAATTTCTTGGCGGATAATATCACAGAATATGCATCTTTCTTTATACCGATAATATTCTCGGGCCCCGGCCATCTCTTCCGCCACCAAATGAGGTACTATGGGCAAGGCAATTAATTGGGAGTGCGAATGTTCCAGAGTAGCCCCAGCTTCTTCCCCATGGTTCTTAAAGATCATGGCATAGCGCAGCCGAATATCTTTGCGCAGATCGAGCATTCTTTCTCTATATGCCCAAAGTACATCTTCAAAACGTTTTGGTGGTAGAGAGGTGAGTGTTTCTTCGTGATGGGGGGTTTCGATAATAACTTCATGTGCCCCAATGCCACTCATCTTATCATAGACACCAATTCCTTCCCGATTGAGTTCTCCTTCCACCCGGAGAGCTGGAAACTTATTGGGTACTACCCGTAATTGCCAACCTGGCCCATTGCGGGGCGATCCGTCAGGCCGAAAAGCTAAAATTTCAGGGGGCGTCTTGTCTTCATTGCCTGGACAAAATGGACAAAACCCTTCTTTTACTTTATTCTTATGGTTATTAAAATCAGAAGGCCTCCTTCCCCGTTCAGTGGAGATGATTACCCACCGTCCAGTAACAGGATCCTTACGTAATTCAGACATTCTCTCCTCCTGGTATATTCTTCCTATCCCGTTTTTAACTTTCCCACTAAATTTTTGCTTGCCCAATATATTACTCTTGGGCACTTTTTTATTTTATTATTAAACTCGCCACATGGAAACTATGAAATTCTGATCGGGGACCAAAAAAGATAAATAGCCTTGATGAGGATAACGCTCCCATATTAGGCCACCTCTTTGAATTTGGAAGCAGAAGCTGACTTTTTCTCTTGCTTTAAATCCCAAATGAGCGAAAGGCACCGCAAGTTCTACTATTTGTTGGGAGCAAATTTGCGTAGAAGTTTGCTTGAGCTCTTCTCCTTTTTCATTCTTAATGAACAAATGATAAAATTGGTTAGCTTTTTCTTTAAAAACCAAAGGAAACTCAATCCGCCCTTCGAGGGGAGTAAAGAAAATTATATGGACCGTCATTTTTTCGGCTGCGGCCATGGGGAAAGGAGGCAGGTCCAGACGAAAGTAAGCATTTGCTAAGTCGAAACCATAATAGAAGCCTGTAATCAGCATTTGCCCTTGAACCATTGAAGAACGTAATGGTTCCGCAGCGTAATAGCCCGCTTCTGTCCATTCATAAAAGTGGGTTACCCGCCCATCTAATATGGGGTTAAGCAAACCGATTGGTTCGAAAGGTGGCTTTACTTCCTGGGGAAGAATTAGGGGATTCCGCAGATATTCGGGAATGGGAGAATGAAGCAAAAGATGCACCTGCATAAGGTGGGCTCGAAAAAGGCGATCGAACTCGGACTTGTTTTCACTGCTGAATTCATCCCCATACCACCAGAACCAGTCGCTCCCTTCAGCAATGTAGATCTCTTCCCAAGCAGATTGCTGCATTTCTTGGACAGGTATTTTAGATTCATTCTCCGTTAAAAAATTGCGCGTGCGCCGCAAATTATTCCAGGCTTGATTGTCTTCAACCGAGCCAATCCAAATCTTAAAATTTTGGTTAATCCAAGACCCAGTATAGAGGGAGGGTAGGGTGGCGGTTGGCGGATATACTTGCAAAAAGTCTCTTATGCGCATAGGTTCAAGATCAGGAGCTTGGTCAATATACGTATAAAGGCGTCTCAAAAATTCTTGCCCACCATCGGGATAATACTCCCAGGCGTTTTCACCATCAAGAGCTATACAAACTAAATGGGGACCGGCGGGTAAAGAGCGGCGAATATTTTGCAAAAGGTTAAATAGATCCCGAGCAGCAGCCTGAGGGTCATTCTTGGCATAGGTAAACCCTATCAAGTCGGCCAGATTTCGATCCCTGAAAACCATAAATACTTCCGCACCAGCGTACTCGACCCGATAAGGACTATAAAGAAGATTTCGCGGCGTCTCCTTAGCCAAAGATTTAAAAAGAATGCCTTCGTCAGAAGCCATCCATTCAATTCCAGCCTTCTTTACTAAAGGGATCATTTCAGGGCAAACCGACCCTTCCGAAGGCCATAGACCTAAAGGAGGATGACCAAAAATACGCTGATGATAAAGTACTGCTTTATTTATTTGGGCCGCAGCATCTTCTGGGTGAGCAAAAGAAGAAGGCAGCGCTATATCCGGCATTGATCGGCGGGCAAATGACCAATCAATAAGTAAAGGGATTATAGGGTGGTAAAAAGGACTAGTGGTTATCTCAATCTGTCCCTTTTCTTCCAGGTGGCGATAAAGCGGAATAATCTCCTTGATAATTTCAATTTGCACTTGCAGCAGGGTTAATTTATCCTCTTCCGAGAACATCCTACCCTTGTGTAATAATTCGCGGACTTCCTCTTTTTGGGCGCGAGCGCAAAATCCGAACCAAGCGAGATTAAACCAAACTTGGAGGTCGCGGAACTCTTGCGTGCTGAATTGGGGCCAAATTTCTTCTAAGCGGTGGGCAGATATTCGCTTCCCCCTCTTTTGTAAAAGATCCCAGTAAGCAGGGTGTGGTTTAACCATGGTCTCCAGATTGGCCATAAAAAAGTTGGCCAGGATAAATTTCTTTTCAGTAGGTGTTAAGTCAGCAGCGGGTTTGCGGCTATGTTCAAAGAAGATATCTCTGGCTTGCTCTTTTCCATATTCTTCAATTTGGCGTAAGAGCGAAGGGACCAGATTAAAAGTTTGGTGGAGGCGGGGATACTCACGCAAAATATAAGCCATGTCGTAATAGCCTTTACAGGCGTGGAGCCTCACCCAGGGAAGGGTATAATCGCCGCTTAGGGGATCGCGGTAATAAGGTTGATGCATATGCCAAAGAAATGCCACCGCGAGCATTAACTTTTTCCTTAATTTTTATGCTGGAATAATTTCTTTAAAAAATTATAGCAGATATCTTATGGTAAACAAGCGCTTCTTTGGCGACTCCCTCTTTTAATCATAAAATCGCTATCTATTTCGTCGATCGTTTTAGTCAAAACTTTACACTTCTTTCTTCTTTTTTTCCCTTCTAAGCCTAATCGCCATGGCTATTCCTTTATTAATTAATTGATATTTATTTTCGCCCTAAAACAGGATAGATAAAAATGGGGGAGAGGAAGATGAGAGAATGGCATTCTAAAAGGGGGTTCATTTAGAACAGCTTTTTCCTCAAAAGAGGAGGCTTATGGTTGAATGTTTAGAAGCAAATGGTGAATCAAGATTTAGTCTTCAGTTGCTTAAAAAAACAAATTTATGTTATTTATTATTTAAATTGGGTAAAAGCTCGAAGAATTAAGGGAGAAGAAGCAATGGCCACATATGACTTAATAATTATTGGTGGAGGCCCGGCCGGCCTTACGGCCGGCTTGTATGCCACCCGCGCGCGATTGAAGACTTTGCTCATAGAAAAGATGGTAGTTGGGGGCCAAGCAGCCAGCACTTATTTGATTGAAAATTATCCAGGCTTTCCGGAAGGAATTTTAGGACCAGACCTCATGCAAGCTATGGAAAAACAAGCTAAACGTTTTGGGTTAGAAGTTCTTAGTGGCGAAGTAAATTATATTAAATCACAGGAAAAATTTTGGCAGGTTGGTTGGGAAGAAGAAAATTTTTTAACCAAAAGCGTAATCGTCGCTTCTGGAGTTGAACCTGTTAAATTAGGTATCCCCGGAGAAGAAGAATTGCGGGGAAGGGGGGTATCCTACTGTGCGACCTGTGATGGACCATTCTTTCGTGATGAAGAGGTGGGGGTAATCGGCGGGGGTGATTCAGCAGTAGACGAAGCAATTTATTTAACGCGCTTTGCACGCCAAGTTTATATTATCCATCGCCGCGATACTTTAAGAGCCGCCAAGATTTTGCAAGAAAGGGCAATGCAGAATGAAAAAATTACCATTCTCTGGAACACCGTAGCCACGAAAATTTTAGGGCAAGATGGTGTTGAGGGGTTGGAGCTTAAAAACGTCAAAACGCAAGCGACTCAATTTTTACCCGTCAAAGGAGTTTTTTTCTATGTGGGTTTAAGGCCGATGACGGGTTTCCTTAAAAATTTGGTAAAACTTGATGAAAGAGGCTACATCCTCACGGATGAAAACATGGCCACTTCTGTGCCGGGAATCTTTGCTGCTGGAGACGTCCGCCAAAAGCTTCTGCGTCAGGTAACCACAGCTGTTGGGGATGGGGCGACAGCTGCCTTTGCGGTGGAACGCTATTTGGAAACGTTCTAAGAAAGATAAACTATATAATTAAGAAATTTTCTTTGAGGAGGTAAGTTGCCAAGAATTTTAGTTACTAATGATGATGGCATTCTTTCGCCGGGATTATTATCCCTGGCTCAAGCCTTAGAAAAAGTTGCGGAAGTGTGGGTAGTTGCTCCGGACAGAGAACAAAGTGCGTGCAGTCATTCTTTAACGATGAATCGGCCTTTGCGGCTGAAGAAGATAAGTAAATTGGGTCCCCGCTATTTTGCTATTAACGGCACGCCCACAGATTGCGTGCTCTTAGGTGTAAGCAAAATCATGCCTGCCCGACCTAACCTAATTGCCTCGGGAATTAATATTGGAGAAAATTTAGGTGAAGATATTACCTATTCAGGAACCGTATCTGCTGCTATTGAAGGAACTATCTTAGGTATTCCCTCTTTTGCCATTTCTGTGGTCTCGCGCTACCCCAAAAATTTTTCCTGGGCGGCTAATTTTGCGGCCCGCTTAGCCAAGGAGATATTGGTCAAGGGGCTTCCCCGAAATACTTTTTTAAATATTAACGTCCCTTATCAAAAGAAGAAGCCGATTTCCTATAAGTTCACCCGCTTAGGGAAGAGAATCTATGGGGAATCCGTGCAAGAAAGAAAGGACGCGAGTGGCCGCCGCTACTATTTAATTGGAGGCAATTCGCCAACTTATGCCCCGAAAGAAAATTCTGATTTTCAGGCGATCGCGCAAAATTATATCTCCATTACCCCTTTGCATCTTGATTGGACAAATTATGCTGCTTTACGCAGCTTGTCCCAGAGAAAAATTTAAATTTAGCCTAATGCTGCGATGAAGATTTTAGCCACCCCCAAAGCAAATTTTTCAGATTTCCTGCATTTCCGGTTGCGCATGGTGGAAGAGCAAGTTAAAGGACGCGGAATTACCGACCCCCGCGTAATTTCAGCTATGGAAGAGATACCTCGTCACCTATTTGTCCCTGAATCTTTACAGAGTCAAGCCTATAGAGACACAGCCCTGCCGATCGGGGAAGGGCAGACCATTTCTCAGCCTTATATGGTAGCTTTGATGAGTGCCGCCTTAGAATTAAAAGGAAAGGAAAAGGTTTTAGAAATCGGTACAGGATCAGGATACCAGACCGCTATCTTATCTAAATTAGGGGAGCGGATATATTCCGTGGAAAGAATTCGTGCCTTGCTGGAAAGAGCGAGAAAAATTCTTGATCAACTCCAATGTTATAATGTTCTTACCCGCCTCTTTGACGGCTCCCTGGGGTGGCAAGAAGAAGCTCCTTTCGATGCTATTTTGGTAACGGCGGCGACCAATTCTCCACCACCGCCTTTACTCCAGCAATTAAAAGAAGGAGGGATAATGGTTATTCCTATTGCTTCTGGCTCCTCGCAAAGACTTATCCGCCTCCGCCGCCGCTTAAGGAAATTCGTTCAAGAAGATTTGGGCGAATGCCAATTTGTGGCTATGGTGGGGAAATTCGGCTTGACCAAATCTTAATCTCCTTTTTAAGCTCTTCTTCATCCAGGGTAAGGATTTGGCGGTCGTGCATGATGATTTGGCCGTTGATGATCACATGACGGACATCAGCTCCCGAAGCGGCATAGACCAAATGGGAAACTATATTATAAATGGGCTGTAAATGGGGACGATTAAGATCTAAAATAATAAGGTCAGCCTTCTTACCCACAGCCAAAGAACCAATCTCCTCTTCCATCCCCAATACCTTAGCCCCTCCCCAAGTAGCCATATGCAAAACTACTTCGGCCGGCATCACCGTCGGATCCAATCGATAAACTTTGTGCAGCTTAGCCGCCGTATCCATCTCCTGAAAAAGGTCCAGATTATTATTACTGGCACAACCATCTGTACCTAAACCTACCGCCACCCCCCGAGCCAGAAGATCTGGAATAGGCGCTACCCCAGAAGCAAGCTTCATGTTCGATTCGGGATTATGCACTACCCTTACTCCTTTTTCCGCCAGCAAATCCATCTCCTCTGCCCTCAACCAGACACAGTGACAAGCAATAAGATTGGACGATAACAAACCAAGCTTATGCAAATGATGCACAGGAGTTAAACTATATTTCTTAACAACTTCCTCTATTTCACTCTTCGTCTCCGCTAAATGAATAATCAACGGTACCCCATACCTCTCCGCTATATCCCTACACCGCTTAAGTAAATCAGGCGAACACGTGTAAAGAGCATGAGGTTCAACTGCTATGGAAATGAGAGGATCACCCTGCCATTTTTTTATAAATTCCTCGGTAAATAAGAGCCCTTTTTCTAAAGGTCCATAATGGGGAGAAGGGAAGTCATAAAGGACTTCGCCTACCAAAGCTCTCATCCCAGCTTCTTTAACTGCCTCGGCAACTCGGTCTTCAAAAAGATACATATCGCAAAAAGTGGTCGTCCCCGAACGAATCATTTCTGCGCAGGCTAAAAGGGTACTCCAGTAGATTTGTTCACCATCGGATCTGCTCTCTGCTGGAAAGATATAATTAGTGAGCCATTCCATTAAGGGCAAATCATCCGCAATACCCCGGTAACAGGCCATAGCTGCATGGGTATGACCGTTGATCAAGCCCGGCATGACTAAACCACCCTGGGCATCAAGGACATTATCAGCGGCGAACTCTTCCATCACTTTTTCTTTGGGCCCTAAGCCTATTATTTTATCCTGCCCAATAGCCAACGCTCCGTCAAGGATGAGCGATGAATTATCAGGTAGAGGAAGCAAAAGGGCATTGGTGATAAGCAGATCTGCTTTCTTCTTTAAATGCGTACCCATAGGGCACCTCTAAATTTTTTTTAGAAACTCTTCTAAGATGGCCACAATTTTCTCTCCAGCTTTAGCGGCATTGAACAGGATATCTGATAAAGAAGTTGGTCGCATACAATCAGGGATATTAATATTGGAGATAGCCGAAATTCCTAAAAGGCGTAGACCACAGTGAGCGGCCACAATGACCTCCGGAATGGTAGACATCCCCACAGCATCAGCCCCCATCATGCGCAAAAAGCGCGTCTCCGCTGGCGTCTCTAAGCTGGGACCAATTACCCCAACATAAACTCCCTTATTTATTTTAATCTTTTTGTGTAAGGCAGCTTCTTCGAATAGGGCAATCAGTTTTCGATCATAGACGGCGCTCATATCAGGAAATCGAGGACCAAGTTCTTCGAGGTTCGGCCCAATGAGGGGATTCTGCCCGGTAAAATTTATATGATCAACTATTAGCATGACATCCCCAGGAGAATAGAGCGGATTTAAGCCCCCGGCGGCATTGGAGATAATTAGAATCTCTATACCTAACTTTTTCATTACCCGAACCGGAAAAGTTACCTGCGCTAAGGAATATCCCTCATAATAATGAACCCTTCCCTGCATTACTAATATTTCTTTATCGGAAAGCATGCCATAGATTAATCGACCAGCATGGCTTTCCACTGTACTCACCGGGAAGTGAGGAATGGTTTTATATTCTATAACTTTTTTCCATTCTATTTTTTCTACCAAGCCTCCTAAGCCCGTGCCCAAAATTATTCCTATTTTGGGCTTGCCCGGAATTAAAGATGATATATGTTGACTGGCTTCTGTAACCTGCTGCATAATTTTTTCCATTTTTTAATCTCCTCTCGGCGCCATGATGAAAGCATGTTAATGAAAATGAAAATCCGTGTCAAGTTGATGTTGTCTAAGCATTCATTTTTTAAAGTGGAGGAGGTAAGGACTATTTATCTTACGCACCTTTACCTCATCCCTCTCCACGGTGAGACTGTGGGCCAATTAATATAGGGCCATTGTAGCAATTAACTTAATGGGGCAAGGGTTTATCCCTTGCCGTATTCGGCAAGCCACAAGGGCTTGCCCTACGAATCTATAGGAGTACTTAACTTGGCTTTCTATTTGAAGAACCACTGCCTCAAGAACTCTACTTATACTTTATTGAGAAGATGCAATCGCGGTTAAAATATAATTTGCTCTCCTAAATAAATGCCAAAGTGAAGATGGGCAAGGACCATTTATCTATTGATTTATTCGGCTAAATTTGCTAATGAAAATTTAAAATTATTAAAAATTAAGCAAGGAGAAGAAATGGAAATTATTAAAACAGACGTGCTTATTATTGGTGGAGGAGGGGCGGGGATGCAGGCGGCCATTGCCGCTCGCGAAGAAGATATAGATGTTCTTTTAGTTTCTAAAACCCCTTTAGGCAAATCTACTTGCACTTACCTCTCGGCCGGCGCTTTTAGCTTAGCGACTGAAGGGCTTTCCAAAGAAGCCCATCTATCTTTGACCTTGGAAGCAGGCAAGGGACTTAACGAGAAAAAATTGGCGGAAATTTTAGTGGAGGAAACTCCTTTGCGAGTCAAAACTCTTGAAAAACTCGGGCTGGTTGGAGAATGGTCAAAGGGAAGATTTCGATGCGCAGGAAGAGCAACAGCTGCCGGCGCCCCCCTTATTAAAGTTTTGGTCACGGAAACTTTAAAAAGGGGCGTCGCTTTCTTACCTTGGATTATAGTGACTGAACTGCTTAGCATCGACGGCCAAATTGGAGGAGCTATAGCTTTCGATTATCATCAGAAGAAAATTTTGGGTATTCAGAGTAAAGCCATTATTTTAGCCAATGGGGGAGGTGGTGCTTTGTATATGCGCCATGATAACCCAGTACGGGCCACTGGCGATGGATATGTGCTTGCTTATCATGCAGGCTGCAGGCTAAGAGATATGGAGTTTGTCCAATTCATACCCATAGGGTTAGCCGAGGCCGGTAAGCCCGCTATATTAGCTGCCCCAGCGCTGGCTGATTTGGGAAAAGTCATTAATTCTAAAGGCGAGGAAATTTTGGGAAAATATCAAATCAAGGAAAAACCAGTAGCGGTTCGCGCGCGCGATTCATTTTCCTTAGCCATATTTAAAGAGGAAAGAGCAGGGCAACAGGTTTATCTGGATTTGCGCAATTTATCTGAAAAAGATTGGCAGTATGATAGTTTTGTTAGGGAGCAACGCTCTTTATTAACAAATTATTTCCACTGTCTGGAAAAACCTTTGCGTATCTCGCCCATGTGCCATTTTTTTATGGGGGGAGGGGCTATGGATCAAGAAGGCAGCACAGATATCCCCGGCCTCTTTGCCGCCGGGGAAGTAACCGGGGGAGTTCATGGAGCTAACCGCATGGGCGGTAATGCCTTGGGAGAAATTTTAGTCTTTGGCTATCGCGCAGGGAAAAGTGCCCGGGATTATGTACGCCAGCAAAAAAAATTGCCTTCTCTTGAAACCCTCTTTAGCGAAAAAGAAAAATCTCTAAAACAAAAACTCGAAACTTCTCCCTCTGGCCTTCCTCCGAAAATGCTCCGCCAAAAAATTAGTGAGCTTCTCTGGGAAAAAGCTTATGACCGCCATAGAGACGATAGAAAAAATTGAGAAAGAGGAACTTCCCAAGATGGCCGCGCTAACTTCTAAAGAAATTTTAGAGCAAATAGAAATAAAGAATGCCCTTCTGGTAGCAGAGATGATTATTAAGGCCGCCTTGCTGCGGCAAGAGAGTAGGGGAGCCCACTTCCGCCAGGATTTCCCCTATCCTACGGAGCAGTGGCAGGGAAACATTTTTTTGAAAAAATCCGGTGATGGAATGAACCTGGACTTCCACTCTATAGAGTTAGAGCACTATGAATAATAGTGATAAAATAGCAATTACGCTTAGATTTTCCCCCTTAATTTTCATGAACAACTATACTCGACCATCTAAGTCAAGGGGTAATTTAACCTCAGAATGTGCCGCACATTCTCCTTGACATTTTTTAACATTACTTTACTTTAAAATCTGCCAAATATGGAGCGAAAGCGAAAAAGATTCCAAATAAAAATTGGGTGCTAAGCGAAAATGGATATTCTTATTATCGGATTAATAAGAGGAGCATTATATTCTCTGATTGCTGTTGGGTTTGTGTTAGTTTTTAGCGTAGGAGGTATTCTCAATCTTGCCCATGGCACCTATTACATGTTAGGCGCTTACTTTACTTTCATCTTTTACAGCCTGGTTTTTCATTCGGTAAAGGGTTCAGTTCTCGTCTTTTCTTTAATTCTGGCCGTATTCTCTGTCACGGGACTGGCTTGTCTGGTTTACCAACTTCTCCTCCGTAGAAAGATCGAGTCTCTTGTCTACACTATGGTAATGACTCTGGCTTTGGCTCTTTTTATTAGCGAAATCATGTCTCTCATATTTGGCGTTTCTGGTACATCCGTGCCTAGTTTAATTGAAGGTTCCTTATCTATTTCTGGTGTAAGAATTATAAAACACCAACTACTCTTTATCCCGATTTCGGCTATCATTCTGCCTTCGCTCTGGCTCTTCTTGAAGAGAACCAAAACAGGTCAAAGTATTGATGCTGTTTCCCAAAATCGCACAGGTTCATTGCTCATGGGTATAGATGCGGACAAGGCCACCCTGATAACATCTGGACTTTCTGCAGGTTTAGCAGCATTAGCAGGTGGCTTAATTGCTCCGGTTTCTTCGGTTGTACCAGAAATGTGGCTGTTTCCTCTGATTAAAGCTTTTGCCATTGCCATTTTAGGAGGGATGGGTTCTCTTCCCGGTAGCATTGTAGCCTCATTCATTTTGGGTTATGCTGAAATTTTAACCTCATTCTTGATTGATGAGCAGCTCACCGAAATGGTTTCACTTGCAGTGATTGTGTTTGTCCTTATTTTTAAACCAGCAGGAATTTTAGGATACAAGGCCACCTAAAATGAAGAAGTTTTTAAAAATACTTTTTTCGAAAATTTACTTTTATTCTCCAGCAGGGTTTATGATTTTGGCTATCTTGGGAATTTATCCTGCTCTTACCGGGAATATTTTGCATACAGAGATATTGTTATTGGTGGCTATATATGCTATTTTCGCAATGAGTTGGGATATTCTTACGGGATATACCAATGAAGTAAATTTTGGTTTTGCCTTCTTCATAGGAGGGGCAGGTTATTTAAGTGGGGCTTGCAATGTAGTTTTGGGTTGGCCACCAGTTTTATCAATCCCGGCCTCGGCCTTAGCTGCGGGAATAGCCGGCATCTTAATTGGTTATTTGACTCTAAGGCTAAAAGGTCCTTACTTCGCAATGGCCACCCTGGCTTTTGCTGGTATTCTTTATAAATTATCTTTTATCTTATATAAAATTACAGGTGGCGAAGAAGGAATTTCGGGACTAAAGAGTTTAACTTCAGGTCCTGTGGCAGACTTTTATATAATTTGGTCAGTCATGGTGGGAATATATATCCTTCTTCTCTTTTATTCTCGATCTAAACATGGCACTATTTTAAAAGCCATTCGAGCTGATGAAGATGTAGCCCAATCTTCTGGTATTAATACGGCGTATTATAAAATAGAAGCTTTTGCTCTAAGTGGATTCCTGGCTGGAATCGGCGGGGCATTATACGCCCATGCCCAAATGCATATAGGCCCAGTGATGCTTTCAGGTTCGCTTTCCGTGATTGTTGTCCTTTTGGCTATGATCGGAGGCATGGGCACCATTGTTGGGCCTTTATTGGGGGGTATTCTATTAACTTTCTTGAATGAGGCCTTGCGAATTGTGGAAGCTTATCGAATTGTCATCTATACCGGATTATTAATTGTTTTTATTTACTTTGCGCCCCAAGGATTGATTAATTTAGAAATCGTTAAACAGAACCCGCGACTAAAACGCTTCTTTTTGGGCAAAGAGGAGGTACATGGTTCCTCTTTTAGAAGTTAAGGGAATTAGTAAAGCTTTTGGAGGCTTACAAGCACTCCGGGAAGTTAATTTTGCAGTGAAGGCGGGTGAAAGAATAGGAATAATTGGGCCTAATGGAGCAGGGAAGACCACTCTTTTTAATATCCTTTCTGGCTTTTCCCAACCGGATTCAGGATCTGTTCTATTAGATGGTCAGAGTATCTTAGGCAAAAAACCTTATCAAATTGTAAACCTTGGTTTAACTCGCACCTGGCAATTAGTGAAGCCCTTCGCCGGGATGAAGGTTATAGAAGCTGTTAGCGTTCCCGCCTTCAGCAAACGAGTCAAAAATGATTCTCTCTCAAATCTTCCGTGGCCCAAAAGAATTGCCCAAATCCTTGAGCGAATTGGGTTAACAGAAAAAATCTGGGAGGAAGTAGATAATTTGAACCATAGTGAACTGCGTCTTTTAGATATTTCCCGAGCCATGGCTACAAATCCTAAAATTCTTCTTCTTGATGAACCATTCTCTGGGCTCAGTCCCAAGGAAACGGAAATAATTGCACGCATGATTATGGATTTGAACAAAGAAGGGCTTACTATAATTATTATCGAACATCGTCTAAGGGAATTAATGAAGCTGGTTCAAAGAGTAATCGTCATTCATTTTGGCGAAAAAATCGCTGAAGGTCCTCCAGAGAATATTATTCAGGATCCGCGCGTAATTGAAGCATATTTAGGAGAAAGGAGAGGGGACCTTGGCCTGGCTTAATATTCAAAACTTAGAATCATTTTACCACCGAGTTAAGGTCCTACACGGATTACAAATGGAAGTAGAGAGAGGTGATTTTGTTTCCGTTATAGGCAGTAATGGTGCGGGCAAGACTACTTTGCTCCGAACTCTGTCGCGCCTGGTGGAAGGGAAAGGGAAGATCCTGTTAGATGGCGAAGATTTACTGCCTTTGCGGCCTCAAGAAGTAATAAAAAAAGGCCTTATCCACTGTCCAGAAGGCCGCTTGCTTTTCCCACGTATGACTGTAAAGCAAAACCTCTTGATGGGTGCTTTTTGGCGTCAAAATAAAGAAGAAATAAAAAGTGACCTGAATAAGGTTTTTTCTTATTTGCCAATTTTAAAAGAAAGACAGAAACAGCTTGCAGGAACTCTATCCGGAGGGGAGCAGCAAATGCTGGCTATTGGACGTTCGATCATGGCGGCACCCAAGATTCTAACCCTTGATGAGCCTTCTTTCGGGTTAGCTCCTTTAGTGATTGGATCAATATTCCAAGTCCTTCATTCTCTAAATCAACATGGCCTCACCTTAATTTTAGTCGAACAAAACGCTCGCTTAGCCCTGGAGTACTCTCGTTTTACTTTTGTTTTAGAAGAAGGTCATTTAATTAAACAAGGACCTTCTCCACAATTACTTGGAGATCCGGCTATACGGACAGCATATTTGGGTATGGCTTAAGGAGGCTAAATTCAGGGAAAGAAATATGGATTTGATCCATATTAATTAAAAAGAGGAGGTGGCATATGCAAAATATTAAAAGGAAAGTGATGACCGGAGGCATTTTAATAATTTTCTTTTTTGCAACTGTATTCTTTTTTGCCGATGGAACTATGGCCAAAACTATTAAAATCGGAGTCCTCGCCCCTTTTAAGACTCCTTCGGGGGAAGACCAATTAAATGCAGCTAAGATGGCCGTAGAAGAAATTAACGGAGGGGGCGGAATCATGGGTCGAAAGGTAGAGCTTTTCATGGCCAATACGGAATATAAACCGGAAAAAGGGGTTATGGGTTTTAAAAAATTAGTTTTAGATGATAAATGTGAAGTTGTGTTTGGAACCTGCTCATCGGGAGTAGCAAAAGCTGTTATGGATCAAATGGCCCGCTATAAAAAATTGTTTATTTCCACAGGGGCCGCTTCCGAAGCATTATCAGATTTATTAAAAAACGACCCGAAGAAATATAAATACTGGTTCCGGGTCATGCATCTTTCCGGTGACCTTTCCACTGCTGTTCATGAGTTTATCTATAACTTGCCCGTGTCCAAATATAAAGCAAAAAAGATGGCCATAATGGCTGAAAATGCTCTCTGGACAAGGGGGATGGTGAAGGATGGGGAAAAATTTTTTAAAGAAAAGGGACTGGAGATTGTTTACTCTGAATTCTTCGATACTGAGACCAAAGATTTCACTCCCATATTTACCAAGATCATCAACGCTAAGGCTGATTTCATCTACGAAATATCAGCTCATGTGGACGGGGCCATTTACATCAAGCAATGGTATGATTTGAAAGGCCCCATGATTGGCGGCGTATCCGGAACAGGGGTCACTGAGCGCTACTGGAAAGATTGCGGAGGTAAAGCAGTTAGTGAAGCGATTGTTGTATATACTCCTCGAGCTCCCTTAACTCCGAAGACGATTACCTTTTATGATAAATATGTGGCCAAATTCAAGCTGCATCCTGGCTATCCAACAGGGTATACATATGATGCCATTTATATGTATAAAACTGCTGTGGAAAAGGCCAAAACTACAAATCCTGAGAAACTTGTCCCGGTGATCGAAAAATTAGATTACGTAGGCGTGGCCGGTAAATATGTCTTTGATGAAAAGCACGATACCAAGTATGGAGAGGGCTACCGCCAATTGGCCATCGGCCAATGGAGGGAAGATGGCCGTAGGGTCGTTGTTTGGCCCAAAAGCTTTGCTACCGGTGAATATGAACTTCCCCCATGGATTAAAAAGTAAATTTTCGAGTTTTAAGAGAGCTGTGATTTTACCCATCTAAACTACCTTATTAAAAATCACGGCTCTCTCAATAATTATAAAAGATTGGCATTTTAGAATGTTTTTATTGAAGGCCTAAAAAGGAGGCTTTGTTATCTTCCAAAATCTTGCAATTTTCTAAATAGCTATTATTGATTCGATCTTCTGATTAAGCGAGGCGCATGAAAATCAAGGTTAAGAATAAAATTATTTGACTTAATTAATTTTTAATTCCCAACTCTTGAACGAATCCCTCTCGTCACGAAAAATAAAAACGTCCTCATTTTGCTAATTTTTAAAAAGCTATTCAAAAAGACATTTAAATCAGCAAAGGATGGGGTGTCTTATATGGTCCAATATATAAAAGGAGGCCAAAAACAAAACTCTTGACAAAGAATTGGATTTGGCAATAAATTAACGCAGCGAATAAATAAGAACAAATAATCTTAAACGTTCGCTAAAGGAGGTGATAGCGGGGAATTAAAATAAAGCAGAAATAAAGCACAATTCCAAAAAAGGAGGATGATTATGAAAAGGTTTTCGATTTGGGGGTTAATCATTTGTTTTTTAAGCGTGGTGGTTGTCTTTTCAACAGCCGGGGCAGCAGAAAAGAAGCCCATTTTAGTTGGTTTTCCTATGTTTTTAACTGGAGGTGGGGCTCTCTTTGGCCAGCCAGCTAAAGTTGGAGCTGAAATGTATGTAGAGGAAGTAAATAAAAAAGGCGGGGTCTTAGGTAGGCCTATTAAACTCTTAGTAAGAGACTGCAAGGGAACTCCAGATGAAGCTACCAGGGTGGCCAGGGAGCTAATTGCTAAAGAAAATGTCCAGTTTTTAGTGGGCGGATTGACGGCGGCTCAAGGGTTAGCTCTTTCAGAGGTAGCTAAGACCGAGAAAATTATATATATTGCGCCCATTTCCAAAACGACGGCCATGACCGAACCCGGCAAACTTCACCCTTATGTATTTCGGGCCGCTGCCAATACTAATACCGAAGGCCGAAGCGCCGCCGTCTTTATGGCTAAGCATCCCTGGAAAAGGATTTATACTATTGGGCCTGATTATGAATATGGGCAGATGGTGACCAAGGCCTTCGTTGAGTGGATCAAAAAAATTAAACCCGATGTAGAAATTGTTGGTCAGGGTTGGCCCAAATTGGGAGAGGCTGATTTCACGCCCTTTATCACTGCCGCCTTAGCCAAGAAGCCGGATGCCGCCTTCTTCTCTTTGTGGGGCGGTGACTTTGTCAACTTTTCCAAGCAGGCCAAACCTTATGGTTTCTACGAAAAAGTAAAAGTTGTTTCTGCAGGTGAAGCGGGTTCGCCAGAAACAGCCATTGCCTTAAAAGATGACCTGCCCTTGGGCATAACTACAAATGCTTATGACTTATTCTATTATCCAGATACCCCTGAGCATAAAGCCTATGTGGAAAGACTGAAGGCTTATACTAAACAAGAATATCCACCAAGTTGGGCTATTACTGGATATATCGCTATGCAATTCTTGGTAGAAGCGATTAAGAAAGCCAATTCCACAGATACGATGAAAGTGATCAAGGCCTTGGAAGGTCTAACTATCAACACGCCTATCGGCAAACAAACCATGCGGGCCAAAGACCATCAGGCCAACAGAGGGCAATTCTGGGGGACGACAGCTAAAGTTCCCGAATATCCCTTTCCTATTCTCCGTCCCGTGGAGTACATTCCTGCGGATAACCTGATGGATTAACCTGACAATAAGCAGGGCGTATAACGTAACCAAAATAGAGCTTTAAGTTATACGCCCCGCTTGCTTACATATTGAGGTGGAATCGGCATGCCTGATCCTTCGTTCCTGCTAATTCAAAGTCTTAGTGGCTTAACTTATGCCATGTTTCTTTTCCTTATTGCCTCGGGCCTTTCCCTTATCTTCGGTATTTTACGCGTTCTTAATTTTGCTCACGGATCTTTTTATATGTTAGGAGCCTATTTAACTTATCAGGTTGTTTCCTATTTTCTCGACAACCCCACCGGTTTTTGGATTGCAGTATTAATTTCCTCTATATCTATTGCCATCTTGGGAGGCATAATTGAAAGGCTATTTTTGAGCCGGCTATATATTCGCGAAGAATTAAATCAACTTTTATTTACTTACGCTTTAGTCCTTATCCTTGGCGATTTAGCCAAAATTGTCTGGGGCACGGGGCAACTTTCTATCCCGCGGCCAGAAATCCTTAAAGGCGCTATCAAAATAATGGATCAATACTTTCCGGAATATAATATTTTTATTATTTGTTTGGGATTTGGCATCGCTTTTTTCTTTTGGATAATTTTGAATCGCACGCGCTGGGGAAGAATCATTCGGGCAGCGGCTCTCGATCGAGAAATGCTCAATGCTCTGGGAGTTAATGTTACGAAATTATTCACCGTGGTCTTCATTATTGGATCATGGCTTGCTGGTTTAGGGGGGGCATTGGTGGCCCCCATTGCAGCTATAGTCCCTGGCATGGATGTAGAAATTATAATAAATGTTTTTATTGTGGTAGTCATCGGTGGCCTGGGGAGTTTTTGGGGAACCCTATTAGGAGCTCTCGTTTTGGGCCAAGTTATTTCCTTCGGCATTTTGGTTCTCCCGCGTTTAGCCATAGTCTTTATATATATTCTTATGGCTATTGTATTAATTATTAGACCCTGGGGGCTTTTAGGAAAGCCCCTGGCACGTTGATTATGTTGAAAAGGGAAAGATTCATAATAATTTTAGGCCTTCTATTAGCTTTACTACCCCTTTCTCAATCTCGCTTCTATATATTTTTGGGGACTGACATATTAATCATGGGCCTCTTGGCCATGAGTCTGAATTTATTATTGGGATATACGGGCCTGGTCTCCTTCGGGCATGCCGCTTATTTTGGGATAGGAGCTTACACCTGCGCTTTGCTCATGAAAAAAGCGGGAGTTATCTTCCCTTTAGCTTTTGTGGGAGCTATGTTAGCTGGAATATTAGGGGCATTAATCATTGGTTTTTTCTGCGTTCGTTTAACTAAAATCTATTTTGCTATGCTAACTTTAGCCTTTTCGCAAATTGTCTGGGCTATTGTCTTTAAGTGGAATTCTCTAACTGGAGGCGACACGGGTCTCATCGGCATTGATTTCCCAGCCTATTTAGATTCCTCCGTTCGTTTCTACTATTTCACCTTGATCGTCGTAGTTATCTCGCTTTGCCTGTTGCAGCGGATTGTCAATTCTCCTTTTGGGAGAATTTTAACCACCATTAGGGAAAATCCAGAACGTACGGAATTTATAGGAGTCCATGTCAAACTTTACCAGCTTATTGCTTTTATGATCTCTGGCCTATTTGCGGCTATATCAGGGGCTCTTTTTGGCATCTTTAATCACAGTCTTTTCCCTGATTTGCTTTACTGGCCGCAATCTGCCGAGGTCCTTATCATGTCCCTATTAGGGGGAATATACAGTTTTTTTGGTCCCTTAGTGGGAGCAGCTATTATTCTATACCTGCGGATGTTAGTTACCTCTTATACGCAATATTGGCCTTTTATCATGGGGACTATCTTAGCCTTCCTCTTGTTTTTCTTCCCGGGCGGTATCGTGGGTTTTCTTAGAGAAAAGAAGGTATTTAAATGGCCGAAATAATTTTGACTGTAAAAAATATTAAGAAATTTTTCGATGGCTTTGTAGCGGTAAACGATGTTAGTCTCTCTGTAAAGCGGGGAGAAATTTGTTCGATTATCGGCCCCAATGGCGCAGGTAAAACCACTCTATTTAATTTAATAACTGGCCATCTGCCAGCCGATAATGGCCAAGTAACTTTTAAAGGAATGGATATTTCCAATATGCCTCCCCATAAAATATGCCGCTTGGGAATAGGGCGTTCATTTCAACGCACAAATATTTTCCCGCGTTTGACGGTATTCCAAAATATTCAGGCCGCCCTCGTAGCCCACCGCGGTATGGGCCTGAACTTCTTTAAAATAGTGGACACTCTTTTTCGCCAAGAGACGGAAGAAATTTTAGAACGGGTTGGCTTAAAGGATTTTGCCGCCACGGTAAGCGGGGCCCTTTCCTATGGTTATCAAAAACAACTCGAACTAGGAATTGCCCTGGCAAGTGATCCCGAATTACTCCTGCTCGATGAGCCCACAGCGGGAATGTCGGTGCAAGAGACGCGCCAGACAATTGCTTTGATCGAAAAGATAAGCCGCGAAAAAGGATTGACTTTACTCTTTACGGAACACGATATGGAGGTTGTCTTCTCCATCGCGGAAAGAATTTTAGTGCTCCATCAAGGACGACTCATCGCCGAAGGAACTCCTGAAGAAATTAAGCAGAATAAAGAAGTCCAAAAGGTATACTTGGGAGAAGGAAGATGAGCCTGCTGGTAAACAATATCTATACCTCTTACGGACTGAGTCAAGTTCTGTTCGGAGTTTCTCTCCAAGTGCAAGAAGGTGAAGTAGTTTCCCTCTTAGGAAGAAACGGAGTAGGCAAAACGACCACGCTCCGTTCCATCATGGGCTTAACCCCTCCCCATTCGGGCTCCATTTTATGGAAAGGTCAAGAGTTAATTGGCAAACAGCCTTTTCAAATCGCTAATTTAGGCATTGGCTATGTGCCTGAAGACAGAAGAATTTTTTCTGATTTGACGGTCTGGGAAAACTTGGATGTTGCTGTAAAAGCTGCGCGCTCCGCAAAATCTCTCTGGACTATCGAAAGGGTGTTCGCCTTATTTCCCGCCTTAGAACCAATTAAAAATCGTCGCGGTGGCTTTTTAAGTGGGGGAGAGCAACAGATGCTTACCATTGCCCGCACGTTGATGGGCAATCCCGAGCTTCTTCTGTTAGATGAACCATCCGAAGGTTTAGCTCCTATCGTAGTGCAACAACTTGGAGAACAGATAAAAAAATTATGCTGGGAAGGAATGACCATTCTCCTTTCTGAACAAAATGCTAAATTTTCTTTACAACTAAGTAACCGCTTTTACATCTTAGAGAAGGGAGCCATCCGCTATCAGGGCACAAGTGAAGAGTTTTGGAAGAACGAGGAAATCTTTAAATCTTATTTGGCTATTTAAAAGGGGAATTATTTTTCATCCCCAAAAAATGGTGAGGAGGTGCCGTATGGTTAAATTGGTCGCTATGTTTAATCTCCCCCCGGGGACAGATGAAGCCGAATTTGAAAAGTATTTTGTTAGAAAACATGCCCGCGATGCGGCAAAAATTCCTGGATTACGTCGGTATCTCATCGGGAAAGTTGTTGGCTCGCCAGCGGGAACGCCTGCTTGGTACCGGGTGAATGAACTTTGGTTTGATAGCGTTCCGGCTGCTCTTAAGGCTTTTAATTCTCCAGAAGCAGTGGCGGCCACCAATGACCTTATGCCGAGTGTAAAAGATTTTACTCCCGTGTTTGTTAAAGACGTAGAGGTAAAGATTCCTGCCCCTCCTTCAAAGGCCAAGTCGAAAAAGAGTAAAGGAGGGAAGAAAAAATGACCAGAACACGAATAACCTGGTTAGGGCACGCTTCGATTAAGATAGAAACCAAAGGAAAATCTATTTTCCTGGATCCTTGGTTGGATGAAAATCCGGTCTGTTCTCTTAAAGTGAAACAAATCAAAAAAGCCGACGCTGTCTGCGTTACCCATGGCCATATCGATCACATTGGCGATTCTTTAGCGATCGTCAAAGGCACAGGAGCGCCTTTAATCTGTACTCCTGAGATAGGAATGTACGCGGAAAAATTTGGCGGGATTAAGTATGACGAAGGTTCAATTCCTCTAAATATAGGAGGAAGCTGGGAAACTGCCGACTTTACTATTACTATGGTCAATGCCGCCCATACTTCTGACATTATGGGAGAAGATTATAAAAAAGAAGGGATCCTGACTGCAGGATCAGGATCGGTGGGCTATGTAATCTCAATACCAGAGGGGCCGGCAATATATTATGGGGGAGACACCGGCGTATTTGCGGATATGGCCATTATTCGAGACCTGTACAGCCCGAATATAGTAATTCTTCCCGTGGGTGGCAAGTACAATATGGGATACAGGGAAGCAGGATACGCAGCTGCTTTGTTACACCCAGAATATTTCTTGCCCATCCACTTTGGCACTTTTCCCAATCAGCAACTTAAAATGGAGAAGTTGATAGAAGAAATAAAGCTCCGGGCTCCCCGGGCCAAAGTTTTTTCTTGGAAGCCAGGAGATTTTTTTGAATACAAATAAAAGCCGGAAAGACAAAAGGGCTGAGGGAAAACTCCCCTCAGCCCTTTTCGAAGATTGACCACGCTTCACTATTAAGAAACGCAGTTCTTTGGCTGATTAACAATTACAGGATCCACATCTCTGGCCTAAGTTAGCTATATTGGCAATGATTTGATAGCCTGCACCCCGCGGCGTTTCCACATAATCTACAGAAATAGGTTTTACTTTTTCGTAGAGCTGTTTGTTGATGGCGTAAGTAATACCTTGCTGCTTAAAAACTTCATCATCTTCTTGCGGCTCATCCAGAGCCAGGCCCAGCGCAGGCCCAGATCAGCCTACCTGGGTAAAAGTTATTCGAATGGTGGGGATTTCCTCCCGATCTTTGAAATACTCTTTAATTTTTTCTGTGGCTTTTTCGGAAACTTGGAACATAAATTCTCCCCTCTTTTTTAATTTAATTTACCATGTTTTCAGGACTATGAAAATAAATAATTGGCCCCTAACCTCCGGCTGAATGGTTAGGCATTTTTTAAAGATTTACCCTCAAGGACAGAATTAATCTTCCGGATCAGCAGGGGAGGGCGCCCCAACAGCTATTTTGAGATTATCTTCTTCTCGCCTTCTTTTTCGTAAGTGCTGCCATATAAATAGCCCGCTAAGAAGAATAGCGCCCACAATGCTGGAAAGTGTTTCATGCCACCAGAGTAAAATTAAACATACTCCAAGTAAACAACGTTCAAGTTTGTTTAAGCGATCCGCAAAATATCCAATAATAATCGCTCCCAGAGCGATAATTCCCAAAATAACCGTGATCATAACAAACAAAAACTCTAATACAGGAAAGGCTCCCCGTGGCTTTTGTAGAATCCAAGGCATTAAGATAAGGATTGGGCTAAACATGAAAGCAAAGGGAACGTACATAGTCGTCCAGGATAAAGTAAAGGCCCGCAAACCTGTTTTAAAAGGATCTCCCTGAGAGATGCCCGAGGCCGCGTAAGCGGCCACAGCCACTGGAGGAGTAAGATCAGCTAAAAGACCAAAATAGAATACAAACATATGGCTGAGCAAAGGAGCAACTCCGAATTTGAGAAGTGCTGGGGCGGCTATAATAGAGACTATAATATAATTAGGCGTAGTGGGCAAACCCATCCCCAGGATGAGGCTGGCTAAGGCAGTATAAAAGAGGGTAAAAAACAAAGTAGTTTCGTCCAAGGGAAAAAGTCCCAGGATGTCTAACTTGTTGAAAAAAGCAGAAGTGGCTGTACTCAAAAAAACCGTCGCATTGGCAAACTTCAATCCCATACCTGTTAAGGTAGTCGTCCCCACGATAAAACCCACCGCAGCACAGGCTGCCCCAATGGCCAAGGCATTCTTGGTTCCCCATTCCAGGCATTCAATTACATGCTCCAGGCGCATCCGGCCTTGGCGAAGGATGAGTCCGACTAAAATAATATAAAGATTAACCCAAAAAGCAACCAACTCAACCGCCATACCTTTGCTTAAAAGATAAACCATTACCAATATGGCTACAGCGCCTAAAACCCAATAAGAAAAGGGAGATGACTTCCAGCTCCACCAAAAGCCGATAACAATAATCGCGCTCCATAATGCGGTCCAAAACAATGGGCTATCAAGAGGATTCCACTGTAAAAGGATCAGCGGAATAGTGGCGAAAACAACCACAAAGAAATTTTTTGTCCGGGGGCCTGATTGAGCAAAAGCCACAGAACTGATAATTCCCCAAAAGGCCGCTAAGAAGGGCGTGAAACCGCTCACCAGCAACCAAATAATTATTATCAATGGCAAAACGAGAGTTCCGTTTTCTCGCATAAGGGGAATCAAACGAGGTAACTGCTCGCGGGGAATACCTTTCATGTGATTTTTTTTGGCTTCCAAATGAACCATTATCCCCACGGCAAAAAAATGGCAAATGGCCGGGATGATGGCACAGGTGGCGATGGTAAGGTAAGAAATGCCTAAAAACTCTGCCATAATAAAGGCCGCAGCTCCCATAATGGGAGGCATAAACTGACCTCCTGTAGAGGCCGCCGCTTCCACAGCTCCGGCGAACTCTTTTCTGTAACCAAGTTTCTTCATCATGGGAATGGTGAATGATCCAGTAGTTACGGTATTAGCCACCGAAGAGCCGGAAATGCATCCCAAAAGTCCCGAGGCTAAAATAGAAACTTTGGCCGGTCCTCCGGCTGACCAACCGGCCAAAGACATAGATACATCAATGAATAACTTCCCTAATCCTGTTTTCATGATGAATATGCCAAAAAGGACAAAATGAAACACAAAAGTGGCCACTACCCCTAAAGGGAGTCCGTAGATTCCTTCGGTCCCTAAGAACATTTGGTCGATGATCCGAGAAGGGGTAAAACCGCGATGAGCAAAGAAAGTACCCCCAGGAATGTCGGCCAACCAAGGCCCAATATAACAATAGGTTAAGGCCAATAATCCTAATATTGCTAAAGGAAGGCCAATGCTTCGGCGCGTACCTTCTAAAACAAGTAAAATAGCTAAGTTGCCAATAATAAGGTCTCTTAGGTTGGGGAAACCGGCGCGAAAGATGAACTGATCAAAATCAAGGATGATATAACTGGACATGGCAAATGACATTATAGCTAAAGAAATTTCAAAATAGGGAATTTTCTGGGGATCGAGACGAAATTCCTGACGCCCGCTCAAAATTTGGAGGGCTTGCCATAGCATGAAGAGCAAGGGCGCCGTCAATCCAAATAAAACAAGTACGGTCCAGATAATAAAACTTTTTCCCGAATCACCCACATATATAGTCCAGTATTTAATTATTATGGACACGACAAAGGTTATTATTCCTAAACCAATCAAAGAAGCTATCAGGTCAAGAGAGTTAGTAATTGGGGGCCGAAACAAATCTCTGGTTTTGAGGGCAAAAGCCAAAAAAAAGCCGATGGAAAAAACTAAGACCGAGGTAAGCGGCGATAATTTTAGGACACTCTGCATCCCTAAAGCTAAAATTAGACCACAGATTAGTGAATACATGATCTCATAGACCCAGGTTAGTTTAAGATTTTTAATCTTAATTTTGCGGGTGGGATAAATCAGAAAAATAAGGGAAAGAACAAAAGAAAAATGAAAACAGCGATGTTTCCATTCTTGGAGCACTCCGAATCCGGCCGTATATATGTGAAACAAGGAAAGAATAATACACATGATGAGGACAATTTTTTGGGCTGCTCCTTTTAGCTTGCGAAAGCGCAGCTCTGGGTCAAAAGTCTCCACCAGTTCTTTGACTTTTTCTTCTTCAACTTTGTATTCGATTACTCTTTCTTTCTCATTTAGATGATTAATATCTTTCATTTTTCCCTGAATTCCTTTGCCAGAAATTTTTTAATCCATAAATTAACCAATTCTTTAACTTCATCTGACCAGCTTTAATCTGGACTACTCCATCTCCCCAAACCGTGGCGGCTGGAATTACCTCTTCTTGGCCGAAACGAAAACGGCTTTGCCATTGGGTATCGATGCGCCAATTGATCATTGGGACAACTCGTCTCATCCCCATAATTCTAAACCATTCCCCATCACGGATCAATTTCTCATGCTCTGTTATATTATAAGGCAAACCTGCTCCTTGCCCTTGGAACATTGTTTGAGTTAAAATGATCTGGTAATTTTTATCAATAGAAAATTCTTCCCACACGTCGGTTTGAGCAACTGAATGCAGATACCCTAAAAGAAAAGTATCTCCTGGCTTAACGTAGTGTAGAAAAATTATTTGCCCTTGCTTTTCCAGCGTGAAAACGGGTAGGGAAATCACATAGGAAATAAAAAAAATAAGCCCCGCTATTAAAAAAATGAGAAGAATTTTTTTCATTAAGGTGTGGGAAACTCCGCGCCAGCAATAAAGCTAAGCGGCGGAGCTTCTATTCTAATTGATTAGCGGACCCTTACTTCTCCATTTTATTTTGCTTCGGGAGGAACAAGGGCTGGAGGAATAGCAATTCCCTTTTCTTTGTAATATTTATAAGCACCTATATGTAAAGGAATAGTAACTCCATTAAGGGCGTTTTCCAATTTTACATTTTTTCCTTGCTCATGCACTTTGGCTACTACTTCAGCTCCGCTGACACTTTCTTTTTTAGCTCTAAAGAGTAAGGGAGTTTTTTCCCACAAATGGTATGTTACATCATAGATATCCTTTTCTGGTACTTCGGCGCGGGTTACCCAAAGTGCTATTATAGCAATTGTTTTAACGGCCTTTGTTTGTTTAGGATAAATTACTGGAAGAGTCACAGGGGTATAGTAAGGGTACTTTGAATTAAGGCGCTTAATTACATCATCGGGGAAAGAAAGGAAAACTACATCTTTAGTTGTGGCTATCTCCATTATATTCGCGTTTGGAGCCCCGGAAGTCCATAAGAGCGCATCAGCCTGCTCGTCTTTCATTCGCTGCACAGCTACTGCGTAATATACGTATACTGGTTCTATATTCTTGTAGCCATCTTTATCAGCAAAACCAACTTCGGCCAACATACGGCGCGAATCGAACTCTGTTCCACTCCCCTTATCGCCCACGATAATTCTTTTTCCTTTAAAATCATAGATGGATTTTATTCCTGACTTTTTTAAAGCAACCAGATGAGTGGTTTCTGGATAAAGAGCGGCTATAGCTCTTAAATTTTTCACCGGGGGAGTCTTCCAGGATTCTTTATCGCCAATATAGGCCGCTAAAGCCACATTATTTTGGCTAAGTCCTGACTCAACATCGCCGCGAGCTATCAGATTTACATTGGCCACTGAAGCATTACCAGTCTGAGCAGTTACTACCATATCTCCAATTTTGTTCGTCAAGCATTGGGCTAATGCCCCTCCCAGGGGATAATAAACGCCGCCCACTCCACCAGTAGCGATGCCAAAGAAGCGTTTCTTCTGGGCATCTGCCGGGGTAGATAAAGTAAATGCCAAAACTAAAGCCATAACACCTAAAATAATTAATCTTTTTTTCATTTTTTCCCTCCTTAATTTTTTAAAATAGCCATTTACGGACGAATCAGAAAAATTTAAACCTCCAACTTGCTAAAACTTTAGTAATTAATAATTTATTCGT
>FWPU01001784.1_pt1 | contig 62583 bp, 48 predicted proteins | sample 2228361 | NCBI WGS metagenome assembly FWPU01 (sample SAMEA103939777, study PRJEB20133) | metagenome
ACAAGGCGAGGTCCACGCGAAATGGCCGCAGGCGCTCCGCCAGGCCCTCGTACCGCACCGTGTCGCCGCTGTGGTACAGGGCGAACGGCCCGGCCCGAACGACAAAGCCGAGGTGGCAAAAACGTCCCGCTGCATCGCGCTCGAGGTATTCATGCGCCGCGGGCACGGCGTGAAACCGGAAGGGACCGATCTCCGCCGCGCACGGCGCCTCCTCGGGGTCCAGCCCCACAACCAGGGCCGGGTCAAGACCCGAGCGGCGGATCGCCTCGGCGACATTGGCCCGGGCGCAGACCAGCCGCAGACCGGGGTTGACCCGGGCCAGCGGCTGCAGGGTCTCGGAATCCAAGTGGTCGGTGTGGTTATGGCTGGAAGTGACGACGTCCACGCAGTCGAGCCGCTCGGGGGTAATTACCCGTTCGGAAATCCGGACATGCGGCTTGTCCGTGCCGGCGTACTTGGCGGTGAGCGAATCCGAGAGGTACGGGTCCAAGAGCAGATGCCGCCCCTGCCATTGGACGAGGAAGCCGCTTTGCCCCAACCACCAGAGGTGCAGCCGTCCGGGCTCGGCTCTTGCCGCGGCAACGTCGGCGAGCAGCGCGTCGTCTTGAAGAAAGGGTTTGATCACGCTGACGGGATGAATTTGCGACGGGTTGGCGCAGATCAAGAGCCTGAGCGTGACGGCCCGGCGGCGGGCTGATTGTCCGCCCCCGGGCCGGAACCGATTGCCTCAAATGATTTCCCGGACCGCCCGGATGCCGGGGATGACTTGGAAATGCGCGTCGAAGGTCAGCACCACCGCTTGGATGCGCCGGGCGCAGCAGGCGATCACGACATCGGTCAGCGGCAGGCAAATCCCCTGGCGGTCCAGCTCCCAGAGCGTGCACTCCACGTCGAACCACAGGCGATTATCCGTCGGCACGTACATCATGACATCCCAGACGCGGCGAAAGCGTTGGAGCACGGTTTCCGACTTGATGCCCCGGGCCACCTCGCAGCGCACCACCCCGCAGGTGGCCACGTCTCGCTGAGCGGCCAGCACGGCCAGGGCGCGCAAGGGGTCGCGCCCCTCGCGCGCCAGGCCGATGTAAAAGCTGCTGTCAACCAGCACCGGGTTTCCGACCATAAGTGACCGGCGTTTCCGAGCGCCTCAAGGCCTCGAGGTCGTACGCGGGATCGAAGATTTCCCTGAGCTCCATTGGACTGAGGTCCAGCCCGGTGCTCAATTCCTTCACCAACGTCCCCCTGCGCACGAACTCGCGCAACGCCATGTCCACCGCCGCGGTCTTGCTTTCGATGCCCGCCAAGCTCATGGCCTTTTCGAGCAAGGCGTCGTCTATGTGCAAGGTCATTTTCATGTGGCAAAGGTATGGTTTTCTTGCCATCTAGTCAACATATTTTCGTCTGTATTCCATCCTTCACTCAGAATCCAAACAATTTCCCGATGCCGTTGAGCAGAGCGTCCACGGTCCGCACCAGCGGGTTGCCGCGTCGGACGGTGTCGGGAATGCTGGTTTGGCGGATCGCCAGGCGCCCGGCGTCAAAGCGGTAATCGAACAGGGAAGTTTTGCCTCGAAGATACGGCCAAAAAGTTTCGGTGCGCACCGTCGCAAACGCTGCCCGCGAGTCGTACCCGAGGACCAGGGCTTCTTCGATGACCGTGGCCTGCCGGGCGGGGTTGACTTCCACTCCTCCGTGGCCGGTTACGTACACCGTGCCCGTGCCGCAAAACAGGATGTGACGCAGCCGTCCGGCGATCCAGTGATGGAGACTCCGGACATGCCAGCGGGGCCGGAGTGTAATGTCACCGGCCACGGCCACCACGGCGCCGGGCTTGAGCACGACCCCCGGGTGGTTGTTCAAATGGAGCGCCAGCACGTGGGCGTGCGGATCATTGCCCGCGGCCAGCCACACCTGCCCCGCCGTTTCGGTGGAACCCGCGCTCAGCTCGGTCATTTCCGTCAGCCCGGCGGCGAAAGAGGTAAACGGGGAATGCCAGTCGAACAAAAACCGGGTGCGCTTGGCCAGCGAAGGGGAATACTGCTGCACCCAGTCCATGCGGGCCAACAAGGGCTGGGCGGGAGTCACTTCCACGGGCAGCATTTTCCCGCGCGCGCCCGCGGTGATTTCCCCCGGCGTGTCCCCGGGCAGGAGCCGGACCGGCGGGCGCCGGGAAGCCAGCGCGGCCAACCCGTAGTACCAAAAGGCCTTCCACGCCGGCGGCCCGGCCAGGACCAGCCCGGCGATGAGCAGAATCTGTCCGCCGGTGCGGCGCGCGGCGGCCAGAAACCCCACCCAGGCCCGGTCCACCTGTTGCTCGGCCCGATTCAGTTCCGTCAGCGCTTCCTGCCGGGCGTGGTGCGCCTGATCCCGAGCCGCCCGGGCGGTTTCGACCGCGGCCTCGGCGGCGGCCAGGCGGGCGCGCCATTGGACGCGCTCCAGCGGCCGGTACCACGGGGGCTCTTCCGCCTGTAGGCGCTGGAGCTGTTTCTCCAAACCCAGCAGCTCCATCCGTCGGAAACGCCATTCCTCGGAGCTGCGGCGCGCCAGCGCGCGCGCGTCCTCGATGCGCCGGGCAATCTGGTTTTGCTCGCGCGTCCAGTTGGACACAAAGGCGAGGAGAACCAGCGCCCCCGCCAGCAGAGTGACCAGCACCGCCTTGCGGGCCAGCACGCCCAGGATGGCCAGCAGCAGTTTCACGAGGCAGACGCCGCCCGAGCCCGGCGACGGGGTCAGGCGCCGGGCAGTCCGCGCTCTCGGCGCGCCTGTTTCACGCCGGCCACCAGGTTGGCCAGCTTGCGCTGTGCCGCCCAGCGCGCGGTCTGGCTCAGGCCGCAATCCGGCGCGAACACCAACCGCTCGGCCGGTGCCAATTCCAGGCACCGCCGCACGCGCCGGGCGATGTCCTCCGGCGTCTCCACGTAGTAGCTCTTCACGTCCACGAGGCCCACCGCGGCGTCGCAGCGGCGGGCAATGAGGGCGATCAGCTCGATTTCGGCCGACTCGCGGCTGGCCATCTCCACGTGCAGTTCGTCGCAGGCGAAGTCGAGAAACGCGGGAAACATCGGCGCCAATTGGCGGGGCGCCACCGCGCGGCCCTTGTAATTGCCGAAGCACAGGTGCGCGCACACCCGGGTCCGTCCGCGCACCGTCTCCACCGTGCGGTTAAAAATGTCCACAAACCGGCGCGGGTCCTCGCGGTGGGCGTAGCAGCTCATGCTCGGCTCATCCACGCTGATTTCCCGGCAGCCGGCCGCCACCAGTTCCTCCAGCTCCCGGCGCACAATGGGCAGCAGCGCCTCGGTCAAGGCCCAGCGGTCCGGGTAGCCCAGTTCGGCGTTGGGCGTCAGCCGGCCCGCCAGCGTGTAGGGACCGGGCACGCTGGTCTTGAGCGTGACGCCCGCCTCGGCGCTGCCGATGCCGAAAGCGCCGGCCAGCCGTTGGAGCCGCCGGAATTCCTCCACCGCGCCCAGACCGCGCGGCGCGGCCAAGGGGGCCACCACGCGATGGCGGCCGCGCTGATCATGCGCAGGCGGCCCGAAGCGCCGCGCCGGGGCGGACTCCAGCTCGATGCCCTCCAGGTAGCCGTAGAAAGACAGGTTGAAATCCAGGCGCGTCTGCTCGCCGTCGGTCACCACGTCCAGCCCCGCGGCCAGTTGGTCGTGCAGGGCGCAGCGCACGGCGTCGTCCTGGAGCTCGGCCCGGTCGTCGGGGCCGAAGCGATGGAGCTGCTCGGAAGCCAGTTCCAGCCAGCCCGGAAAGGGATAGCTGCCGATCACCGTGGTGCGCAGGGGACAGGTTTCCATAACCGGGCCGAAGTTAGTCGAAAATGATGGTGCGTCGTCCGCACAGAAACACCCGCTCCTCGAACACCAGCTTGAGTGCGCGGGCCAGGACCAGTTGTTCGACGTCGCGTCCCGCCCGTCGCAGGTCCTCGGCGGTGTGCGTGTGGTCCACGGGGATGACCTGCTGGACGATGATGGGTCCTTCGTCCAGTTCCTCGGTCACGAAGTGGGCCGTAGCACCAATGACCTTCACCCCGCGCTCGAAGGCCTGGTGGTAGGGGCGCGCCCCCACAAAGGCCGGCAAAAAGGAGTGGTGAATATTGATGATGCGCCGGGGGAAACGCCGGACGAAATCCGGGCTGAGGATGCGCATGTACTTGGCGAGCACCAGGTACTCCGGCGCGTAGCGGTCGAGCACCGCCTGCACCGCCGCCTCGTGATCCGTCCGCTCGCGGCCCGTGGCCTCCACGTGGTGAAACGGCAGGTCGAATTTTGCCACCAGCGGCGCCAGGGTGGGATGATTGCCCACCACGGCGAGGATGCGCGCGTTCAGCTCGCCAAAGGCCTGACGGATGAGGAGGTCTCCCAAACAATGGTGCTCCCGGCTGACCAGCACCACCACCCGCTTGGGCTCCAGCCGCGACAGCCGTACCGCGGCGTCGGGGGGCAGCACCGCCCGCACCTGCGCCAGCAGCTCCGGCTCGTCCACCGCGCCGTCGAATTCGGTCCGCATGAAGAACCGTCGCGTGGGACGGTCCACAAACTCGTGGTTGCCCACCACGTTCACCCCGCGGCGAAACAGCACTCCGGTGATGTCATGAACCAGCCCCGGGCGGTCGGCGCACTCGACGAGCAAGACTTGTGATGACGGATGCAGACCGGACATCTCCGACATGCGACGCGCGCAGCGTCGCACAGTCGCGGCACCAGCCGCAAGGAGCGTCTCCGTCCGGGGCATCCCCCGCGGCGCCGCGCCGCGCCGATCCGTCCGGCCGCGTCGCTCCCGGCTCTGGCCGGTTGTGGAACACCTTTGACGCGTCCCCGGCGCGTCGGTTTGATATCCCCCATGTGCAGATGCTGGTGGGGTTTGGTGTGGCTTGCCGCGTCGGGGCTGGTCCTCGCCGCGGAAGCAACGGCGCCGAAGGTTCCAACCTTTACCGTGGCCACGTACAACCTGGAGAATTACCTGGACGTGGCCGCGCCCGGGCGCGAGCCCAAATCAGCCGAGGCCCGGGCGAAGGTCCGGGAGATCCTACTGAGCATCCGGGCAGATGTCCTCGCGCTGCAAGAGATCGGGCGGCCCAGCGCGTTGCTGGAGTTGCGCGACGCGCTCCAACGGGAGGGACTCAACTACCCCCACTGGGAGCACGTGTCGGGGTTCGACACCAACATTTTCGTGGCCGTGCTGAGCCGTTTCCCCATCGTGGCGCGCCGGCCCCGGACCAACGAGAATTTCCTGTTGCAGGGACGGCGGTTCCAGACCAGCCGCGGCTTCGCCGAGGTGGATATCCGGGTGAACGAGCGGTACACCTTCACGCTGATCACCGCGCATTTGAAATCGCGGCGGGAGGTCGGGTTTGCCGACCAGGCGGCTCTCCGCGAACAGGAGGCCTTGAAGCTGCGCTCGCTGGTGGACGCCCGCCTCCGGGAGGAGCCTCAAGCCAACGTGATCGTGCTGGGGGATTTCAACGACACCAAGGACAGCCCCACCTTGCGGGTCTTGCTGGGCACGGGCAATCGCCGGCTGGTGGACACCCGTCCGGCCGAGCGCAACGGGGACAACGCGCCCCCGCCCAACCCGCGCTGGGACCCCCGCACCATCGCTTGGACGCACTTTTACGGAAGAGAAGACACCTACCAGCGGATTGACTACATCCTTCTCAGCCCGGGTATGGCCCGGGAATGGGACCGGTCCGCCACCTACATTCCCACGGTGGCGAACTGGGGCGTGGCCTCGGATCACCGGCCCGTGGTCGCGGGCTTTTATGCCGAGGACCGCTGATCCGCGCCGATCGGACGCCGCACGCGATCGTACCTCCACGTTTCACCGGGCGGGAGAAACGGTTCTGCGCCGGCCCGGCTGCGCCATGCGGATCGCCAGCCTAATCCTCCGGTTCCAGCGAGGGACGCGGCTTGTACTTCTTCTTGAGGTCCAGGCAGGCCTGGAGCGGCTTCAAGCCGGCGGTACAGGTAGGGTGCGAGAGCGAGGCGGCCGCGGCGCAGACCCCCGTCTCCAGGCAGCGGTCCAGCTCCCAGCCTTCGTGCAGTCCCAGCAGGACTCCGGCACAGAAGGCATCCCCCGCTCCGGCCGTGCCCGCGATGTATTTCGCCGGCAGGTTGAGTGAGGATTGCCAGTGGTCGTCGCCCTTGCGCGTGCGGGCAAAGGCGCCCTCCGGGAAGTGAATAATGACCAGCTCCTTGACGCCCATCTGGAGCAGGGCGCCCGCGGCATGCCGCAGCGACACCGTGTCCAGCGTGCCGTCGGGTTGGCGAATCTTGAACCCGGTGGTCTTGGACGCCTCGATTTCATTGAGGATGCAGTAATCCACGTGCTTGAGCGCGGGCGTCACGATGCGGGCAAAGCGGTCGCTGTCCTCGCTGACCACATCCACGCTGGTGCGCACCCCGGCGGCCTGGGCCGCGGCCAGCAGCGCGGCCGCACGGGTGCCGTGCGTCTTGTCGGGTTTGTCCAACTCATCCAGCAACAGCAGGTAACCGAGGTGAAAAAGGCGGGCCTTGATGCGGGCGAAGTCCAGGTCGGCGCCCTTCCAGAGGGCGTTGGCGCCGCGCAGGTGAAAGAAGGTGCGGCGGCCATCCGCAATCTCGGTCATCACATCCGTGTAGGAAGTGGGCGCCTCGGCGGTCGTCTTGAGGTATTTGGTGTCAATGCCGCGAGCCTTGCAGTCGGCGAGGATGCGCTCGCCCAGGGCGTCGCGGCCTACCAGCCCGGCGGCCATCAAGGGGAAGGGCGCTCCCAGGATGGCCAGGTCCACCAACACGTTGTACGGCGCGCCCCCGGTACCCTCGGTCTGGCTGCGAATATTGGCCAACTGCTCCCGCTGCGGGTACACGTCAATGAGCTTGACCTGGTCAATGATCCAGTTGCCGCCGGCCAGGAGTCCTTTGCGGTTGGAGGTGGTTTTTGCGTTCATCTGAAAGTCTGAGCGCCGCCTGCGGGGCGGGCCTTGTTCTCCGGAACGGAGCCAGATTAGCGAGGGGGACGCGTCTTGTCAGCAGCAAAGTGCTGGCTCTAAGAGGCCGGTCGCCCAGTCCCGGAGCAGAGCAGACCCCGTCTGATGGTCACACGGGGCGGACGTCCGTCCGCCTGGCTGCCGCACTACCGTGACAAACCGCGCACGGTAGCTTGTCCCCACCGGCGCTCCGAGCCGTCGTGCAGCCGCAGAGGACCTCGGGCGTTTTCCCGGGAAACCCGGCCCGGGTGGAAATACGCGCACCAACGGCTAGCGCACAATTTCGCACCGGCTGAACTCGATGGCGCCGTCCCGCGTCAGGCCCTCGCAGCGACCGGCGATGGTCACCGTCTGACCAGCTTCCAGCAACGCGACCTTCCGGCCGCTCTCGTAGCGGGCGGTCAGCCCACGCCCGTTGCGGGTGGTGAAAACGGTGCGGTAGCGGTCAATGTAGTTGAACCGGCACTCCACGCGGTAAAGGCGATCGGCACTGGCCAGCACCACCGTAAACCGGCGGGCGACCAGGCCGGTGGAAAAGCGTTCGACCTCGCCGCGTACGCGGAAGGTTTGTTTCGCGTAGCGCGCGGCGGCGGCCACGGGGTCGCCGGCGTAGTGGGCCACCAGCTCTTCCGCGTCCACGACCGTATCCGGGGCAAGGGGCGGAAGTTCGTCAAGGGGGCGCACCGGGCGGGACTCGTGGGCGGGCCGGTTCGGGGATTCGGGTGTCGTTTCCGCGGCGCGGCGCAGGCGTTCGTTGTCGCGACGGAGTTGCTCCAGTTCCCGCTCGGCCTGCTCGAGGCGGCGACGCAATTCCCGGACCTCGGCGTCCTTGGCGCGGACGGCGTCGGTCTCCTGAGCGGCGCAAGTGGGCAGCCAGGTAGCCAGCAGGGCGGTGGCCAACAGGGTGGGAGCAGACAGATGGGCTCGCATAGCGGAGGCAGTCCAACCGGGGTGGGACGTGTCGTCAAGGGGGAACCGGCCCGGGCTGGACGCCCCGGCGGGGCGTGATACATTCGCGGGTCATGTCAACCGCAGTTCCGGCCGCCGCGGCGGCCCCCCAAAAGATCAACCTGCGCCGTCCGGATGTCATGGAGGCGGTGCAGGCCCTGGTGGTCAGCCATTATCGCAGTCCGCTGGTGGACCGAATTCGGGCCGCGGGGGGAGTCATTCACACCGAGGGCCTGACCATCAAGCTGGCCAAGGAGTTCGGCTTTTGCTACGGCGTGGAACGGGCGATTGACCTGGCCTACGCCGCGCGCAATTACTTTCCGCCGCCGCGTCGCATTTTCCTGCTGGGCGAGATCATCCACAATCCGGAGGTGAACGACCAGATTCGCGGCATGGGCATCGTGAGCATGTCCCCGCGGCCCACCGAGGCGGAACTGGCGTCCCTCCACGCGGAGGACGTGGTGATCATTCCCGCCTTCGGCACCGAGGTGGCCACCCGCCGGGCGCTGGAGGCCAAGGGATGCATTCTGGTGGATACCACGTGCGGAGACGTGATGAGCGTGTGGAAACGGGTGCGACAGTATTCGAAAGAATCGGTCACCAGCATCATTCACGGCAAGGCGCGGCACGAGGAAACCAAGGCCACCACCTCCCAGGCCACGGCTTACGGCACCGGCCATTATCTGGTGGTCTTCAACCTCGAGGAAACTGACTACGTGTGCCGATACATCGTGCACGGCGGGGACAAGCGGGAGTTTCTGGAGAAGTTCAAGGGCGCCTACTCGCCGGGGTTTGATCCGGACGTGCACCTCCGGGCCGTGGGCGTGGCCAACCAGACCACCATGCTCCGCGGCGAAACCGAGGAGGTCCAGCGGCGCATCCGGGCAGCGATGGAACAGCGCTACGGGGCCGCCGCGTTGCCGCACCACTTCCGCTTCTTCGACACCATCTGCGGCGCCACGCAGGACCGCCAGGACGCGCTGGAAAAACTCCTGCGCGAGCCCATGGACCTGCTGCTGGTGATCGGCGGCTACAACTCCTCGAACACCTCGCACCTGGCTGAGATGGGCGAAAAAGTCCTGCCCACCTACTTCATCAAAAACGCCTCGAAGATGGTGTCGCCCCGCCGCATCCAGCATTGGAACCTGCACCTGGGCCGGGAAGTAGAAACCGCCGATTGGTTGCCCGACCGTCCCGTCACGGTGGGCATCACCGCGGGCGCCTCCTGCCCGAACAACCTCATCGAGGACACCATCAAGCGGCTGTTCGCACTGCGAGGCCTCTCGGTGGAACGGTTCCTGGAAGCGTGAACTTTACGACCGCGTGAACTTTACGACCGGTCGGCGCCCGCCCCATGGTGGGGACGCCATGCCCTGCACCCGGGAAGAACTCGAACGCCGCGAGCGTCACTGGCTGGCGCCCTACGCCCAGTTCAGTGACGCCACACGGGGACGCGACCACCCCGAGCCGCCGCCGGAGTGGCGCACCCATTACCAGCGGGACCGCGATCGGATCATCCATTCCCGCGCCTTCCGGCGGCTGGAGTACAAAACCCAGGTCTTCCTCAACGGCACCGGCGACCACCTTCGCACCCGGCTCACGCACACGATGGAAGTGGCCGCCATCGCCCGCAACCTCGCCCGGGCCCTGCGCGCGAACGAGGATCTGGCGGAGGCCATCGCCCTGGCTCATGACCTGGGCCATCCTCCGTTCGGGCACACCGGCGAGGCGGTGCTCCACCGGCTCATGCGCGGCCACGGCGGCTTCGAGCACAACGCCCACAGCCTGCGGCTGGTCGAACTGCTCGAGCAGAAGTATCCCGACTTCCCCGGATTGAACCTGAGCTGGGAGGTGCGCGAAGGCCTGGCCAAACACCGCACCGGGTATGATCGCCCCGGCCCGCGACTTGCCTTCACCGCCCCCCAGCCCTCGCTCGAGGCCCAGATCGCCAACCTCGCCGACGAAATTGCCTACTACAGCCACGATCTGGACGACGGCCTGGACGCGGGCCTGCTCTCCGAGGCGCACCTGGCCCGGCACGTGACCCTCTGGCGCCGGGCGGCGGGGCAGGTCCGCCGCGAACACGGCGCGTTGCCCGACGACTGCCGGCGCTACTTCATCGTGCGGTGTCTCATTGACGACCAGGTCCGGGACGTGGTCGAACAAACCGGCCGGGCGCTGGCGCGCGCCGGGGTTGCCTGCGCGGATGACATCCGCCGCCAGCGCCGTCCGCTGGCGGCCTACAGTCCGGAACGGCGTCGGCTTAATCTGGAACTGCGCCGGTACCTTTATCGGCATCTGTACTACAACCCCGAAGTGCACGGTCCCAACGCCCGCGCAGCCCGGATGCTCAAGGCCCTCTTCCACTTTTACCTGGCCCATCCGGAGCACCTTGGCGAACTGTCCCGCAAACGCATCGCCACCGACGGGCTTCACCGGGTCGTGTGCGATTATCTCGCCGGAATGACCGACCGCTACGTGATGGAAGAGTGCCGGCGGCATTTGAGCCTGGAATTCTGAACGCGGACGCCCGACTTTGCAGAACTGTCTCCGTTCCGTATCTTGCCCCGTGGTGCGCACGCCAGCTGATCCCGCTCCAGTCCTGCAAACCCGAGGAGTCGCCATCCCTGTCCGCTCCCGGCGACTGGCCCTGGATTGGAGTCTGGTGCTGGCCAGTCAGGGCATCACCGTGACCATTGATCATCTGCCGGACGGTCCGGGGTGGGTGCTGTGGGTCGAGCCGGGCCAGGAAGCGGCGGCCCTGGACAGCCTCCGTCAGTATCGCCAGGAAAACCGCGCGTGGCGGCTGCGTCGCCGACTGCGCAACCTGAGCGTGTCGTTTCACTGGGGGGTCCTGCTCTGGGCCTGGGTGTTGATCGGGCTGCACTGGTTGGCGGACGCGACCGGCGGGGCGCTTGAAGCTGCGGGCGCGATGCACCACGCCGTGCGGGCAACCGGTGACTGGTGGCGCCTGGTCACCGCTACGACGTTGCATGCCGACGTCGGACATCTGGCGGCCAACGTGTCCACCGGCCTGCTGGTGCTGGGACTGGCCATGGGCCGCTACGGCGCCGGCTGGGCCTTGTTGACCAGTCTGCTGGCGGGCGCGCTGGGCAATCTGGGCGGGTTGCTGCTGCATCCCCGCCCCTACCTGGGTCTGGGGGCTTCCGGCGTGGTGATGGGCGCGCTGGGCCTGCTGACCGTGCAATCCCTGGGGCTGTGGCGACACCCGCGCGCCGCCTGGCGTTCCGTGGTCGCGGGACTCCTGGCTGGCGGCCTCCTGTTTGTCCTTTTGGGGCTCAACCCGCGCAGCGACGTGGTGGCCCACGCCGGCGGATTCCTCGGCGGGCTGGGGGCGGGCGCAGGACTGAACTTTCTGCCCGCGCGGTTCGGCCCGCGCACGGGGGCGGATATTCTGGCCGGTGTCGTCGCGGTGGCGCTGGCCCTGCTGTGCTGGGTGCTCGCCTGGTCTCATCCATGAGTCGCGCAGTCGGCCCTCGTTTACTCGCCGGGATAAGCCCGATCGGTTGGGCCGGACGCGGTCTGTGGTCGGTCAGCCTGGGGCTGTATCTGGCGACCACCGCCGCGGCGGACTTTCGCAGCCGGCAATTCCTCGACTGGGACCGTTTTGATGACTGGTCCCGCGACCCTGGCCCGTCGGCGGCACAATGGACCCTGACCTCGCCCGCGATTGCCGCCGGGATGGACTGGAACGAAGCGGTGTTGTCTTGGAACGCCGAGACGCCTCCCGGCACCGGCCTGAAGTTCGAACTGCGCCGGCTCGGCCCCGCGCCGGAAACCCCGTGGTACGTCCTGGGACTCTGGTCCGCGGATCCCCGTCACGGGCTGCCCCGGCAGAGCGTGCGTGGTCAAAAGGACGATCTCGGCGAGGTGCAAACCGATACCCTGGTCCTCGCCGCGCCGGCGCGTGTGGCACAAATCCGGATAACCTTCACCGGGTCGGACTCCGGCCCGCCGCCCCGGGTGCACTACCTGGGGCTGAGTTTGCTGGACAATCGGGGGACCCCCCCACCGTTGCCACCGAATCGCGCGGCCTGGGGACGCGATCTGCTCGTGCCCGAGCGCTCGCAGGCGATCTATCCCGAGGGCCGCACGGCGTGGTGCAGTCCCGCCTGCGTGACCATGTTGCTGGCCTACTGGGCAGAACGGCTCGCTCGGCCGGACCTCGCGCTGGAGGTGCCGGAAGTGGCCCGCGCGGTTCACGACCCCGAATGGCCCGGTACCGGCAACTGGCCGTTCAACACCGCGCTGGCCGGAAGTTTCCCCGGGCTGCGCGCCCGCGTGACACGTTTGAGTGACGTCTCCGAGTTGGAGGACTGGGTGGCGGCAGGCGTGCCCGTGGCGGTGTCCGTCTCCTACAACCTGCTCCGCGGCCGTCCCCGGGATGCGCAGGACGGCCACCTGGTGGTCGTGCGCGGGTTCACCGAATCGGGCGACGTGGTGGTGAACGACCCCGGCGTGAGCCGGGAAATTCGCCGCCAGTTTCCCCGGGACAACTTCGCGCGCGCCTGGGCCGTCTCGGGTCATACGGTCTATCTGGTGCACCCGGTGGACCACCCCGAGCCGCCGGACCGATTGGGGCACTGGTGAACCCGACACCGGCCGTGACAAGGGTGGCCTTCCCCGCCGACGAAGGCGACTCCTGCGGGAAGCACCCAGCCTTTCAGCCGGGCAGGAGGCCCGGGGCAACGCCCGGTGAAAAAGCCGAGCCGCAGCCGCCCCTCCGAGGGCCGACTTTTGCCTTCAAGCGATGCGCCCCGGCGGTAATCTCCCGCCATGCCGCAGCGCTACTGGCTGGTGAAACAGGAACCCGCGGATTATCCGTGGACGCGATTTGTCTCCGAAGGCGGCACGGCCTGGACCGGGGTGCGTAATTTCCAGGCGCGCAATCACCTCCGGGCCATGCAGCCGGGCGACCGGGTGCTGTACTATCACAGCGGCGAGGAACGGGCCGTGGTGGGGGTGGCGGAAGTGGTCCGCGCGGCTTATCCCGACCCCACCGCGGCGGAGGGCGACTGGTCGGCGGTGGACCTGAAGCCGGTTCGCCCCTTGCCGGCGCCGGTGTCCCTGGCCGCGATCAAAAACGCCCCCGCGCTGCAGCAGTTGCCCCTGCTGCGGCAGTCCCGCCTGTCGGTAATGCCGCTGAGCGCGACGGAGTTCAAACGTCTGCTGACTCTGGCGGAACAGACCGCCGCCGCAGCGGAATCAACCAGAAAACCCGCCGCGCCGGCTGGAAAGCCGGCACGTGGTCCGCGAAAATGACCGGGCGTCTGGAACATCTCGGCCTGCCCGCCCGGACACCGACAGCGCTGGCGGATTGGTATGTCCGGGTGTTCGGGGCCCGCGTGGTCTGGAGTCAGGAAGGACCGTCGCCGTGTTTTTTCCTCGCCCTGCCCGGCGGCGGGCCCCTGCTGGAAATTTACGCCGCCGCCCGCCACCTGCCGGACACCGCGGACAACACCCTGGCCGGTTGGCGCCACGCCGCCCTGCGGGTGGAATCTCTCGACGTCGCCCGGGCGGAGCTGGCCGCGCGCGGGGTGGAATTCACCGGTCCGGTCCGGCCCGCCGGCGGTGGAGGACGGGTGCTGTTCTTCACCGATCCGGAAGGTAATCTCTGGCACTTGGTTGAACGCCCGGCCGGCACGGCCCTGTAACCGCAGCGCGCACGCTTTCCCACACATGCAACGCTTCGACGCGGTGATTTTCGACATGGACGGGGTAATCGTGGACAGCGAGCCCCGGCACGAGCGGGCGTTTCGCGAGATTTTTCGCGAACTGGGCTACGGCGACAATCACGGCATGGACTTCCGGGCCTATATTGGGCGCTCGGACCGTGCACTGTGGTTGGACTTCATTGCAAAGCACCGTCCGCCTCATCCTTTGGAGACCCTGCTGGCCGCCAAGCAGAACCGCTTGATCGAAATCCTCCGGCGGGAGCAGCCGATCTTTCCCGGCCTGCCGGAATTGCTGGAGCGGCTGGCGCCGCGCTACCGGCTGGCGGTGGCCTCCGGCTCGAATCACCCGGTTATTGATGAGGTGCTGGCTATGCGGCAACTGCGCCGCTTTTTCTCCGTCGTCGCCAGCACCCAGGACGTGGGCCGGACCAAGCCCGCGCCGGACGTGTTTCTGCACGCCGCGCGACTGTTGGAGACGCCGCCGGCCCGCTGCGTGGTGGTGGAGGATTCAGCGGCGGGCGTGACCGCCGCCCGCGCGGCTGGCATGGAGGTGATCGCCATCACGCATTCGCTCCCGCGGGAGCAGCTCGCCCATGCCACGCATGTGGTGGATTCGTACGCCGAGATCGAGCGGTTGCTGCGGCCGGCAGCCGCAGCGCCGGCGGCGGCGCCGTCAGCGAACGGGTCCAACCCCGCGCTGTCCCGGCCGCCCCGTTTGTGACGATGTCGCCGGTTTCGGCACGGGACTGACCCGGTTCGGGCCGGCACGGAAGCAAATCGAGAGTCATCCGCGCCAAGCCGCGGGGTGCGAGGAATCAGAACATGAAATTCGGGATGGTGAAATTACTGGCCGCTGCCGGCCTGGTAGCGGTGACGGTGGGGCAGGAGATTCCGTTCGTCCTGCCGTGGGACGATGCCAGCCCCGGGGTGACCGATTTTTCCGGGCTGAACACCCCGATCGGCCCTGAAGATCGGGTGACGGTGAACGCGGCCGGACAGTTCGAGCGACGCGGGCAGCGGGTGCGCTTTCTGGGCGTGAACTTCGCCGGTGATTCGCCCTTCATGCCTACCAACCGCGCCGACGCCGTGGCGGCCCGCCTGGCCAAGTTCGGCATCAACTGCGTGCGCTTTCACCACCTGGACGCGCCGTGGGCCTACAACGGCGGGTTGCTTGCCTACACCCCCACCTCGAGCACCAACTTCAACGCCGCGCAATTCCAGCGGCTGCAGTTCCTGATCAGCCGGCTCAAGGCGCGCGGCATCTATGCCAATCTCAACCTGCTGGTGGGGCGCCAGTATCGCTCCGGCGACGGGCTGGGCAGCGCTGTCACCGCGATGGATTGGAAGGACTCGCACATCCTGGGATTCTTCCATGACACGGCGCTCGCGCTCCAGAAGGACTACGCCACCCGCCTGCTCACGCCCACCAATCCTTTCACCGGCCTGCCCCTGGCGCGCGATCCGGCGGTGGCCTTTGTCGAGATCATCAACGAAAACGGGCTTCTCCAGAAATGGCTGGAAGGCGCGCTCGATCGCCTGCCCACAGCCTACGCGCCCCTGCTGCGCGCGCGGTGGAACGACTGGCTGGCGGCGCGATATGCGGACGACGCGGCGCTGCGCGCGGCCTGGGGCATCCTGGACGAACCGCTGGGCGCCAATCTGTTGCGCAACGGCGACTTTGCCGGCGGGCTGACCGACTGGAACACCGAGCAGCACGGCCCGGCCCGGGCCACGTTCACGCGCACCTTCGAGTTTGCCAACAACGCCCCCTCGGCCCGGATCACCGTGACCCAGACCGGCAGCGAGTCGTGGCACATCCAGTTCAATCAGGCCGGCCTGCGGCTCACCAACACGCGACCGTACACCCTCAGCTTCTGGGCGCGCGCCAGCCAGTCCGCCGAGTTGTGGGTGGCCGTGCAACGTGCCTACGGCGATTACGGCGTAGCCGGTTATGCGGAGACCCTGCCGCTGAGCACCAACTGGCAGCAGGTCACGCGCGCCTTCACGGCGCCGGCCACCGATACCAACCTGCGCGTAAACTTCGGCGGCATGGGCCGCACGCGGGCCACCTGGTGGCTGGCCGACGTACGCCTGCAACCCGGTGGCAAGGTAGGAGAACTGCCCGAAAGCGCCTCCTTGGCCGCTCGCAACCTCCCCATCGTTCACCATTCCGGCGCGGGCTACACCGGCACGTCGGGTGCGCGGCGCGACTGGGTGCGGTTTCTGCGCGACCTTGAGCACCGCTACTACGACGCCATGGTCACCCACGTGCGCAAGGCGTGCGGTTACCCGGGGATCGTCTTTGGCACGATCATGATGAACAGCCCGGCCACGGTACAGAGCCGGCTGGACGTCATAGATGGCCACGCCTACTGGCAGCACCCCCAGTTTCCCGGCACGCCCTGGGACCCGGTGGACTGGACCGTGGCTAACGTGTCCATGGTCAACACGCTGGGGAGCGACAACACCCTCGCCGCCCTGGCGCGGCAACGGATTCACGGCAAGCCCTTCACCGTCACCGAGTACAACCATTCTCAACCGAACTACTACGGCGCCGAGGGGCCGCTGCTCTTGGCCGCCTACGGCGCGTTGCAGGATTGGGACGGCTTGTGGTGGTTCGATTACGGCCCCGGCCAGGACGCCACCGCGGGCATGGGCCGGGTGCGGGGATTCTTCGACGTGGCCCAGCACCCGGGCAAAATGGCCAACCTGTTGCTGGCGGCAAATCTCTTCCGGCGCGGCGACGTGCGTCCGGCCGATTCCGAAGTCATCATGGCCCTCACTCCCGAACGGGAAGTGGACCTCCTGCTGAACACTTGGCCGTGGAACGTCTTTTCCAGCGGCCAGCTCGGCGTGCCCGGCAAACTGGCGTTTGTGCGGCGCCTCAGCACCAACGTGGGCGACACGCCCGCGGGCCAAACCAACCCGCCCGCCACCCCGCCCGGCAACGTGCTAACCAGCGACACGGGCGAACTGCGCTGGGACCTCGGCACGCCCGGACGCGGCGTGGTCACCATCAACACCCCTCGCACGCGGGCGCTGGCGGGCTTTCCCAACGGACGCGCGTTCGCGCTGGGTGAACTCACCCTTACGCCCGGTCCCACCCGTCTGGGATGGTGCACACTGGGCGCGACCCTGATCCGCGGCGAATCGTTTACCAACGACGCCACCGCCCTCATCGTGGCCACCGGCTGGTGGGAAAACACCGGCCAGGTTTGGAAGGACGCCGGCAAAACTTCCGTGGGCAACCAGTGGGGCCGCGCTCCCGTGCTCACCGAGGTGGTGCCCTTCACCCTCACTCTACCGGTGGCCACCAACCGCGTGCGCGTCTGGGCGCTCGATGAACGCGGGCAACGGCGCGCCGCGTTGCCGCTCGACGGCTCCGACGCCGCCACCCTTCTCACCGTCACGACCAGCACCGCCACCATCTGGTATGAACTGGAAATCGCTCCCGCGCTGAGCGGCTACGCGCGCTGGCGCGCCGAGAACTTCTCCCCTGCCGAGCTGGCGGACCCGGCCATCAGCGGCGACCAAGCCACCCCGGCCGGCGACGGGGTGCCGAACCTGATCAAGTACTACTCCGGCCTACCGGCCAAAACGCCAATGCCGCCCGCCCACCGCCCGCAGCCGCTGGTGCTGACCCTGGAGGGCCGCGCCCACCTCGCCGTGAGCTGGCCGCGCGATCCCGCGGTGGACGATGTGACCTGCACCCCGGAAATTTCGTCCGACCTGGACCACTGGTGGTCCGGGCCGGAACACACCGCCGAGTTGCCCCCGCGGAGGGAAGGAACAATCGAACGTCGCACGGCCTACGACCGCGCGCCGATGGGCAGCGCGCCGCATCGGTATCTGCGCCTGCGTTACGAGCGCACCGGCCCATGAGTCGCGAGCCCAAAGCCGGCCCGGGCTGGTTCGCGGGCGGTCCGCCGCCGTGTTGTCCGGGGTTGCTTTCAGCTTCGGGGACGCCACGCCCCGCCCGGTTTTTCAACCCGGCGGGCTGAACGCGGCGTTTCCCGCCAGTGTTCGGGGCGGGCGCTTGACCCTGCGGAGTGCCCGCCTAGGATGCCATCCACCCGGCGGCGTCCGCCGGGCATTGTTTTGAGCGCTTGCGGTTCCAAATGGTGGCGTTGGCTGCTGACCGGCCTGGCCGGCGGCCTGACGGCGGCGGCCGATCCGGTGTCAGCGGGGCCGCTGTGGGCTGAATTTTCCCTCACCTTCGCGAAGGGCGAGCGCACCGAGGCCTTTGGGCCGTTCTGGGCCGCTGAGCGGCGCTGGCCCGGGGATTGGAGTCCCCCAGACGAGGAACCGGCCCCCCCGGTCACCCGCATCGCACGCACATTCACCCTGGCGCCGCTGTTCAATTGGAACGCTGAACCGGGGGTGGACAACGTCTCGTGGGACGTGTTGTACCCGGTAGTGACCTATGACCGCTTCGGCGCCGAGTCCCGGCTACAGGTGTTTCAGTTGCTGCGTTTCACCGGCGGGGCCACGCAGGAGCGGGCGCACATGCGCAGCTTCACGCTGGTCCCGTTTTTCTGGTTTCGGCGCTCGGCCGAGGATCCCTCCCTGAACTATAGCGCGGTCTGGCCGCTCTACGGCACGATGCAACAGCGGCTGTTCCGGGACGAGGTGCGCTTTGCGCTGTGGCCGCTGTGGGTCCAGACCCGGAAGCGGGACGTGGTCACCGACAACTACCTGGCGCCGCTGGTGCACGTGCGCCGCGGCGACGGCTTGAGCGGCTGGCAGTTCTGGCCGTTTTACGGCGCCGAGCACAAGGCGATCACCACCCGGACCAACGGCTTTGGCGACGGGGAAACGGCGCCCGGACACCGGCGGCACTTCGCGCTCTGGCCCTTCTACAGCGCCGCGGATTGGGACATGGGCTCCACCAATCCCCTCACCCAGCGCACCCTGCTGCCGTTTTACAGCCTCCAGTTGTCGCCGGCCAAAGATCGGCGGATGTACGCCTGGCCGTTCGGGCCGGTGTTCGTCTCCGACCGGACCCTGGAGTACGAGCAGACGTCGTTTTTGTTCCCGGTTTTTTCCTTCGCCCGCGGCCCGGGCAAGCAGGCCGCGCGCGTGTGGCCGCTGTACGGCCGCACCCGCTATGCGGAGTCGCGGTCGGAGTTCGCGGCCTGGCCGCTGTATTACCACAAGCAGACGCGGCGCGCGCCGCTGGAGCGGGACACCACACGCATCGCGCTTTTTGTATACACGGACAGCGAGACCCGAAACACCCGGACGGGCGCCACCAGCCGCCGCACGGACCTCTGGCCGTTGTTTGCCGCCCGCCGGGACGCGGAGGGTGCCGAGCGATTTCAGATGCTGGCCGTGCTGGAGCCGTGGTTGCCGGGCAACGAATCCATTCGGCGCCTGTACTCGCCGTTGTGGAGCCTGTGGCGCTCGGAGAAGAATCCCCGCACCGGCGCGGCCAGCCACTCGTTGCTGTGGAATCTGTACCGGTGGGAAACCCGGCCGGGGGAGAAAAAGTGCTCGCTCCTGTTCGGGCTGGTTCAGTATCAGTCCACCCCGTCCGGCAAGCGGTGGCGGCTGTTTTACCTGCCCGGCGGGCGGGGAAAGGCCGCCGCCGCGCCGCCAGCTCCCGGCCGGCCGCCGGCGCGCTGACGCATGTTTCACGACCTCGGCGAAATTCTGCTGTTGTTCGGGCGCACCGTGCGCGCGTTGCCCCAGACGTTTCGGCAGGGGCGCAAGGTGCTCGAGCAACTCTTCGAGATTGGCAACGCCAGCCTGCTGATGGCGTGCATCCTGTCGTTGTTCATCGGCGGGGTGCTGGCGTTGCAAACCGGACCGGTCCTGACCCAGCGGGGGCTGCACAACTTCATCGGCCAGATCGTGGGCTTGTCCATGTGCCGCGAGCTGGCCCCGGTGATGATGGCGGTGTTGATCGCGGGCCGCATCGGCTCGGCCATGGCAGCCGAGATCGGCTCGATGCGCGTGTACCAGGAGATTGACGCGCTGCGGACCATGAACATCAACCCGGTGCACTATCTGGTGCTGCCCCGCCTGGTGGCCATCAGCCTCGCCCTGCCGACGCTGGTGGTCTTTTCCATTCTGGTGGGCTGGATCGGCGGCGGCCTGGTGGCGGTCAGCAACTATCAGATCGGCATCTCCTGGCATGGGTACGTGAAGAGCCTGGGCAACGGCATCGAGGTGATGGACGTGGTCAACGGCCTGCTCAAGAGCCTCGGCTTTGCCGTGACCATTGGCCTGGTGGCCTGCCAGCAGGGGCTGGCCACCACCGGCGGTCCGCGCGGCATCGGCCGCAGCGTCACCAAGGCGGTGGTCAACTCCATCGTCCTGATCCTGCTGTTGGACTACTTCTTCACCCGCCTGTTGATGCACCTGGACTGATGCAAGCGACCCATTCTCACGGGGTGCGCCTGGAGGTGCGCGGGCTCTGCAAGAGCTACAACGGCCAGCCCGTGCTTCAGGACCTCAGCTTCACCGTCGAGCGGGGCGAAATCTTTGTCATCATGGGTCCCAGCGGCAGCGGCAAAACCGTCCTGCTCAAACACCTCATCGGCCTGGAGACGCCCGACCGGGGCGAAATCCTCATCGAGGGCCGGCCGGTGGGATCGCCCGAAACGATGAACCGCCACCGCGTGGCGATGGTGTTCCAATCCAGCGCCCTGCTGAACTCCCTGACCGTGGCCGAGAACGTGGGCCTGTACCTGACGGAGCATCGGCTCCTGCCGCCGGGAGAAATCCGCCGCGTGGTGAGCGAAAAGCTGGCCCTGCTGGGGCTGGCCGGCACCGACAATCGCCTGCCGGCCGAGTTGTCCGGCGGCATGAAAAAACGCGTGGCCATCGCCCGTGCGCTGGTCATGGAGCCGCAGTTGATCTTCTACGACGAACCCACCAGCGAGCTGGACCCGCTCATCGCGGTGACCATCGGTCAGGAAATCCTGCGGCTGAACCGCCGCCTGGGCGTGACCAGCGTGGTGGTGACGCACGACCGGGACTTGGCCTTTGGCATCGCCCACCGCATTGCCGTGCTCCATGCCGGCCGGTTTCTGGCGCTGGGCTCTCCCGCGGAGGTCCGGGCGCATCCGGACCCCGGGGTGCAGCAGTTCCTGCACGCGGATTTTCACTTCGAACCCGAACCTGTCTCCCCATGAAAAACACCCTGCAGACCCGCCTGGGCATTTTCTTCGCCCTGGCCTTTGTCGCGGCCGTGGTGATCCTCGAGACCATTGGCGGCCTGGACGCCTTCAAGGGCGGCAAGGAGATTGCCGCGCGCTTCCACAACGTGCTCGAACTCAACGAGGGCGACCCCGTGAAGATGGCCGGCAAACAGATCGGGCGCGTGGAAAGTATCGAGTTTGCCGACGCCAAAATCCTGGTGCGCATGCGCATCACCGATGCCCGGGCGCCCATTCGCACCGACAGCCGCGCCACCATCCGCTTTACCGGCCTCCTGGGACAGAACTACGTGGCCATCGAATTCGGGCCCGGTCGCGGACCGCTGGCAGAAAGCGGCACCGAACTGGAAACCTCCGAGCAACCGGACTTCAACCAGCTCATGACCCGGCTTGAGGGGGTGACCACCGGCATCCAGAAGCTCACCGAAAACTTCAGCGAATCGAATCTCGGCGACCTGCTGCTGCCCTTCACCGATTTCCTCAACGAAAGCCGGCCTCGCCTTCTCACCATTCTCAGCAATGCGGAATCCATTTCCACCCAGGTCGCCCGCGGGCAGGGCACGATGGGGCGCCTGATGTTTGAAGACACCCTCCACACCCGCGCGCTGGAAACCGTGACCAACCTCAACCAGGCCACCGCCGAGGCCCGAGAGCTGCTCGGCGACGCGCGCGCCGTCCTGGCCGATGTGCGCGCCGGCAAGGGCACCGTGGGGCGGTTGATGACCGAGGACCAGCTTTACGCCGAAACCACCGAGGCGGTGACCAACCTCCGAGAAATCCTGCAAAAGATCAACCGCGGCGAGGGCGCCGTGGGCAAGGTGATCAACGAGACCACGCTCCTGGACAACGCCAAGCTCACCCTGCAAAAGCTCGACAAGGCCACCGAGGGACTCGAAGACCAGGGTCCGCTCACCGTGCTGGGCATCTTGATCAACCCCTTGTTCTAACCGGCAGCCGGGAAAACCACCGACCAACCGGATCCGTCAAGCGACGACCCCCCGACACTGGCCGGCAACACCAGGGGGCCGCCTGGCCCTGGCCCCGGTCGCCTAGAGGGCGACCGCCCGACCTTCCCGCCGTTGGAAGCGCACGCTGTGCGTGTAGCCGACCGACCGCGCCAACGCCACAGCGCGATCGAAGTCCGCCCCCACCTCGTCCGGAGCGTGGGCATCCGAGCCGAAAGTGATGGGAACCCCGGCCGCGCGCGCGGCGCTCAGCAACGCAGGCGCGGGGTAAATCTCCCGGCAATCCTTGCGCAGACCGGCCGTGTTCAACTCGATGGCCACGCCGCGGCGGCGGGCGGCGGCCCAAACCGGTTCAAACAGCGGCGCCGGGTCCCGCTCCGGGTAGATGGCGAATTTCTTGGCCAGATCCGCGTGGCCCAGGATGTCGAACAGCCCCGAGGCCGCGGCCTGCGCCAGCCGCTCACAGTAGGCGCTCCACACCTCCCCGGCGTCGCGCGCCCGCCACTGGTCCAGCTTCTTCGGATTGTCAATGTCCCAGCCATGATCGAGATAGTGCACCGACCCGATGAGATAATCCCAGGGATGCCGTGCGGCGAGGTCACGGATCCAGTCCTCTCCCCCGGGCAGGTAATCCACCTCCAGCGCCAGACGAATGCGCAGCCCGGGATGTTCGCGCCGGGCGCGCTCCACCCGCTCCACATAATCCGCCAGTTGGTCCAACCGCATCCGCCAGTCGTCGAAGTCGTCCCGACGCATGGGGCTGTGGTCCGAGAAGCCGATTTCCTCCAGGCCAAGGGCGCGGGCGCGCGCGGCGTACTCGGTGGGTTCGCCCACGGCGTGCCGGCACAGGGGCGTGTGCATGTGGTAGTCGGGGGGCATTTTCATGAGGCGCGCGGGGGGCGGCGCCGGCGCGGACGGGCGGCGGGCGGTGCCTCCGACTGTGGGCGCGCCCGCGGATGCAGCACCACCGGGCAGCCCTCCAGTCCGAAGGCGCGCCGGAGTTGGTCCGCCAGGTATTTGGCGTAGCGCTCCGACCACAGCGCCGGGTCGTTGACAAACAGCAGAAAGGTGGGGGGCGCCTCGCCGGTTTGCGTGGCGTAAAAGAGTTTCAACCGCCGCCCACGCGAGCTGACCGGTTGCCGGCGTTCGATGGCCTCGTGCAACGTGCGGTTGAGGACACCGGTTGGGATGTGCTGGCGCCATTGGCCGCCCACAAAGCGCACCGCCTCCAGCAGCCGGTCCAGGTTGGTTCCCGCGTGGGCAGAGGTGAAAATCACCGGGGCGTAATCCAGGAAAAACAGCCGGCTCTGCACCCAGCGGGCAAACTCCGCCAGGGTCATTTCGGCTGGTTCGCCGGCGCGGCGGTTGCGCCGGAGCCGGCCGGTTTGGCGGGCCTTTTCCCGCGCCGCCCGCACCGCCTCCGCGTACAGGTCCCACTTGTTGACCACCACGATGCAGGCGCGCTGCGCGGCCACAATGCGGTCGGCGATCTTTTTGTCCTGTTCCAGGATGCCGGCCTCGGCGTCGAGGACGAACAGCACGATGTCGCATCGCTCGATGGAATCCTCCGCGCGTTTGACGCTGAAGAACTCGATGGAGTCGGCCACCCGACGGGCCTTGCGCAGCCCGGCGGTGTCAATGAACACGTAGCGCTCGCGACGCCCTTCGGTCTCGACCTCAAACGGCACGTCCACCGCGTCGCGCGTGGTGCCGGGAACCGGGCTGACGATGACGCGCTCGGAACGGGTAAGCGCGTTGATGAGCGAGGACTTGCCGACATTCGGTCGCCCCACCACGGCCAGCTTCAACGGCGGCGGCGCGCTGGCGGATTCGGTTTCCGGGGTGGCGGCGGCGTCCGGGGCGTTGGAGGGGGCCTCCGGTGGCAGGAGGCGCAAGACGGTATTCAGTAGGGCTTCCACCCCGCGGCCATGTATGGCGGATACAGGAAAAATCCGATCAAATCCCAGCTCGGCGAATTCCACTGCTGCGCTCTCTAGTCCGGGATGGTCCGCCTTGTTCGCGGCCACCAGCACCGGTTTGCCGGCCTGCCGAAGCCGCTCGGCCACTTCCCGATCCAACGGCACTACCCCTTCCTGCACGTTGACCACCAGGACCAGCACATCCGCCGATTCGATGGCCACCTGCACCTGGTCCAGCGCTGTCCGCAGGATAACATCTTCAGCCTTCTCTCCCCGCAGCAGGCCGATGCCGCCGGTGTCCAACAGGGTGAAGATGCGTCCGCGCCACTCGGCCTGGGCACTGATGCGGTCGCGGGTCACGCCGGGTTGATCGTGCACAATGGCAATACGCCGTCCGACCAGACGGTTGAACAGCGCGGATTTGCCGACGTTGGGCCGGCCGACGATGGCCACGATGCCTGCCACAGCGCCAGCGTGCCAGCCACGCGCCGGTCGGGCGAGCGCAAAGCGGGTCGGAAAACCGCTTCGTCAGGGGGCAGCCGCTGCAGCTTTCCACCCACGGGCTCCGCATGGAAACCCGCGCTGGCGCGAGAGAGCCAGGTAGGGAACCTGCCGGATCACGGACTCACGCGAAGCACGCGAAGGGGGGGCGACGCGCTCGGAAAACGCGCCCTACCGGAGCCCAGGGCAACCCATCACTGCGCGGGTTTCAGCGGTTGGCGGGCGCGCTTTTCACCGGCCAGGTGGCGCGGGAGTCGCTGCGGTAAAGGCCAATGTGCTCCAACGGCAGCGGGCGGAAAGCCACGGCGGAAAAAACGGGCGCATCCGGTCGCAGGCGGTAGTCACCCGCAGCGGCGTTCACAAAGCCCGGATCGGCGTCGCTGAACTCGACGTTTTCGAGGGCATCCACGTGGGCGAGGTTCCCGCCCAGGATCGAATCGCAGCGGTAAAACATGTTGCGCCAGTAATGATTGACGCCGTCGGGATCAAGCAGGTGCGCCAGTGTAGGATACCGGGCGCGGTAAAGGTCGTTGGTAAAGAAGGTGGCCGGCGCGCGGCCTTCGCGGAGGGAGCGCCAGACCGGGTTGTCCGGGTACCATCCGCCGGTGATGCCGCGGGAGCACTCCACGAAGAGATTGTTGTCAATGATGTTGTCGCGGCCGCCGTTGATCTGAACCGCGCCGAAATTGCCCCGGGCGCTGCGGATGAAGAGATTGCCGTACACGAGCATGCCGCTGATGGCGTCATCAAAGCGGATGGCTGCCTGGCCGTGGACGAAGGGTTCCGTGCCGGTCTTGCCGATGTTGCGGAAGCGATTGTAGCGGAACACCACGCCGCGATAAGTAGGGTTGCCAAACAGTTCCATGGCGCCCTGGTCATCGGATTCCTGCACGGCGCTGTGGATGTCGTTGAACTCGATGAGGTGGTCGTTGCCCTCGATGCGCAGGACGCTGCTGGGGCAGTTGTAGAGCAGGTTGTGGGCGACGCGATTGCGCACGCCCTCCAGTTGAATGGCCGGGGTGTAGGTGCGGTCAAGGCGGCCCACATCGTGAATCTGGCAGTTTTCCACCAGATGGTTGCCGGCCAGCAGTTGGGCGCGGTCGCCGCCGATGACCTCGGTGCCGCGCCGACCGATCAGACGGATGTCGCAGCCAAACAGGAGGTTGGAACGACCGCCCTGGATACTGATCCCGTTGCCAGCCAAACGACTGATCGTGCAAGCCGCCAGGAGCACGTTTTCGCAATGCTCCAACAGCAGACCGTGATAACGCGCCAGGTCGAAGGTCAGCCCCTCCAGCCGAACATGCGAGACCCGGCGGAAGACGGCCAAGGGGTGGTCCCACAGGCCGATTTCCACCCGGGCGCGCCGCAGCGAGGAGGGAGGCCACAGGTACAGCATTCCCCGCTCGCGGTCCAGGTACCACTCGCCCGGAGCGTCCAGTTCCTCGAGCAAGTTGAAGACGTAGTAGATAATGCCCTGATCGTTGCTCATGCCGCCGCCGTAACTGTAGGGTTCGGCCGTGGTCACGGTGCGCGCGGCGGGGTCAATGGCAGCCACGGGCAGCGCCGCGTCCGCCCAGAGATAGCGGAAATAGCCGAACACCCACACATCCTTCACCCCCACCCATCGGGCATGGCGATCGGATTCGTATTCGAAGACCGACGGCCGGCGGGCGCGGACCGAACCGGGGTCTACCACGCGGCGCACCCGCACAAACCCCTCGTTGGGCCAGCGGGCCAGAGTCAGCGGCCTGCCATTGAAGAACACCTCCACGGTGGGCGGCGAGGGCGGCATGGAAAACCCGCGTACGCGCAACTCGCCCTGGTTGGTGATGCCCAGCGCCCGCAGGTCGCATTGCACTACCCGGCCGCGGGCCTCGTTCGGCAGGCGGGCCAGCACGGCGGGATCGGTCACGGGAACAAACCGGTCCAGCTCCCGGCCTCCATAGATCACCGCAGTTCCCTTGCGCTGGGCACGGTACACGACCGGCCCGTTTGCGGTGCCGGAATCTTCCGGTCCCAGCTCCCACGTTTGGTTTACCGGATACACCCCCGGCAGGAACGTGACGGCAATGGGTCCGTTGGTGCCGCGGGCCCGCAGTTCCCTCACCAGGTCCCGAGCCCGGTGCACGCTGGCCAGCGGACGGGCGCGGGTGCCCTCCCGGGAATCGTCGCCGTTCGGACTGACAAAGATTTCGGCATCGAAGCGCTCCACCGCCGGCACGGGCGTGCGCGAGGCGTCGGGATCGCGCGGCGGCAGTTTGCGGACCTGGCGGTCCAGCTCGCGCAGGCGTTCCCGGGCCTCGGCGCGATGGACCAGCGGGTAGGCGGGCTCATCGGCCAGGCGGGCCAGTGCCGCGCGCGCGGCGTCGGTTTCCCCCCGGGCCAGGAGGCTTTGCACCAGGCGCAAATGGGCGTAACTGCGCACCGCGGGCGGCGCCTCGGAATCGCCAATCAGGCGTTCGCAGAGTGCGTGCAGTGCGCTCCACTGACCGGATCTCCACAACGCGGCGGTTTCGCTCAGGTCGTCCGCGTAGGCAGCTCGACGGCGGGCGAGCCGTTGTTCGGGAGCGACGGCGGGTTGGAAAACGGCTTCGAGGCGCTCGAACTCGCGGCTCACCTCGGCGCGGGTCAGGGCGCGGCGATAGAGTTTCACCGCATCCAACAGGCCGTGGTAATTCTGCCAGGTGCTGCCGAGGGTCAGGGTCTCCCCCAGGGAGAAATCACCGGCGAACTCCCGGGGCAGGCTGACGGCGCGGCTGAGGTGACCATTGACGTAGGTGAACAGGCGACCGGCGGCCCGGTCGCAAACCACCGCCACGTGCGCCCATTTCCCAGTCTTCACGCCCTGGAGGGCGGTGCAGCCGGCCGTGATCATGCGGCCCTCGGGATTTCGATAAGACAGAAAAGCTGAGAGCAGACCCGCGCCGGTCAGGTCAATCACCATCGAGGCCTCCGGGTATCGGCCGTAGGCGAAGAGCCGGCGTTGGTTCATGGCGCCCGGGTAGGTCAGCTCGTGGGGCAGAACCCAGGCGAGAAAGGTCCAGGAGTTGGTACCCGGGCGCAGCGCGGGGGGCACCGCAACGCGCGCGACGCGTTGGGCGGTGCCATCCAGCGCCAGGGCGCTGCCCGCGGGGGAAGGCGCCCATTCCGCGCGCACCTGGGCATCGAGCCCGTTCCCGCTGCGATCGCGGGCGACCGGACCGCGGCCCTCGTCAAACGTCCAAGAAGCCAGCAAACCGGAGTCCTCCGGGGCGGCGGCCCATGGAGGCGTCATCAGCCCGCCGACCAGTGACAGAGCCACCAGCCAGGGGAAGGAGAGTAAGCGGCTGAAGCGCATGCGGACAATTTGGTCAACCCCCGCTCGCCCGGCAACGGATTCCGGCGGGCGGTTGGCGATCGGTTTTGTCCGCCGGCCCGAAGGCGGGAGTTTTCAGTGTTTTGTCTGAAGCGCCACTTGATGCGGGCTGACCGCACCCTTCAACGTCGCCCGGCACCGCGGCGATCCTTGAAGGTCAGCTCGGCGATGCCGGACTTGTCGAGCTGGCCCAGACCGGCGCGCACCAGGCGGCGGTATTGTCGGTAGGTGGCCACCGCCAGCGGCAGGTCCAGTCCCCGCTCGCGGGCCAGGGCCAGGGCAATGCCGGAATCCTTGGCCGCGTGTTCCGCTGAGAAAAAGCAGGCATGATCGCGGTTTTGCCTGTCCTCGCCATCGGTCTGCAGGACGCGCGAGGCGGCGCCGGTTTGGGCAAAAACCTCCCGCACCAGCGAGAGGTCCAGGCCGCAGGCATGAGCCAGCGCCAGCCCTTCGGCCAGAGCGGCGGTGTTCATGTTCATGACCATGTTCACCAGCGCCTTGAGGGTGGCAGCGCGCCCGGCGGGGCCGATGTAGCGCACGGTGCTGCCGAGTTTCTCCAGCACGGGACGCAGCCGCTCGAACAGGTCCGGATCACCGCCGCACATGAGGTAGAGGGCGCCGTTGCGCGCCTGGGGAATGCTCGAGGCCATGCACGCCTCGAGCGTCGCAGCGCCGGCGCGGCGGCCCGCCCGGCCCACCTCCAGATGCACGGTCGGCGTGACGGTGGCGCAATTGACGAAGACCCGGCCGCGCGCGCCCCGCAGCAGGCTGTCGCCGCGGGAGGGCGCGGCAAAAATGGCGCGCATGGCCGCGTCGTCGCTCACCACGGTGAACACCAGGTCGGCGGCGGCGGTGACCGCCGCGAGGCAATCCGCAGCCGGGACGCCCAGTTCGGCGGCCAGGGCGCGCGCGGTCCGGGGTCGCGCGTCGTACAGAGCGGTGAGGGTTTCGCCACAGTCCTTGAGCCGCCGGGCCATGTTGGCGCCCATGCGACCCACGCCGACAAAGCCAATGCGTGGATTCATGCGATGGGCGCCAAGGTAGAACAGCGCGCGGCCCGCGGCCAGTCCCGGTTGACCCCGGCCCGGTGGGACCGGGCTTTTTAATTTCCCCGCCGGCTGCGACCGCCTAGTTTCGGGGCGTGCGATCCCGATGGCTCATCGGTCCGGTCGCGGCCGGTTTGGTCGCGGTCCTGACCTGCGGTTGCGAGCGTGCCTCCTCCCGGGCGGGAGAGCCTTCCGGGCTGTCCATCCGGGAGGTGCGACTGGCGCGGGCGGAGGTGCGTCCGATGGAACGGGTGGTGGAAGCCACGGGTTTTTTGCTCCCGTATGAGTCCGCCACCCTGAGCGTGAAAGTGCCGGGTCGGCTGCAGCTTTTGGCCGTGGACCTGGGCAGCCGGGTCCAGCCCGGCGACCTCCTGGCGCAGGTGGAGCCGCGCGACTACGAGTTGCGCGTGCAACAGGCCGAAGCGGCCCTGGCCCAGGCGCGCGCGGCGCTGGGACTGCCCTTAAATGGCGCCGACGATCTCATCCCCCCGGAGGAAACCAGCCCGGTGCGGCAGGCGCGGGCGGTGCTCGAGGAGGCGACCAAAACCCGCGCGCGAGTGCTCGAATTGACGCGCTCGGGCATCAGTGCCACCGCGGAGCTGGACGCCGCGGAGGCGGCGTATCAGGTGGCGCTCAGCCGGTACGAAAGCGCGCTGGATGAAGCCCGGACCCGCCAGGCCGCGCTGGCCCAACGCCGGGCCGAGTGGGAACTGGCGCGCAAACAACTGGCGGACACCGCCGTGCGCGCCCCGTTCGCCGGCGCGGTTCAGGCCCGGCTGGCCAACCTGGGCGAATTTCTGCCCGCCGGCGCGCCGGTGGTGCGCCTGGTCCAGACCACGCCCCTGCGCCTGCGCCTGGAGGTGCCCGAGCGGGAAGCCGGCGCCCTGAAACCCGGGCAGCGGGTGCGCTTCACCCTCGACGGCCTGCCCGCCGAGCACGAAACCACGCTCCTCCGGCTCAGCCCGGCCCTGCTCGAATCCAGCCGGATGCGCGTGGCGGAGGCGGACGTGGACAATCCCGGGCACTTTCCCGTGGGCGCTTTCGTGCGCGCCCGGGTGGTGGTGGCGGAGGATCGGGCAGTGGCCGTGCCGCCGTCCGCGCTGGTGGTCTTCGCCGGGATTGAAAAAGTGGTCCTGGTACAGGAGGGACGGGCACAGGAACGCCCAGTCACCACCGGGCGCCGGGGACCGGACTGGGTGGAAATCGTCACCGGCCTGTCCGGGGGCGAGGCGGTGGTGCTCGATCCCGGAAACCTCCAGACCGGTCAGGCCGTGCGGGTGGCGGACCCGACGCCGAGGACCACAGAGGCAGCGTCTTCCTAGTAAACTCGCAGCGCCGGAGCGGCCCGCCCCCCGTGCAAAAGCTTGCCGACATCTGCATCCGCCGACCAGTGTTCGCCGCGATGCTCATCCTGTCACTGGTGGTGGTGGGCGGGGCGGGGTATGCGCGCTTGCAGGTGGACCGGTTTCCCTCCGTGGACCTGCCCACGGTGCGGATTTCGACGACCTTGCCGGGCGCCTCGCCCGAGGAAGTCGAGTCGTCGGTAACCCAGCCCATCGAGGAGGTGGTCAACACCATTGCCGGCATCCAGGAGCTGCGTTCGGTGAGTGGTGCGGGGCAGTCCCTGGTGATCGTAACCTTCCAGTTGGACCGGGATATCGAGGCGGCGGCCCAGGATGTGCGCGACCGGGTGGCCACGGTGTTGCGCCGGTTGCCGCGGGATGCCGACCCCCCCATCATCTCTAAGATTGACCCCGATCTCTCCCCGGTGTTGACCCTGGCGGTCACGGGCGACCGGTCGGCGCGCGAACTCACGGAAATTGCGGACAAGATCGTCAAGGTGCACCTCGAGCGCGCGCCCGGCGTGGGCGAGGTGAACGTGGTGGGCGGGCTGGCCCGGGCCATCAATGTGTGGGTCGAAGCAGATCGCTTGGCGGCGTACCAGATCCCGATCACCGCCGTGCGGGAGGCGCTGGAGCGACAGAACGCCAACATCCCCGGGGGTCTGGTGACCGGCGACCAGCGCGAGTACACCCTGCGCACCCTAGGGCGGGTCAGCGCAGCCGCCGCGTTCAATGATCTGGTGGTGGCCACCCGCGACGGGACGCCCATCCGCATCCGCGATCTGGGCCGGGCCGAGGACGGCACCCGCGAGCAGCGTTCCCTGGCCCGGCTTAACGGCGTGCCCACGGTGACGCTGGAAGTGGTGCGGCAGTCCGGCGCCAACACGGTGGCGGTGATCGCCGGCGTGAAGGAGCGGCTGGAAATCCTCCGGGCTCTGCTGCCGGCGGACGTGCGGGTGGAGGTGTTGCGGGACCAGTCGCGGTACATTTACGAGGCCCTGCGCGAGATCAACCGCCATCTTCTGCTGGGCAGCCTGCTCGCCAGCCTGGTGGTGCTGGCTTTCATGCGGGACGCGCGAGCCATGCTCATCGCGGCGGTGGCCATTCCCGCCTCGGTCATCGCCAGCTTCGGCGTCATGAAAGCCCTGGGCTTTACCCTCAACAGCGTCACCATGCTGGCGCTGGTGTTGATGGTGGGCATCGTGATTGATGACGCCATCGTGGTGCTCGAAAACATCTTCCGTTTCATCGAGGAAAAGGGGCTCCCGCCGTTTGCGGCGGCGCGGGCGGCCACCCGCGAGATCGGTTTGGCGGTGACGGCCACGACCTTCAGTCTGGTGGTCATCTTTGTGCCCGTGTCTTTCATGTCCAGCATCACCGGCCGGTTCCTGTACCAGTTTGGGCTGACCGCTGCGGCGGCCGTGCTGGTGAGCCTGTTGGTGGCCTTCACCCTCACGCCCATGATGAGCGCCCGGCTGTTGCGGCCCCGACCGGGAACCGACAACGGGCCGCCTCGCTCGCGCCGGGGGGTGTACGCCCGGTTGGAGGCCGGCTATCTGGCACTGCTGGGATGGGCGCTGCGCCGCCGCGGCGCCGTGCTCGGCCTGGCCGTCCTGGTGATGGCATCCGCGGCGCCGCTGTACCAGACCGTCCGCCAGGAGTACGTGCCGGGCAATGTGGACGAGGGCGAGTTCGAGGTGAACGTGACCGCGCCGGAGGGCGCCGCCCTGGGGGCCATGAACGAGGTCGCCGAGCGCATCGAGGCGGAGTTGCGTCGCATCCGCGGGGTGCGCACGGTGCTGACCACGGTGGGCGGGGGATTCCTGGGCGGGCTGAACAACGCGCGGTTTTACGTGCGCCTGGCGCCGCATGCCGAACGGGTGTTCGGCTGGCGGCGGCTGCTGCAATGGCCCCCCTGGCGGGCCTTTCAGGGCAATTACACCCAGCGGGAAGTGATGATGGAGGTGCGACGGCGGCTGCGGCAGTTTCCAGACCTGCGCATCTCGGTGCGGAATCCGCAGACCATCAGCTTCGGCGGGCCAAACTGGGACATAGACTTTGCGCTGTTGGGGCCGGACCTGGAGACCCTGCACCGGCTGGGCGAACACCTGCGCCGCCGGGCCCCGGAGCTGGGACTGGTGGATGCGGACATCACGCTCAAGCTGGACAAGCCGGAGCTGCGCCTGGCGATTGATCGCGAGCGCGCCGCCCGCCTGGGGGTGGACACCGAGCACATTGCCGGCGCGCTCCGGCTGATGGTGGGCGGCGACCCGCGGGTCTCGCGCTTTCGGGACGACACGGTGAACGAGGATTACGACGTTCAACTGCGCCTGGTGGAGCACGACCGCAACGATCCCCGCAGCCTGGGGCGGCTCTTTGTGCCCAGCCGCAACGGCGCCCTGGTGCGGCTGGACAATGTGGTGAGCCTCGCGCCCGCCGCCACCGCCTCCCGGATTGACCGGCTGGATCGCCAGCGCCAGGTAAGCCTGCGAGCCAACGTGGCGCCCGGTTTTGCCCAGGCCGACCGCGTGGCCGCCCTGCGCGCGGAGGTCGCCGCCATGAGCCTGCCCCCCGGCTACTCCAGCCGCGTGGCGGGCCGGGCGCGGGAGATGGAGACCACCTTCGGCGAATTCCTCTGGGCGTTTCTGCTCTCGGTGGTGCTCATGTACATCATTCTGGCCTCGCAGTTCGAGAGCCTCGTCCACCCCTTCACCATTTTGCTGTCCCTGCCGCTGTCGGTGCCCTTCGCGCTGTTGTCGTTGCGGGTGACCGACCAGACCATCAACCTGTACTCGGCCCTGGGCATCCTGGTGTTGTTCGGGGTGGTGAAGAAAAACGCCATTCTCCAGGTGGATCACACCAATCAACTGCGCGCCGCCGGCCTGGACCTGAAAACCGCCGCCCTGCAGGCCAATCGGGACCGCCTGCGGCCCATTCTCATGACCACCTTCACGCTGATTGCCGGCATGTTGCCGCTGGCGCTGGGGACCGGTCCGGGCGCGGAAGAACGGCGGGCCACCGCCGTCGTGGTCATCGGCGGTCAGGCTTTGTGCCTGCTGCTGACCCTGGTGGTCACGCCGGTGGCTTATGCCACCCTGGACAGCGTCCGGATGCGACTGGCCGCGTGGCGGGAACGCCGGCCGCTTGGTTTGGCGAACTCCGGGCGGGCGCCGGAAGTTTCAACTTGAATACCCCGAGGCGGATTACTTCGCCGCCGGCGGCAGTTCCCGCACGCGCAGGTTGCGGAAGTCGAAGGCGCGGTCCTCGATCTGGATGCCCAGATAGCCCCGGCCGGGCTCGACCTTGTCGGTCTCCCAGGCACGCTCGCCGTCCACGTCCAGGCTCACCCGGTTGCCGCGCACCTCGAGGCGAAACTTCACCCACTGGTTGAGCGGCATCCGCGGGGTCTCAGCCGGCACCAGGGGTTTGAAACCCTGCACCAGCCCGCCGAGCATGTCATAACGCAGGTTCACCTGGTACCCCTGCTCCGGCCAGGGTTTGCCCCCGAGGCCGGCGCGGAAGAAAATGCCGCTGTCGTACCGATCTTCCAGCGCGCGCCACTCGCATTCGAACACAAAGTCCCCGTACTCCCGCTCGGTACGCAGCCAGCCCATGCCCTTGAGGATGCGCAGATGACCGTCGCGCACCTCGACCTGGACGTCATGGACCTTCACCCAGCCGGTGAGGTCCCGTCCGTTGAACAGGCTCTGCCAACCCTCCGATTCGTCCGCGGCGCGAACGGCCAGGCTGAGAGACCCTGCGGTCGCCAGGGCGCACGCCCATCGCATCCATGGTGATTGCATGAGCGTTTCTTGGCAGAATCGCGGCCCCCGCGCAAGCCCCGCCTGCGCGCCCCCTTGAGCCGATCGCCTCGCCACGCCCGCTCCCGCGGACTCGCACGCCGGACAGGCATTTGACAAACCGGCCCCGCCGGACATTTTACGCGCGCATGAAACAAATGCGGTGCGTGGTGTGTCATCAAATCGCCGGTGCCGGCGGCTCATTCGGTCGCCGGCGAAACACGCGGGGGCGCCCCGGAGGATGACTCCTCCCAGGACAGGTGGAACGTCCAACCCACGAAGCGCCCCCGGCGATTCGTGGGTTTTTGATTTTGGGCGCGGCCGCCCCGGTAACCCGGCCGCGCCGGCAACCAGACACCATGAAGCGTTCCATGAATGAGAACACGATGCGGTTGACGACACGGTTTGCGCGACCCACGCGGTTTGCCCTGCGCCCCCGGGCGCTTTCCCGGGCGGAGCGGGAGACGCAACTGGGCGCGCTCAAGGAGCGCCTGCTGCGCCTGCATCTGGACCGTGTGGAGCGGGACGAATTGCGCCCCGTGGTGCAACGCGCCGCGGACGAGGCGGCGTCCCTGGCCTGGGCCACGCCCTACCCGTTGCTGGTCCTGCCCGAGTTGGTGGAGGAAAAGGTGGCGGAGGCGCGGGAACGGGCGGAGCGCCAGGCGCGCATTTACCGCGAAACCGCCGCGCTCTTTGCCGAGGCTGCCTGAGAGGACTCAGGCGACCCCGAAATCCCTTTTGAGCCCCCCTCACGGAGAGTTCCGTGGGGGATTTTTCTTGGGCCGGCCGTCGCCACCGGCTCCGAAAACAAAAGGGCGGCCCGCAGGCCGCCCGGTGATTGCAAAGGCTGGGTGGCCCTCAAATCTTGGGAGGCATGGGGGTCCAGGCGCCCTTTTGGGCACTGGATTCCAAGCAGGTCTTGATGAAGGCCATGCCCATCCAGCCATCCTCGACGTTCGCGTACTTGGTCCCGTCGCAGGCAAAGGGCTGGCCGGCCTGGTACTTGCGCACGTCCGCCTCGAAGCAGCGATGCAGCCGCGCGAAGGCGTCGTGAAACGCCTCGGGATGCCCGGACGGAATGGTGGGCTCCTCCATCAGGCCGGGCATGACCTTGTCAATCTCCTCCTTGGGCGGCAGGAAGCCGTCGCCCGGCGTGACGGCGCCGCGGTAGTACACCCGGTCGGGCTGGCCGAGGAGCTTGATGGTGACGCATTCGGGGTCTTCCTGACGCCACACCAGGGTGCCCTTGGTGCCGCAGACCTCGATGCCCAGGTCGTTCAGGTGACCGATGCTGATCTGCGAGGCCCGCACCAGGGCGCGACCGCCGTTGCTCAGATGGCAATAAGCGGTGAAATGGTCGTCAATGGGCCGGCCCTTGACGAAGATTTCGAGATTGGCCGAGACCTCGGTCACCTCCAGCCCGGTCACGTAGCGCAGTTGCATGAGCGCGTGGGTGCCGATGTCCCCCCCGCAACCGGAACCGCCGGCCTTCTTGGGGTCCACCCGCCAGGAAGCCTGTTGTTGGCCGGTGTCCTCGAGCTTGGTCGCCAGCCAGCCCTGCAGGTAGTAGCTGTCCACCCAGCGGATCTCGCCCAGTAGCCCGGCGCGCACGACGTACCGGCTGAACCGGCTGGTCCAGTGCCCCAGGTAGGTGTGGGCGACGCCGAAGGGGAGGTTCTTCTCGCGGACCTTTTTGACCAGTTGCTCGGCCTCCTCAAGGGTAACGGTGAGGGGTTTTTCGCAGAACACGGGAATGCCCGCCTCCAGCGCCTTCATCGCCGGATCAAAGTGCACAAAGTTCGGGGTGACGATCAGGATGTAATCCAGCCGCTGCTCCGGCGGGAGGTTCTTCTGATCGTTGATCATGTCCGTATAGGAACCGTAGCCCTTGATCGGGTAAGGCCAGTTGGCGGCTTCTTCCAGCGCAATTTGCGGGTCGGGGAACAGGGCGCCGGCCACCACCCGGCGGGTGCCGTCAAAATGGATGGCACGTTGATGCGGATGGACGATGAAGGCGCCCCGGCCGCCTCCGACCAGGCCAACGTTGAGGGGTCTTGGTGATGCCATAGGTTTTGCGAACGTGTGTGGTTTTTTCACTTGCGGCACCGGCGCCACGAACCACAGCGGCCACGCGGCAGCAGGTGCGGACTAACGCGTCGAGGGTAAGCCGCAAGTCCGCCGCGGCAAGGCTTTTGTCATCCTCACCGGGCGGGCTTCCGGCCCCAAGCGGCGGCTCCAAACGGACGCGGGATGATTGGCCCTTGTCAGCCGCCCTCCGGATCGCAGGGCTAATCAACGAGAGAGCAGAAAGCGGCCCCGGCGCGTTCATTCAGGACAGACCCACAGCGGCCTGCGCGAGGCGATCCACAGATTGGGGTTCCGAATTCGGGATTGATTCCACCGGCGCGACGTCGGCATCGTAAACCCGTGCGTGTCATCACTTCCCCGGTCCGGATGCAACGGCTGGCCCGGGGCTGGCGCCGGGCCGGCATCCCGGTGGGGTTTGTGCCCACGATGGGCTACCTGCATGCCGGGCATTTGAGCCTCGTGCGCGCCGCCCGCCGCCAGGTGGGCCGCGCCGGCGTGGTGGTCGTGAGCATCTACGTCAATCCCGCCCAGTTTGGCCCGCAGGAAGACCTGGCCCGTTACCCACGCGACCTCGCCCGTGATCTGCGCCTCAGCCGGCAGGCCGGCGTGGACGTGGTCTTCGCGCCCGCAGACGCAGATATGTACCCCCGCCCCCCGGGTGCCGAGTACAGCACGTACGTGGTCGAGGAAACCCTCTCGCGCGGCATGGAAGGCGCGTCCCGCCCCACGCACTTCCGGGGCGTGACCACGGTGGTGGCCAAGCTGTTCAACCTGGTGCTGCCAGACGTCGCCCTCTTTGGCGCCAAGGATTACCAGCAGGCCGCGGTGGTCCGGCGCATGGTGCGCGACCTCAATTTCCCGGTGCGCATCGTGGTGGCGCCCACCGTGCGCGAGCCGGACGGGCTGGCCCTGAGTTCGCGCAACCAGTACCTGGACGCCGCCACGCGCCCCCAGGCCGCCATCCTGTGGCGCGCGCTCGAAGCGGTCCGTCACCGCGTGCGACGGGCGCGGCGGGGACTGCCCGCCGCCCGCCTGACCCGGCTGGTGCGCGAGCTCGTCGCGACCTGCCCGGCGGCGCGGCTGGACTACGTGGCCTTCTTCGATCCCGAGACGCTGCAACCGGTGCGCACAGTGCGCCGCGGCGCGCACATGGCCCTGGCCGTGTGGCTGGGCACGACCCGCCTCATTGACAACGCGCGGCTGGCCTAATCTCTCGCATGGAAGCGGCACTGGAGTTCGATTTCCTCGTCCTGGGCAGCGGCATCGCCGGACTGTTCTACGCCCTGAAAGTGGCCGACCGGGGCGCCGTGGCCGTGGTCACCAAGAAGACCAGCGCCGAATCCAACACCAATTATGCCCAGGGCGGCATCGCCTCGGTGATGAGCCCCGAGGACTCCTTCGAACTGCACGTGCAGGACACCCTCGCCGCGGGCGCCGGCCTGTGCCACGAGGACGTGGTGCGCACCGTGGTGCGCGAAGGCCCGGACCGCATCCGCGAACTCATGGCGCTGGGCCTGCAATTCACCGAACGCGAGGTGCCCGGCCAGCCCGGACGCCGCGAGCTGGACCTCGGACGCGAGGGAGGCCACTCCAAGCGCCGCATTGTCCACGCCCGGGACACGACCGGACGCGAAATCGAGCAGGCCCTGGTCGCCGCCGCCGAACACCATCCCAACATCCGCCTCTTCGAAAACCACTTCGCCGTGGACCTCGTCACCACGCACAAGCTGGGCGCAAACGGCGTCAACCGCTGCGTGGGCGCCTACGTGCTGGACAAGGCCGCCGGCGCGGTGCGGGTCTTCGCCGCCCCGGTGGTGGTGCTGGCCACCGGCGGCTGCGGCAAGGTGTACCTCTACACCACCAACCCGGATATCGCCACCGGCGACGGCGTGGCCATGGCCTACCGCGCCGGTGCGGGCGTGGCCAACATGGAGTTCATCCAGTTCCACCCCACCTGCCTCTACCACCCCAAACTGCGCTCCTTCCTCATCAGCGAAGCCGTGCGCGGGGAGGGCGCCGTGCTCCGCGGCCCGGACGGACAGGAATTCATGGCCCGTTACGACCCTCGCCGCGAACTGGCCCCGCGCGACATCGTAGCCCGTGCCATTGACAGCGAAATGAAACGCACCGGCGCCGACCACGTCTGGCTGGACATCACCCACAAGCCTGCGCCGTTCATCATGCAACGCTTTCCCAACATCTACCGCACCTGCCTCGAAGTGGGCCTGGACATCACCAAGGAACCCATCCCCGTCGTCCCCGCCGCCCACTACCAGTGCGGCGGCGTCCTCACCGACGTCAACGGCGCCACCGAAATCGCCGGCCTGTACGCCATTGGCGAGGTCGCCTGCACCGGCCTGCACGGCGCCAACCGCCTGGCCAGCAACTCGCTGCTCGAGGCCCTGGTCTGCGCCCACCGGGCCGCCCGCCACGCGCTCGAACACCCGCGCCCCCCGCTCCGCCTCGCCATCCCCCCCTGGCAGTCCGGCCACGCGCAGAATCCCGACGAACTGGTCGTCATCGCCCACCTCTGGGATGAAATCCGCCGCCTGATGTGGGACTACGTGGGCATCGTGCGCACCGACAAGCGCCTCCAGCGCGCCGCCAACCGCATCGCCAATCTCCAGGCCGAAATCCGCGAGTACTACTGGGACTTCATCGTCACCTCAGACCTGCTCGAGCTGCGCAACATCGCCCTGGTGGCCGAGCTGATCGTGCGCTGCGCCATGATGCGGCCGGAGAGTCGCGGCTTGCACTACAACCTCGACCACCCCCAGCCCGACCCCGCCTGGGAACAGCGCGACACCATCCTCCGCCGCGACACGTAACCGAACCAGCGGTGCCCCCTGGCCTGGCTGCCCTTCGCGTCATCGCGTGAGTCTGGTACACCGCGACAGGCTGGGACAGCCCGCTCTACCGGCTATGGATTGCCCAAACCCCGGGTAGGGCGCGCTCTCCGAGCGCGCCTTCCTCTTCCGCGTCTTCCGTGTGGTCTGTGGGCTGCAACCCGCCGGGCTGGAAGCCCGGCTCTACGGCAGGCTGGGAAGCCTGCCGCTACCGGAGCGGCGGTCCGCCGGGTCCGAGGAGGAATCAAACGGCTTGGTAAACGCGAAGCGTTTGGAGTGCGGCAGCTTGCTGCCGCTGTCAGAAAGCGCCAACCAGCCGGCGCACTCCAAGTGCTGGCGCGAGGGTCGAGCGACCCGGCAAAACGCGGTGCGTCCTTACTGCACAGGAAGGTCGGCGTCCGCGCTGACCGTTCAACGCTTCGCGTCTTTTGCGTGAGCCCTACAGGACGTGGCGTCGGGCTGGGACAGCCCGCCCTCCCTATGTCGGCGTTTTCCGTGAGGTCTGCGGGCTGCAACCCGCCGGGCTGGAAGCCCGGCTCTACGGCAGGCTGGGAAGCCCGCCGCTACCGGAGCGGCCGCCATCCTTGGCTGCCGTGGAGGGCGGCATCCAGCCGTCCGAAGAATTACCCGCGCCAGCCTTCCGCCCTTTCGCCTCCTTCGCAGCTTCGCGTGGGCCTGGTCAGACCCCGCGGCGGAATCCTGGCCAATCTTTTGGGTTGAAGGAGCTTCCGCATCTTGCCAGATTCCTGCCAGCATGACGGGCGTGAGTTACCAGGCCATCCGAGAAAACCTGAGGAAGCTGTACCTTGAAGATTCGCGCCCCTGGCTCGTGGGATTCAGGGGCGGCAAGGCCAGCACAATGGTCGCTGCGCTGGTCACCGGCAACGGGTGGAAGGAAATTTCCCACGTCTCTTCGAGCACCCTTCGCTTGTAAATGCCCCCTCCGCCAAGCCCACCGTCCATGACGGCCGCCGCGACTCCGAACTTATCGGCCATCGAGCTTTACGGCCAGAAGCTGAAGGCCATTCGCCGCGAATTGCGGGATGAATATCTTCAGCCGCACACGAAGCCGTGGATCGTCGGCTTCTCCGGCGGCAAGGACTCTACCTTGCTCGCGCACCTGGTTGTGGAGAGCATTTTGAGCGTCGCGCCGGATGAACGGCAGCGGCGGGTTTACATTTGCAGCAACGACACGTTGGTCGAATCGCCTGTGTTCCAAAGTCATGTCAACGCCGTGCTCGCCAAAATGGCAGAAGGCTTGGCCGCGTTGGAGTTGCCGGTGGAAGTCGTCAAGACCACGCCCCTGCCGGACGAGAGTTTCTGGGTCAACCTGCTGGGCCGTGGCTACCCCGCCCCCAAGCGCATGTTCCGGTGGTGTACTGACCGCATGAAGATTCGCCCCACCACGCGCTTCATCCAGGAACAAGTGGCCCGCAACGGCGAGGTCATCCTGTTGCTCGGCACGCGCCGCGCTGAGTCGGCGGAGCGGGCGAAAAACTTCCGCCGACGCGAGAGTGCTGGTTTCGCCACCCGACTGAACCCGCACACTAACTTGAAGGGCTGCCTGGTGTTCACCCCCCTTGCGGAGTTGTCCACCGAAGAGGTGTGGGTGAGCCTGTTGAACCTGCGCCCGCCCTGGGGCGGCAGTCACCGTGAACTGGTGCGGCTTTACAACCACGCCAACGGCGGCGAATGCCCGTTCGTGGTGTCCGATGACGACCCCACCTCGTGCGGCACCAGCTCGGCCCGGTTCGGCTGCTGGACGTGCACGGTCGTGGAGAAAGACAACTCGATCGAGGCTATGATCGAAGCGGGCTTCGACCACCTGGAACCGCTGGCGGCCTTTCGCAACCGCATCAAAGAGATTTCTGAAAACCCGGACTACCGCAGCAAGATTCGGCGCAATGGCCAGCCCGGCCTGGGCCCGCTTACCCTCGAAGCGCGGCGACTCCTCCTGGACGAGCTGCTTGCCCTCCAAGGAGCCGCCAACCTCCCCTTGATCAGCGAACACGAGGTGCGCCTCATTCGCGAGCAGTGGGAACGAGACTCGACAGATGCGATCCTGCGTGAGCTGTGGGTTGATTTTGAGTTTTCGAAGAAGAACAAACCCGGGAACCCATGAAACCGCCGCCCTGTTTCTACGACCCACAATCCAAGCAACTCATTCAGCGCCTCTGCGAAGAACATGGGGTAGACACGGTGCTGCTGAAGGACCTCTGCGACCTAATCCTGCAGCACTCCGGCTCCGGACGGAAGCGCCACATTGACTCCGAGATTGCGCTGTCCATTGACCGCTTCCTCGAACGCAACCCACAGTTCTGATCGCCATGTATCTCTCACGGGTTCACCTAGCGAACTGGCGTAGCTATTCTGACGCCACATTCGAGTTCCGAAAACCAACGGCGCGCAAACCGACGGTCCTCATTGGGGCGATGAATGGACATGGGAAAACGAGCTTCCTGATCTCGCTCTACTTGGGATTGTTCGGTCAGTTTGGACTGCGGTACTGCGAGGGCTTTCGCCTTGCGTCGAGCGAGGACACGACGAGTTACCGCAAAGCACTGAGCAAGTTCCGGCGCCGGCACGCGCAGCCGGATGAGCCAACCATCGTTGACCTTACCTTCACCCCGACCCTCAAAGACGAGGCGGAGGAGGAGGTGAGAATCATCCGACGTTGGCATTTCTCATCTTCAAACCTGCCCAAACCAGGTGAAGCGTTTGAGGAAGCGGAGGTTTATGTGGGTGACAAGCTTCTCCGTCGGACGGACCTGGCCACGACACAGGAGCGCATCGAAAAGCACCTGTTCCCAGCCCATGTGGCGCCAGCGTTCTTCTTTGATGGCGAGCAAGCACAAGCCTTGATCGAAAACATGGGCGAAATCGGGCTCAAGAAGGCAGTCGAGGTGATGTTTGGCACCAAGATCCTTACAGAACTCGCGGATCAGATGCGTCAGTATCTTACGCGCGTTCATGCGAATGCTGGCGGGAAGCGCAAGAGCAGCGAGAAGCAGCGAGAGTTGAACGAGAAGCTCAAGTTGCGGGAGGAATTGAATGCCCGCCTAGCCAAATTGCAGGCGGACCATGCAGCACTTGAGCGGGAGAAGGACGAGTTGATCCGGAAACGAAGCGAGCTGACAGAAGAATTTGCGCGGCGTGGCGGCACCGCGGCGAAAGACGCAAGCCGCATTCAATCCGACTACGAAGCTGCTGAGCGGGCGAAGGAGGCGGCGGAGCAAGCGGTTTCCGACGCGATCGGAAAGGTGGGGATAGCGCTCGCGGTTTCACGCATGGGCATCCCCGTTAAAAATCACCTGCACGCAGAGGAGCTTCGCGAAAACTGGGAAGCTCGCAAACGGGCGACTCTGGACAAAAAGGAGGCTGTCCTGGCCGCTGCTTTGCCAGAACCTCCCGAAGCCGACGATCTGCTCGGAAATCTTTCACTTGAAGTGCGTCGCAAGGTCAGGGAACGATTTATCGCCGCGCTCGAACGAATCTACGAGCCACCAGACGATGGGTGCGCCCCGGCATTCCTACTTGGCCACGTCAAGGGCGACATGCGCGCCAAGTTGAGGGCGGAACTGGACAGGGTTCAGTCTCTCGGATCGGCCACGATCCGCAGCCTGAGCAAGAACCTCAAGGAGGCTCGCGAGAAATTCGAGGATGCCAAGGCACGCTGGGATCGAGTTCAAAATCTGCCCCAAGAAACTCACACCCTCAAGGAGGAGATCACCACGCTGAACGATCAGATCGGTCACGCGAACCAGCGGCTAGGAGCAATGGACAACGAATTGCGCAAGCTCAAATCGGACCTGCATGACCTCAGCGCCGAGATTGGACGGCGCCAGGACGAACTGGCTCGGCTCGAACCTGAGCAGCGCCGGGTTGCAGTCGCCGAGCGGGTCAACTTGGTGCTCCAGAAGGTGATTGACGAGCTGACTCCGATGACAAGTATGCTGTTGGAGGACTCCGTAACCAAGCACTTTCTGCGCATCGCTGATCCCAGGTTTGAGGGCGGCCGGATTCGGTTGCCCGCCGGAGGCGCGCCCGAGATTCAGTTTAACCACGGCTGGCCTGCAGCGCTGCTGGAGTCGTTGAGCGGGTTTGAAAAGCGGTCCTTCGGCATCGCCTTTTCACTGGCCTTGGCGGAAATCACGCGCCGCCGCGTGCCGCTGGTGATTGACACCCCGCTGGGCAACGCCGATTCAGCTTATCGCCCGCGCACCCTCCGGGCGCTGACCGAGTTCGACCTCGACCAGGTGATCATCCTGACGCACGACGAGGAAGTGACCCCCGAGCTTGCCGCGACAATCGAGGGCACGGTTTGCCAGAAGTTCCTCGTTGAGTTTGTGGAGGCGGAAAAGCGGTCCGTCGTTCATCCCGACCTATTCTTTGTGAGGCGCGCATGAACCTGGATTTCAAGGAAGCCGTCTGGAAAGGCCAATTCCGGCCCACGGAGGAGTCGTATGAGTTTGAGGAACGGCTTCGCAAGAAGCTGGGCCTTGGGAATCGTTACGAATCGGCGCGGCTGCTGATCGGGCGCTCGCTGGCGGAACCGCACCCGGTCGCTCCTTTGGGGCCGGGAGTGAAGCCAAGCGCCAAAGCCATCGCCGGTGAGTTTCTGTTCGGCGACCAGATTGACCTGTGGATTGCCGCGTTGGTTCTGGACGGCGGCTTGGCACCGGACGCGGACGTGGACGATTTCCGGCGTCTCGTCGAAGCGCACTGGGCCCGGGGCTTTCAACTGCTGCGGGACGAATTCGAGCAGTGCGGCGAGGACGAAGTTCGACTGCTTGCGCGGCTGGCTGACTTGCTGCCCGAAGGAGCGGCGACGCGTCCCAGCAGCGTTGGGCTGCCGCCTTCCAACGCGGGCGAGGTGCGGGTGAAAGTCGGCTCGGTCAGCGTGACCTATCCGGGCGGCAAACCGGTCGAGTGGGTGGTGAACGGTCAGGGCGGCTCGCCGCACATTGCGTTCATGGGTTCAGTGGGCAAGGGCAAGACGACCACGGCCATGCAGATGGCCGGCGAAGTAATTACCCGCGCCGGAATCCCGTTTCTGGTGATTGATCCGAAGGGGGACGAGGTGATCTCGTGCGCCGTCACGCCCTTGGGCGGGACAGTGATCGAGGTGGGCCAACAGCCCATTCCGCTCGATTTTCTTCCCAGTGCTGGCGGCGGCCATGTGAGCGTGCAAAACGCGGCCATGCGTCTGCGTGACACGATTGTACGCTGTTGCAAGGCGCCCGGTGACCTTCAACAAGACTTGCTACGGACGGCGATCGAGAACGTCATCCAGGAAGGCGCCCGTCGCGATTTGAATGCAATGAAGGACGAATACGAACACCAACTGCGTCAAGCGGGCAGACCCAGCGACAGCATCGTCAGCCGGCTCAACGAACTGACCGGGATGAGCTGTTTCAGCCCGGATTTGCCGCCCGCGGAGTTTTTCCGGAGATCGTGGGTGATCAGCTTGAAGGCCTTGCAATCGGATGAACTGAAGCGGCTGGTAGTGCTTCTGGTGTTGGATGCAACGGCAGCCTATGTCTTGTCGCAGGAGGATTCTCCCGTAGTCGGCGGCTTCCGGGCGCTTCGGCATCTCCTCTTGGTGGACGAGGCGCGAAAGATTCTGATGGAAAAGAAATACCAGTCACTCTCCGACCTGGTGCGGTTAAGCCGTTCCAAGGGCGAGGTGGTGATGTTGCTTTCTCAAGACCCGAGCGATTTTGAAGGGCAGGTGGACGATTTCACAACGCAGTTGGGCGCGGTGGTGGCATTCGCGTGCGCGCAGACGCAACGCGGGCTGCGAGTGTTGCGCGGAGTGTATGGGCGCGCGTTGCAAGCCAACGAGTTTTCGGACACCTGGCTGCCCGACGGCGTGGCTTTTTGCAAATTGCCCGGTCGCGAACCGGAGCGTATCACCTGTTGGCAGCCGGCATCCGCGGAAATGCAGTGAGAATCCGGAGACCAAAGCAGTGCCTCGGTCTTGCCCGGCCCGACATGGTGCGTAGCGCAGACTGGAAGTCTGCTGTTTCGCAGGTTGGCAACTTGCTGGCACACGGACGGCTGGCAGACCACCAGTCGGCGAAACAGCAGACTGCCAATCGGCGCTACAGCCAGACGAGACGGAGGCATCACAAGACAACGAAGACACCATGACTGACTACGAACAAATGATTATCGAGGACACCGGCTGTCCGCCGGAAGAAGCCTACAAGGTGGAGACGGTGATGCGGTTGGACGTGTTTCACAGCACGCTGGATTGGCAGTCGCGCGCGGAGTTCCGCCGGGGCGCGCGCAAGGCGTGGCGGCTGCTGAACGAAAATCGGGAGGACTACGAGGACTACTTCCGGCAGTGCCGGGCGTCCTTGGGACTGGCCAGCGAGGGCGTGCCCCCTGACCAACTCAGCCCTGCCGGCGTGCCGGGAAGCTTCGGCGAGGAACTGAGGGAGGATCCGCCGCTGATCCTGGAGCGAAAGCAGACCATTCTGAATCTGGTGGTCTTCCGGGAGCACGACGGCGAGACCATCGAGCAGGGCTGCCGCTTCCATCTCGCGCCGTGCGAGGATGGCCGGTGGTTCGCCTGGGCGGAGGCGCATCAGCCACCGGACGACCCCGAGCCGTGTGATGCGTTCTACGACTTCTTCGATGGCGTCGGGAAGGCGTTCGCGACGAAGGCGGAGGCCTTGGCGGCCATTTACGAATATGGGGCGGAGTTCTGCGCGGAGGAGGCGGAGGGCTTGGAAGAGGCAAACTTGGCCGGGCGGGAAGGTTAGTTCCGGCCGAAACGAGGCTACAGCCGACTTTTGGAGCAGCACAGCAGCGGCTCGGAAGCGCGCCACTGTTTCGCCGTTCTTGGGAATTTGCGGCGGTCTGCCGACACGCTGCCACGCCCCCACACGGCACTGGCCCGGTCCGATGGGAGCGCAGACTGATAGTCTGCCGTGTCGCGGATTGGCAATCCGCCAGCGCCGCCGACTGCCAGTCGGCGATACAGCAGATTCACAATCTGCGCTACGGGTTCTCCAAGAGCGAGCGGTTGACCCGTTTGCCGCGGCCCACCGCTCATTCCGATTTGGGAACGCCAATTGGCTAAGACGCAAGGTTGGAGGCAAACTGATCGAGGTATTATGTTTCGTAGCGGCTTCGCGCCTTTGCGGCCTCTGCTTTAAAACCGCAGAGCCGTAGCGGCCAGCTGCAAACCACCGGTCTGGCCCGGCAGTTTTGGAAGGATGGGGGGAAGTAGCGGCAAAGGCCGAATCCCGAAATCCGACGGTCGAAGTTGAGATGCGGCCGGCTTCCACCTTGCCCCTTCCGGGATCGCAGCGTAATTTTTTGTGCATGTTGGATTGGACGCAATGTTCGGCGGTGGAGCGCGTGCCCGGCAAGGTGAGCGGCGCCTGGGTGTTCAAGGGAACGCGCGTGCCGGTGCGGGCCTTGTTCGAGAATCTCGAAGGCGGCGCGACGATGGACCAATTCCTTGAGTGGTTTCCCGGCGTGAGCCGCGAGCAGGCGCAGGCCGTGCTCAAGTTTGCCGAATCGTCCCTCGCGGTGGCTGCCGCCTGAGCCGGCAACCCATGCGTATCCTCTTTGATCAGGGCACTCCCGCCCCGTTGCGCCACGCGCTCGCCCCTCACGAAGTCTCCACGGTCTTTGAACCGGGTTGGCCCAACCTGGAGAACGGCGATTTGTTGCGGGCGGCAGAAGGCCGGTTTGACGTTTTCATCACCACGGATCAAAACCTGCGCTACCAGCAGAATCTCAGTGGGCGGCAACCGGCCACCCCGGTTTTGCCCACCACCAACTGGATCGAAATTCAGCGGCATCAGGACGAAGTGGCCGCTGCCGCGGCTTCGAGGCAGCCGGGAGAATACCGCGAGCTGCGCTGGTGAGCGTGGAACGCCATGATTTACCTCGACCACAATGCGACGACGCCGGTGGCGCCGGAGGTGCGCGAGGCGATGCTGCCCTATTTCACCGATGAATGGGGCAATCCCTCCAGCAGCTATCGGTTCGGTGCGCGGCTCAAGGGCGTGCTCGAGGCGGCGCGCGGGCAGGTGGCGGAGTTGATCGGAGCGAGCTCCCGCGAAATCATTTTCACCTCCGGCGCGACCGAGGCCAACAACGCCGCGATTCTGGCCGCGCTCAAGGCGGACCCGGCCCGGCGGCACATTGTCACTTCCGCCGTGGAACATTCGTCGGTGCTGACATTGTGCCGGGCGCTGGAGCGCGAGGACGGCGTGCAGGTGACGTATCTGCCGGTGGACCGTGACGGGCTGTTGGACCTCGCGGACCTGGAAGCGGTTATCACGGAGCGCACGGCGCTCGTGTCGCTGATGTGGGCCAACAATGAGACCGGCGTGCTGTTTCCCGTCGGGCGAATCGCGGAAATTTGCCAGGCGCGCGGGGTGTTGTTCCATTGCGACGCGGTGCAGGCAGCGGGGAAGATTCCCGTGGACGTGCGCCGGATGCCGGTGGATTACCTGACGCTCTCGGGGCACAAGTTTCATGCACCGAAGGGGATTGGCGCGCTCTTTGTGCGGCGTAAGCGGCCCTTCACGCCCTTGATTTACGGGGGGCATCAGGAGCGGGGGTTGCGCGGCGGGACGGAGAACGTGCCGTTGATTGTCGGGCTGGGCGTGGCGGCGGAGCTGGCCCGCAAACGCCTGCCGCTATACGAAGAGAGAGTGCGACCGCTTCGGGACGCGCTGGAGCGCGGAATCTTGGACGGCATCCCAAACACCGAGCTGAACGGCCACCCAACCACGCGCCTCGCCAACACGACCAACATCACTTTTTCCGGGGTGGAAGCGGAGGCGTTGCTGTTGCTGCTGGATCAGTCAGGAGTTTGCGCCTCGTCCGGCTCGGCGTGTCTGGCGGATTCGGACGAGCCGTCGCACGTGGTCAAGGCGATGAAGCCGGAGAGCGCGGCCGGCCGGCAGATGGTGCGGTTTTCCCTGGGCTGGAACACCGCCTTCGAGGAAATCACCGCGACGCTGGTCGCGTTGAAATCCGCCGTAGCGGCGCTGCGGGGATAAATCTGGGTGGACGGTGCCCGCGCGTCTCCCGGCAGTGTCGCGCACCGCCGTCGGGGTGGGCCTCCGGCCTACCGTGAAGGGAAGCTGCTTGCCGCCCGGGTCTCCCCTCGCCACGGTGGCCGTTGCCGCGATTCGGGGGCCCGCCCACAGGCACCGTCCATCGGGCTGGCAACCCCGTAGCGGCGGTCGTCGAGCAGCAGCCGTCGGACCGCTCACGCGGAACTCGTGGCGAACCAGCCGCCGAGCCGGCGCCACCGGGAAGGCGGTTGCGGGGTCGGGTCGCTTGACAGGCCGGCGCAGACCGGCCCAAATTTTCAGCGACAACAAAACGCCATGCCGATTTACGAATACGCCTGTCCCAAGTGCCGGGTCATCTTCAGCTTCCTGTCCAAGACCGTCACCCCCGCGCGCACGCCCGCCTGCCCGAAATGCGGCAGCCGGCGGATGGAGAAGCAAATCAGCCGCTTTGCCCATCTGAAGGGGGTGCCCGAACCCGCCGCCCAATCCGGGGCGGAGGACGAGCCCGCGCCGGATTTTGACGAGGCCCGCATGGAACGGGTGATGAGCGAGCTGGAGCGGGACATGGAGCACCTGGATGACAACAACCCGCGTCATCTGGCTCACGTGATGAAGAAGATGAAGGAGGCCATGCCCTCCGACGCCATGCCCAAGGAATTGGACGTGGCCATCAAACGCCTCGAAAAGGGCGAGGACCCGGAAAAGATCGAGGAGGACATGGGCGATGTCCTGGGCGGGATGTTCGGGGACGAGGAGGGCGGGGCGGATGAGGATTCGGGATTCGGGGGCGGGGGCTACACCCGGGACAGCGGTTTGTACGACTTGTAATCGCCCCTCAGGCGGGTGGCCTCGGGAAAAGGGCGCGGTAATGACCCGGCGAAAATTGGGGTGGCTGACGGGATTTGAACCCGCGACAGCCAGATCCACAATCTGGAGCTCTAACCAGGCTGAGCTACAGCCACCAACCGCGCCCAAGCTAGGACGCAGGCCGCTGCTGCGTCAACCGGATTTCCCGGGGGCGACAGGGGCGCCGGAGGCCGGTTGGGGTCTTGCCCGGCAAAAACCGAACGCCCGAAGCGGGAGGAGTTTTCCCCAGTCGGGCGCCTCTCATGTCCCGGCAACCGGCGCGCGGGGCCGGGGCAGGCGTGAGTTGGCCGGGCCGGAAGCCCCGCGTTTACCAGGCGGGATGCTCGCGGCCACAGCGCGCGCGGGAAAGGGAGAACGCCCCGCTTGCGACCGGCGTTTTGAAGCTGACGCACCGGGCAAAAGGCTTTTCCATTTCTGGTCATGCGCTTCCCTTGGATTGGCTGCTTGATCGGGGCGGTTCTTGGCAGCGGCGTGAACGGACTGATGGGTCGGGCGGACACGCTTGCCGCCAATCCCACCACGTTGCACGTCAGCCCGGCCGCTCCGCCGCGGGCCAGGCCGTTCAGCCCGCACGAGGTCCGCCTGCTGGAGGGTTTGTTCAAAACCGGACAGGATATTGCGGCGCGGTACTTGTTGAGTCTGGAACCGGACCGCCTGCTGGCCAATTTCCGCAAGGAAGCAGGCCTGACGCCCCGGGCCGAACATTACCCCGGCTGGGAACGGCAAGGGATTTCGGGTCACTCCCTCGGCCATTACCTGAGCGCCTGCGCGCTGGCCTGGGCCGCCACCGGCAACGCGGAATTTCGCCGGCGCGTGGACTACATCGTAAGCGAGCTGGCTGATTGCCAGGCCGCGCACGGGGATGGGTACGTGGCGGCCATTCCCGACGGACGACGCGTCTATGCCGAGGTGGCCGCGGGCAACATTCGCTCCGCCGGTTTCGACCTCAACGGCTGCTGGGTGCCGAATTACACCCTGCACAAACTCTTTGCCGGCCTGCGGGATGCGTATCGGCTCTGCGGCAATGCCCGGGCACTGGAGGTGGCGCGCGGGTTGGCGGACTGGTTTGACCGCACTCACGCGAACCTGGATGACGCGCAGATGCAGCAGGTGCTCGCCTGCGAGCATGGCGGCATCAACGAAACCTTTGCCGACCTGTACGCCGACACCGGCGAGGAACGCTACCTGCACCTGTCGCGCCGGTTTCATCACCGGGCCATTCTCGAACCGCTGGCCCGCGGCGAGGACATCCTGCCGGGCAAGCATGCCAACACCCAGATTCCCAAGCTCGTCGGGCTGGCCACCCGCTACGAGCTGACCGGCGACCCCGCCGACCGCGCCGCGGCGGATTTCTTTTGGAACCGCGTGGTGTACCACCACAGTTACGTGACCGGGGGACACTGCGACCGCGAGTACTTCGGCCCGCCCGACCGACTGAACGACCGGCTCAGCGATGACACCACCGAGACCTGCAACGTGTACAACATGCTCAAGCTCACCCGCCACGTTTTTGGCTGGCGGCCCGAGCCGGCGGTGGCGGACTTTTACGAGCGCGCCCTGCTCAACCACCTGCGCGCCACGCAGCATCCCGACGGCCGGGTGATCTACAACCTCACCCTGCGCCCCGGCGGAACCAAGCGCTATCAGCCGCTGTACGACGCCTTCACCTGCTGCATGGGCACCGGCATGGAAAACCACGTGCGCTACACCGACGCCATCTACTTCCACGACACCGAGGGCCTGTGGGTGAACCTCTTCATCGCCTCCGAACTGGACTGGCGGGCGCGTGGCGTGCGGGTGCGCCAGGAGACCGGCTGGCCCGAAAGCGATCACACCGCGCTCGTCTTCACCCTGGCGGAGCCGCAGGAGTTCACCGTGCGGTTGCGCCATCCGCACTGGGCGCGCCTGGGCGTGTACGTCACGCTGAACGGCGCGCCGGCGGGGGAATCCCACACCCCGTCCGCTTTCCTGGAGCTGCGCCGCGTCTGGCGCAGCGGCGACCGCGTGGAACTGACTTTTCCAATGTCCCTGCGATTGGAGGCCATGCCCGACAACCCGCGGCGTGTTGCGGTGTTCTACGGTCCCACACTGCTGGCCGCCGACCTGGGACCGGTGGAGGACCCCGCCGCCAACCAGCCCCTTTACGTGCCGGTGTTGATCCCCGGCGAACGCCCCGTCGAAGCCTGGGTCCGGCCGGTGTCCCTCAGTCGCCAGTGGTTCCGCACCGACGGGGTGGGCCGACCGCGGGACGTGCGGCTGGCGCCGTTTCACCGGCTGCACGAACGCCGGTACACGGTGTATCTGGACCTGTTCACCGAGGCCGACTGGCAGCGGCGCGAGGCCGAAATCCGCGCCGAACAGGAGCGGCAGGCCGCCCTGGAAGCCCGCACCGTGGACGTGTTGCAGATCGGCGAGATGCAGCCCGAACGCGACCACAACCTGCGGGGTGAGCGCACCAGCGCCGGCGAGGCGTTCGGGCGCAAGTGGCGCCACGCCACCGACGGGGGCTGGTTCGCGTTCGATCTGAAGGTCCGCCCGGGCGAGCCGCACGAACTGCTGGTCACCTACTGGGGCGGCGAAACCGGCCATCGCGTGTTCGACATTCTGGTCAATGGCGAAAAGCTCGCCACCCAGCGACTCAACCAGAACGCGCCGGGGCGGTTTTTTGACGAGGTGTATCCCGTCCCGGCCCGGTTGACCGAGGGGCGCGAGACCATTCACGTTCGTTTCCAGGCTCATCCCGGGGCGTGGGCGGGCGGGGTGTTTGGCGTGCGCCTGCTGCAGCCGGAGCGGTGACGCGAGGTCTGCAACCGGTCTGGCAACGGTATCGAGGGAGCGGCGCGATCGTCCCGGTGGTCGGCTTCGGCGCCCGCCGAGGCCACTTTCGTTCGCAACCCGTGGTGAAAGGCGGGTTAGCGAAGACGCACCCCCGCTTCCTGGAGCCAGCAACGACGCCCGAGAATTCGTCAGCCCAGGACTTCTTCCAGCGCGGCCACGCAGCGGACGTTTTCCTCCGGGGCGCCCACGGAAATCCGCACCCACTCGGGCAGGCGATAGCCGCCCATGGGCCGAATGATCACGCCCCGTTTTTGCAACTCGGTGAACACGCGCTGGCTGTCGCCCACGCGCACCAGCAAGAAGTTGGCTGCCGACGGCAAAAAGGTCAGCCCGAGCCGGCGGAAGGCCTCGGCGTAGAACCGAAGACCCTCGGCATTGTTCCGGCGCGAGCGCTCTTGGTGAGCGGTGTCGTCCAGGGCGGCACGAGCCGCGACTTGGGCGAGGGCGTTGGTGTTGAACGGTTCGCGGAGCTTTTCGAGCGCGGCGATGAAATCCGGGTGGCCGATGCCGTAGCCGATGCGCAGGCCGGCCAAGCCGTGAATCTTCGAGAAGGTGCGAGTGAGAAACAAGTTCGGCCGCTCGCCGGACCGGATCAGCGGCAGCAGGTCCTGCGGATGATCGAGGTATTCGAGGTAGGCCTCGTCCACCACCAGCAGCACCTCCGGGGGCACGGCGCGGATCAGCTCCAGCACATCCTCCGCCGGGGCAAGCGTGCCGGTGGGGTTGTTCGGGTTGGCCACGAAGACCGCGCGGGTTTGCGGGGTGACGGCCCGCGCCATGGCGGGAAGGTCATGGGCGTAGTCGCGCGCGGGCACCTCGACCACCGTGCCGCCAAACAGGTGGGTGACGATGGGGTAAACGGCAAAGCAGTACTGCGAGACCACCACCTCGGCGCCGGGCCCGATCGCGGCGTGGCCAACCAGTTCGAGGACCTCGTTGGAGCCGTTGCCAAGGATGAGATGTGCGGGGGTCACGCCCAACTTTTCGGCCAGGTGCTGCTTGAGATGGAAGGCGTTGCCATCAGGGTAGAGGTGCTGTTGGGTCAGCGCCGCGCGCATGGCCTCCAACGCGCGGGGCGAGGGGCCGAGCGGATTTTCGTTGGACGCCAGTTTGATAATGCCGTCCGGCGACAGGCCCAGTTCCCGGGCCACCTCTTCGATGGGCCGTCCGGGCTGGTACACGGGCAGATGCCGCAGGCAGGGATTGAGGGGCACCGGGAAGGTTCGGACTGTGTCCGGCGGCGACTGGGGCGGATTCATGAGCAAGGGGGCGACTCCGGATCGTTCAGGAGGTCTGCACAGCCCGCAGGAGTTTCGGCACGTCTACATAGCGGGCGATGAGGTCCCGGATGAGCTCGATTTTGGCCTGGTCGGAGGGGCGGGTCTTGACGGTCAGATCGTGCACCTTCGAGGCCACACGATAGCTTTCCTGTTCCACCGCCAGGACAGGGAAAGGCAGGGCCTCGACCACGCGCATAACGCTGGGCGAGGGCCGCTGGCCGCCGGTAAGCAGAATGCCTGCCAGGCCGTCCTGGCCCTGGCCGTAGAGCGTGGTGGCCGCCGCCAGCACGATGTCCTCTCGGTCGCCAGGAGTGATGACGAGCGTGCCCTTGCGGAAGTAGCTCAGGGCGTTGCGCACGCTCATGGCGCCCACGACCACCTCCTCGACGAGGTTTTGATACTGCCGGCTGGCGTTCAACGGCTCCGCCCGCAGTTCCTCGCGGATCACCTCCAGGGTGGGGCTGGAAAGGATGGGTTGGAGGGGCAACACACCCAGCAGGTCCAGTCCCTGGCGCTTGAGGCCCTTGCGGGCGAACTCATTGATGAAATCCAGTTTCTCGGGGAGCACCTTGTTCAGGATCACGCCCACCACTTCGACTCCCTCCTTCTCGAAGAGGGCGTTGTTGACGCAGACTTCGTCTATCGGCTTGCCGATGCCGCCCTGGGAGACGATGACGACCTTGGCGTGAAGCAGCTTGGCGACCCGCGCGTTGGACAGGTCAAACACCGACCCCACCCCGGCGTGGCCCGAGCCCTCGCACAACACGAAGTCCTTTTCCCAGGCCACGCGGTCGAAGGCCTGCTGGATGCGGCGGACCAGAGCGTCGTAGTTCGACTTCTGGAGGTATTTGCGGGTGAAGTCCGGCTCGATGGCGATCGGACTCATGTCCACCAGCGGGCAGTTGAGCTGATAGACGCGGTCCATGAGGATGATGTCCTCGTCTATCTTCTGCGTCTCGACCTCGACGAACCGTTGGCCCACCGGTTTGATGTAACCGATGCGGGGGTACCACTGCTGCAGGGCGGAAGCCAGCCCCAGGGAAATGGTGGTCTTGCCCTCGTTCTGCCGCGTGGCGGCGATGAAGATACGGGGGGTGGTGGTGTTCATTCGGTGGGTTCCCCGGGCAGGCGACGGCCGGCGCCGGGGTACAACAGTTCGTAGTCCACGGCCTGGACGCCCACGATGGCCGCCACGCCCAGGATGTCGTGTGCGTTGGAGCCGCGGGAGACATCTGCCGCCGGGCGGTCCAACCCGAGCAGAATCTGGCCGTAAGCGTTGGCGCGGGCGACCACGCGCACCATTTTGCTGGCGATGTTGCCGGAGTTCAGATCGGGAAAAATCAGCACGTTGGCGCGGCCGGCCACCTGGCTGTCGGGCACCTTGCGCTCGGCGATCTCGCGCACCAGGGCGGCGTCCAGTTGGAGTTCGCCGTCGAAGTCCGCCTCCAGGCCGCTGCGGTCGGCTTTTTGCCGCGCCAGCGCGGTGGCGGCCTGGACCTTGCCGATCGAGGGGTGGGTGGCGCTGCCCTTGGTGGAAAAGGATAGAAAGGCCACCCGCGGACGCACGTTCAACAGATGCCGCGCCAGCCGGGCCGTGGCCACGCCGATGTCGGCCAGTTGCTCCACCGTGGGATCGGGAATCACCCCGCAATCCGCCATGAACAACACCCCGTTCTCGCCCAGCTTCGAGTCCGGCAGCTCCATGATCATGCAACTGGTGGCCACCGTGGTGTGGGGCGCAAGCTGAATGATCTGAAACAACGGCCGCAGCACGCTGCCCGTGAACTCGTGGGTGCCGGAAACCAGGCCGTCCGCCTGATGCATGGCCACCATCATGGCCCCGTAGTAATTGGGCTTGGCCATGGTCTGGCGCGCCTCCGGTTCCTGTACCCCCTTGCTGCGTCGCAGCAACAGAAAGCGACGCACAAAGGCCTCGAAGTCATCGCTTTCCACCGGGTTGATGATGCGGATGCCCTCCAGGGAGATGCTCAGTCGCTCGGCCACTTCCTTCACCCGGGAGCGCTCGCCGAGTAAAATCGGCACCCCCAGGTGCAGGGAGTGATACTGACGTGCCGCCTGGAGCACCCGCGGCTCGGTGCCTTCGGGAAACACCAGCCGTTTGGGATGCCGCTGCAACTTGTCCACAATGCCGGCAATGAACCGCATGGCCGTCAGCCTACGGGGAGCCGCCGCGGTTCGGCAACCGTTTGGAAACCGCCCCGTTCACTTGACGCTCCCGGCCACGGCCCGGAAGCTGCCCGCGGGGTCTCACACTCGCGCATGATCGCTCGCGTCACGCTCGACCTGGCCCTGGGCCGGGACTTCGACTATCGGGTGCCGCCGGAACTGGCGGCTCGCGCGGTGGTCGGCGCGCGCGTCAAGGTGCCCTTCGGCCCGCGCCAGGTGCTGGGCACGATCACCGGCCTGCTCGACAGCGCGGAGGCGGAGCGGCCGCTCAAGCCCGTTCTCAAGGTGCTGGGCACGCAAAGCCTCCTGACCCCGCGCCTCCTGGCGCTGGCGCGCTGGCTGGCCGGCTACTATGTGTGCCCGCTGGAGCGGGTGGTGAAAACCGTGCTTCCCGAGGCGGTGCGGCGCGAGGAGGCCGGTTGGCGCGAGCGGCTGTTTGTTCTTCCCCTCCCGATCGCGGGTGAACCGCCCCGGCTCACCCGTCGCCAGCAGGAAATCTGGCATCTGGTGGAGGAACGCCGCGGACTGCCGCTCCAGGAGCTGCTGCGGCTGACCGGCACCACCACCGACACCGTGCGGCGTCTGGAAGACAAGGGGCTGGTGCAGATCGCCCCGCAAGTGGCTGAACGCGACCCCTGTGCCGGGGAATATTTTGTGCCCACCCGGCCGCTGGCGCTCAATGCGGGGCAAAGCCGGGCCCTGGCGGCCATCGTCGCGGCCCTGGATCGCGCGCCGGCAGCCGCGAGCGACGCGGGAGAGCGGTCCGCAGTTGCCGGCCCGGCATCCGCCGAGGCCGGGAGGACCTTTCTGCTGCACGGCGTGACCGGCAGCGGCAAGACCGAGGTGTACCTGCAGGCCCTGGCCGCCTGTTTGGAGCGCGGCCGGGGCGGGATCGTGCTGGTGCCGGAGATTGCGCTCACCCCCCAGACCATCGAGCGGTTCAAGGCGCGGTTTTCCCACGGCCCCCACCGCACGCTGGTGGCCGTGTTGCACAGTCACCTGTCCGCGGGCGAGCGTCACGACGAATGGCACAAGATTCGCGAGGGGCGGGCGCGGATCGTGGTGGGGGCGCGTTCGGCGGTCTTTGCGCCGGTCGAGCCGCTGGGGCTGATCATTGTGGACGAGGAACACGAGCACTCCTACAAGCAGGAGGAGGCGCCGCGCTATCACGCGCGCGACGTGGCGGTGTGGCGCGGGCGCCAGGAAGGGGCGGTGGTGGTGCTCGGTTCGGCCACGCCCTCGCTGGAGAGCTACTACAACGCCCGGCGCGGCAAATACACCCTGCTGGAACTGCCCGAGCGGGTGGACGACCGCAAGCTGCCCCTGGTGCGGGTGGTGGACATGCGCCAGGAGGCCCGCCGCGAACGCGGCATTCCGATCTTTTCCCCCCTGCTGCGCGAGGCCCTGATGAAGCGCCTGGAGCGCGGCGAGCAGGCCATGCTGTTCCTGAACCGCCGCGGCTATGCCAGCGCGTTGCAGTGCCCGTTATGCGGTTACGTGGCCGGCTGTCCCCACTGCAGCGTGGCGCTCACCTACCATCGGACGGACCAACGGTTGCGCTGCCACCTGTGTGGACATGCCGAACCCGCGCCTGCGGTTTGTCCGGCGCCCGGGTGCGGCAACCCCGCCCTGCGCTACGCCGGCCTGGGCACGCAACGGGTCGAGGTAACCCTCCGCCGGCTTTTCCCCCGGGCGCGCATCGAGCGGATGGACTCCGACCGCCTGGAGCGCAAGGAGGACTATCGCCGCATCCTGGGCGATTTCCGGACCGGCAAAATTGACGTGCTGGTGGGCACGCAAATGATCGCCAAGGGCCTCCATTTTCCCAACGTCACGTTGGTGGGCATCATCTACGCCGACCTCAGCCTACACCTGCCGGATTTCCGGGCCGCCGAGCGGACGTTCCAACTGCTCACCCAGGTGTCGGGCCGCGCCGGCCGGGGCGACGTCGAGGGCGAGGTCATCGTGCAGTCGTTCACGCCGTTTCACCCGGCCATCCAGTACGCGCGCCGGCATGATTTTGTCAGCTTCTACGAGCAGGAAATCGAGTTTCGCCAGCAGTTGCAGTATCCCCCGCTGACCCGCATTGCCCTGCTGACCCTGCGGGGACGCAACGAGGACAAGGTCAAATTCATCGCGGAACACCTCCGGCGGCAAGTGATCGAGGCCACCCGCGGTCTGCCCGACCTCCAGATTGCCGGACCGGCGGCCGCGCCCTTGCTGAAGGCGCAAACGTTCTACCGGTACCAACTGATGCTGCGCACCCGCCACATGTCGCGCCTGAGCCTCCGGCTGGGCGAACTGCAGTCCGGACTCAGCCTGCCCGATGGCGTGACCCTGACGGTGGACGTGGACCCGGTAGCGCTGCTCTGAGCCCGACGGGAGGGGAGTCGAGGAGAAAAGTCGAGTCGCCGCGCGGTGAAAACCGGCCGGACCGGCCCCCGTGCACCCGCTCCTGAACGGGCGGCGGCCCCACCCAAAAAATTCGCGCTGTTGTAAAACTTGACAACTCCCCGGGTTTAAGGAAACCTAACACCATGTTCGGTGCACGTCGGATAAACTGCAATCCGTCCGCCGCGGAGCGTGACCTCATCACCGCGCTCCGGGGTGTCGCATCGGACCGGTCACAAACAAACACAACCCTCAACACCTCATCACATGAACAGACTGCTCCTGCTGGCAGGCTGCCTAGCAGCCCTGCCGCTTGTACACGCCCAGACTAGACCGCCCGATAAAATCTCACCCCGCCTTTGGGAACTGACCCGTTCCCGCGCCCAAGCCATTACGGCGGGCGCTGCTTCCGGCGGGGGAAACAGCGCGCGACAACCGGCCTCCCGGGTGACCCCCGTCACCGTGCCCACCCCGGGGGAACAGGTGGTCATCAACGCCATTGCAGAAAACGATCCGCAAGAACTGGCCCGCTCACTGAGCGCGCTGGGAGCGGATCACGTGGCCGTGGCCGGCCGCGTGGTGTCCGCCCGCCTGCCGCTGAGCGCCATACCCGGCCTGGCCCATGTGAGCAGCCTGCGCTTCGCCCAGCCCGCCGAGGCCCTTGCCCTCAGCGGCCTGGTCAAGAGTCAGGGCGACGGCGCCCAGTATTCAGATCAGGCCCGGGCGTTCTCCGGGTTGACCGGCGCGGGGATTCGGGTGGGTATCCTGTCCGACTCATTCAACACCCGCAACGGCATGGCAGCGGGGATCGCCTCCGGCGACCTTCCCGCCGACATCCTCATCCTCAAGGAATACAGCCCCGGCCAGAAAAGCGACGAGGGACGCGCGATGGGCGAGATCGTGTACGACGTGGCGCCCGGGGCTTCGCTAGCCTTTCACACCGCCTTTCTGGGACAGGCGGATTTTGCCAACGGCATTCGTCGCCTGGCCGCCGCCGGTTGCCAGGTGATCGTGGACGACGTGATCTACCTGGACGAACCGATGTTCGCGGACGGGGTGATTGCCCAGGCGGTGGACGAGGTCACGGCCAACGGCATCGTGTATTTCTCTGCCGCGGGCAATGCCGCCCGGCAATCTTACGAAGCCCCGTTTGTCAACGCCGGCGGGTATCACGATTTTGATCCGGGGCCCGGCGTGGACACGGTTTTGAACATCCGCTTTGGAGGAGGCATTACCTATTTTGTGCTGCAATGGGTGGATCGCTATGCCAGCACCGGGTTGAACAACCCGGGAGCGGCCACCGACCTGGACCTGGAACTGGTGGATGGCTACGGCAACCCCATCACCTACTACGATCCGGTCTTTATGCAGACCCTCCCGATGGGGTCGTTTGTTCGAAACATCGGCAGGGACCCGGTGGAGGTCTTTGCCTGCTCGGTGGGCTCCGTGGGCGAGTACGGTCTGCGTATCCGACTGACCCAGGGGACGCCCCCGCCCCGCGTGAAACTGCTCTGGTACACTGCCGGGACGGTCCTTCAGAAGGAGTGGGTGACCTCCAGCAGCACGGTGTTCGGCCACATGAACGCGGCCGGGGCCCTGGCGGTGGGCGCGGCCGGCTATTGTCGGACCCCGGCCTATGGCTGGGCTACGCCGCAGTTACAGAGCTACTCCTCGTACGGCGGGACTCCCATTTATTTCCTGCCCGACGGGCAACCCACTTATGAAGTCCGAGCCAAGCCGGATTTCGTGGCCCCGGACGGCGGGAACACCACCTTCTTCGGCTGGACGGTCGGGGGCCTCTGCTCCGATGGGGACAAGTTCCCCAACGTCTGGGGCACTTCCGCCGCGGCACCCCATGCCGCCGGCGTGGCGGCCCTGATGTTGCAGGCGCGGCCCCGGGCCACGCCGGAGAGAATCCGCTGGCTGCTCCAGGCCACGGCCATAGACATGAATCAGCCGGACTTTGACTTCGGCTCAGGCTACGGGTTGGTGCATGCCCAGAACGCGTTGGCCGCGCTCACCCAGCCGCCCCCGCAACTGCTGGGGGTCGTGTCCCGCAAAACCCATGGCCGGAAAGTGCCGCCGGTGGATTATGATCTGCCCCTGGCGCTCAGCGGACGCCCCACCGTGGACGGACGCATTGATTCCCGGCTGAACCTGATCTTCACCTTCGACAAGCCGCTGCTCGCCGCCGACGCGCAGATTCTGCAAGGCAACGCGCAGTTTGCCGAGCCGCCGGTGATTGACGGACAAACGGTGCATCTCCGCCTCCAGGCCGTGGCAAACCTCCAATGGGTCACCGTCGCCCTGGCGAATGTCCTGGCGACGGATGGTTCCGAAGGCGAGCTGTTCCCGGTTACCGTCGGCGTGCTCGGCGGCGACGTGAACGGCAACGGACGCGTCAGCGGCGCCGATGTGTATCTGCTCCGCCAGATCACCGGCGCCTACACCAACCCCGGGAACTTCCCGCGCGATGTGGACCTGAGTGGCGCCTTGAACGGCGCAGACGTGTATCAAGTTCGCCTGCGCTCGGGCCACTATCTGCCCGAGCCTTGAGTGCCCGCCCGGGACGCAGGGTTCCCCAGCCTGACGAGAACGCGGAATTGTTTGCCCGCCCGGTGGTGCCGACTTTGGTCTGCCACCGGGCGTGAAAAAAGAACGCGGGATGCCTGGCACCGGGCTGGGTCGGCTTACCGCCAGTCGCTTCCGGCGGTCCGTTATGGCCCGGCTGACTCCGGGTGCGGCGCCCCTCCTGCTGTCCGGGCGCGAAAGGGGAGCGGTTTGCTGGTCAACAGCCCGATGCCCCTGCCTTTTACGCCTACAGCGCAATAGTACAGGTAGAACACCGCTTCCACCGGCTCATACACCAGCGAAATTTTGTGGGCGTACTGCTGGTCCAGCCCGCCCGGATGGCCGCCCGCGCGGTACAGCGGCTCGGGATGGGCGGTCCAATGCTCGAGGTCGCGCGAGAAGGCGACCATGATATGGGCGCCGCCGCGTCCCACCCCGAAGTAGAACATCGTCCAGTGGTCGCCGTCGCGAAACACCTTGGGATCGGAGGCAAACTGCTCATCGAAGCCGCCCGCGCGGACCGGGATTACCGGATTCGCGGGGTGTCGGCGCCAGGTGAGCAGATCGGTCGAGAGGGCCAGTCCCGTCTGTTCAACGCCCCCTTTGGCCGCGTTGTAGAAATTGAAAAACCGGCCCCGGTGCTCGACCAGCCAGGGTTGGTAGATGCAGTCTCTCTCCCAGTCGCCGCAATCCGGATCAAACACCGAGAGGATCGGCGAATCCTTGACCCGCCGCCAGGCGAGCCCGTCTTCGCTGACCGCCACTCCTTGATAGCCGGGGCGCAATTCATAGCCGCCCTGTCGCGGGTAGCAGCCGTACAAGGTCCAGAACCGGCCGTCGCGCCGTCGGAGAACACGCGGCGCCCTCAGGTCGCAGCTCTCGTACAGGTAGGCGCCGATGACCCGGCCGCCGTGGTCAAATTCGCCCGCCGGCCCAAAGCCCATGGCCAGCCGATGATCGGTCCAGTCCACCAGATTCGTGCTGCGGGCCACGAACGAATGATAGCCTTGGCCGTTGAAGGCGATGTAACTCATGAACCATTCGTTCGTCCGGCCGGGCAGTTGATACACGCACGGCACATCAGTACCGTGAAACGATTCATAGCCGGGAATAGCCGGCCGGGCGGGAATCACATGCTCCGGCCAGTAATGCCAGCCGCGAAACGGCGCCGACCACGCGTCCAGGGTTGGGGAATCAATCTCCTCTCCGGCCACGGCGATGAGGCCGCCCAGAACGACCCACAGGGCGGCTGTGCCACCGAGCCTTGCCTTCATGGACCGAGCGATAACGGACTGATGGTGCGTGGTCAAGCGCGGGCCATGCTCCGCGCCTTCACTCCCGGGCGGACGTGTGGGGGCGTGGAGCCGCGCTCCGGCCTCGGTAGGCGGTCAGGAAATAGGCCAGCACCAACGCCACCGCTGCCGCCAGGCCGGCCCAGAAGAGCGGCCAGTTGGTTCCCGCCGGCGTGGTGTTGAACGCAAACCACGCCCCATTGCCCAAGTAGCCCGCCAGGTATCCCACGCCGCTGGTCATCAGTGTCATCAGCGCCTGGGCCCGCGCCCGCCAGGCCGGGTCCACCCGCGCATCCAGGTAAATCTGCGTGGTGATGAAGACCAGGGTAAAGGACGCCCCGTGCAGCGTCACCCCCGCCAGCACCCAGACCTGTCCGTCCAGCGCGCACAGCCCAAAGCGCGCCACCCCCAACGCGAGGCCGGCGGCGAAAATCCATTTCAACCGCCAGTTCGTGAACAGCCGCGCCAGCAGAAACATCGCCCCCACCTCGGTCACCTGTCCCAGCGTCATCCAGGCCGTGGTGCGTTCAAAGCCCAGGTCCCGCAAATGCGGCGGGGTGTAGGGATAAAACGCCGCTATGGGCATCGCGAACAGGGCCACCATGATGAACACCACCCGGTGGTCCGGATGCCGAAAGAGCGCGAGTGCATCCAATCCCAGACGCTGGCGCAGATTCAGCCGACCGGCCGGCGCAGGCGGCGAGACCTGGGGCAGCCAGCGGGTGAACACCGCCAGCCCCAGCCACACCACCGCCCCCGCGTATCCGGCCCGGGGCGACGCATCCGCCTGCAGTAGGCTCACCGTCCAACACCCCGCCATCCAGCCCAGCGTGGCCATGGCCCGCAGCGGGCCAAACTCCCGCTGCGAATCGCGCAGCCGCGCCAGCACGATGGTGGACCCCAAACTCCAGGTGGGCGCGGTGCACAGGGCGTGCGCCTGAATGAGCAACAAAACCACCCCGGCCGGCCAACCGCGCTGCAGGGCCGCGGCTGCGGCGGCCATCGAGAATCCGGCGGCCGCGGACAGCCAGCGCAACACCCGCGCCGGCGCCACCTGGCGATCCGCCAGCGCGCCAAAAATCAACGGCGATACCAGGGCTGCCAGCGCCGCCGTGGCGAAGGCCACGGGCTTGACCACCCCATACCCCTGCGCATCCAGCACCCGACTCAGCGGCACATGCCACATGCCCAGAGCCATGGCGTGCAGGAAAAACAGGGCGGCCAGTTCCGCCTTTTCCGCCGGCAACGACACCGGCGCCGCCGGCGGAGGGACGAAACCGCTTGCGCCGGCGGCCGGCGCAACGGGTTCTTGCGGCGCACTCACGGCAGGCGGGCTGCCCGGAGTGAACGGACCTTCCGTTCCATGGCCAGCAGGCTGAACCACCCGGCTTTAGGGCGCCGGCGCCAGCCGCGCGCCCGGGATTTTGAAGGCGTAGGCGTGGCCAGCCGGTTCAATTCCGT